>JADMIO011409314.1_pt1 | contig 35723 bp, 44 predicted proteins | sample 8958161 | NCBI WGS metagenome assembly JADMIO01 (sample SAMN16585339, study PRJNA669376) | soil metagenome | isolation source: Crop rotation soil | place: USA: Cullars Rotation, Alabama | collected 2011
CGCGACAACTTGTCCACGTGGAATTCTAAGCTTAGGATCCCAATGTGCTGGAAAGACGGCGGGGGCGGCGGCGTGGGTGTCGGGGTGGGAGTGGGCGTTGGCGTAGGGGTCGGTGTGGGCGTTGGGGTCGGAGTAGGCGTCGGGGTCGGCGTCGAAGAAATGCCACCGCCGCCGCTGGTGCTGCCGCCACCGCAGCCCGAAACCGCGAGCGAAACCGCGCACACCGAGAGTGCGAAACGGATCCTGGCTGAGTCGAAAGGCATGCCCCACCCTTATCTGCTTGAAAGCTAACAGATTTCCGACCCCCAGAATAGAGTCGAAAAGCTTTCGTTTTGCTGAAGGCCGCCAAGCGGCTAGGCCTCGGCGATGCTTCCCGCTCTGGCCCATGTCGACGACTGGATCTTCGACCTCGACAATTGCCTCTATCCGGCCTCGACCGACCTGTTCGCGCTGATCGACGTCCGGATGGGCGAATATATCCAGCGCCTGCTCCCCTGCGACGCGGCCGAGGCGCGCATCGTCCAGAAGCGCCATTTCCTGGAGCACGGCACGACGCTCGCCGGGCTGATGCGCAGCCACCATATCGATCCGCACGATTTCCTCGATTTCGTGCATGATATCGATCTCGCCCGGATCGCCGCCGATCCCGTGCTGGTCGCGGCGCTGGATCGGCTGCCGGGGCGCAAGTTGGTCTTCACCAATGCGGACGAGCGCTACGCGGGACGCGTGCTGGAGCGGCTCGGCCTCGCCAACGCCTTCGACGGGATGCACGACATCCATGCGATGAACTATGCGCCCAAGCCCGATCCGGCCTCCTACCGGGCGCTCTGCGATCGCTTCGGCATCGATCCGGCGCGCGCCGCCTTTGTCGAGGACATGGCGCGCAACCTGATCCCCGCCAAGCAGCTGGGCATGACCACGATCTGGGTCGACAACGGCTCGGAAAAAGGCGGCCATGACGCCGATCCGGCCGCGATCGATTTCGTCACTCACGACGTCGGCGCCTGGCTGACCGGCCTGTTCGAAGAGGAAATGGCATGAGCCTTCAGTCCGTGATCGAGGCGGCGTGGGAAGGGCGTGACGCGCTGGAGCCGACGACCGAGCTCCGGCAGGCGGTGGGCGAGGCGATCCGCCTGCTCGACAGCGGCGCGGCGCGGGTGGCGGAGCCGGGCGCCGATGGCTGGACGGTCAATCAGTGGCTGAAGAAGGCGGTCCTGCTCTCCTTCCGGCTCAATCCGATGGCGGCGATCCCCGGCGGGCCGGGCGGCGCGCATTGGTGGGACAAGGTGCCGTCGAAATTCGCCGGCTGGAGCGATGCCGAGTTCGAGGCCGCGGGCTTTCGCGCGGTCCCCGGCGCGATCGTCCGGCGCGGCGCGTTCGTCGCCAAAGGCGCGGTGCTGATGCCGAGCTTCGTCAATATCGGCGCTTATGTCGGCGAAGGGACGATGGTCGACACCTGGGCCACGGTCGGCAGCTGCGCGCAGATCGGCCGCAACGTCCATATCAGCGGCGGTACCGGGATCGGCGGGGTGCTTGAGCCGCTCCAGGCCGGACCGGTGATCATCGAGGACGATTGCTTCATCGGCGCCCGCTCCGAGGTCGCGGAAGGCGTCGTCGTCGAGCAGGGCGCGGTGATCTCGATGGGCGTCTTCCTCGGCGCCTCGACCAAGATCGTCGACCGCGCGAGCGGCGCGGTGAGCTACGGCCGCGTCCCGGCTTATTCGGTGGTCGTGCCCGGCACGCTCCCCGGCAAGGACGGCGGCCCGAGCCTCGCCTGCGCGGTCATCGTCAAGCGGGTGGACGCCAAGACGCGCAGCAAGACCGGGATCAACGAGCTGCTGCGGGATTGACCGCGACGAAGACGAAGGCGCTCCACAGCACGAGGAAGATCAGCCCGACGCGGTGGATCCGCGCCGAGCGGAGCCAGGCCAGCAGCAGGATGGGCAGCAGCACCAATGCGATTCCCGGCGCGTCGGCCCAGCGCGGCTGCCAGCCGAACAGCACCGCATCGAACCCGTAGCCGGCGACCTTCGCGATCAGCAGGGAAATGAACACCGCGCGCGAATGGGTGACGTAATAATCGTCGAGGCTGTCCCAATCGCCCGGAACCGCCGGGAACATGATCGTCGTCGCGAACACATAAGGAAGGGTGACGCACAGCACGGACGCGAGCGCGACCGCATCCAGCGCGGCGATCTCCTGCCGGGTCCAGAGCGCCAGCCAGAAGCGGCACATGTCGAGCAGCAGGAAGGCGGCGAGCAACGGCGTCAGATAGCCGACCCGCGTGCTCCGTCGGCTCTGCCATAAGGTGCCGAACCCTCGCGCCACCGCCGCCACGGCGAGGCCGATGAGCAACGTGAAGAAGGAAAAATAATATTGGAACGGAGTCATCGCCGCGCCCCTCCCCCGCGGCCAGCATAAGCCAGCTTTATCACTTTGGCCGCAGCTTTCGTGACGCCTGGGGTGCTGCGTCGCCTATATGGATCGGGCCATGATGACGCCCGCCCCCGCAATGAGCCGCCAGGACTGGACGATCCTGCTGGGCCTCTCGGTGATCTGGGGCGGGTCGTTCTTCTTCATCGAGGTCGCGCTTGGCTCGTTCGGGCCGCTCAGCCTCGTGCTGGTGCGGGTGGCGATGGCCTCCGCTTTCCTGTGGATCCTCCTGACGGTGCGGCGGGAGCGGATGAGCTTGCCGGCCGGCGCGGCGACGGCGCTGCTGATCCTTGCGCTGCTCAACAATGTGATCCCGTTCATTCTTTTCGCGGAGGCGCAGCGTGAGATCACCGGCGGATTGGGCTCGATCCTCAATGCGACGACGCCGATCTGGGGCGTGATCGTCGCCCACCTCTTCACCGCCGACGAGCGGGCGACGCCCGGCAAGGTGGCGGGCGTGGCGCTGGGCTTCGCCGGCGTGGCGGTGACGATGGGCGTCGGCTCGTTGGGCGGTCTCGGTGAACACGCCGTCGCCCAGCTCGAATGCCTGGGCGCGACGCTCTGCTATGGATTGGCCGGGGTCTATGCGCGGCGCTTCAAGGCGATGGGCGTGCCGCCGGTCGCGGTCGCGACCGGCCAGCTCACCGCCGCGACGCTCGTGATGCTGCCGCTCGTCCTGCTGTTCGAGCCGCCCTGGGCCGCGACGATGCCGAGCCTTCAGGCCTGGGCCGCCCTGGCCGGTCTGGCGCTGGTCTGCACCAGCTTCGCCTATATCCTCTATTTCCGCCTGCTCGCCTCGGCCGGCGCGACCAATTCGCTGCTCGTCACCTTCCTGATCCCGATCAGTGCGATCCTGCTGGGTGCGCTGCTGCTCGGCGAGCAACTGGAGGCCCGCCACTTCGCCGGCATGGCGCTGATCGGGCTGGGGTTGGCGGCGATCGACGGGCGGCTGGTGGCGCGGTTACGGCGGCGCTCGCCGGCGACCGCCTAACCCGCGGGTCGGGCCTCGGCTTCGCTCAGCAGCCGCGTCGTCCGCTCGTCGCCCCATTCGGCCATGCCGGTCATCCGCCATACCTCGCGCCCTTGCGCGTCATAGAGGATCGTCGTCGGCAGGGTGTCGACGCGAAGCGCCATCATCATGTCGAGCTGCGGGTCCAGATAGGGCTGGAGCGCGGTGAAGTGGCGGGCGGCGAAGAAGCGGCCGACCAGCTCGCGGCCGTCCGAATCCTGGCTGATCGCAAGCACCTGAATGCGGTCGCGCTGGGCGGCGGCGAGCTGATCGAGATGCGGCATCTCGACGACGCACGGCCCGCACCAGGTTGCCCAGAGATTGACCAGCAACGGCCGGCCCCGGAACGCGGCGAGATTGGTCGGGCGGCCCTGCGGGTCCTGGAAGCTGGTGGTCGGCGCCCCCGTGCCGGCATGGCTGCGGTCCAGCCGCCCGGTCGGGTAGCGGGTCGCCGTCTCGGTGCTGTTGGCGGGTGCGGCGGCATTGGCGGCGTTCGCGGCCTCGCCTTGCGGGGCGCTGGCCGTTTGCCTATCGCAAGCGGCCAGAGCGAGGCTCATCGTCAGAGCCGGGAGAAGAACAATCAACGGCCGCAAGGATCAGGACTCCAACGCAATGTGGGGCGGGCGCTTCGCCGAAGGTCCCGCGGCGGTGATGCGCGAGATAAATGCCTCGATCGGCTTCGACAAGCGGCTGTGGCGGCAGGACATCGCCGCGTCCAAGGTCCATGTCGCGATGCTGGCCGCGCAGGGCATCGTCGCGCAGGCCGACGCCGACGCGATCGAGGAGGGTCTCGACAAGATCGCCGACGAATATGAGGCGGAGGGCGTGCCCGAGGATGCGGCGCTCGAGGACATCCACATGCATGTCGAGGCGCGGCTGGCCGAGCTGATCGGGCCGGCGGCAGGGCGGCTGCACACCGCCCGCTCGCGCAACGACCAGGTGGCGACCGATTTCCGCCTCTGGGTCCGCGACGCGATGGACGAGGCGGGCGAGGGGATCGCGGCGCTCCAGCGGGCGCTGCTCACGCGCGCGGCCGAGAATGCTGAGACGGTGATGCCGGGCTTCACCCACCTCCAGGCCGCCCAGCCGGTGACCCTGGGCCACCATTTGATGGCCTATGTCGAGATGCTGCGGCGGGACCGCTCGCGTTTCGCTGACGCGCGGGCGCGGATGAATGAGAGCCCGCTGGGGAGCGCGGCTTTGGCAGGGACCGGCTTTCCCGTCGACCGCGAGGCGACGGCGGCGGCCTTGGGCTTCGACCGGCCGACCGCGAACAGCCTCGACGCCGTCTCGGACCGCGACTTCGCGCTCGATTATCTGATGAGCGCGACCCAGTGCGCGCTGCACCTGTCGCGGCTGGCGGAGGAATTGATCCTCTGGGCGAGCCAGCCCTTCGGCTTCGTCCTGCTCTCCGACGCCTGGTCGACCGGCTCCTCGATCATGCCGCAGAAGCGCAACCCCGACGCAGCCGAGCTGACCCGTGGCCATGCCGGGCGGATCCTCGGCGCGATGGCCGCGCTCAGCGTCACCATGAAGGGGCTGCCGCTCGCTTATTCGAAGGACATGCAGGACGATAAGCTGCCGGTGTTCGAAGCGCACGATTTGCTCGGCCTCTGCCTCGCGGCGATGACCGGGATGATCGAGAGCGCGACCTTCAACGGCGGGAGGATGCGGGCGCTCGCCGCGTCCGGCCATGCCACCGCCACCGATCTCGCCGATTGGCTGGTGCGCGAGGCAGGAGTGCCGTTCCGCGAGGCGCACCACATTACCGGCCGGGCGGTGAAGCTGGCGGACGAGGCGAATGTGGCGCTCTGGGAGCTCGGCATCGACCAGCTCCGGTCGGTCGACGAGCGGATCGGCCCGGCGGTTTTCGATGTGCTTTCGCCCGAGGCGTCGGTTACAAGCCGGACCAGCTTCGGCGGCACCGCGCCGGCCCGCGTCCGGGAGCGGATCGCGGCGGCGAAGAAGGAACTGGGTCTGGGGTGATGAGGCGTATCGCGCTGATCTTGGTGGTTTCGGTCGGCCTCGCCGGCTGCGGCCTGCGCGAGCCGCTGCGGCCGCCGCCGGGCGCCAGCCTGCCGGTCGCGCCCGCGACGGCGCGCGCGCGGCCGGACGCCGAGGCGCTGCTCGTCCAGCCGCCGATCGCCCGCCCCTCCCGGGTCGACGAGATCGTCCGCCGATCGGAGCTGCGCGAGGACGACCGCTTCGATCTGCCGCCGCCGGAAGTGCCGGCCGGCGTGGTACCGATCCCGGTCGAGAGCGACGACCCGCAAGGCGGCGGCCCGCAGTGACGAAATCCGTCCGCACCGCCGTCTTCCCGGTCGCCGGGCTGGGCACGCGCATCCTTCCCGCCACCAAGGCGATGCCGAAGGAGATGCTGACGATCGTCGATCGGCCGCTGATCCAATATGCCGTCGAGGAGGCGCTGGAGGCCGGGGTCGAGCGTTTCGTGTTCGTCACCGGCCGCGGCAAGGGCGTGCTCGTCGACCATTTCGATCTCGCCTACGAGCTCGAGGCGACGATGGCGTCGCGCGGCAAGTCGCTCGATCCCCTGGGCGGCACCCGCTTCCAGCCGGGTGCGCTCGTCTCGGTGCGGCAGCAGGAGCCGCTCGGGCTTGGCCACGCCGTCTGGTGCGCGCGCGAGATCGTCGGGGACGAGCCCTTCGCGGTGCTGCTCCCGGACGATCTGATGCTCGGCAAGCCCAATTGCCTCGCCCAGATGGTCGAGGCCTATGAAAAGGTCGGGGGCAATATCGTCTGCGCGCAGGACGTGCCGCGCGAGCGAACGGCGAGTTATGGCATCGTCACGCCCGGCGCGCAGGACGGCGCGCTGACCGAGGTCCGCGGTCTGGTCGAGAAGCCGAAACCGGAAGAGGCGCCATCCGCCCTGGGTGTGGTCGGCCGCTACATCCTCCAGCCCGAGGTGATGGAAATCCTCGGCCGGATCGGGCGCGGGACCGGCGGCGAGATCCAGCTCACCGACGGCATGGCCGCATTGATCGGCCGCCAGCCCTTCCACGCTTTCACCTTCGCCGGCGAGCGCCACGATTGCGGCGACGCCGGCGGCTTCGTCGTCGCCAACCTCGCCGTCGCGCTCGCCCGCCCGGACCTCGCGCCCCGGCTGCGCGAATTCCTGGACCGCCGCGGCTGATGGAAGGCGCCTGGCTGCTCGTCGAGGGGAAAGCCCAAAGGATGAGCGCCGCCGATGCTTTGGCCTATCGCGGTCCGGGCTTCCTATGGATTCATCTTGAGGGCCGCGACGAGGTGGATGTCGGGCGGCTGAAGGCCCAGGACGACATCCCGGACATCGCCGCCAGCGCGCTCGTCGCCACGGAGACGAGGCCGCGCTGCGACACGGTGGGTGACGGCGCGATCGTCAACCTGCGCGGCCTCGGCCATCGCGACCCGCTGGATTCCGATCGGCTGGTCTCGATCCGTTTCTGGGTCACCCGCGACAAGGTCACCTCGGTCAGCCACCGTCCGCTCGAGGCGACGCCGGTCGTCATCGCCAAGATGGAGGCCGGCAAGATCTGTGACAGCGGCGATCTCGTCGCGGCCTTTGCCTGGGCGATCAGCACCCAGCTCGATCCGGAGGTCGCCGCGCTGGGCGACACGCTCGACAATATCGAGAGCGACCTCGAAGCGAGCCAGCTCTACAAGCTGCGCCGGATGATCACCGCGATCCGCCAGCAGGCGATCGGCCACCGGCGCTTCATCGCCCCGGACCGCGACGCGCTGCGCGTGCTCACCGAGCAGGATTTCGACTGGCTGGCGCAGGACGATCGGCTGCACATCAACGAGGCCGCCGATCGCTTCGCCCGCATGGCCGAGGAGCTTGAGGCGGTGCGCGAGCGGGCCGCCTTGCTGCACGAGCAGATTACGGACCTGCGCGCCGAGCAGGTCGACCAGCGCTCGCTCTATATCTCGATCACCGCCTTCATCTTCCTGCCCCTCACCTTCCTCACCGGCCTGCTCGGCATGAATGTCGAAGGCATTCCCTACGCCCATTCGGCCTGGTCGTTCTGGGGTGTGGTGATCGTCTGTGTGCTGACGGCGCTCGGCGTCTTCGGCTGGTTCTATTTCCGCCAGTGGCTGAAGCGCTGACGAATTGAGTCATCCCGGCGGAGGCCGGGATCAAGGAACATGATTTTCTCCGGGTGTGACCAGCGCCGTGCCGATGATTTTGAGGCCGGCGTTCATGGGTTCCGGCTTTCGCCGGAATGACTCCAAACGGAGCTCACGCCTCCAGTTCGATGTCCCAGTAGAGATAGTCGCGCCAGCTGTCGTGGAGATAGCCCGGCGGGAAGCTTCGGCCATGCTCCTGCAATTGCCAGCTGGTCGGGCGATAGGGATGGCGCTGGATGAACATATGCGCCTCGCGCGGAGTCCGCCCGCCCTTGCGCAGATTGCAGGGCGCGCAGGCGGTCGCGACATTGTCCCAGGTCGTCCGCCCGCCCTGGGCACGCGGGATGACGTGATCGAAGGTCAGCTCCAGCAGGCTGCCGCAATATTGGCACTGGAAGCGATCGCGCAGGAACAGGTTGAACCGGGTGAAGGCCGGATATTCGCTGGGCCTCACATATTGGCGCAGCGCGATCACGCTTGGGAGCTGCATCGCCCGGCTGGGGCTGTGCACCTCGCGCTGGTAATTGGCGACGATGTCGACCCGCTCCAGGAACACCGCCTTCACCGCGGTCTGCCAAGGCCAGAGGCTGAGCGGATAATAAGAAAGCGGCGTATAATCCGCATTGAGGACCAAAGCCGGGCAGCCTTCCGGATTTCGGAGAATATCGGGGTGGTACACCGGCAACAGGCTCCCGTTTCCTGGCGAAGCCGCCCAAGGAAACGCTGCCCCCGATGCCGTCACACTCGAAATCAGGGAGAAAGCGGTCTCACCGGCCGTCTTCTCCTGTCCGCCACGTCCATGGCTGGTGGCCGTGACGCCATGATGACACCATAGGTCGCGACTCGCGGTCAAGAAGGATATTGAACGGCGATGCAGCCCGTCACCCGCTTCGCGCCGTCGCCGACCGGACCATTGCATCTGGGCCACGCTTTTTCGGCGCTGACCGCGCATGACTTCGCGCGGGAGAGGGAGGGCGCCTTCCTGCTCCGGATCGAGGACATCGATTCCAGCCGGGCGCGTCCCGCCTTCGTCGACGGGATCATCGCCGATCTGCTCTGGCTCGGCCTCGAATGGGACGACGAGATCGTCTACCAGTCGGAGCGGCTCGCTCTCTACGCCGAGGCGCTGGACCGGCTGAAGGCGGCGGGGCTGGTCTATCCCTGCTTCTGCACGCGCGCCGACATCGCCGCGAGCGCCAGCGCCCCCCATGGTCCGGAGGGCGCGCTCTATCCCGGCACCTGCCGCGGCCTGACCTCGCCGGACCTCACCCGGCCGCACGCCTGGCGTCTCGACGTCGCCAAGGCGATGGCGTCGGCCGGGCCGCTCTATTGGATGGACGATCATACCGAGGTGCAGGCGGATCCCGAGCGGTTCGGCGACGTCGTGCTGGCCCGCAAGGATGCGCCGGCCAGCTACCACCTTGCCGTCACCGTGGACGATGCGGCGCAGGGCGTCACCGACGTGGTGCGCGGCCGCGATCTCTACGCCTGTACCGACGTGCACCGGCTGCTCCAGGCGTTGCTCGATCTGCCCACGCCGACCTATCGCCACCATGCCTTGCTGGCCGATGGCGACGGCGGCCGGCTCGCCAAGCGGCACGGCGCGCCGACCCTCGCCGATCTTCGCGCCGAGGGCATGGATCCCGTCGCGTTGGTCGAAGGGCTGCGCGCGGGGCGATTGCCCTTTGGCTATTCGCTCGGGAAGGCCTAGAGGGCGCAGATGACCTGGATATTGATCCCGCTGCTGGTGCTCGCCGCGCTCGCGACGCTGTTCGTGCTGATCAAGGGCGTCGTCACCATGGCCGGCGGCAAGGACGTTACCGGGCAGCGCTCACAGGACCTGATGCGCAAGCGCATCCTGTTCCAGGCGGTGGCTATCTTCATCGCCGTCCTGCTCCTGCTCGTCGCGAGCGGCGGCGGCAGCGGGCGCTAATTGGTCAAGCTCAACAAGATCTACACGCGCACCGGCGATGCCGGCGAGACCGGGCTGGTCGATGGCTCGCGCGTCTCCAAGGCCGATCCGCGCATGGCCGCGATCGGCGATGTCGACGAAGCCAATTGCGCGATCGGCACTGCCTTGCCGGCGATCGAGGCCGCCGAGGCGCGGGAGATGCTGGCGCGCATCCAGAACGAATTGTTTGATCTCGGCGCCGATTTCGCCACGCCCGAGGGGATCGAAGGAGCACTGCGTATCCTGCCCGAGCAGGTGGAGCGGCTGGAGCGCGAGATCGACCGGATGAACGAGGATCTGGAGCCGCTGCGCAGCTTCATCCTGCCCGGCGGCGGCGGGGGCGCGGCAGAGCTTCACCTCGCCCGCGCGGTGACGCGCCGCGCCGAACGGACGGCGGTTGCCGCCCCCGGCCTCAGCCCGACCGCGCTCACCTATCTCAACCGCCTGTCGGACCATTTGTTCGTGCTCGCGCGTTGGGTAGGGCGTGATGCGGGGGACATTCTCTGGCGGCCCGGCGCAACGCGCTGATATTTGTTCTTCTTTTGTGCCAGAAGCCTGCTATTGGTGCGGGGCGGGAGGCGCGTGATGGCGACGCAGGCGAAAGCAGGCACGGGGGACGATCTCGCAGCCCGTTATCGGGCGGTTCGACAGCTCAGTCTCGATATCGCGGCACCGCTTTCCGAGTCTGAGGCCTGCCTCCAGCCGATGGCGGACGCCTCGCCCGCCAAATGGCACCTCGCCCATACGACCTGGTTCTTCGAGACCTTCCTGCTGCGCGATCATCTGCCGGGCTATCGGCTGCATGACGACAGCTACCCGTTCCTCTTCAACTCCTATTATGAAGGCGAGGGCGAGCGGCATCCGCGGGCCGAGCGCGGGCTGATCGCCCGGCCGACGCTGGACGAGGTACGGGAATGGCGGACGGCGGTGGACGCGGCGCTGCTGGACGCGATCGACGCGCTTCCCGCCGATCTCATCGAACTCGGCCTCAACCATGAGCAGCAGCATCAGGAATTGCTGCTGATGGACCTGACGGCCGCCTTCGCGGCTCAGCCGGGGGAACCGGCATTGCGGGATGCCGCACCGGCGCCGCCGATAGCCTTGCCGCCGCCGATCGCCTGGATCGACAGCCGCAACGGGATCGCCGAGATCGGCCATACCGGGCGCGGTTTCGCCTTCGACAATGAAGGGCCGCGCCATCGCGTGCTGCTCCATCCGCACGCGCTCGCCGATCGGCCGGTGACCAACGGCGAATGGCTCGGCTTCATCGCGGCGGGCGGCTATCGCGATCCGTTGCTCTGGCTCGCGGACGGCTGGGCCTGGGTGCAGTCGGAGAAGGTCGAGGCGCCGCTTTACTGGTCGCAGGGCGAGGGGGGATGGCTCCGCTTCGGGCTCGACGGCACGCGTCCGGTCGATCCCGCCGCGCCGGTCTGCCACATCTCTTATTACGAGGCGGATGCTTATGCCCGCTGGGCCGGCGCGCGGCTGCCGACCGAGACGGAATGGGAGGCGGCGACCGAGGGCTTCGATCCGGCTTCCGGCAACCAGCTCGACGTTGCAGGCGCGGTTCGGCCGCTGCCTGCCGAAGGCCAAGGCTTGCGCCAGATGTTCGGCGACGTCTGGGAATGGACCGGCTCGGCCTATCTTCCCTATCCGGGCTTCAGGCCCGCCACCGGTGCGGTCGGCGAATATAACGGCAAGTTCATGGTCTCGCAGATGGTGCTGCGGGGCGGCTGCTGCGCCACGCCACGCGGCCATGTCCGGGCGAGCTACCGCAACTTCTTCTATCCCCATCAGCGCTGGATGTTCTCCGGCCTCCGACTGGCGAAGGACCTCTGACGATGGACGCGATCACCACCCGGCCGCGCGTCGATCCGGCCTTCCGCGCCGACGTGCTCGCCGGCCTTGCGGCGCCGATCCCGGCGGTGCCGGCGCGCTGGTTCTACGATCATCGCGGCTCGGAATTGTTCGAGGAGATCACCAGGCTCCCCGAATATTATCCGACGCGGACGGAGACGGCGATCCTGGAGCGCCATGCGGGCGAGATCGCGGCGCTGTCGGCGCGCAATGCCGCGATTGTCGAGCCCGGCGCCGGCGCGTCGACCAAGACCCGCGTGCTGCTCCGCGCGATTCAATCTGCGGCCTACGTGCCGATCGACATCAGCGGCGATTTCCTGCGCGAATCCGCTCTTCAGCTTCAGGCGGAGTTTCCCGAACTCGCGATCCATCCCGTGGAGGCCGATTTCACCCAGCCGATCGCCCTGCCCGAAGCGATCGCCGGCCTGCCCCGGCTCGGCTTCTTTCCGGGCTCGACGATCGGCAATTTCGTCGCGCGCACGGGCGTCGATCTGCTCCGCGCGATGAAGGCGACGTTGGGCGAAGGCTCACGGCTGCTGATCGGCATGGACCGGATCAAGGACGTCGACGTGCTGCGCGCCGCTTATGATGATTCGGCCGGGATCACGGCCCGGTTCAACCTCAACCTCCTGCACCGCATCAACGCCGAGCTCGACGGCGACATCCCCGTCGAGGCGTTCCGCCACCGCGCCATCTGGAACGACGAATTGAGCCGAATCGAGATGCATCTGGAGGCGGTCCGGGACGTCGCCTTCATAATCTCCGGGCAGCGTTTCGCCTTCCGCGAGGGCGAGACGATCCACACCGAGAACAGCCACAAATACGGCCATCGCGACAGCCGGCTGATGCTGCGCGCCGCGGGCTGGGGCGTGGTCGCGGAATGGACGGACGAGCGTGAATGGTTCTCGATCCTGCTCGCCGAGGCCGAGCCGCCGCGCTTCGCGCCCTGAGCGCGTGCGCCGGTTGCCGGGTCGGGGACGCCCGGCTAGAGGCAGGCCCTCGACTGGAGGGATGCCCGTTTGAACTTCGTCATCGCCTTGTTCGGCATCGCGGACCTGCTGCTTCGCGTCGCGATGTACGTGATCATCATCCAGGCGATCCTGTCCTGGCTGGTCGCGTTCAACGTGATCAACACGCACAACGATTTCATGCGCTCGTTCCTGCGCGCGCTCGATCGCATGACGGAGCCGCTCTACCGGCCGTTCCGCAAGCTCCTGCCGGACTTCGGCGGGCTCGATTTCTCGCCGATGATCGTGCTTCTGCTGATCATCATGCTGAAGGATTACATGCTGCCGGCCGCCTTGCTGTCGGTCGCCCAATAGGGCGGCGATGAGCGCGGCGCGGATCGACGGCAAGGCGTTCGCGGCGGGCCTGCGCGAGCGTGTCGCGGCGAGCGCGGCGACCTTCACTGCCACCACCGGACGCCGGCCAGGCCTCGCCGTCGTGCTCGTCGGCGAGGATCCGGCGAGCCAGGTCTATGTCCGCTCGAAGGGCAAGGCGACACTCGAGGCCGGGATGGAGAGTTACGAGCATCGCCTTGCCGATGATGCGACTCAGGCGGAGCTGATCGGCCTCGTCCAGTCGCTGAACGCCGACGACGCCGTCGACGGCATCCTCGTCCAGCTCCCGCTGCCCGCGCAGATCGACGAGGCGGCGGTGATCGCCGCGATCGATCCGGCGAAGGACGTGGACGGCTTCACCACGGAAAATGCCGGCAGGTTGGCCGTCGGCGCCGAGGCGATGGTGCCCTGCACGCCTTTGGGCTGCCTGATGCTGCTCAAGGACCGGCTCGGTGAGCTCTCCGGGCTCGAGGCGGTGGTGATCGGCCGCTCCAACATCGTCGGCAAGCCGATGGCGCAGCTGCTGCTGCGCGAAAGCTGCACCGTCACGATCGCGCACAGCCGCACCCGCGATCTGCCAGCGGTCGTCCGCCGCGCCGACATCGTCGTCGCCGCGGTCGGACGGCCGGAGATGGTGACGAGCGACTGGCTCAAACCCGGCGCCACCGTGATCGACGTCGGCATCAACCGCCTGCCCGCAGACGAGGGCAAGACGCGGCTTGTCGGTGACGTGGACTATGCCTCCGCGAGCGAAGTGGCCGGGGCCATCACCCCGGTGCCGGGCGGCGTCGGGCCGATGACGATCGCCGTCCTGCTCCGCAACACCCTGGTCGCCGCGCATCGCCGCGCCGGCCTCGCGCCGCCGGCAGGGTTATGACCGAGCTCTTCATCTCGGCCTTCGTCACCTTCCTGGTGGTGATCGATCCGCCCGGCTGCGCGCCGATCTTCGCCAGCGTGACCAAGGGCGCCACGCCGCAGCATCGCCGGGCCATGGCCTTTCGCTCCGTCGGGATCGCCGCGGGTGTCCTGATCTTCTTCGCCCTGCTCGGGCGCGATCTCCTGACCGTGCTCGGCATCAGCCTCAGCTCCTTCCGGATCGCCGGCGGGCTGCTGCTCTTCCTGATCGCCGTCGACATGGTGTTCGAGAAGCGCACCGAGCGGCGCGAGCACCGGGCGGAGGAGGTGATCGAGGATCATCAGGAGGACGTCTCCGTCTTCCCGATGGCGATCCCGATGATCGCGGGGCCCGGCTCGATCGCCTCGGTGATGCTGCAAATGGCGCGCAGCGACACCTGGACGGAGCGGCTCATCGTCTCCGGCGCCCTCGGCGCGACCCTGCTTCTGACCTTGCTCTGCCTGCTCCTCGCCGGGCCGCTGATGAAGCTGCTCGGCAAGAAGATGGAGGCGATGATCACCCGGCTGCTCGGCGTGATCCTCGCGGCCCTGGCGGTCCAGTTCGTGCTCGACGGGATCCAGCGCAGCTTCAGCTAGGCGGACGGCGGCTGTGCCTGTTGCGGCGAGGCCGGGGGCTGGCGCACCACCCGCCACATCTTGAACGGCGAGCCGGTCGGCAGCGTCACCGGCTGCAGCCAGTTCGGCACCTGGTTGTTGGCGAGCTGCGAGTAGAAACCCTGCGGTGCCTCCGATCGGTAGATCGTCGCCTCCGACATGTTGGGGCAGATCAGGACATAGTCGATCCGGTAGCGGTCGACCGTCGCGCGGGCATTGGCGACGTTGCCGCGCCAGGCGTGCATCACGTCCAGGATCTGCCGCGAATTGCGGTGATAGGGGCCGATCACCGCGTTCTGCGGCGTCACCGTGATCAGGCGCGGACCGAGATCGACGAAGGTGAGGACGTTGCCCGGCGGCTGCAGCGCCACCGCGCGCAGGTCCTGCATCGTCGAGCAGCGCCAGTTGGCGATGTTCACCGACTGGCGATATTCGCTCGGCGGTTCCTCCGGCCAGAGCATCGAGATGTAGCCCCCGGCAAGGCCCGAGACGACGAGGAAGGCGAAGACCGCGCCGGCGACCCGCAGCACCATGTAGCGCAGGCTCATCAGCCAGAGCATCGCCGCCCAGGCCAAGGCGGTCGCGCCCGGCGCCGAGAGCATCTGCGCCGCCGGCCCTGCCCGCGTCTGCCAAAGCAGCAGGGCGGCGGAGAGCAAAGCGGGCGCGGCGACCGAAGCCCAGCCGATCAGCCGCTTTTTGTCCTTGCGATCGACCCAGAGCATCAGGGCATAGCCGATCAGCCCGGCGATCGGCAGCGTCACGATCTGGATCGCGGTGTCGAAGCCGTGCTGATAGACCGGCATCGCCTCGCGCACCTTGCTGAGCCACAGCCGGTCGAGTTCGGGCGGCACCCGCTCCAGACGGCCGAGGCAGTCCGGCCAGGCCCAGATGAACGCCGCAGCGATCACCCCGCCCGCCACGGCGCCCAGCGCCAGTCGCGCCGCCCAGTGGCGCGGGCTGGCCATCGCGAGCAGGATCGCCGCGGCGCCGGCGGCGAGCATCGCCGACAGCCAGACCGGCGACAGCGCATCGCAGACCGGGGCGCGGTTGGCGTAGGAGGCGAAGGCGGCGAAGCCGATCGCGCAGCCGCCGGCGAGCGAAACGCCATAGGCAAAGAGCCGTTTCGCTTCTTCGCGGTCATGGATCCAGCGCAGCCCGATCGCGATCCCCGCGACCGCGAGGTAGAGGAGCATCTCCAGCCCGATGGCGAGCGAGGCGGCGGTCGCCGCGCCTGCGATTATGCCGCCGCGCGCGCGCCTGGGATCGGTCAGCGCCATCACCGTCACCGCCAGCATGGCGAGCTGCCAGCCATGATGGTCGATCCTGAGCGGCGTCCACATCCCGCGCGCCGAGCCGCCGCAGACCACCAGGGCGATGGCGATCGCGAAGGCGCCGCCGCCGATCAGGCGCCGGACGACGACGGCGGTCGCGAACATCACCACCAGCATCGGCAGCATCGGGGCGATCGCCACCGCGGCCTGTTCGGCGTTGGCGCCGCCGATGATCGGCCCAAGCACGAGGTAGATGAAGGCGATCGGCAGATCGACGAGGCGCGACCAGTGGATGTCGGCGCCCTCGGGCGGGCTCAGCCGATATTGCCTCAGATCGAACCAGCCCTGCCCGGCCAGCAGGTCGCGAACCTGCATCATCCGCATATTGTCGTCGGTGTCGCCGAGCGCGAAGATCCGGATCGCATCCCAGCGATCCCAGAGCATCCAGGCGGAGACGGCGAGCCAGAAGGCGAGGACCAGCCAGCGCCAGTTCTTCTCCGCCCAATCCCCCAGCGTCATCCCTTGGCCCTTCCCAATCCGAACGCCGGTCATTAGTCGGTCGCCAGCAAAGGACAACAGGTGGGCGAACACGCCATTTCCAATCTCTTAGGACAGCTGGTTCGCTTCGGGCTGGTCGGGGTTTTCTCGACCATCCTCTATGCGGCGATCTATTGGCCGCTCGCGACCTACGTCATCCATCCGGTGGCGGCGGTGGTGGTGGCCTTCTCGATCGCCGTCGCCATCGGCTATGTGCTGCACAGCAGCTGGAGCTTTCGCGGCCATGGCAAAAGCAGCGAGGGCGGCCGGACGCAGGCGAAGTTTCTCTCCGTGCAATCGGTCGGGATGGTTCTCAATGCGGCGTTCACCTGGCTTCTCACCGGACCGCTCTTCCACGGCCCGACCTGGTGGCCGCTGGTGCCCGCCGTGCTCGTGACACCCTTCGTGACCTTCGCGCTGAACCGCTGGTGGGTATTCGGTTGATGTGCTCGCTTACGCTCGTTCGGCTCCAGCCCGGCGCAGCGCCTGGAAAGAAAGCCTGATGGAACGCGTCGTCTATGACCGGATGGCGGAGCTCGACCAGGTGCACTGGTGGTATCGGGCGCGCCGCGAGATTCTCGCCGATCTGATCACCCGGCAGATCCCGCTGCCCAAGGACGCGCGCATCCTGGAGGTCGGCTGCGGCACCGGCCACAATCTGGAGATGCTTCGCCGTTTCGGCCGCGTCGAGGGGATCGAGGTCGACCCGGCGGCGCGGCAGCTCGCCAGCCTGCGGCTCGGCCAGCCGATCATGGATGCGCCCCTGCCCGGCCTGCCCGGCGTCCCCGATGGCGCCTATGATATGGCGGCGATCCTCGATGTCATCGAGCATATCGACGAGGATGTCGCCGGGATGCGCGCGCTGGCCGGCAAGCTGAAGCCGGGCGGCAAGATGCTGATCACCGTCCCGGCTTTCCCCTGGATGTGGAGCGCGCACGACGTCGTGAACCACCACAAGCGCCGCTACACGCGGCGGACCCTGCGGGCGCTGGTCGACGATGCCGGCATGAAGCTGGAGATGATGAGCTGGTTCAACAGCCTGCTCTTCCCGCTCGCCGCGACGGCGCGGCTCGCCGGGCGGCTGACCGGCAAGGAAGACAGCGACGACAAGCTGCCGCCGGGGCCGATCAACAAGACGCTGGAATGGATGTTCGGGCTCGAGCGCTATGCGCTGGGCAGGCTGCCCTTCCCGCCGGGCGTCTCGCTGGTGGCGATCGCCTCCGCCTGAGCCGGAGCGGCGACATGGCCGAGCGCGGGCGTGCCGCCCACCGGCCCGGCAATCTCCTGGACGATGTAGAGCGGCCGGCGCTTCGATTCGATATAGAGCCGCCCCAGATATTCGCCGATCATGCCGAGCACGAACATCTGCACCGCGCCGAGCACGACGACGACGAGCATCAGCGAGGTCCAGCCCTGGATCGCGGTGCCGGAGAGCCAGCCGACCGCGATATAGATGATGAGCAGTACGGAGGCGGCGACCAGCCAGAGGCCGACATGGCTGGCGAAGCGCAGGGGCGCGGTCGAGAAGCCGGTCACCGCATCGAGCGCGAAGCGGATCATCTTGCCGAGCGGGTAGCCGCTCTCGCCGGCATAACGCTCGGCGCGGTCGTAGAGGAACGGCACTTGGCGGAAGCCGATCCAGGCGACCATGCCGCGGATGAAACGCGCCTGCTCGGGGAGGCTCAGCAGCGCATCGAGCGCGCGCCGGCTCATCAGCCGGAAGTCGCCGGTGTCCCGCGGGATGTCGATGTCGGCGAGGCGGGAAAGGGTGCGGTAGAAGAGCATCGCGGTGCCCTTCTTGAATGCGGTCTCGCCCGCCCGGGCGCGGCGCACGGCATAGACGACGTCCGCCTGCTGCCGGTCCATCTCGCCCATCATCTGGGCAAGCAATTCGGGCGGGTCCTGGAGATCGGCGTCGATGATCAGGATGCGCTGGCCGACGCAGAGGTCCAGCCCGGCGGTGAGCGCGAGCTGGTGGCCGTGGTTGCGCGACAGGTTGATCGCGACCAGCCGGGGATCGCCGGCGGCGATCTCGCGCATGATCTCCCAGGTCCGGTCGCGCGAGCCGTCGTTGATCAGCACGATCTCATAATCGGTGCCGACGGCCGCCTCGGCGGCGCGGGTCAGCCGGACGTGCAGCTCCCTGAGGCAGGCTTCCTCATTGTAGCAGGGAACGACGATCGACAGTTTCAACAGGGTCATCAATATCTCGGCACGGCCATGGGCGAGGGCAGCACGACGGGCGTGCGGTCGTCGACCCTATAGAGGACGCTGGTGCCCTCTTGCCAGATGGGCGTGAGACCCCGGAGCAACGCCGGATTGTGGCGCGGCGGATCGATCAGCCAGACATAATCGAAGCTCTGGCGGGGGAAATGGGCGAGCGCCTGATCCACCGTCCGCCACGGCTCGTAACGGCATCGGACCTCGGTGACGATCTGGCTGGCGTCCTGGATGAAGTTGGCGCCCGGATCCCAGTGGACGGTCAGCAATTGCGCGCCGGCAAGCACCCACTGGTCGTTCGAGAAGGCCTCGCGCCGGACGATCGCCATCGCCGACAGATGGAGCAGGCGGGACATCGCCCAGGGTTCGATGCAGGGCCGGCCGATGAAGCTCACCACCCGCGCCCCGCGGGGAATATGGTCGAGCGCGGTCAGGTTCGCATCGTAGGTCTCGTCATACATCACCATGCTCACGGTCGTCCCGACCGTGCGGGTGACGAAGAACAGGCTGCCGGCGATCCCGAAGACCAGCATCGTTCGCCGCGACGCCTGCGGGAAGCGGATCGCGATCAGGGCGATGGCGAAGAGATAGGGCGCGAGCCGCATGTCGGCATAAGCCGAGCCGAAGATCACGCGGGGCAGGAAGACGAAGACGAGCACCAGGAACAGGGCCGAGGCGGCGAGGTTGCGCGAATATTGGATGTGGCGGCTCGCCCAGGCGGCGATCAGCACGATCACCGAGATGCCGAGCGCGAAGAAATCGAACATCATCCAGCGGTCGCGCAGCGCCATGAACAGCCACATCGCCTTGCCGGCCCAGTTGAACCAGTCGCCGGTCTGGCCGCCCGCATTGCTTCGCCAATAGACCATCATCAGCAATGGCAGGCTGAGCGCCAGGCAGTGCTTGGCGGCGTGGACCGAGCCGATGATGTAGCCGCGGCCCCGATCGTGCTGGCGAACCAGCTCGGCCGAGAAAGCGAGCACGCCCAGCGTCCCCCAGCCGAAGGCGTGGACCACCCAGAGGATGCACGAAATCGGCACGAAAATGACCGCCCGGAGCCGCACCTGGTGCAGCCGGCCGAGCCTCAGCCACAGCGCGAAGGCGTTGAGCGCCAGCGCCATCGCCAGCGCGAAGTTCACGAAGCCGAACAGGAAGGGGAAATTATAGGCGAAGGGCAAGGCGAAGAGGACGGTCGGCGGCACCCGCCCATGGACCTCGAACGCCGCCCAGATCAGCCCGGCGGCGGTCAGCGCCGGGATCATCAGCACGATCAGGCGGACCGCCGGCTCCAGCCCCATGAGCGGCGCGAGCAGCTGGACGAGCAGATCGACGCCCAGATTGCCGATCAGCGCCCATTCGTAGGTGTAGAATTGCTGGAGGGCCGGCGAGTTGGCGAGATCGAGCTGCACCCGGTAGCGGCCCATATGGCCGGGCAGGTCCACCAAAGGCGCGATGTCCGGCCACAGCAAGGGCGCCGCGCTGGCGACGACCATGAAGACGAGAAAGGCCGGATGCTCCCAGAACGGGCGGGGCTCGCCGGGCGCCAGCGGCTGGAAATTAAGCTCTTGCACGCCCCTGTATCGCCCACCGTTCAGACGGCGATGGACTTCCCCAAGTCACCATGGCTTGCAAGGACAAAATGCGCGGCCCCCGGGACTATTCCGCCGCCAGATGCCAGGCCGGCGGCTCGTCCGAGGCGCGCAGCCGTTCCGCCTCCTCGTACATATAGTCGCGGGTCATCGGGATGGCGTCGCGCCGCTTCACATATTGGAGTTGCCAGTTCACCAGTCCGCCATGGCGGAAGGCGGCCTCCGCCCCGGCGAGGTAGAATTCCCACATCCGGTAGAAGCGCTCGTCGTAGAGCGCGGTGATCTCCTCGCGGTGCATCACCGTGCGGCGATACCATTCCTCCAGCGTGTGGGCATAATGGTAGCGCATCGCCTCGACGTCGGAGACGATCAGCTCGTTGCGCTCCGCCTCGGCGACCAGCTCCGACAAAGCCGGGATATAGCCGCCCGGGAAGATATATTTGCGGGTCCATTTGTCGGTGACGCCCGGCGGGCCCTGCCGGCCGCAGCAATGCGAGAACATCACCCCGTCGTCCTTCAGCAGGCGATGGGTGTGCTTGAAGAAGCCCGGATAATGCGGCGTACCGAGATGCTCGATCAGGCCGACGCTGGTGATCCGGTCGAACTGGCCGGTGACGTCGCGATAGTCCTTCAACTCAAACTTCACCCGGTCCGAGACGCCAAGCTCGACGGCGCGCTCGTTGGAGAATTCGATCTGGTCGGGCGCAAGCGCGACGCCGAGCACGTCGACGTCGTAATGGCGGTGCAGATAGAGCGCGAGCCCGCCCCAGCCGCAGCCGATGTCGAGAACCTTCATGCCCGGCTTCAGGTTCAGCTTCGAGGCGATGTGCGCCTTCTTGTCGAGCTGCGCCTGCTCCAGGCTGTTCGTCGGGTCCCGGTAATAAGCCATCGTGTACTGCCGGTCCTCGTCGAGGAAGAGTTCGTAGAGCCGGCGGGTGAGGTTGTAGGTGTGCTTGGCGTTGCGGGACGAGCGCGCGCGCCAGTTGATCTGGTCGATCTTGCCGGCGACCTTGCTGATGCCGCGGCGGATCGGCCCGCGCGGGCCGAGATCGCCGTCCTCCTTGGGGGCATTGGCGCGGATTGTCAGCACCATGTCGCGGACATCGTGCGGCGGCTCGATCTCGATCCAGCCGTTCATATAGGCCTCGCCCGCGCCGACGCGGGGATCCTTGGCGATGTGCCAGGCGGCCTTGGGGCTGGTCAGCCGGGCGCGGACATGGGCGAGCTCGGGATCGGGCTTGCCGTAATGATAGACCTTTCCGTCATGGTCCGTGACGGTAAGTTCGCCGCGCTTCATCAATGAGCGCAGCATCTTGTCCAAAAGCCACATCGTTCTTGCATCCCCCTAAACTGATGCGAATCAGGGCATAAGCGGGGGATGAGGTCAAGCATGGATGGTCATCTAAGCGTCACGGAAGCTGTTTCGGCACGCTATTCCTGCCGCGCCTTCCTGCCGACGGCGGTGCCGCGCCCGCTCGTCGCGGCGATCATCGAGGCCGCGGCGCGCGCCCCGTCCGGCGGCAATCTCCAGCCTTGGCATGTCGATGTGCTGGCGGGCGCACCGCTGGCCGCGTTGAAGGCGAGGGTCGCTGCCAGCCTCGCCGCCAACCCCCGAGGCGAGGGCGCGGAATTTCCGGTCTATCCACCGGACCTCGCGGCGCCCTGGCGGGACCGGCGCTTCGCCTGCGGGGAGCAGCTCTATGCGTCGATCGGCGTCCCACGTGAGGACCGGCCAGCGCGGCTGATGCAGTTCGCGCGCAATTTCGATCTGTTCGGGGCGCCGGTCGGCCTGTTCTTCTCGATCCCGCGCGGCTTCGGGCCGCCGCAATGGTCGCATCTGGGCATGTTCATCCACACGATCATGCTGCTCGCCGCCGAGCGCGGCCTTGCCACCTGCCCGCAGGAGGCTTGGGCGATCGTTCATAAGAGTGTCGGGGAGGCGATCGGGCTGCCGCCGGAGCGGATGCTCACCTGCGGCATGGCGGTGGGCTATGCGGATGAGGCGCAGCCGATCAATGCCTGGCGGACCGAGCGCGAACCGCTGGACGCCTTCGCGCGCTTCGCGGGCTTTCAGGAATAAGCCCGCCAGAAGAACAGCGCCGTGGTCACGCCGGTGACGACGAGCGTGATCGCCCGGATCGTCCCGGGTGACAGCAGCAGCCCGACCCGCGCGCCATAATGGCCGCCGAGGACCGCGCCGGCCAACATCGGCAGGGCGAACCGCCAGTCGACCATCGCCATGACGATGAAGACGAGCGCTGCCACGGCATTGGCCACCGCGAGCAGCAGGGTGCGATGCGCGGCGAGCTGGTGGGGAGCGTGGCCCGCCAACAGGCCCCAGGCGGCCATCATCATCAGCCCGACGCCGCCGCCGAAATAGCCGCCATAGATGCCGAGCAGGAACTGGACCGTGACCAGAGTCGGCGCGCCGATCGTCATCCGCGCGTGCAGCGCCTCCGAGGCGCGCTTGCCGGTGAGCATGACGAGGAAGGCGGCGAGCAGCAGCCAGGGGATGATGACGTCGAAGGTCCGGCTGGGCGTGGCGACGAGCAGCAGGCTGCCGATCGCGGCGCCGACCAGAGTGATCGCAATGAGCGCCCCGACCCCGATCCCGGCGAGCGGCGAAAGCCCGCGCCGGTAGGCCCAGGCGCTGGCGATCGCCCCGGGCTGAAGCGCGACATTGCTGGTCGCGTTGGCGATGGTCGAGGGCAGGCCCAGAGCGACGAGCGACGGCATCGAGACGAAGGTGCCGCCGCCGGCGAGCGCGTTCATCGTCCCGGCAACGGCGCCGGCCGCGACGGCGATGGCGATGGCGGCGGGATCGATCATGCGTGCGCCACCGCATAGTGATCGTGGCTGATCGGCGCGCCGTCGCGCGAAACCCGGACGTCCCGGCTCCCATCCCGGTCGATCCGCTCGATCTCGATCGCCAGCGGGCGAAGCGCGCGGGGAGCATGGAGCGACGCCCGAAGCGTCATGCCGTCCACCGCGACATGGAGCGCGACCGGCACGTCGTGGGGATTGGCGAGGCGGAGGTCGCGATAGGGCCAGACCACCGTCGCATCCATGCCGAGCGGGGTGAAGCGCTCCGCCTCGGTATAGAGATCGTGCGAATGGGGATGGCGCTCGAGCACGGCCAAGCCGCCGCGCAGCAGCAGCTCATAAGCGATCCCGCTCACCTGGCAGAGGCCGCCACCCACTTCGCCGCCCACCGTGCCGCCGCGGATCGATCGTCCGATCTCGAAGCCCGCCGCCGGAGATGGGCGCCCGATCAGCGCCCAGAAGGAAAAGATCTCGCCGGGCGCGATGACGATGCCGTCGAGCCGGCCGGCACCGAGCGCGATATTGGCCCGCTTGCCCTCGACGAAGCCGGTGTTGCGGATCGGCTGGGTAAGCTCGACGAAGGGGGAAGGCGTGTCTGCCGCAGCCGCTGGCCGCCCCGCCATGCGGGCCGCGGCGCCGCTCCACCGATCGCGCAGCCGGCGCCGCGCGAGCGCCACCGCAAGCCGGGGCGTCTCGGGCAGATGGGTGCGGAGCAAGCGGCGCAAGGCGGTAAGCAATTCGTCCCCCTGCGCCTGAGGCTAGTCGGCTCAGCTCAAGGCGGCGAGCTTTTCCTCGGCGATCCGGTCCAGCTCCGCCCGGCTCTTCTTTTCGGCCGCGCTCTTGAGCTGGCCGCAGGCGGCCATGATGTCGCGGCCGCGGGGGCGGCGGATCGGGGCGCTGATCCCGGCCTCGAAGACGATCTCGGAAAAGCGCCGCACCCGCTCGTCGTCCGAGCATTCGTAGAGCGCGCCGGGCCAAGGGTTGAACGGGATCAGGTTCACCTTGGCGGGGAGCTTATACTTGCGGATCAGCCGGACCAGCTCGCGCGCATCCTCGTCGCTGTCGTTCTTGTCCTTCAGCATCACATATTCGAAGGTGATGCGCCGGGCATTGTTGGCGCCCGGATAAGCGGCGCAGGCGGCGAGCAGTTCCTCGATCCCGAATTTGCGGTTCAGGGGCACGATCTCGTCGCGCACCTCCTTGGTCACCGCGTGGAGGGAAACCGCCAGATTGACCCCGATCTCTTCGCCGGCTCGGGCCATCATCGGCACCACGCCGGAGGTCGAGAGGGTGATGCGGCGGCGGGAGAGGCCAAGGCCGTCGCCGTCCATGACGATCTTCAGCGCATCGCGGACATTGTCGAAATTGTAGAGCGGCTCGCCCATCCCCATCATCACGATGTTGGAGAGCATCCGGCCCTCGGGCTGGGAGGGCCATTCGCCGAGCGCGTCGCGGGCCAGCATGACCTGGCCGACGATCTCGCCCGGGTCGAGATTGCGGACGAGGCGCATCGTGCCGGTGTGGCAGAAGCGGCAGTTGAGCGTGCAGCCGACCTGGCTGGAGACGCAGAGCGTGCCCCGGTCCGCGTCCGGGATGAAGACCATCTCGAAATCATGACCGTCGGCGGTCTTCAGCAGCCATTTGCGGGTGCCGTCGGTCGAGACCTGCTGGAGCACCACCTCCGGCCGGCCGATGGTGAAGCGCTCGGCTAGCCAGGCGCGCTGCGGCTTGGCGATGTCGCTCATCGCATCGAATTCGGTCGCGCCGCGATTGTAGATCTGGTGCCAGAGCTGCTTGGCGCGCAGCTTCGCCTGTCGCTCGTCCAACCCTGCCTCGGCCAGAGCGGCACGAATCTCCGCCTTGGACAGGCCGATCAATGCCACGCGCGCGTCGTCGCCCGCTTGTCGCGGACGCGGCACGGGGACCGGGTCGATCAGACCGGGGATAGGCATCGCCGCTGTCATGAGGCGGCCCATGTAGGCGATTTGACGCGGTTTTTCTAGGCCGTGCCCGAGGCGCCGAGATCGCCGCTGCCGAGCCCGACGACGGTCTCGATCCCATGTTCGATGCAGACCACCGATCCCTGCGGCAAGGGTGCGGCGACCGGGGCGCCGCAGCCCTCCCGGTCCGGCGCCCCGGTCAGCATGCCCCGCAGCACCCGGGACGAGATGCCGTGCATGACGATCAGTCGGTCGCCGCTCTCGCCCGCCGTGTCGTCGAGCCAGGTCCGCAGCCGCCGGGCGATGTCGTCATACCATTCGCCGCGGGGCGGCCGGCAGGTGAAGAGCCCCGCCTTGCGATCGACGAAGCCGCCATGCGCCTCGGCGATCTCCTCGTAATAGCGGCCGTCCCACGCGCCCATCGCCATCTCGTTGAGGCGCGCATCGGTCCGCGCCTGGTGCCAGTCGACGCGAAGCAGCTCGGCGGCGATGGCGAGCGTCTGGAGGGCGCGGCCGGTCGCCGAGGCCCAGAGGGTCAGCGCCGGCGCCGGCCCAAGCACGGCCAGCAACGCCTCGCCAATCTCCTCGCCATGGCGAAAGCCGGCGCGGGTCAGCGGCGTATGCTCGGCCTCGCCCTGCATGCGCCTGACGGCGTTGAACACGGTCTCGCCGTGGCGGGCGATGAAGAAGCGGCTCATCGCGACGGCAGGCACGCGATGGCGGCGGCATCGATCGCGCTCGCCGCACCGCGCAATTGATAGGCGTCGCGGAAGCGGGCGCCGTTGGCGGCCCGCGTCTCGACCACCATGTCGACGCCCGTGCGCATCGCCCGCATCAGCGCCTCGTCCGCGCCGCCGTCGGGCGCCCAGGCGTCGCGGCCGCGGCCGACGAGCTGGAAGCTTTGCCCGTCGATCCGGGCCAGCACCGCCGAGCCGTCGCGCTTCGCCCGGCTGAGGCGGACGTGGACCTGCCCGCCGGGCCCGCGCGCCGGCCAGTGGCCGATCGAGAAAAAGGGCCGCCAGCCCTCCGCCTGAGGCCCCGCGACCGGGGCTGCGATCGCATAGCAGCGGCCGGGATCGCGGAACGCCGCCCAGCCGCCGAACACGCCCAGGGTTTGGCGCTGCGCCCCGGCCGGGACGGCCAGCGCGAGGCAGAGGCAAACCAGAAGAGCGCGGGCGGCGGTCATCCGTTCATCTTTCGCCTCCGAAAGTCGCCTTCGTCCACGCCTTTTTCGCCACGAGCTACTGGCGGGGCGCGCGCGGGCCGCTATAACCCTTCGCCCAAGCACTTATCTTGCCGATCAGGGGTGGCGAATGAAGGCGGTTATCGAACGGGCGACGCTGCTGAAAGGGCTGGGCCACGTCCACAATGTGGTCGAACGCCGCAACACGATCCCGATCCTCTCCAACGTGTCGCTGGAAGCCGGCGAGGATGGCGGCCTCAGGCTCATGGCGACCGATCTCGATCTGCAGATCGTCGAGTCTATCGAGGCGCAGGTGTCCGATCCGGGCGCGACCACGGTCTCCGCCCACACTTTGTTCGAGATCGTCCGCAAGCTGCCGGAAGGAAGCCAGGTCGAGCTCACCGCCGCCGAGGGGCGGATGTCGATCGTCGCCGGGCGCTACCGCTCCAGCCTGCCGACCCTGCCGCGCGACGATTTCCCGGTGATCGCAGAGGGCGAGCTGCCGACCCAGTTCGAGCTCCCGGCGGCGACGCTCCGCCAGATCATCGACAAGACCAAGTTCGCGATCTCCACCGAGGAGACGCGCTATTACCTCAACGGCATCTACGTGCATGTGTCGGACGAGGCGCAGCCGGTGCTGAAGGCCGCGGCCACGGACGGCCACCGGCTCGCCCGCGTCACCGTGGCGCGGCCCGACGGCGCCCAGGGAATGCCCGGCGTCATCATTCCCCGCAAATGCGTGACCGAACTTCGCAAACTGCTCGACGAGGTCGACGGAACGGTCGAGGTCTCCTTGAGCGAATCCAAGATTCGCTTCGGCCTCGGCGCCGCGGTGCTGACCTCGAAGCTGATCGACGGCACCTTCCCCGATTACACCCGCGTCATCCCGACCGGGAACGACAAGCTCCTGAAGATCGACCCCAAGAGCTTCAAGGAGGGCGTCGACCGCGTCTCCACCATCGCCAGCGAGCGCACGCGGGCGGTGAAGATGGCGCTGGAGCGGGACCGGATCACCTTGTCGGTCACCTCGCCCGAAAACGGCACCGCGGCGGAGGAAGTGCCGGCCGATTACGGCGCCGACGGGCTCGAGATCGGCTTCAACGCCCGCTACCTGCTGGACATCCTGGACCAGATCGAGGGGGACACGGTCGAGGTCCACCTCGCCGACGCCGCGGCGCCCACGTTGCTCCGGGAGAATGACAAGGCCGCGGCGCTCTACGTGCTGATGCCGATGCGGGTCTAGCGAAGGGCTGGCACCGCTCTTACATTGACTCGGCAAGGCCTCGCTGATAGGCGCGCGGCCTTTCCGAAAAGCCGGATTTTTTGAACTGGAGCAGCCCTTATGGCGCGCGTGACCGTCGAAGATTGCGTCGACAAGATTCCCAACCGTTTCGATCTCGTCCTGCTCGCCTCGCAGCGCGCGCGGCAGATTTCGGGTGGGGCGGAGCTCACCATCGATCGCGACCGGGACAAGAATCCGGTCGTCGCCCTGCGCGAGGTCGCCGACGAGACGGTGCGTCCGCGCGATCTCGAGGAGGCGCTGGTGAGCGGCCTGCAGAAGGTCCAGATCGACGACGACGACGTCGCGGACGCGGTCGGCAACCTGGCCCAGTCGGCGGAGGCGCTGCGCCTCACCGCCGCCGCGCCGGCGCGCAACACCAACAACAACGCCGATTACGAAGGCTGATTCCAGCCTGACGATGGGATGATGAGCCGTCCCGGCGCAGGCCGGGGCGGCTTTTCGCTTATTTGGGCGCGAGCACCATCAGCATCTGGCGGCCTTCCATGCGCGGATGCTGCTCGACCTTGGCGACCTCGGCCACCTGTTCCTGCACGCGCTGGAGGACCAGCATGCCGAGCTGGCCGTGGGCCAGCTCTCGGCCGCGGAAGCGCAGGGTGATCTTCACCTTGTCGCCCTCCTCGATGAACTCGAAGACCTTCTTCATCTTGGTATCGTAATCGTGGTCGTCGATGTTCGGACGCATTTTGATCTCCTTGATCTCCTGCGTCTTCTGGTTCTTGCGGGCGATGTTGGCCTTTTTCTGGGCCTCATATTTGTACTTGCCGATATCCAGGAACTTGCACACGGGCGGATCGGCGCCGGGGGAGATTTCGACCAGATCGAGCCCGACCTCTGCCGCCTGCTCGATCGCTTCGGCAGTAAGAAGAATGCCGATATTCTCGCCATTCTCGTCGATCACGCGCACCTTCGGCACGCTGATATGTTCGTTGAAGCGCGGGCCCGTGAAGGCGGGCATGGCGGGACGCCGGTTCATAGGGGGACGTATGTTCGTTGCTCCGTCAGTGGATTGAGTGGCTGGACGTAGTGAAGAATCGGCGCATTGGGAAGATGCGTGCCGCCAAAGCGGGCAAAGCCGCGCTCAAGCACGCTGGTCCGGCGGCAGCGCCTCGTCGGTCAGCCGCGCGATCACGGCGTCGAGCGCGAGCACCTCCTGCCGCGCGTCGGCGCCGAGGGGGCGCAAGGCGATCGTCCGTTCGTCCGCCTCGCGCTTGCCGACGACCAATAGATAGGGGACATGGGCCAGGCTGTGCTCGCGCACCTTGTAGTTGATCTTCTCGTTGCGAAGATCGGCCGCGGCACGGATCCCGGCCTTCTCCAGCGCGGCGACCGCCTCGCGCGCATAATCGTCGGCGTCGGAGACGATCGTCGCGACCACCGCCTGCACTGGCGCAAGCCAGAGCGGGAAGCGGCCGGCATGATGCTCGATCAAGATGCCGATGAAGCGCTCGAACGTGCCCAGGATCGCGCGGTGGAACATGACCGGGCGATGCCGCGCCCCGTCCTCGCCGACAAAAGAGGCGTCGAGCCGCTCGGGCAGGACATAATCGAGCTGCAGCGTGCCGCACTGCCAGGTCCGGCCGATCGCGTCGGTGAGGTGGAATTCCAGCTTCGGCGAATAGAAGGCGCCCTCGCCGGGCAATTCTTCCCAGCCATAGTCCGCCGTGGCGCGGCCGGTGAGGCGGACCGCCTCGCGTAGGTCGCCCTCCGCCTTGTCCCACATCTCGTCCGTGCCGAAGCGCTTCTCCGGTCGGAGCGCGAGCTTGATCGCATAATTGGCGAAGCCGAGGTCGCGATAGACGCTGTCGAGCAGGTCGCAAAAAATCCGCGTCTCCTCGATGATCTGGTCTTCGCGGCAGAAGATATGGGCGTCGTCCTGGGTGAACTGGCGGACGCGCAATATGCCGTGCAGTGCACCGTGCGGCTCGTTCCTGTGGCAGCAGCCGAATTCGGCGAGCCGGAGGGGCAGATCGCGATAGGACTTGATCCCCTGGCGGAAGATAAGGACATGAGCAGGACAGTTCATCGGCTTCAGTGCCATCAGGTCGCTCTTGCCGGAGAGGACGGGCGCGTCCTCCTCGGTGCCGGGGATCTCGTCGGGCACGACGAACATGTTCTCGCGATATTTGCCCCAGTGGCCGGACTGCTCCCACTGTTTGGCGTCCATGATCTGGGGCGTCTTCACCTCCAGATAGGCGGCCGCATCCAGCCGGCGGCGCATATAGGCCTCGAGCTGGCGCCAGATGATATAGCCCTTGGGGTGCCAGAAGACGCTGCCATGCGCTTCGGCCTGGAGGTGGAACAGGTCCATCTCCTGGCCGATCTTGCGATGGTCGCGCTTCGCCGCCTCCTCGAGCCGCACCAGATGCGCCTCGAGCTGCTTCTTGTTGAGCCAGCCGGTGCCGTAGATGCGCGAAAGCTGCGGGTTGTTCTGGTCGCCACGCCAATAAGCGCCGGAGACCCGGGTCAGCTTGAAGGCGTCGGGATCGAGCTTGCCGGTGGATGCCAGATGCGGCCCCCGACAGAGGTCGATCCACGCGCCGGTGCGGTACATCGAGATCGTCTCGTCGACGGGGAGCTCCATCACCCATTCGGCCTTGAAGCGCTCGCCCTGCGCGACGAAGAAGTCGCGGACCTTCTCCCGGTCCCACTCCTCGCGGACCAGAGCGGTGTCGGCGCGGATCAGGCGGCGCATCTCCTCCTCGATCGCCGGCAGCTCGTCGTCGGTGAAGGGCCCGCGCTCCGCCGTCGGGGCGAAATCGTAATAGAAGCCGTCGTCGGTCGCCGGACCGAAGGTGATCTGCGTGCCGGGGAAGAGGTTCTGGACCGCCTCCGCGAGCACATGCGCATAATCGTGCCGGGCAAGCTCCAGCGCGTCCGCCTCGTCGCGCGCCGTGATCAGCGCGAGCTGGGCGTCGCCCTCGAACGGCCGGGCGAGATCGCGGACCTCGCCGTTGACGCGCGCCGCCAGCGCCGCCTTGGCGAGGCCGGGGCCGATCGACGCGGCGACGTCGGCCGGCGTCGAGCCCTCCGGCATCTCGCGCGCCGACCCGTCCGGCAGAGTGATCGTGAACATCTTCGTCATCGCGCGGGCATGTAGCGAGCGCGCGGGCGGCGGGGAAGGGGGCGCTATTCGCTCGCTGGACCGTGTGCGTAGCTGAGCACGCGGGACAGGCGCCAGCCGTCCGGCGCGCGGACCCAGAGCTGGGCGAAGCGGGCGCGGCCGGCGAGATGCTCGGCGCCCTCGCCCCGCCGCTCGTAGAAGAGGTGCTCGCCAGCCTCGATCGCGCCGACGCCTGGGACGGCGTTCACGATCAGGCTTTCCGGCACCAGCGCGCGGCGCGAGCGCCAGGCGTTCGGGGCCTGGCGCTCTGTGCAGAAGCGGCGATAATCCTCGACGAAGGCGTCGGCGCCGCGCGTCAGCCCGTCGCGGTCGTGATAGAATTCGATGTCGTCGGTGACCAAGGCGCGCATCCGATCCGGCGCGCACTGGTTGAACAGCACATCGAACAGCTCGGCGTCGCGCGCCGCGATCTCGGTGCGCATGGTCGCCGCGTCGGGCAAGGTCACGGCCGCCGGCGGCGATTGAAGCGCGGCGAGGATGGCGAGAAGCATCGCTGACTCCTTACTGTATTATCCGAATAATACACAGCGGCGCGTGGCTCCGTCAACGGCTTTGGCGATGCCGTCCCGACGGCTAGGACGGCCCGGCCGAGGAGAATGTCATGCCCGTCTTCCTGCTGCTCACCATCTCCAACATCTTCATGACCGTTGCCTGGTACTGGCACATCAAGGGCGAGGCGCTCAGCCGGCCGATCATCGCGGTGATCCTGATCAGCTGGGCGATCGCGCTCGTCGAATATTGCTTCGCCGTGCCGGCCAACCGGATGGGCGCGCTCGCCGGCTGGACGCCCGGCCAGCTCAAGATCGCGCAGGAGGCGATTGCGCTCGGTGTGTTCGGCGTCTTCATGGTGGCGTTCCTCGGCGAGCCTTTGCACTGGCGCCACGTCGCGGCCTTTGCCTGCCTGATGGGCGCCGTCGCCTTCCTGTTCGCGGGGCGTTAGCGCCGCGACCTTCAAAGGCGCTTCCCAAGGCTTTAACGTGATGATATATCATTTAAGCATCGAACAGGGAGATGAGCGTCATGGCCAGACTTCCAAGCCGCGGAATGAACCGGGTCCGCCCCGCGCAAGCCGACAGCGCGCCGATCGCGACGATCAACACGACGCCGATGATCGACATGATGCTGGTGCTCCTGATCCTCTTCATCGTCTCGATTCCCGTGCGGACGCACAATGTGCCGCTCGATCTGCCTCAGCCCGGGCCGGGGCGGCCGGACCTGCGCCCGGTCCATCGTCTCGACCTCGATGCCGCGGGGCGGACGCGCTGGGACAATGTGGCGATCGACGATTTCGCGCTCCGCCGCGCGCTCGCCGCCCATGCCCGCGATCCCGCCCGGCCGGATCTTCACCTCCGGGCGGACGGCGAGGTGCGCTACGAGCGGATGGACCAGCTCCTCGCGATGATCCGGAGCGCCGGCGTCACCCGGCTCGGGCTGGTCAACCAGCTCGCGTTCAGCCGCGCGATCGACTGACGGCGGCGCCTGGCCGCTGCGGGGATTGACCGGCGCGCGGGCGCGGGCATGCTGCGGGCGAGGAGTGCGTCCCCATGCGTATCGCCGCCGCCGCCATCGCGTCCCTGTTCGCCGCCACCATCGCCGCGCAGGCCGCGGTCCATGCCGGCGGCAGCGATCCCGCAGCGCGGGCGTCGGGCAATGACGTGATGACCGTGACCAACTTCGTCGACGTCCCGGCCGAGGAGCCGCCCGCCGAAGAGCCGCCGCCGCCCGGCGGTTATGACCAGAACGCCGTCGAGGCGGCGAACAATGCGATCGCGGCGGCGGAGCGGGCCGCCGCCGACGCCGCAACCGCGGCCGGCGAGACTCCGACCGCTGCGTGGCTGCTGGAGCCGGACCGGTGGGTCGGCGGCGCCGAGGAGGCGGGGGCGGTCTGGTATTTCGACACGCGGGACGCCGCCCGGCCGGGACGCCCGCTCCGGGTGCGGCTGCGCACCGACGAGACGTCCGATCCCGCGCACGTCCACAACAATACGGCGCGGCTGGCCGAGCTGGATTGCGAGGGGCGTCGCTACCGGATCCTCAGGACCACGCATTATGACGATGCCGGCCGCGCCAGCGAAGCGAACGAGCGCGGCGCCGGCACCCTCGTCCCGATCCCCGACAACAGCGTGATCGGCGAGGTCGCGGACAATGTGTGCCGCTTCGCCGCCGATCCGCGCAGCGCCTCAAGCAACGCGATGTAGGCGCATGGCCCCGCACCGCATCTACAAGGTCAGCGTCGCCAGCGTTTACCCGCACTATCTCGCCAAGGCGGAGAAGAAGGGGCGGACCAAAAAGGAGGTGGACGAAATCATCCGCTGGCTGACCGGTTATGACCAGAAGGCGCTCGAGGCCGAGTTGGCGGCGGGGACAAGTTTCGAGGATTTCTTCGCCCATGCGCCCCGGCTCAACCCGAACCGGACGCTGATCACCGGCACGATCTGCGGCTATCGCGTCGAGGAGATCGAGGAGCCGCTGATGCGGGAGCTCCGATACCTCGACAAGCTGATCGATGAGCTGGCCAAAGGCCGGCCGATGGAGAAAATCCTGCGGGCGCCGGGCGGCGCGTGAGAGCGGGCGAAACGGTGCGACGGATCGCTCGCCGGTCCTTCCTGGCGCTGGTGACCGGTGGCGGGATCGGCCTGCTGGCGGGCGGCGCCCTCGCCAGCAGCCGGCCGCCTCGCCGGGGCCTGTGCGGCGACGCCGACAGCGGCCCGCGCGCCGATCCGCCCGACGCATGGTACGGCGACCGGGACACCGGCACGAACGCCGATCCGCTCGGCCGCTCGCCGGCCAATCTCACCGATCGGGACGCCGGGCCGAACAGCGACCGGCGCACCCTCCCGCGCATCGGGCGGTGCCCCGCCAAGCCGCGGTAACCGCTTGGCAACGTCGCCGCCGCTAAATTCGACCGGCTTGATCTCAAAGAGGATGAGCAAATGGCGAGCGACGCGATTCCGGCCGGTCTTCTGGCGCAGCTGAAGGCACGGGCAGCCGATCCAAAGCAGCGGTCCGACACCACCTCGATCGGCGCAACCGCGGTCAGCCTCGAATCGCTGCTCGGCTCGCTTGCGCCGAACCCCGATCCTGGGATGCAGGCCAATGCCGATCGCGTGCAGTCCATGCTCGGCAAGCTGACGGCGGTATTCGGCGGCGGCGGCGCGTCATTTGCAATGATCGGCCCCGGCGGCGGATCGGCGGGCGGCTTCGCGTCACTGGGCGGCGACGCTCGGGCACCGGCCCCGGCCGGGCCGTGCAGCGCCGATGAGCTGGCCGAGGCCGAGGCGGCGATCGGCCCGCTGCCCCAAGGCCTGAGGCAGCTTTACCTTGAGATCGGCGACGGCGGCTTCGGGCCGGGCGCCGGGCTCTACAGCCGCTCGCAGCTCGTTGCGAAATATCGCGAGATGATTGGAGAGCCGGTCGGCCTCGATGGCGAGGCCTGGCCGGCCAACGTGCTGCCCCTGAGCGGTGCCGACTGGGACCTGATCGCGATTGACCGGGAGAGCGGCGCGCTGGTGTACTTCGATGCCGAGGAACTGGCCGAAGGCGAGCCGGACGACTGGTCCAGGGCATTCAAGCCCGAGGCGGAGAGCCTCGCCGCCTGGCTCGCCAAGTGGCTCGGTGCACCGACGCCGGCGGAGGAGCGGGCGCAATGGGAACAGGGGCTGCGACGCGGCAGCGCCTGACGTGCCAGCGCAGGCCCGTTGCATAGGATCGCGACCATGATCCGAACGATCGCGTCGCTGCTGTTCGTTGCCCTGCTGATCTGGATCAGCACGCCCGTGCCGATTTGATGCTGCACTGCAACAAATCGTCCCTATATCCATTGTCCTGACGCGGCGGGTCCATCCGGATGCGCGCGTGAGGGGGAGTTTCTTCATGCCGGTCTTGCGTCCCGCCTTGCGCCTTCGCCCCAGCCGCCGGGGCGCGCGCGCCTTCGCGCCGCTGCCCGCCAACGATCGGCTGGCCGCGCTGCCGCCGATCGCGGACAATCCCGGGCGCCTCGGCGGGCGAGTCTATGTTCCCAAGGGTTTCAAGGGACCGGCGCCGCTGGTCGTCGTGCTGCACGGCTGCACGCAGAATGCGGCGCTCTACGATCACGGCTCGGGCTGGTCGGCGCTGGCCGACAAGCACGGCTTCATCCTGCTCTATCCGGAGCAGAGCCACGCCAACAATCCGCTGCTCTGCTTCAACTGGTTTCAAAGCGACGACAATCAGCGCGGGCTGGGCGAAGCGGCGTCGATCGCGAACATGATCGCGGCGGTGAAGGCGGCGCATGAGATCGACGGGAGCCGGGTGTTCGTCACCGGGCTCAGCGCGGGCGGGGCGATGGCGGGCGTGATGCTCGCCACCTATCCGGAGCTGTTCGCGGCCGGGGCGATCATCGCCGGCATGCCTTATGGCTGCGCGTCCGGAGTCGCCGAGGCGTTCGATTGCATGGGCGGCCGAGCGCGCAATTCGATGCGCGAGCTGGGCGCCAAGGTCCGCCGCGCCTCGCCCCACAAGGGTCCGTGGCCGCGGGTGCAGATCTGGCATGGCGGGGCGGACATGACGGTGGTGCCCGGCAATGCCGACGCGATCGCGCTGCAATGGGGCAGCCTGCACGAGGTCGGCCCGAAGCCCACGCATGAGGACGAGGTCGCAGGCTATCCGCGCCGGGTTTGGCTCGGCGAGGACGGCGTGCCCGTGATCGAGCACTATCTGATCACCGGCATGGCGCACGGCATCCCGCTCGATCCCGGCACCGGCGAAGGCGAATCCGGCGCTGCGGGCGCGCATATGCTGGACGTGGGCCTGAGCTCGACGGACCGGATCTCCGCCTTCTTCGGTATCGCGCCGGAGCCGGCGGAGCGGCTCGAGAAAGCGTCGCGCGTCGCCGGGCCGGCACGGACCCCGGTCCAGCTGCCGGAGCCCGCCAACAGCGTCCAGGCCGTGATCGAGAAGGCGCTGAAGGCGGCCGGGCTGATGCGCTGAGCGGGCCGGGGCCGGCCGGGCGCCGGCCTCAGGGAGCGGACGCATCGGGCCGCGAAAGGTCATCAAAAGTCGCGCCTCTACGCGCGTCCGCGCGCGCGGGGAGATCGTCCGGCTCCGGTTCGTCCTCGATATCCTCAAACCATTCGAGCAGCTCGCCGAGGCGGCGTCCCGGGGCGGCGCGCGCCGCCTCATCGTCGCCTTCCGGCGCGTGCTGGCGGCCGATGCGGACGGGGTCCAGCCGATCGAGCAGATAGATGAGCAGCCGCTCCGACGGCCGCCGCCGCTCGGCGACCAGTACGCCGTCGCGCCAGACCTGTTCCGGGACCCCGTTCACGGCATAAGAGCGGGCGATCGCCAGGAGCCCGCGGCGCGCCAACGGCAGCGCCAGGTTCCAGGCCTCGGCAAAGGCCTCCGCGTCCGGCCGGGCGGCGAGCCTGAAGGCCGAGCGCGCCGTCATGCCGACGGCGGCGGCCGATTCCTCGACGCAGCCCTTTCCAGCACAGTGGGATCCGAAGCTTGGAATTCACGTGACTTGAAGTCGCGG
>JADMIO011618418.1_pt1 | contig 35721 bp, 29 predicted proteins | sample 8958161 | NCBI WGS metagenome assembly JADMIO01 (sample SAMN16585339, study PRJNA669376) | soil metagenome | isolation source: Crop rotation soil | place: USA: Cullars Rotation, Alabama | collected 2011
GCCGCGACTTCAAGTCACGTGAATTCCAAGCTTCGGATCCCACTGTGCTGGAAAGTTCGATCGAGGTGCGGCCTTTCAGCGCCTCACCTGTCACGTCCTCGATCGCCACCGCGGCGCCGTCGATCAGGACGCGGCCAAAGCCGCGTCGCCGTAGCGTCTCGAGCGTCTGGCGACTGGCTTCCAGCGCCGACGGCTTGGGCGCCGATAGGAGGAGGTCGGCATCGTCGCCGTTGTCGCCGTCCTCAGCGAGGTCGCCGTCGCCCGCCGCGCCACTCGAGGACATGGCGACCAGCGGCAGCTCGAAGCCGATGAGCAGCCGCGTCCCCTGCGGTAGCGCCTGGAGACGCTTGGCGACCAGTTCTGCCGTTTCGCGCGTGACGTCCTTGCCGCACTGACGGCAGTAGGTGCGTCCGACGCGGGCGAACAGCAACCGCATATAGTCGTGGATCTCGGTGGTGGTGCCCACGGTGGACCGCGGGTTCCGGACGCTGTTCTTCTGGCGGATCGCGATGGCCGGAGAGATGCCCTCGATCCGATCGACGTCGGGCTTCTCCATCCGCTCGAGGAACTGGCGGGCGTAGGCCGACAGCGACTCCACGTAGCGCCGCTGACCTTCGGCGTAGATGGTGTCGAACGCCAGCGACGACTTTCCCGACCCGCTCACACCGGTGACAATCACCAGTTTGCCCGCGGGCACGGTCACGTCGATGTTCTTGAGGTTGTGCGTCCGCGCACCCCGCACCACGATGGGGTTGCGCTCTCGCTGTGGGTCCTGGGTCTCGGGCATCCTGAATCGGCGTGGCGGCGCCCTGTGAGGAATCTCGGCGCCGACGCAATAGTCCAGTCTACCCTACCCGCCCCCCGATGTCGCGGCCCGGGCGGCTTCCAGCGACAGGCTGTATTCCCGCTCGCGTTCGCCCAGCAGCGCTTGAATTCCGCGCAGCTTGCGGATCTGCAGTTGCCCCGTGCCGGGCCAGTAGACGACCTCGCGGCCGAGGACGCCGCCGACATCCTCGGCCTCGATTGCCAGTTGGGCCCCGGCGGCGAACCGGCGAACGAACTCGATGGCGCGGCGCCCGACGTCGGGAGCGCCCGGCTTCAGGCGGCTGCCACCGACCAGTTTGAGTTCGAGGCGCGAGCGCTCGCCGCTGCCGTGGGCCAGCGTCGCATCGAGCAGGCGCGACATGGCCTCGACACCGTGTCGGTCGCCCTCGCCCGCGGAGTCGGCGCCGTCCGGCACCATGAAGTGGTTCATCCCGCCGACGCCGGTTCGGGTGTCGCGTACGCACGCGGAGACGCACGAGCCGAGCACCGTCGTGACCGCCTCGGTCGACACCGTGACACACACGTCACCCGGATGAATCTTCGCAAGCCAGATCTTGTGGTGTTCGTCCCACATGCGCGCGATGTGTTCGAAACCGGAAATTGCAGCGGCGGGCGTCCGCCGGGTTGGGTGTGCGTTCATGAAATGGTGCGATCGATCGCTGGGTCTGGACCGTGGAACCTGCAGACGCTATCGGCGATCGCATTCGAAATCTTCAGCGCGATCGAGCCACGAAAATCGTAATGGCCGCGGCCTTACGACGACAGGTTTTTGGTCGCTTCCCGAACACTGAGCGGGCTCAGTCGCATACGGTTCGCCTTCACGTAGCGCGCGACTTCCCGCGGGTTGGTCCAGGCGTACTGACGCAGCGCCCAGCCGATGGCTTTCCGGATGAAGAACTGCCGGTCGCCGAGATTCGGCTCGATGCAGTCGTAGAGGAGGCGAAGATCCGTGTCGGCCTTGAATCCGATCTGGCAGAGGATCGCCGAACGGCGCTTCCACATGTCGGCGTCCCGCGACCACCGGCGCATCAACGCCGCCGTTCGCCGCGGTTCGTCCTCGAGCACGTCGCCCAGGACGTCCGTGGCCAGGGGATCGACGAGGTCCCACCAGGCGCCGGTGACGATCAGTTCTTCGAACGTCGGGACGGCGGCGAGCACGCGGAAGGGCCGATGAGCGCGCAGCCGGATGAACTCGATGGCCGCGTGGCGCTCTTCGCGAAACGCCGCCTGCCGCCACAGCGACAGCGCCGTCCGTTCCCATTCGGCCCGGGTGCGGACCGGGTGCTCGGCGGCCCGCGTGCGGACGATCTGCCGCATGACGGCGGCGGTCAGCCCGTGGCACGGCATTTCCGACTTCAAATACGCCTGCATGCCAGCCGCCCGAGACGGCTGAGCCGCGCCGGCGAGGTCGGTTCGGACGAGGGACACGAAAGGAGACGTGCGCGGCGGCATGACGGCACCGGTGTCGTGAAACACCGTCAACAGGCCGGCAGTATACTCAGGTGAATTTCAGACAGGGCTGCATGGCCCAGGAGGTTGGTGAATGAAGGCACTGTTGACCCTCGGGCTGGCGGCAGCCCTGGCAGTAAGCGTAGTGGCCCAGGCGCCGGCTCCGGCGGCGGCTCCCGGAGTGGAGCTGAAGGTCGGGGACATGGCTCCGGACTTCACGCTTCCGGCGACTGACGGCAAGACCTACAAGCTCTCGTCGTTCCGGGGCAAGCAGGCCGTCGTCCTGGCCTGGTTCCCGAAGGCCTTCACCCGGGGCTGCACCATCGAGTGCAAGTCGCTGGCGGAAGGGAGCGCCAAGCTGAAGATGTACGACGCGGCCTACTTCATGGCCAGCGTCGATCCCATCGACGGCGATCAGGGCAACAAGGCGTTCGCGGAATCGCTGCACGCCGACTTCCCCTTGCTAAGCGACACCTCGAAGGAGACGGCGAAGAAGTACGGCGTGTTGATGCCGCAGGGCTTCGCGAACCGGTGGACGTTCTACATCGACAAGAACGGAAAGATCGCCGAGATCGACAAGGACGTCGCCAAGCGCCTCGAGACGTCGGCCGACGACATGGCCGCCAAGCTCGCGGCGATGAAAGTGCCGATGAACCACCACTAGGCAAGCACGCTGTCACGACGTGAAGGGCGGGCCTTCGGGTCCGCCCTTCGTTCGTACGCGAGTTCCCGTTTTCCCCGCCCGCCCGCACGCCGACCGCGCCTCGCGCTACCGGCCGCGGCGTTGGTAGATCACGAACCACTTGTCCGCGAACAGCGCGATGTCTTCGGTGGGCACGAATCCCGCCTCGGCCATCCACGCGGCGGCCTGTTCTTTCGACACGACGAGCGAGGGGTCGGCTTTGTGCGGGCTGTCCTGCGGATGGAACTCCACGACGGCAATACGGCCGTTCGGCTTCATGTACTGCGCCACGGCTTTCAGATAGGCCTGCCGCTGCTCGACGTGATGCAGCACGTCGTGCATCAGCGCCACGTCCACCGCCCGCGTCGGCAGCTTCGGATCGGCCGGCGTTCCGAGCACCGTCTCGATGTTGGCGATGTGGAGTTCGTCCACCTTGCGATCGATCTCGTCCAGAAACCCTTTGTCGATCTCCACGGCGTAGACGCGGCCGCGGCCAGTCGCGTACGCGAGCTGGGCGTCGAAGAGCCCGGTGCCCGCACCCAGATCGGCCACCACGTCGCCCGGTTTGAGTTTCAATGCCGCGATGATCTGCTCGATCTTCAACCCCTCGACGCGCGCCGGGGCTTCGAGCGTGGCTTTCCATTCCGCCGCAGGTCGCGACGCCAGCTGCGCGTCAGCCGGCGCAACGGCCAGACCAAGCGTGATCGCGGCAACTCCGGCCGCCAATGTCGTCGTGTGCACGACAGGAATCTATCGTACGTCGCCGCGGATCTTCAGACGCGCCCGGCGCCGCAGCGCGCGTGGCGGCGACCCTGCCGGGCTGCCCGTGCTAAAATTCGACGGTTGTCCACGCCGGGCCGGCGTAGCTCAGTTGGTAGAGCAGCTGATTCGTAATCAGCAGGTCCTCGGTTCGAGTCCGAGTGCCGGCTCCAAATTTCTCAAGCAATTCGCGCAACTCTCGTAGTCGAGCGGCTGTGTTGTCTTCGATTGGCACCCAACTCGACGCCCTGAGTCGGTAGTGGCGCCCAAGTACAAGGTGCGATGCTTGCGCATGCCCAAGCGGCAGGGTCCCGCCCACGATTCGCGGTAACGGCGCGGCCGGTTGTCGGTGCAGGGCATGTTGGGCAGGCGAGCCAGTTGGCGTGTTCACTCGCCGCACGAAAACGGAATCGTGGCGGTCCTACTGGCGGGCGTGCGCTGCCCAATTAGTACTGCAGTTAGCGATAACGGCGCGCACCCGGTGTCGTACAGCCAAAAGCCAACATAGACCAGACCCTTTGGGTTCAATACCGACAAGCGCTGCGCGCGATCCAAGACCGCGGTCCGTCCGCGTCGAGCGAACAACCGAACTCGCCGTTTCGCGTCGAACGAGCCTGGCGCTCCAGCCACTTCGACCACTACCAGCGTGGCCCTGGACGGCCCTCCACCGTCCCCCTCACCGATGATCGTGTTCCAAAGAGCGAGATTCGGACGCCCGATTATGTCGTCCGAAAACGTGCCCCGGTCGCTGTAGAAGAGCTGCGCCTTTATAGTCGCAATACGGTACTCTTCCGACGGGCCGACCGTGCCGGGTAGGCTCTGGAGGCCGGCTGCCGCGATCACAACTAACGAGGCCATGGTCAGGTTCACCTGGTTACTGCTCCGTCGCGCTGCCTACTTTGATAATAGGCGACCGGGATATCACGGCCGACCCTGCGAGGCCCGCAAGCATAACGCCGACTCGCACCACCGAAGAAGCGTTGACTCGACGCGATCACCGGCGCTTGTTAGAGCTGACGGGCCGGGCCGGCCCTTAGTGGTACCGACGCGGATGCCGTCGTCGCTGACGACCCGTGCCGACAGTTCGTCATCAGCAGGGCGCGCATGTACTGCCAACCTGACCCGCTAGCCGGCACCCAGAACGCCGTCTCTGTGCACAGCGGTCCGCAGCGACAGACCACCCGACTCACATAAACCCGTATTTGCACAGCGGCTCACGCGCCCTTTGAAAACGAGGGTACGGGTTTTACCTCATTGAACAGTATCCAAGCCCATGGTCATCATGTTGTTTCCCCGGGGTAGGCGTGACCATGAGCCCATTCAGGCCCTCGATCCCCGTCGCTGTTCGGCTGCGGTCGCGGGCCGAAGTCGCCAGCGCCGAAGTGTCAGCGCTGGAGCGACTCGCGATTGATGCGCGCCTGCGTCCGATTCTCGTCGCGGCCAACGCAGAAGTGCGGCGGGTCCGAGAGCGTATTGCGGCCAACGTCGACGTCGTCGACGAGGAGAGTCTCGATCGCTCGCTGATGGCCATCGAAACGCGGCTGCGACTCGTGCGCGGCGCGGTCAACCCACTCAGCGCACCGGCCAGCCAGGTTCGTTTCGGACGGCATTGATCACCTGATGCCGGACGCGGGTGGGACTGTGTGGGCGACGCGTTTCGCCGCTGCGTCCCATCAGGCCAGCCTGCTGACCGCGGTGGTACGGCATCCAGCCACCGCGGCCGAGATCGCCACGGTGCAACGCCTGCTCCACGAGGCCACCGCGCGTTTGGATCAGCCCCTCACCCCTGAGGTGGTGGCAAACCTCGAAGTGGCATGGCGGCTGGCGCAGCAGCGTTTGTCGGCCGTTCAGCGCATGATCGACAAGGATGGACCGAACACTGCCCTGCCCGGGTAGCGGTGGGAAGTCTCCGTGACTCGCCAAACACCGAGAAGGGCCGCGGCCACCCTCCGGGCTCCCGTCATTCCCGCTGCCACTTGTCTTTCGAGCTGGCCGCCAGCCATTCCTGCCGCTCCGCGTCGGTGGCCTCGAACAACCGGTAGCGCGTGATCGCGTCGGCACATCGCTCGACATCGGCGAGTAGGCGGGTCGCGTCGTCGACCGCGCCGATCCGTCCTGCGATTGCGGCGGTCTCGAACGCAACGTCGATGAACTGAAACGCGAGCGTCAGTCCGAGCAGCCGCAGGACCTGCTGCCTCTGCGTGTCGAGCGGGCCTGACAGCAGCGCCGTCGGTTCGCGAAAGTAGACAGCGTGCGCCCAGGTGGTGGTGCGTCGTGAGAACACGTCCGGCCGGAAGCCACGCCTCCGAAGGCTGGTGCGCGACAGCGAGAACAGGTCGAAGCCGTGCGAGTGCAGGAACTCGGCGACGTGATGCGCCAGCGCCTGTCCTTCGTACCACTCCCGGAACGACACTTCGACCATCACGCCGAGTACTGACGGCAACAGCCGCGGGCCCGACCGCAGAATGTCGAGCTCCGTGCCCTGCGTATCCAGCTTCAGGAAACACGCGTCGGTAAACCCGTACTTCACCGCCGCCGCATCGAGCGGCAGGGTCGGCACTTCCTCGGTGGACGCGACGTCGAACCGATCGGCGATCGGCAACTGCGTCACCAGGTCCGCGCGCGGCCGGCGCAGTGAGCTGAGACCGGGCTCGCGCGTGAGAAACAGCGTCGCGTGCCCTTCGTCGGGGGCGATGGCTTCCCTCACCACGGTTGCCTGACGCCACGGCGAACCGCGAAGCTTTTCCTGGAGGCGGTCGGCCTCGACGGCGTCGGGCTCGCACACGACGTGATGCGCAAAGGGCGCCAGCGCCACGAGCTCGGGGACGGCGTCACCGCGACCGCCGATGTCGACCAGCGTCAACCCCAGTCGCGCCAGCGCGGGCGCCAGCATAGGCAACTCCTGCCCGCTGAACAGCTTCTTTGGATTCACACGGCCGCCACTGCCATCGACGCGAGGATACCCCACGCCTGTGGACGCCACCGGCGGCGGAGCCGCAGGAGCCGGCTCTGGATTCCCGTCGTGGGCGGCTTCGGAACCGCGGGCTCACGAAGCGGGCCGTGCTCCTCTGCCTGCTGTTCTGGCTCGCGATCACGATGGCGGCGCTGCAGCTGGTGGCGCTTCGCCTGAGCCCGGTGCCGTGTATCGCAGGGCGCTGAGGGATAATTGTGGGACTGCATGCCCACGACGATGGCCCCCGGCCTGCCCGATCTGAAACGCACGGCGCGCGATCTCTTCAAGATTGACAGCGACCTCGACATCCCGGTGTTCTCGGCCACCGACGAGCACGTGCCGCCGCTCGATCCCGACTACGTCTTCGACCGCGACACCACGCTGGCCCTGCTCGCCGGCTTCGTCCACAACCGGCGCGTGATGGTGCAGGGCCGCCATGGCACCGGCAAGTCGAGCCACGTGGAACAGGTCGCCGCACGCCTCAACTGGCCGTGTGTCCGCGTCAATCTCGACGGTCACGTGAGCCGCATGGATCTGATCGGCAAGGACACGATCGTCCTGCGCGACGGCAAGCAGGTCACCGAGTTCCAGCCGGGCATCCTCACCTGGGCGCTGCAGCGTCCCTGCGCCCTCGTGTTCGACGAGTACGACGCCGGCCGCGCCGACGTGATGTTCGTGATCCAGCGCGTCCTGGAGGTGGAGGGCCGTTTGACGCTGCTCGATCAGAGCCAGGTGATCGAACCGCATCCGGCCTTCCGTCTGTTCGCGACCGCGAACACGGTGGGGCTCGGCGACGCCACCGGCCTCTATCACGGCACGCAGCCCCTCAATCAGGGCCAGATGGATCGTTGGAACATCGTGGTGACCCTCAACTACCTCGCGCACGACCGCGAGGTGGACGTCGTGCTCGCGCGATGCCCGGAGTACCGCACCGCGGACGGACGCGCGCGCGTCAGCGCCATGGTGGCGTTGGCCAGCCTGACCCGGCGCGGCTTCAGCGACGGCGACATCTCCACCGTGATGTCGCCGCGCACCGTCGTCACGTGGGCGCAGAACGCGACCCTCTTCAAGGACGATGCGCTCGCCTTCCGCCTCACCTTCCTGAACCGCTGCGACGAGGACGAGCGCGCCATCGTGGCCGAGTACTACCAGCGCAGCATGGGCGACGAGCTCGCGTACGACACACGTCCCGCGCCGGGCAAGAAGTGAGCGTGGGCCAGACCTAGTCGTGGCCGGCCCTTTTCCTGACACGACGGTCGAGGCCGTCGGCACCTGCCTGCGGACGCTGGCGCAGGAGCGTGACGCCGACACGCCGCTCGCGTCGGCCACCGCGGCGACGTTGAGCGGGTTGCGCGCCTTCGCCGATCGCCTGGCGCTGCGGCGGCGCTTCCACGATCCGGAGGCCCACGGTGCGCACCGCCCCGACGACCCGCATGCCGCCATGGTCTTCGATCTGCTGGAGCTCGCGCGGCTCGACGCCATCGGCGCGCGATGGCTGGTCGGCGTCGGCCGCAACCTGCGGGCGCATCCGGGCCTCGACGACGACGGTGTCCGCTGGCTGGCATTCGAGCGCCTGAGCGGCCAGGCGGCTCCCCCGGAGAAAGCCGCTCTGGCCGCTGCCGCCGCCAGGCGGCTGCCACAACCGACGTTCGCGCGACTGTCCGAGCTGTCGACGTATCGCGACGACGCCGCGGCCTTTGCCGCCGCCGCGGCTGCATGGGTCCGCGACGCGGCGCGGTACGTTGCCCCGGCATCGGCCGGCGGCGACGGTTCGGGACAGGTGCTGCTGCCTCGGCGCGATGTGCGGCTGCGACATCTGCCGAAGCGTGGCGATCCCGGAGGCAGCAAGGCGCCGCTCCGTCAGGATCGCCAGGGCGGCGACACTTCGGGAGAGGCCAGCGCCGGCGCGCAAGTGGCGACGTCGGCCGAGAGCCGCGGCTATCACGCCTACACGACCGCGTTCGACCGCGTGGTCAATGCCATCACCCTGGCGAACCGCGCCGAACTGGTCGAATTGCACCAGCGCCTCGAAACCGAGCTCAGCGCCGCCCGGACGGTCGTCGCCCGGCTGGCGAAACGCCTGCTGCGGGTGCTGATGGCGCGCCAGACGCGCGAGTGGGCCTTCGACCTCGACGAAGGCGTGCTCGACGGCTCCCGGCTGGCGCGTCTCGTTGCGAGCGGACGCGCCCGACCGTTCAAACAGGAGAGCGATTCGCCGTTTCCCAGCACGGTCATCACCCTGCTCATCGATCATTCCGGATCGATGCGCGGGCGGCCGATGCTGATTGCGGCGTTGACGGTCGAAATCTTCGCCCGCGTCCTCGAACGCTGCGGCGTGCGCTGCGAGGTGCTCGGTTTCACCACCCATGAATGGGACGGCGGCGAGCCGGCGCGCCAATGGGCCGCGGATGGCTATCCCGAAAACCCTGGACGGCTGAACGCGCTCGAGCACATCGTCATCAAGAACGCCGACGTTCCGTGGCGCCGGGCGCGTCAGGCGTTGGGCCTTTTCCTGCACGAAGAGATCCTGAAGGAGAACATCGACGGCGAGGCCGTGAGCTGGGCCCACGGCCGTCTGCTGGCACGCTCCGAGGCGCGGCGAATCCTGGTCGTCGTGTCGGACGGCACGCCGATGGACGAGGCCACGCTCTCGGCCAACGGCTACGAGTACCTCGATCAGCACCTGAAGTCGGTGGTCGAAGGCATCGAAGGGTCGTCGCCGGTGAAGCTGGCCGCCATCGGCATCGGACACGACGTGTCGACGATCTACGCGAATGCCACGACGATCGCCCGCATCGACCACCTCGGGCCGGCACTGAGCGAGAAGCTGATCGCACTGCTCGGCGCCTGACGTCCGGCGCTGCCCTTGTGCGGGTTTCACGACGAGATTGCCGTCCGCGCAGCTGGCGTTCGAGTGCCGAACGGGCGCGCGTGAAGCGGCGGTGAGACCGGCGCCGGCGGACGCCTCGGATATCATCGGCAAATGCCACACCCCGTGATGCGTGCCGCGCTCGGCCTTGGCGCGCTCGCCGTCATTTCCGGTGGACTCTTCGCGCAAGGGCGCGCCGCCGCGGTCACGACGCGCGCACTGCAATCACCGCCACCCGGCGAGTGGCTGACGTACGGGCGCGATCAGGCCGAGACCCACTACAGCCCCCTGACCCAGATCACGACGGCCAACGTCGCCAGCCTGACGCGCGCGTGGTCCACCGAGCTCGGGGCGCCGGGCACGCTCGAAACCACCCCACTCGTCGCCAACGGCATCCTCTACGCCACCGGTCCGTGGAGCACGGTGTTCGCCCTCGACGCGCGCACGGGCGCCATGAAGTGGTCCTGGGATCCCAAGCTGCCCACGACGGGCGGCCCGCGACTGTGCTGCGGCGCGGTCAATCGCGGGGTCGCGCTCTACAACAACCTGGTCTTCGTCGGCCTGCTCGACGGACGGCTCGTCGCGCTCGACGCCGACACGGGTACGCCAACCTGGGAGGTCCAGACATCCGTCGATCTCAAGGAGTCGTACTCGATCACCGGCGCGCCGCGCGTGGTGAAGGGCAAGGTCATCATCGGCAACGGCGGCGCCGAGAACGCCGTGCGCGGCTACATCTCGGCCTACGACGCGATGACCGGTACGCTGGCGTGGCGGTTTTTCACCGTGCCGGGCGATCCCTCCAAGCCGTTCGAGCATCCCGAGCTCGCCATGGCGGCCAGGACGTGGACCGGCGAGTGGTGGAAGTACGGCGGCGGCGGCACGGCATGGGATGCCATGGCCTACGACGCCGACGCCGATCTGCTCTACGTCGGCACCGGCAACGGCGGCCCGTGGGACCGCAACTTCCGCAGCCCGCAGGGCGGCGACAACCTGTTCCTGGCGTCGATCCTCGCACTGAAGCCGGACACCGGCCGTCTGGTGTGGCACTTCCAGCAGGTGCCCGGCGATCAATGGGACTACACCACCACGCAGCCGATGACGCTGGCCGACCTCCGCATCGGCGGACGCACCCGCAAGGTGCTGCTGCAGGCTCCCAAGAACGGCTTCTTCTACGTGCTCGATCGGATCACGGGACGTTTCATCTCGGGCCAACCCTTCACCGCCACGAACTGGGCGACGCGGCTGGACGCGGTCACCGGCCGGCCCATCGAATCGCCGGAGGCCCGCTACGGGTTGACGCCGGTCACGCTCACCCCGGGACCGCCCGGCGCGCACAACTGGCAGCCGATGTCGTTCCATCCCGGCACCGGGCTCGTGTACTTTCCCGTCCGGGTGAACGCGTTCCAGTACAGCATCGACCCGGCCTACAAATACAACAAGGGCGGGCGGAATCTCGGCGTGATTGCCGGACCCGGCGCGCTGCCGCGCGTCAGCGGCGAAGAGGCGCCGCCAGCGTCCGCGTTTCTGCTCGCGTGGGATCCCGTGGCACAGAAGGAGCGCTGGCGCGTGCCCATCGCCGGCGCCACGGGGTCGGGCACCCTCGCCACCGGCGGCATGCTCGTGTTCGAAGCCGACCCGCAAGGCATGCTCGTGGCGTATCACGCCGGCACCGGCGCGCGCCTGTGGTCGGCGCCCGTGGGCAGCGGCGCGGCGACGCCCGTCACCTACGAGCTCGGCGGACGGCAGTACGTCGCCATCGCCGGCGGACGCGGCGGCGACGATCCGACGCGCGTCACCGTCTTTGCGTTGCCCGCCGCCACCTCTCCGAGGATTCCATGACCACACCGGCCATCACGCCCTCGAATCTTCTCGAGCGCACGCGTGCGCTCGTGCCGCATCTTCGCGACCGTGCGCAGGCTACCGAGCAGGCGCGACGCGTGCTCCCCGAGACGTTCGACGCGCTGAGCGACGCCGGCGTGTTCCGCATGACGGCACCGAAGAAATGGGGCGGCGACGAAGCCGACTTCCAGACCCAGACCGACGTGCTGGCGGAAATCGCCCGCGGCTGCCCGTCGTCGTCGTGGGCGGCGACCATCCTCAGTGCCATGTCCTGGCTGGCCGGAATGTATCCCGACGAGGCACAGGAAGAGATCTTCGGCGGCGGCGATCCGCGCATCAGCGGCGTGTTCTCACCCACGGGGACCGCGGTGCGACGCGACGGCGGCTACGTCGTCAATGGCAAGTGGGGATTCAACACCGGCGGACAAGGCTCGAACTGGACGGTGCTCAACACCATCCTGCAGGAAGGCGACGGCCTGCCGCTGTGTGTCATCGCGAACACGCGCGATCTCGAGCGGCTCGACGACTGGAACGCGACCGGCATGGCCGGCACGGGCAGCCACACGGTGGTCGCCAGCAACATCTTCGTGCCCACCCATCGCGCCGTGCCGCTGCCCGACCTGGTCGAGGGCAAGGGTGCCGCGGACCGTCACAACGCGTCCAACCCCTACTTCGGCCTGCCGCTCGCGCCAGTGCTCATCGTGAACGGGGGTGGAACTCCGCTCGGAACGGCGCGCGGCGCCTTCGAGACGTTCATGGACCGGCTGCCCGGACGGCCGATCGCGTACACGACGTACACGAACCGCGCCGAGGCAGCGGTGACCCACCTGCAAGTGGGCGAAGCGTCGCTGCTGATCGACTCGTGCGACGCGCACGTCCGGCTCGCCTGTGCGCTGCTCGACGGCGCTGACGCGAGCCGGCTCTCGATGCTCGAACGCGTCCGCTCGCGGGCCCACATCACGTATGCGACGGGGCTCGCGCGGCAGGCCGTGGACATCCTGTTCAACGCCAGCGGCGCGTCGTCCATCCAGCCGCACGTCCCGATCCAGCGCTTCCAGCGCGACATCCAGGCGCTGGCCAATCACGCGGTGATGCATACGCAGACGGGGACGGAGCTGTACGGGCGCGTCTTGTGCGGGCTGGAGCCGAATACGCCGCTGGTGTGATGCGGCGGGGCTGAAGCCCCGCCCTACGACAGCACCGCTTGGCTTGGCTGAAGCCCCGCCCTACGGGGTCTAACGGATGCGTTCGGCGTGACGGAGCTTGGCCAGCTCCGTGTAGATCAACTTGCGCGCGCGGTTCATGCCGCCAATCGGCTGGTGCTCCTGCAGCGCGTTCCACGGATTGAAGGCAATCGTCTCGGCCAACGCCATCTGCTCGAAGGACTCGAAGGACTGCTGCGGAATGCGGATGGACGCCACCGTGCGGTACGGCGACTCCTTTTCGCTCCACTCCACCATCGCGTCCTCGATTGGCATCTTCTCCGGATCGGTCTGGAACTGGACGCAGAAGTCGAACGTGGCGTCGCCCTGGCTGAGATGCGTCCGCAGGTTGTCGAGCAGGTAGCTCTCGGTCAGGTGCCGCGGCTTTTCGCTCTTCCGCGGCGACGTGGGGCGCGCGATGTACTTCACGGCCTTGCCGGCGCCGAAGCGGTAGGGGGTGGCGCTGAAATACGGGATGTCGAGGTGACAGGTGTGATGCGCTTCGGCGGCGGCCCCGATCGCGGCCGACCTGGGATGCGTCGCGAAGTAGGTGATGCGGCGCAGTCCGCGCGCTTCGTTGGCCTTGAGCAGTTCCAAAAAGTCTTTGGCCGTCGCTGCCAGCATGACCGGGTGGCTGAACAGCACGAAGTCGACTTCGGTCGACCCCGGCATCAGGTTCATCCCGCGCACGCCCGTCAACTTGATCGACATGCCGCGGATGTCCTGCTCCTTGTCCGAGTCGGACGTCGCGTTGGCAAACCGGATGTGGCCGCTGAACGAGCCCGGTGCGGCGAACAGGCCCACGCGCAGATCGGCGGGCAACCCGTCGGGCACCGTGAACTCCGCGCGCACGCAGCCGCTGGCGCGCGTCTGGTTGAAGCGGCGCACGGGGCCGTTGCCGGCACGGGCCAGGCTCGCTTCCCTGAGAAACGCCACGAAGTCGGCCACGAGCGCCTGTTCGTCGGGCGTGACGACCTCTTCGCCAAGTGCGGGTGCCATCGTCGCTCCCTTACACGCCGACCGGATGGTTGACGAACGGCGGCGGATCGAACACGGACATGATCTGCGCGATCATCGCGTCGCGATTGTTGTCGAAGCGCGATACGTCGTAGCACCCCAGCGGGTTCTCCACCACGTTGACGAGGCAGCGGTTGCAGTAGGTACACGGCTTGGCGGCGCGATCGTGGCCGCTGGCGAACACCTTGGGGAGATCGTTGTTCGCCACCAGCGTGCGCGCCATGCTCACCGCGTCGCAATCCTTGTTCTGGATGGCCTTCTCGATCACCGACGCCGTCTGGAAGCCACCCGTGCAAATCACCGGCACGTCCACGGCAGCCTTGATGGCGTGGGCGTCGGGCAGGTTCTTGCCCTCGATCTCGCTCGCCGGGCCGGCTTCCCTGTTCCACTGCTGGCGCGCCAGCACGCCCGAGGCGCCATGGAACAGCAGGAAATTGGCGAAGGTCCGCTCACCGCTCGAGATCATCGTGTCGTAGCTCTTCACCAGATCGTCCACCGGGAGATCCGAGCCGCAGGGGTTCTTGGGGTGCGGGAAGAACGCGCCGGTCGACACGTGGATGGCGTCGATGCCGGCCTCCACCAGCCACTTGCACACCTGGATGGAGTCCTGCAGCGTGTTGCCCGCCGAACCGATGTGCAGCGGCGACAAGGCATCCGCGTACTCCACCGCGCTGATCTTCATCTGGAAGTGGAAGTCGTTGCCGACCTTGGCGCGCACCGCCCTGACGATGTCGAGCACGAAGCGGGCGCGGTTCTCCAGCGATCCGCCGTACTCGTCCTTCCGATCGTTGATCGCCGAGCTCAGGAACTGCGTGATCAGGTAGCCGTTGGCGCCGTGCAGTTCGACGCCGTCGAGCCCCGCCTCACGCGCGCGTCGCGCGCCCTCGGCGAAGTAACCGACGACCTCCTTGATCTGGGCGAGGGTCATGGCTTCGCATTCGAAGCCGTGCAGCGGATCCTTCTTGCCGGTCGACGACAACCCTTTGGGGAACTCGATGCCGTTGATGTCGCGCTGACGGCCGCCGTGGCTCAACTGCATGATGAACTTGCAGTCGTGCGCGTGGACGGCCTTTCCGACCTCGCGCCAGAACGGAATCTTGTTGTCGTGGTCGATCATCGCGTAGTTCGGCACGATGCGGCCGCGCAGGTGCACCGGCACGAACGACGAGATGATGGCGCCCACGCCGCCCTTGGCGAACTTCGTTTCCCAGTTGATGCGCGCCTGGTTGCCGGAGCCGTCGTAGTTGTCGAACCGGCCCGAGATGTTCGACCGGAACAGCCGGTTCTTGACCGTGAGGTTCTTGAACTTCAGCGGCTGGAAGATGGTGTCGAATGCCATGTCAGCGCACCCTGTGCCACGGATGAAACGCGTTGGTGACGCCATTGAGCGCCGGCGCCACCTGCGGGACGTGCCGCTTGATCACTTCCAGCATCGTGGTGTTCTCGATCCAGTCGATGCCCGCCTGCGTGTAGCGCGCCGGTCCGTACTCGGCGGACAGAAAGCGGTCGCTCTTCAAGCGCCGTGACGCCATCAGAATGAACACGCGAAAGGCGGTGTCGCTGAAGCCCATCCCGTCGGGCAGCGGCTCGGCCATCAGGCCCGTCAGCAGATCCACCTTCTCGATGTCGCCGCCGTAGACCCGCTTGATCTCCTCGGCCCATTCCTTGTTGTCGCACAGCTCGTCGAACGTCTTGACCGACGGCTTGTGGAACAGGCGCCGGAACTGGTTGTAGCGCGGCACGCCACGTTCGCGGTCGCGCAGGATGTCGACCGCCGCGAGGTCGAGCCGCTCCCCCGTGGTGTCCTTGTGCAGGTTCTGCAGGTGCTTCGGGAAGTTGTGCAGCCGCAGCGCGCCCGGGTGCGCGATGCCGAGCGAATAGAACAGGTCGGCGCAGTCGTGCTTCTCCACGATCTTGCGGCCCGCCCGGCCGGCCATCTCCGGCAACTCGCACGTCTGGAGCAGCGAGTTGTCCTTCACCGACCGGATCTCGAAATCGTCCGGGATGAGCGAATGCATGCGGTAGACCGATGCGAACTCCTCGGTGAGGGAGTAGGGCGTGCCGTGGTGATCGGTCGGCGAACCGGGGATGCCGCTCAGCAGGTCGTTGTCGGCGAGGTTGTGGAACACCTTCTGGAGCCCGGGCAGCAGGCCGTGCCAGTTCGTGTTGAGCGCCAGCACCAGCAGCGGGTGCGGCAGGATCGCCGGTGTCCATTCGATGGTGTGGATCTTGGCCATCAAGGCGGAGACGACGAGGCGCGCCTGCTCGAACAGCCGCTCGTCGGTCCAGTCGTGGTGCTCCGCCCTGAGCATGTCGCACACGGCGTTGTGCTCGCGCGCGAACAGGCTGTGCAGCAGGCTCAACCCCACCCACAGGTTGTCGCGGCTGCCGGTGATCTCGGTGCCCACGGTCTCGTCGAAGAACAGCCGGCCGTCGTCCTGCACCTTGACCTTGCCGTCCGTGCCCGTGCGCAGAAGCTCCTGTTCGGCCTTCGTGCTGCCGTAGATGTTCGAGCCGTCCCACCAATGGGAGTTCTTGTTGATGTAGGCGGGCGGGCGGTTCGAATTGGCCACCGTCGGCGGGTCGACCGGCGTCTTCGGCACGCGCATCGGCCGCTCGAACCACGAGTCGTCGTCGGCGAGCGGCAGATTGTGCGTGTTGTCGTCCGTCCCTTTGGCGTGGGCGAACCAGTCGTGCACTTGGAACTGGATCCATGCCGCCGCCAGCACGTTGAGAATCGTCGCGGGTTGGAACTTGGTGCGCGTGAAGAGCGCCGTGCTGATGTCGCGCGGGTTGGGATTGAGCAGGTTGGCCGTATCCGGCACCGTCTCGGTCAGGGGCACGTTGCGCCCGAAGCGGCGTCCCGTCGCACCCATCATCGGGCACTTCAGGTCGTTGTAGCTGCCGTCGACCGTGCGCGTGGCCTTCAGCTCCTCGGGCACCGGACCCTGCTGCTCGGCGAGCTTGGGCTCCTCGGTGTCGTGGAGGTTCTTGCGGCGCAGCTCGTCGCGCACTTCCACCAGCCTGGCCATCGCGGCAGGCCGGGGCAGCTCGTACCACTGTTTGTCGCGGGTCAACGTCTCGCGGCTCATTGGGAACACTCCACTCGAGGTTAGGGGCGGGATTTCTCCGTGACTAACGCCGGACACGCGACGGGCGAACACGTCCCGCTCATCCGGAGGCCGCCACGGTAGCGCCGGGCGATCGACAAGTCAACGCCGCTCCGCGGTTCGCGGGCTACGGATGAGCGCGCGTCACCTTCGACGCGCTGACGATCGCCAGCTTCACGGCCAGGAACGTGACGCCGCCCCATGCGACGAGGGCCGCGAGCCCGGCCAGCACGATCAGCCAGGGTCGGGTAAGGACCGAACCAAGCTCAGCCACTCGAGCCATCGGCCCTTCGAGGGCCGCTACGCGCTCCATCGGCTCGCGAAGGCCGCCCAGTTGGTCCATCGACCCCTTCAATGCCGCGACCGACGCCAGTTGCGCGTCGAGGCCGGCGACACGATCGAGCGATTGATGGAGTCCCGCGACGGCTTCGAGACTCGGCCGCATCTGCGCGAGACGGTCCATGGACGGACCGAGGGCGGCCGTGGCCTCGAGACCGGGACGAATCTCGACCAGCCGTTGCATGGGCGTCGACAACGCCGCCAGCGCACGCATGCTCGGATCGAGCGCGGCGACCGATCCCATGGGCTCGCGCAATGCCGCCACGCCCTTCAACGTCGGGTCGAGCGCCGCCACCGATTCCATCGGACCGCGGAGCCGCTCGACGCCCTGAAGCGCCGGTACCAGATTGCCGGTGGCCGCCGTCGAGTCTCGAACCGCCTGCGTGTTGCCTTCGATGGCCTTCGTGCTGCCGCCAATCGCTTCGGAGTTCCGTTGGACGCTCGTGGCCAGCGAACATCCGCTGGCGCACACGGCCATCGCGGCGGCCACCGTCAGCATGCCCATCCTCATCGTGTGCTCCTGTCTCATCTCATCAATAGCGAGGCGGTCTTCAACTCGACCGTGAGAGTGTAAGATGCGGCCGGCGTTCTTCGACACCTATCCTGGTCGTTATCAACTGCATGGCGGCTCCAGACGAACACTTCTTCGAGCGGACGAGCGTGCGCTGGGCGCTCGGCGCGCTCGCCGGGGCCGTCCTCTTGTCGGTGCTCGGGCTGGCGCTCACGCTCACGGCGGACGCACCGCGCCGCTACGCCGATATCCAGGAACACTTCAAGTACGGATCGATTGGCAGCGAACCGGGCGTGTCGCTGCTGCACCCGGTCGGCGGCGTGCTGCCGCCCTACTGGGTGTTCCGCGCGCTGCCGACGATCTGCCGCAACCGCCTGCCGGGCGGCTACGCCGACTTCGGTTTCATCATCGAGCCCGGGCACGACCTGCCGGTCGGGGTCTCACAGCGCCATCGCATCGGGATCGATCACGTGGGGCTGAACTGTGCCGTCTGCCACAGCGGCACGGTTCGGGAGACGCCCACGTCGGCGCCGCACCTCGTGCTCGGCATGCCCGCGCACCAGCTGGACCTCCAGGGCTTCGTCCAATTCGTCCTCGAATGCACGCTCGACTCGCGGGTCACGGCCGAGGCCGTGCGTGCCACGTTTCCGGCCGGCGGCGGTCCCGATACGTTCGAGCGGCTGCTGCTCCGCACGGGCCTGATGGATCGCCTGAAGCTTCAGACACTGGACCTCAAGAACCGCATCGACCCCATCCTGCGGTCGGAGGCGCTGCGGTGGGGGCGCGGCCGTGTGGACACGTTCAACCCGTACAAGGCGATCCAGTTCAACTGGGACCTCGAACGCCTTCCTCCGTCCGAGCTCGTGGGCGCGTCCGACTTCCCCTCCCTGTGGAATCAGGCGCCGCGCGAAGGCATGCACCTGCACTGGGACGGCGACAACGACTCGGTGGACGAACGGAATCTGAGTGCCGGACTGGGCGCCGGCATCACGCCGGTGACGGTGGACCGCGCCGGCTTGAAGCGCGTCCGCGACTGGATCTGGACCCTGCCGCCTCCTGCATACCCGTTCACGGTCGATCCGACGCTCGCGGCGCGCGGTGAGGGGTTGTACCGCCAGCACTGCGAGAGCTGTCACGGCGACCACCGCTTCCGCGCCGGGGTCAAGAGCGGCGATCGGATGGGCGAGGTGGAAGACATCGACCGCATCAAGACCGATCGCCATCGTCTGGACTCGTATACCGAGGTCTTCGCGCGCAATCAGTACGGGTTGTTTCCCGACTCGCCGCTTCGGTTCACCCGCTTCCGCAAGACGCACGGGTATGCGAATCAGCCGCTCGACGGCATCTGGGCGCGGGCGCCATACCTGCACAACGGGTCGGTGCCGACCCTGCGCGATCTGCTGAACGCGCCAGCCGAACGGCCGGCCGCCTTCTATCGCGGCTACGACGTGTTCGATCAGACCCGGGTGGGCTTCGTGTCGAACGTCGCCGAGGCGGACGGCCGGCACTTCAGCCGCTACGACACGAGCACGCCGGGCAACGGCAACATGGGCCACGAGTACGGCTTGTCGCTGCCGGGCGGCGACAAGGATGCCATCGTGGAATATCTCAAGACGTTCTAACGGCGAGGCTGCGCGGAGCGACCTGATGATCAACGACACCACCGCCGGACGCTGGTTCAAACGCGTGATGTGGCTGGGTATTCTGGCCAATCTCGCGCTCGCGCTGCCGACGATCGCGGCGCCCGACTACATGATCGAGCTCACGCGACTGCCCACCGCCACGCCGGTGCTGTGGCCGCGCTTTGCCGGTCTCCTGCTCGTCATCCTCAGCGTCTTCTACACGCCCGCCGGCACCGACATCGATCGCTACCGCATCGTGGCCTGGTTCGCCATCGGCAGCCGTGCGGCCGGAGTGCTGTTCTTCCTCCCGCAGGCCACCTACCGCATGTTCGGGCTGTTCGACGGCGTCTTCCTGGTCCCGCAGCTTCTCCTCCTCATCGTGGCGCTGCAGAGCACCGCAGGCGCCGTGGCCGCGAGACCCGCGGGGTCGCGGGCGTGACAGGGATCTCGTGGCGCTTCTGGCGCCGCCTCGCGTTTGCCGTGCTCGTCCTCGGGGGGACGGCCTCGGCCGTCCTCGTCTATGACCGCTTCTTCCGCGAGGAGCCTGCGCCCTACTTCGAGTCCGACGAAGACCATTTCCTGTTCGGATCGATTGGCACCGAGTCGGCCGAGGGCGTGCCGTACTGGATCTGGCTGGTGCTGCCGCGCGTCTTTCCCGATCTGCTGCCGGCGCCGGGCGGCTACGCCTCCGTCGGGTTCCTCGCCAAGGACGGACGCGAGCTGCCGATCGGCCTCTCGAAGGTCACCGTCGGATTCCCGCGCGTCGGGATCAACTGCGCCGCGTGCCACGCGGCGAGCTACCGGACGAAGCCCGACGAGCCGCCCACCATCGTTCCCGCCGCCGCTTCGCACCAGACGGCGCCGCAAGCCTACGTCCGCTTCCTCTTTGCTGCCGCGGCCGACCCGCGGTTCAACGCCGATCGGCTGCTGGCGGAGATCTCCCGCAACACGCGGCTGTCGTTCTTCGACCAGCTCCTCTACCGCTTTGCCATCATTCCGACGGCGCGACGCGAGCTCCTGCGCCAGCGCGACTTCCAGGACGGCTGGATGCGGTCGCGTCCCGATTGGGGCCGCGGCCGGATCGATCCCTTCAACCCCGTCAAGTTTCGGATGCTGAGCCAGCCGATCGACGCCACCATCGGCAACTCCGACATGGTGCCCGTCTGGGCGCTGGCCCGCCGCAACGGTCAGGCCTATCACTGGGACGGCCTGAACGCGACGCTCCGCGAGGTCGTCCTGTCGTCGGCGCTCGGCGACGGCGCCACGAAGCAGTGGGTCGATCGCGACATGGCGCATTGGGACGATGCCGCCCCCCGGACGCGCTCGAGCCTGCGCCGCATCACCGACTACATGCTGAAGGTGCCGGCGCCGAAGTACCCGTATTCGATCGACGCCGGGCTGGCGCAGCAGGGCGCGGGCGTGTGGGCCACCGCGTGCGCCGAATGTCACGGGCCCGGCGGCAAACGCACCGGCACGATCATTCCGCAGACCGAGGTCGGCACCGATCGCCACCGCATGGACATGTGGACCAAGGCGTCGGCGACGGCCTACAACGCCTTCGGCGAGGGCCGGTCCTGGAAGTTCTCGAACTTCCGGAGCACCAACGGCTATGTGTCGATGCCGCTCGACGGCCTGTGGCTGACCGGTCCATTCCTGCACAACGGCTCGGTGCCGTCGCTCGCCGATCTGCTCGAGCCCGTGCCGGCGCGGCCGAAACGGTTCTGGCGTGGCTACGACGTGTACGACCAGGCCCGCGTTGGCTTCGTCACGACCGGACCGGACGCCGAGCGCGAAGGGACGCTGCTGGACACCTCACAACCCGGCAACAGCAACGCCGGCCACACCTACGGGACGGAGCTGCCCGCGGCGTCCAAGCGCGCGCTGCTGGAATACATGAAGACCCTGTGAGCCTGCCGGTTTCCGGTCGCTTTAACCGGGAATTAACAGGCCGGACAACTGCGCGAAACGCCTTCCCGATACTGTCGCCTCAGGACGGGTGACGACACGTGGGAGAAGCAGCAGTGTTCCAGGCGGCGGCGATCCCGAATCGCATGGGATCCAAACGGGTGCTCATCGTCGAAGACGAGAGGGACATCGCGGATCTCATCAAGCACGCGCTCGAACGGGGTGGCGAGATCAAGGCCGACATCGTCGGCACCGGCGCGGCGGCGCTGACGGCGGTCAACGGCGACCCGCCGGATTTGATCCTGCTCGATCTGAGCTTGCCGCTGCTCGACGGCCTCGAGCTGTTTCGCATCCTTCGCCACCGCCCCGCCACGGCGAGCATCCCCATCATCATGCTCACGGCGCGCGCCAGCGAAGCGGATCGCGTGACGGGGATCGAGCTCGGCGCCGAGGACTACATCACCAAACCCTTCAGCCCGCGCGAGCTCGTGGCGCGCACCAAGTCGGCCATGCGGCGAGCCAAGGGCCAGCCGCCGCCGGTGGGTCCTGCCCCCTACAAGGGCCGGCATCTGTTCGTGGATTTCGAGGCCATCTCCATTCGCGTGGACAACACCTCGATCACCCTCACGCGGCGCGAGTTCGAGTTGCTGAAGTTCCTGATCGAGAACCGCAATCGCGTGATCTCACGCGACCGCCTGCTCGAGCGCGTGTGGGGGTTCGACCTCGAGATCGAGACACGCTCGGTGGACGTGCACGTCTCACGGCTCCGCGCCAAGCTCGGCTCCGCCGGCAAGCAGATCGAGACCGTGATCGGAATGGGCTATCGGTTCAGCGACCTGGCGGAGAGCTAGCTCTCGCGTATCGGCGAAGCGACGCGATGACGGCAAATGCCGTGGTGGCAAAGCCTAGGAAGCCAGAGAACCAGGGATACAGGATCGGGTAGAACACGGACGGGTACACCTGCATGACGCTGGAGCAGAATCCAATCGGGACGCGAACTACATCGCGAATCAGAATGCTCCTGACCGGAGGCGAACACCATTCGCCCCAGCCGAACGCGTCCTCCTCGACCGTGCCGTCGCCAAACACGGACGTCGTTCTATAACGGCCACGCCCGAGATCCTGCGCGACGACCAGGCGCTCGGGACCTTCTCGATCATCAAGACGCATCACACTGACATAGCCGAAGTACCGTTCCGCGCCGCGTCGATACAAACGAATTCTGCTAGGAACAGGCACCGTCCTCGCACGGCCGTCCACGAGAATGCTCACGTTCCCTTCGTGCCCGGGTTCGACGAAATCACGCCGTTCCGGCAGGTTTCCCTGATCATCAGTCAGCGTGACGGTATGCCCGCCGATGGTGGCGCTCACCGAACGATGCACGTTTCCTTCCGATGAGACGATAAGCGGGTCGATCGAGTAGCGACCGGCCACGTAGTCGCTCAGCATCGATTCCCGGGCCATGAGGACCAGGGGCGGCGCTGACACGGCCAGAAGGCCGAGCCCAATCGCGAAAAGAGTTCGCATGCGGCCTTCCAGCCCGACGTCCGGAGCCGTCTACGGCTTCACGACCGGCGGATCGATGGCACACGGCGTCGGGTGCCACTTCGATCCGTCCCGCTCCAATTTGAAGTTCGTGCTGGTGACGAAGGGCAGCTGCAGATAGACCGGATCGTCGACGACGGTGCGCACGAGCAGCACGGTGTCGCCGTTGGGATACGTCACGCGGTCGAAGTATTCCTCGATCCGTGCCGAGCCGCTGTAGGGCACGCCGTTCTTCCGCAGAAATCCCGGACGGGCGTTGGTGGTGGTGACGCGCAGCGAGCCTCCCTTCGGCGCGTCCGCGCGCGGGCGGGCGCCGCGGCCTGCGGGGGCCGCCACGGGGATGCCATTGCGATCGGTCTCGATGCCGCCGGCGAACTCCCACGCGGCCGACGAATCACCCTGCCAGGTTGGTGTCGGCGACGCCGGCGCGGTGCCGAAATGCAGCAGCCGCGTCTGGGTGCCGGCGTCGAAGTCGAGCCGCAGCGTGCGGTCGTCCTGCCACGTGATGTGCAGCCGTCCCGGCAGCCGCGTGAGACCGCCGACGCCAAACGGCTTGCAGGCGTTCTCGGGCGACTGCTCGCGCTCATAGTCCCAGGCGGCGGCCGCGCGGCGGCCGTCGGCGTTGACGGGCACGCTCGAGACGTCGCCCTTCGGCGGCGTGAGCATGCGCCAGCGCCAGTCCTCGGTCACGATCGACACCCAGTAGCCGGTCAGATCGATCGGCGCCAGCGAGCGCGGCGTCGGTTCGGCCGGCTGCGCCAGCAGCCGCGCACCGAGCATCAGTGCGACGATGGCGACCGGCCGCCTCATTTGCGAGCTCCAGGCGCGGCCGAGGCGGGACGCGGCTCCGGCTGTCCGCCGCTGCGGCGCGAGTCGCCGGTGGTGGGACGAGTGCGGGTCAGCCGCGACGACAGGTCCGTGTAGATTGCCTCGACGAACTGCGCCGTGGTCCACGGTCCGTTGTCGGTGCCGTACTGGCGGTCGTAGTCGAGCGTCGGCCTCGCCGCCTTCACCTGCGCCAACGTGGACCCGCGCTGCACCAGGTCCTTGATTCGGTCCCGCACGATGGTGACCATGTCGCGGTATTCCAGCACGTCGGCTTCGTCACCCACGCGGCCGTGCCCCGGAATGATGAACGTGCCGCCTTCCTGCTCGTGCTCGGGAACGGCGACGTCGAGGAGATAGTTCAACCCGTCGATGACGCCCTGCACGCCGCCGCCGTGCGCGAGGTCGATGATCGGATAGCGGGTGGTCACCCACGTCTCGCCCGCCACCAGCACGTCCGAGCGGCGGAAGTGCACGATCGAGTCGCCGTCGGTCACCCCGCCCTCGGGGTGGTAGACGAGGATCGGCTCGCCATTGAAGAAGAAATCCTTGGTGCGCTTCACATACGCGTCGGTCGGCCACGCCGCGGTCGGCGACGCGGTGGAACCGCCGGCGGGCGCGCTCATGCGCGTCAACACGTTTTCGTGCGCCACGATCGGCAGCGGGTTGTCCTGCGTGGTGGCGCCGTTCTTCGCGAGGATCGCGTTGCCGCCGGTGTGATCCGGGAGAAAGCTCGTGTTCACGAGCCAGCGGATGGGCGCGTCCGACACCGTACGAATCGCGGCGAGCATCGCCGGCGCGTGCGCCTCGATCCCGCTGTCGACGACGAGCACGCCCTCAGCCCCCGACTGCACCGCAATGTTGCCGCCGGCGCCGACGAGGAGTGACACCTTGCCCTGCACCGGGAACACCCGCACGTCACCGCTCGAGTCCCACGCCGGCTGCTGCGAGTGGACGCCGGCGGCGAACGCCGCGACGAAGGTCACTACGGCAACGCCCCCCACGGAAGAAGGCGTGAAGAGCCTGGCCCACGTATTCATTTCGCGGGCGTGGGTTTCGACGGGCGCGGCAGCGTGCGGAGCCGGTCCTGGTATTCGGGATAGGTCGTGGCGGCGCCGCCGTTGGCCGCCTCGACCGGAATGCCATAGCGATACGCGAAGTCGCCCGCATACGGGCTGCGGCCCGGCAGGTAGTGCGGCACTTCGTCCCGCGGCCGGTCCACCACTTCGTCCACGTATTCGCAGGGCCACAGCCAGCTGCCCGCGCTGCGCTCCTGCAGCACGAAGTCTTCGCTGCGCAGGAGCGGCTCGGTGAGGTTGACGGGATCGGTCCACTGCACGAGGTGCGTCAGCGTGTTCCCGTGGCGGATGAAGTGCTCGATCATGGTCGAGCGATCGCTGTTGGGAACGCCGTTGCGGCGAATCCATTCCTGCTTGATGTGGGTCGTGTACACCACCAGGATGTCGCCTTCCCACGTCCCGGTGGAAAATCCCATCCACGTGGCGGGCGCCCATGCCGGGGGATGCGGGCGGCCGTCCATCCAGATGGTGCGCTCCTGCTCGTAGGTGTTGATGTAGTGCTTGTAGGCAATCACTCGCTGGGTGCGGAGATCGCGCTCCTCGGAGACGCGAAACTGCATCGGCCCGTGGTAGGTGTAGGGCGCGTTGTGCACCTTGCACTGATGCTCGGGCAGCGTGAGGCGTGAGGCGTCCCAGCTGTCAGCCGCCAGCCGCGCGCCGTCGGTGATGGGCAGGCCGGTGTAGTCGCCGAGTTCCGGGCCTGGAATACGCTCCGGCTGGTCCTCGTGGTAGCGCGGGCTCCACTCGCCCACGAGATTCATCTGTGCCGCCGCCGGCGCCGCCGCTGCAGCCGTCAGCACGGCTGCCAGCACGACGCCCCGTGTGCTCGCCCCTGGCATTCCCGCGGTGAGTCTACCCTACGCCGGCCGCGCTTTCTGTCGTTGACCGGTTGATGCGATGGGCGTATAACCACGCTGCCTTGACGGAAATTTGTGCTCGCTGGCGAATTCGCCAGGAGCAACCGCCTTGGCCACGTCACTTCTCCTGGGGAGGCCATACATGCGCAAGAACGCGTGGAATTTGCTGCTTTGGGTCGTACTGATCCTGGCGCCGGGCGTCGCGTACGCCCAATCGTCGATTACCGGCATCGTCAGGGATACCTCCGGAGCGGTATTGCCCGGCGTGACGGTCGAAGCCTCCAGTGATGTGCTGATTGAAAAAGTCAGATCGGCCACCACGGATGGAAACGGCGTCTATCGCATCGTGGATCTGCGGCCCGGCACCTATACCGTCGCGTTCACGCTTCCCGGCTTCAAGACATACAAGCGCGACGGCCTCGTGCTCGCCGCGGAGTTCAATGCGACCGTGAACGCCGACATGGCAGTGGGCGGCCTCGAAGAAACCATCACCGTGACGGGCGAGAGCCCGATGGTCGACGTGCAGAGCGCCAAGCGCCAGCGCACGCTCGACAGCGAACTGGTGCAGGCGCTCCCCACGGCAAAGGGCTACGCCGGCGTGATGGTGCTGATTCCGTCGATGGTGCAGAGCGGCGGCGGCGTGCCGAACGTGCAGCTCAGCCCCGGCATGGTGGTGTTCGGCGGCCGCGGCGGCCGCGGCAACGAAGGCCGCGCGCAGGTGGACGGCCTCAACACCGGCGCGTCCTTGAATGGCGGCGGCGTGTCCGGCTACCGGCAGGACGTCGAGAACGCCGCCGAGATCGCCATCACGACGGCCGGCGGGCTTGGCGAAACGGAAGTTGGCGGACCCACCATCAACATCGTGCCGCGCACCGGCGGCAACACATTCCGCTCGCACGCCTTCTTCAGCGGCCTTCGCGGCGGCATGCAGGCGAGCAACTACTCCGACGAGCTGAAGGCGGCCGGCCTGCGCACGCCGGCCAAGACGAACTACATCTACGACACGAGCTACTCGATCGGCGGTCCCATCAAGCGCGACAAGATCTGGTTCTACTTCCTCGGCTACTACCGCGGCAGCGAGAACAACATTCCCGGCATGTTCTACAACAAGAACGAGTGGCAACCCGACAAGTGGAGCTACGTGGCCGACGAATCGCGTCCCGCCTTCTCCGGCGGCCGCGGGCCGCTGCAGCCGGCCCTGCGTCTCACCTTTCAGCTGACGCAGCGCGACAAGCTCAACGTGTTCTGGGACGAGCAGGTCAGCAACGACAGCCTGGGCGCCGGATCGGCAACCAATGCGCCTGAAACCGGCGGACGCAACCATGGCTGGCAGCGCGTGCAGCAGGTGAAGTGGACGTCCACGGCCACCAACCGCCTGCTCCTCGACGCCGGCCTCGGCACGTACCTGTCGAACTGGAACACGCGCGAGCGCTACGCCGAAGACCAGCCGCTGTCGATGGACGTGCGGCGGTCGATGGTGCAGGTCAACGAGCAGTGCGCCGCCACCCAGCCGATCGACGCGTTCGGCCGCGGCGGCACCTGCGCGCAGAACGGCGGCATCGCCGGGCTGAACTACCGCAACCAGGCGTTCTGGAACGCCGACTGGATCGGCGCGCACACCTGGAACGCCGCCGCCACGCTGGTCAGCGGCTCGAACAGCATCAAGGTCGGCTACCAGGGCGCGTATCACGCCGACAACCGCAACCAGGAAGGCGGCACCAACGACCTCACCTACCGGTTCAACAACGGCGTCCCGAATCAGCTGACGCAGCGGCTCGAGGCGTATCGCACCTACTCGCGCGTGCGCTACAACGCGCTGTTCGTGCAGGATCAGCTGACCCGCGGCCGGCTGACGATGACGGGCGCGCTCCGCTACGACCACTCGTGGAGCTACTACCCCGAGCAGTCGATTGGCGGCGAGGGCGTCCGCTTCCTGCCCAACAAGTTCACCTGGGCCCAGTCGAAAGGGATCATCGGCTACGACGACATCACGCCGCGCGCCGGCGTCGCCTACGACGTGTTCGGCAACGGCAAGACCGCCGTCAAGTTCAACGTCGGCAAGTACCTCGAAGCTGCGGTCAACGGCAACGGCAACTACTCGGCGCTGCTGCCCAGCGCGCGTATCGATCTCACGCAGACGCGCACCTGGACCGACGCCAACGGCAACTACGCGCCGGATTGCGATCTGCTGAGCGGCGCGTCACAGGACCTCCGCGCGACGGGCGGCGACTTCTGCGGCGCCTGGGCCAACCCGAACTTCGGCAAGGCGGTGGACGCCAACGGCAACCCGATCTACAGCCTCAGCTACGACGAGCGAACGCTGAAAGGCTGGGGCACGCGGCCGTCCGACTGGCAGATTGGCGCCACGCTGCAGCAGGAGATCCTGCCGCGCGTGTCGGTGGAAGTGGGCTACACCCGCCGCTGGCTGAAGAATTTCACGGTGACCGACAACCTCGCGGTTGCCGGCGGCGACTTCGATCAGTTCTTCGTCGTGGCGCCGTCCGATCCGCGCCTTCCCGGCGGCGGCGGCTTCACGGTGCAGGGCCTGTACAACGTGAAACCGGACAAGTTCTCGGTGGCGCCGAACAACCTGCGGACCTACGCGCCGGACTACGGCGAAATCTCGCAGGTGTACAACGGCATCGACGTGAACATCAACGCGCGCATGCGGAACGGCGTTCAACTGCAGGCAGGCACCAGCACCGGGCAGCGCGTGACGGACTACTGCGAGGTGCGCAGCCAGCTGCCCGAGCAGACCGGCGGCTTCTCCACCGGCAGCGAACTGCAGGCCTACAGCCCCGTGAATCCGTACTGCCACGTCGAGCCGGGCAACACCACGCGCTTCACGGGCGCCGGCAGCTACATCGTGCCGAAGGTGGACGTGCAGCTGGCGGCCACGTTCCAGAGCTCGCCGGCCGAACCGCTGCAGGCGAACTGGACGGTGTCGAGCGCCATCGTGCAGCAGTGGCTCGGGCGTCCGCTGTCGGGCAGCGCGCCCAACGTCACGGTGAACCTGCTCGCGCCCGATCAGATGCGCGGGCCGCGCGTCAACCAGCTCGATCTGCGCGTGGGCAAGGTGATGCGGTTCGGCAACCAGCGCGCCACCGTGTCGCTGGACATGTTCAACTTCCTCAACGCCGACACGGTCTTGACCTACAACCAGGCCTACACGGCGCCGACCGCGACGGCGCCCAGCCAGTGGCTCGTTCCAACGTCGGTGCTCACCGCGCGCACGGCGAAGATCACCGTGCAGTACGACTTCTAGGAAGGCTGCCGGCCGCGGGCCGCGGCGTCAGGACGCGCAGACGGAGGCCGGTGTCAGCCGGCCCATCATGAGGGGCCGGGTCTTCGGATCCGGCCCCTTCTCACGTACGGCTCGGCGGATGCGCGCCGCTTCCCCGAAGGCGCGGATTCGGCCAGGAACAGAGCGTTCAGCAGCAGAAGCAGCGCGACGGACCGTGGCCTTCCGATAACACACGGCCCTCGCGTGTCGTCAGAGTCACGCGCAGGGAGCGCCCGTCGCCAAGCTTCAGCAGCACGTCGGCACCCACTACGCCGTCCGGCACGGGGGCGCCCCGCAGATCGAGGTCGCCTTCAATCCGGAACAGCCCGGGCACCGGCAGCCCGTTGGCGGCCATCCCCTGCATCCGTGTCAGGCGGTATCCCACGGTCTGCGACCCGCCGGTCCACGACAGCTGACCTTCTCCGGCGTATTCCTCGACGGTCTTCATGACGCCATCTTCGCACGGCGGGCGTCGAGCCACATCTCGACCAGGAGCGCCGACGGGCCGACGATGCAGAGGGCGTAGAACGGGGCGTAGACCACTTCGTTGAGCCGGAGGAGGAGCTCCACGAACGCCACCACGAACACCACGAGGCATTGGGCCCACATGGGCCGCACCGTCACCTTGGGGTCGGTGACCATGAAGAAGATGAAGAGCTGGTACATCGGACCGGTGATCGGCGCGACGGCCGCGATCCATGGGATACCCGTGACCGCCGCTCTCACGAGCGAGAACAGCAGGAACGACGCGACATAGGTGGCCGACAGGTAGAAACGGCCCACGCGCCACACGATGACCGAGCCGAGCAGCCAGATGACCACCATCGGCGCCACGACGTTGCCCCACTGCACGCTCAGGAGCGACACGGTTTCGGGGGCCAGCAACAGCACGAGGCTGACGCCGAGATTCGACGGGTTCCACAAGTGCCGCCCGCGAAAACGCAGTACGTATTTCGACGCGATCGAGATGAAGGCGCAGAGCGCATACGGCCACAAGAAGGGCGATCGCAGCAGGATGCCGACGCTGATGCCAGTGATGTAGGCGCTCGCCGCGTACGGCCACTTGCCGTACGTGACCCGCCCGAGCAGCATCTCGCTTGCGAGCGCCGTGACGATGGCCAGCGCCGTCCGCTCCCAGCCTTCCAGAATCCCGAACGACAGATGCGCCGTCAGCAGGATGCTGGTGATGAGCAGCGGCGGCAGGAAGCGGTTGTCGAGACGAAGCCACTGACGGCCCTTCGGCAGCGGGCCCGCCGCGGCGACGCCGGTCACGTCGCTCACGCCGGCTCCTTCACGCGATGCAGCTGGTCGACGGCCGGCCGCTCGATCACCTGGCGGCGGCCCGACGGCCACGTGACGGTGACGCGCTCGACGGTGGCTGCGGCGCCCAGCCCGACGTGCACGCGGCGCTGGTTCTGCGCGCTGAATCCGCTCGCCGCCAGAACATCCTGGCGCTGGGTGCGGCCGCCGAACGTCGTTTCGACGCGCGCGCCGATCGCGCTGCGATTGCTGGCGGTGCCCTCGAGCTCGACATCGATCCAGTGCCGGCCCGGCACCACGGTGTTGCGATACACCAGCGCCGGGCCGCCCTGGTTGGCGACGATCACGTCGAGCACGCCACGGTTGCCGAGATCCGCCAGCGCCACGGCGCGGCCGTCGTAGGTGTCGCTCGCCCCGACGCTCTGCGCCACTTCGGTGAAGCGGCCGACGCCGTCGTTCACCCACACGCGCTTGCGCTGATAGCCGGAAAAGCTGCGGCCGCGCATGTCCGGCCAGTTGCGCGCGTCCCCGATGATGCTGCTGTGCCCGACGGCAATCACGGAGAAGTCGTACCAGTAGCTGCTGCGCTCGCCGGCCGACACGTAGCCGTTCACCAGATACAGGTCGAGCGTTCCGTCGTTGTTCAGATCGCCGAACTGCGACCCCCAGCTCCAGCCGCCGAGGTCGACGCCGAGGCTCGGCGCGAGGTTGTCGTACGCCCCGTCGCCGCCGCCCTCCTTCGGCACCCACAGGTCGTTCCCCTGGACGAGCACACCGGGTTCGGAGATGTTGGCCTTGTAGATCGCCAGGCGCCCGTCGTTGAAGATGTCGCCGAACGATGCGTTCATGCCGCTCTTCGGCGTGCGCCCGACGCCGGTCTTCTCCGCCACGTCCACGAAGCGCTTCCCCGCCTCGTTCGCGTACAGCTCCGATACGCCGTAGTCGTTGGCGAAGAAGAGATCCGGATAGCCGGTGCCGCGCAGGTCCGCCGCCGCCACCGCCAGCGTCCAACGCCGGCTCGTAATGCCCATCTTCGCCGTGACGTCGTCGAACGTGCCGCCGCCGGTGTTGCGCAGGAGGTACTTGCGTCCGCCGTTGTTGGCGTACTCGAAGCTCTCCGGCATGATGCGCGTCGTCTCGAGCCGCCACAGGTTGACGCCGTTGGGCCAGTAGCCGGCGATGAAGAGATCGAGGCGGCCGTCGCGATCGAAGTCGAACCACGTCGCGCTGTTGGCGTTCACCCACTTTGGCAATCCGGCGCGCGCCGACACGTCGGTGAAGCCCTTGCCGGCGTCGTTGTGGAACAGCCGCGGCCCGCCGTACTTGTAGACCAGCAGGTCGTCGTAGCCGTCGTTGTCGTAGTCGCCCCACACGGCGCCCATCGAGACGCCCGTGCCCGTGCGGTTCACTTCCGCGACCCCGAGCTGCACGGCGACGTCCGTGAACCGGCCGTCGCCGCCATTGCGATACAGCCGGTTGAGCGAGTTGTCGGCGCTGTTGGTGAGATAGAAGTCCTGCCAGCCGTCGCGGTCGAAGTCGGCGACGGCGACCGACGCGCCGGTGGACGCGACCTGCGGCATGATGTGGTTCAACTGCGGATCGAACGTCGGGGCCTGGTGGACGAAATCCACGCCAACCTCGCGCGCCACATCCTGCAGGTGAAAGCCGAAGCGGCCGGGTGCCCCGGCGGCGGAGGGAGCGGTCGCCAGCGTGCGCCGGTTCAGCAGCGGAATCGCGGCGATCCCGGCCATGAAGCAGACGGTCCACACGATCCGGGCGACGCGCTGCCTGCGATCCGACACCATCGAGTCGTACACGCTACCCTTGGGCGTGCGCCCCATGGAATAGTGGAAACCTATGACGGCGTCAGCGGCCGATGCCGTCGACGAAGGCGTCTGGCCGGACGAACCGCGTGTGGAACCGCTCCCAGTCCCCGCGATGGGCCTGGTAGACCGGGTCCGACTCCAGATCGGGATCGCCCGAGTCGGGCACGCCCGCGCCGTACGCCGGTTGCGCGTGTGACGGCAGCGGCAGCACCGTCTGCGAGAAGCCGGTATTGAAGTCGCCGTCCTTCTCCCACCCGTCGCCGATCAGCACGAAGTCACGGCGCCAGCCGCGTGCCGGCGCCGGCTGTGCGGCGAACTCCAGGCGCAGTTCGTCGCCCGCGTTCATGATGACGTAGCGATCGTCCACGCCGGCCAGCAGTTCGGCCACGTCTCCGAAGCGGGTGTGGTAGCCGACGAGATCGCGCCAGCGCGGCGCCACGTTGGCGATGTGGGCGTAGTCGGGAATTTCGGGCGACTCGCCTCGGGGTGAGGACGTCGTCGAGAACCCTCGGAAGCGCAACTCGGCGCGCGCGGCGGCCAGTCGATTCGTCCGCACCGCCGCGCCGCTCCGCTCGGCCACCGACAGCCGATCCCAATAGATCTCGAGATTGGTCCGCAACCGCAGCCATCGCGCGCCGCGCGCCGGCGCGAGATCGATCAGCATGCTCTTGTTCTTCCCGGCCGGGAATCCCACGTCCGGCACGACCTCGCGCCAGCGGCCCGTCTCGTCCCGCGCGTCGAGCGCCACGCCGCTCGCCCTCACGGCGCGTCCCTGCGCCACCGCCAGGTTGATGCTGCTGTCGGTTGGATAGACCCAACCCTCGGCCACCAGCACCAGACCATCCTCTGCGCGGGTGCCAGCCGGCAGCTCGAATTCCACCGCGTGCGGTTCGGCAATGCCCTGGTAGCGGCCGCGGGCAAACGTCGCCAGGTAGCGCCCGTCGCGGTCGGCCACGAGCGAGGTGACGTCGCGGCCGCTATCGTCGATGGCGCGCGCCACGGCGCGCGGCGGTCGAAGCGCCTGCACCGCCAGCCGCGGCGGCATCGCCGCCGCGAACCGTTCGTCGACATAGACGTCGGCGTCGGCGGGATGGTCCACGACCATCAGCGACACGTGATCGAAGAAGTGCGTCTCCCAGAGCTCCGCCGTGATGCGCACGTCGTAGCGGCCGTCGCGCGCGGCCAGTTGATCGCCGCGGATGCGCACCCAGTCTTCTGTCTGCGTCACGCCCGCCGTGTCCTGCGCGTTGATGCGGAGGCCGAGGGGCGACCGCCACAGGAAATCGGTGACGAAGCGCACGCCACGGCCGTCGTCGGCGAAGACCCACGGGCAGGATCCCTTCAGGCGCTGCTCCGCCACGAACGCGTCGTCGACGCCGATGCCGAACTCGGCCTGCGGCACGCCGTTGGGCCACACCACGCGCGCCACGTCGATCGTGGTGCGCGGGCCGAGGCCGAAGTGAATCGCGCCGCCCTGAATGGCCTGCTTCTGCCACAACAGGCCCGCTTTCACTTCGATCTCGCCGCCGAGGCCGAACGAGTTGATGCGCTGGTCCCCGGCGTTCTGCTGCGCGCGGGTCGTGAACGTCTTCCAGTGATAGCCGAGGGTCGCCTTGCCCAGCCATCGGCCTGGGCTTCCGGCGGCGGCACCGATCAGATCGAGCACGCCGTCGCGATTCATGTCCGCCACGGCCCAGATGTCGCCGCCAATCGGCGCCGGGAGCGGTGCGAGCGCGTAGCGCTCGTCGGCCAGCCAGACGCGGCTGGCGCCGGGCCGCGTGGCCGCCAGATCCAGCGCGCCGTTGTTGTCGAAATCGGCGGCGAAGAGACGCGTCGCAGCGCCGCCCGGCCACTCGGCCAGCGCCGCCCGTTCCCAGCGGTCGCCGCGGCGCGTCAGGCGGGCCAGGCCGCCGCGCGCGTCCGCGAGCAGCAGATCCATGGCACCGTCCGCGTCGAGATCGGCCGTCGTGATGGCCGTGATCGCGGCGACGCCAGCCGGAGGATCCACCGGGGAGAATCGCGACGACTGGCGATTGAGCCACACTCGCAGCGCTCCGCTGCCGTCGACGAACGCCGCATCGGGGTCGGCGTCGCGATCGAGGTCGGCCCAGGCGAAGGCGCGCGCGCCCGTGACGGCGGCAAACACGTCGAGCGGCTGCCACGTGCCGTCACCGTTGTTGCGCAGCACGCGCGTGGCGCCGGCGGTACCGACGATGAGATCGATGTCACCGTCCATGTCGACGTCCGCCGGCCAGAGCCCCGTCACCATCGCGCCCACGGCGGCAGCGGCCGTGCCCGCCGCGGCGGTCGCGTCGCTCCACTGCCCGTCCTCACCCTGCAGCAGCAGCTGCAGCCCCTGGCCGGCGGCGCGGACCAGGTCCACACGAAAGTCGTGGTTCCAGTCCAGCGCGGCGAGCAGCGGGGCCGGCGAGGCTGGGGCCGCCGACAACGGCGCATCACCAATGCGGCGCAGGCCGTCGGCCGCGTCGACGTACAGCGCGACCTCGCCGGGGCGTCCGGCGTCTACCGCCACCATGGCGCCTGGCGCGTTGCCCGCGAGCACTTCCCTCGTGAAGCTGAGACTCATATCAGCCGGCGCGGGGCGCGCCGCCGCGGGTTCCAGTGCGACGAAGCGGTCGAGCGGTGCGGCAATCAGCTCGGCCGGCGTCCGCACGGCGGCGAGACTTTCGGAGAACGCGGTGACGCGCGCCAGGACATTGCGCAGCAGCGCGGTGGCGCGCGCGGCATCCGGAAAACGCGAGGCGTCCGTCGCCTGGCGCAACGACGTCAGCTGCTCCTGCGCCACGGGCGGCCAGGCCGCGGCCTGCGCCACGATGCGCGAGACCGAATCGTTCAGACGCGCGGCATCGCTCGTCTTGGCGGCCAGACGGGCGCGCTCGATCAGGACGGCCAGATTGGCCGGCGCACGCGCGACGAGGGCGTCGTACAACGCCGCGGCTTCGGCGTCGGTTTCCGGGGTGCCGCTGCGCTGCAGTTCCTCGGCCAGCGCAAACCGCGTCTGCAGTCCCGCTTCATCCAGCGAGACGGCGCGCCGCAGCGTGGTGACCGCTTCATCGAGCTGCCCCCGCGCCACGTCCATCCGGCCCGCAAGCAGCGCGATGTCCACGTTGCGCGGCGCCAGCTCCACCGCGCGCGCGATGGGCATCACGGCCGCGTCGAGCTCGCCGAGGCGAAGCTGCGCCAGCCCGAGATTCGCCCACGCCGCCGGCTCCTGCGGCACGGCGTCCGTCGCCGTCTTGAACTGCTGGCGGGCGTCGTCGAGCAGGCCGACCTCGAGCGCGGCAAGGCCGTGATAGAACGCCCGCGAGACTTGTTCGTAGGCCGGCGACCCAGGAGCGGGCAGCGACGGGCGGCGCAGGAAGACCACGGCCACGCCAATCGCAACCACCGCGATGGCCGCGCCGACGAGGAGTCCGCGCCTTGTCACAGCGCGATTCTAGTCCGTGCCGGTGTGGAGGCGACGCTCGAGCGCGTGGAACTTGCGGGCTTCTTCGGGCACCGGCCGGGCGAGCGACACGATGATCGCGACGGCGAAGGACAGCGGAATGGTCACGACGCCGGGATTGCGCAACGGAAAGAGCGCCGCGTCGTGCTTGAGCACGTCGATCTGGATGGCCGGCGACAGCCAGATGAGCGTGAGCGCGGCCGCGGTGCCGACAAACGTGCTGGCCACGGCGCCGGCCGTCGTGAGCCGGCTCCAGAAGATCGACAGCACCAGCACCGGAAAATTGGCGCTCGCGGCAATGGCGAACGCTAAGCCGACCATGTAGGCGACGTTCTGCCCCTTGAACAGGATGCCGAGCACGATCGCGACGAGCGCCAGCGCCACCGTCGCGACCCGCGCCACCCGCAGTTCTTCCCGCGGATTGGCCTGCCCGTGCCGTACGACGTTCACCCACAGGTCGTGCGACAGCGTCGCGGCGCCGGACAAGGCCAGGCCGGC
>JADMIO010930469.1_pt1 | contig 35719 bp, 21 predicted proteins | sample 8958161 | NCBI WGS metagenome assembly JADMIO01 (sample SAMN16585339, study PRJNA669376) | soil metagenome | isolation source: Crop rotation soil | place: USA: Cullars Rotation, Alabama | collected 2011
AGGTGAGCCAGTGTGATTACATTTGCGGCCTAACTGTGGCCAGTCCAGTTACGCTGGAGTCACTAGTATTTAGGTGACACTATAGAAGCGGCCGCGACAACTTGTCCACGTGGAATTCTAAGCTTAGGATCCCAATGTGCTGGAAAGAAGCTCCGCGAGGCCGAGCGGAAGCGAGTGTACGATGAGTTCTCCGAGCGTGTGGGGGAGATCGTGCACGGCCTGGTTCAGCGGATCGAGCAGCGCACCGTGATCCTCGAGCTGGGCAAGACCGAGGCGGTCATGCCGCCCTCCGAGCAGGTACCCACCGAGCGCTACTTTCCTGGACAGCGATTGCGGGTCTACCTCGTGGAGGTCCACGAAACGCACAAGGGGCCCCAGCTCCTGGTCTCTCGCGCCCATAAGATGATGATCAAACGGCTCTTCGAGCAAGAAGTCCCTGAGATCTTTACCGGCACGGTTGAGATCAAGGCGATCGCTCGGGAGCCGGGCGCTCGATCGAAGGTGGCAGTATTCGCACACCAAGATGGCATCGACCCTGTGGGCTCCTGCGTTGGTATGCGCGGGGTACGCATCCAGAACATCGTGAACGAGCTGAGCGGCGAGAAGATCGATGTGATTCCCTGGGATGCGGATGCGGCAACCTTCGTGGCTTCGGCGCTCAGCCCGGCGCAGGTGCAACGCGTCGAGATCGACGAGCCTGAAAAAACCGCAGTGGTGATCGTGCCGGAGCGGCAGCTCTCCCTGGCAATTGGCCGAGAGGGCCAGAATGCTCGCCTGGCGGCCCGGCTCACCGGTTGGCGCATCGACATCAAGTCAGATGTCGCCGTAGCCCGCGCGGAGCTGGAGGCCTGGTCGGCAGGAGGGGTGCTGGGCGAAGAGCGCGAAACGCCTCAACCAGCGAATGCCGATGCGGTGAACGCTGATTCATCAGTGGTGGACGAACCGGCCTCGGTGGCGTCCGAGCTCGCCCCGTTAGTGACGGAGAGCGCCGAGGAAGCGCCTACCCTTGCGGTTGAGCCGGCTCCCGCTGACCCTGAAGGATCCAGCGGCGACGAAATCGCCGCCCAGGAGACACTCCAGGAGCGGCCATGAAGCCGCGTCACGTTCCACGACGTACCTGTGCCGGGTGCCGCCAGGAGCGGCCCAAGCGGGAGATGGTGCGGGTGGTCCGGGCGGCGGATGGCACGGTGGCCCCGGATGACACGGGCAAGCGGCCCGGACGCGGTACCTATCTGTGCCGAAGTCAGCGGTGCTGGCGTACTGCCCTTCGCAATGGGTCGCTGGCGCGGGCGCTCAAGTGCGAGCTTGGCGCCGAGGACCGACTGGAGCTCGAGCGTCAGGCAGTCCAGTACCCCGAAGAGGACCCGACCAGCGTCCTCGCTGGTGAAAGCGCCCACGGGCGCTGACATATCGAACAACGTTGTAAACGCCTGTGGCGAGAGCTGCAGGAGAGAAAGGAGGGTCGCGTATGCGCAATAGACCCCCACGTCGACCCGGAGGCGCACGACCGGGAGGTGCACGTCCCGGAGGGGCTGGCGGGCGCCGCCGGCCAACTGGAGGGCCTCGACCACCAACTGGACCGCGAGGACCCGAGGAGATCGTCCCGAGCCTTCCCCAGGCACCCGTCGAGATCCCGCCCGCAATGTCCGTAAAGGAGTTCGCCGAGCGAATCTCGGTAACCCCATCCGCGGTGATTCGCGAGCTGCTCCAGAACGGCGTCATCGCGAGCATCAATCAAACCATCGACTTCGACACTGCAGCGATCGTGGCGGTAGGGCTTGGCGTCGAGGTGACCGAGATGTCGCTGGAGGTGGAGACCGCCGCGGACCAGATCGAGGATCGCGAAGAAGACCTCCTGCCGCGGCCACCGGTGATTACCGTGATGGGCCACGTCGATCACGGTAAGACCAGCTTACTCGACGCAATTCGCAACACGCGAGTAACGGCCGGCGAGGCAGGCGGTATCACGCAGCACATCGGCGCGTACCAGGTGGAGGTGGACCACCACCGCGTGACCTTCCTCGATACCCCGGGCCACGAGGCGTTTACGGCTATGCGTGCTCGCGGCGCCAAAGCTACGGACATTGCGATCCTGGTAGTCGCGGCCGATGACGGCGTGATGGCCACCACCAGAGAGGCAGCCGACCACGCCAAGGCCGCCGGTGTGCCGATCATCGTCGCCATGAACAAGATCGATCGCCCGGATACCAACCCGGATCGGCTCAAGCAGCAGCTCGCCGAGATCAACCTCGTGCCCGAGGAATACGGCGGCGACACCATCGTCGTGCCGGTTTCGGCCCGCACCGGCGAAGGTCTCGATACCTTGCTGGAGATGGTCCTGTTCGTGGCCGAGATGGGCAACTATCGAGCCAACCCGAACCGCCCGGCGCTGGGCGTGGTGATCGAGGCGAAGCTGGACAAAGCGCGGGGGCCCGTTTCTACCGTGCTCGTCGAGAATGGAACGCTGAAGGTCGGTGACGTGGTCGTGGTCGGCGGGGTCTCCGGCCGCATCCGAGCGCTGTTCAACGACCGGGGCAAGCGAATCCGCCATGCAGAGCCGGGCACCCCGGTCGAGGCGTTAGGCCTGGACGGCGTGCCACAAGCCGGCGACCGATTCCAGGTCGTGGCCGACGAGAAGATCGCTCGAGCGATTGCTCAGTCGGGTAGACGTACCCTGGAGGCCCAGGCGGCCGCCGCCGATCGACCGGCGACGCTGGAGTCGATCCTGGAGGGCATCCGGACCGGCGCTTTGAAGGACTTCAACCTGATCGTGAAGGCCGACGTGCGCGGCTCACTCGAGGCGATTACCGGCGCGCTGCAATCGCTGGCGGAGGCCGACGCCATTCAGCGAGAGATCCGTACCAAGATTGTGCATGCTGATACGGGCAACGTGACAGAATCCGACGTCATGCTGGCCGCGGCGGCGAAGGGCCTGGTGATCGCATTCAACGTGCGCATCGAGCCCGGCGCGCGGCGGGCGGCGGACCTGGCGGGCGTCGAGATACGCTCGTACAACGTCATCTACCATCTCACGGAAGAGATCGAGCGCGTCTTGAGTGGCATGCTCGAACCGGAGTACCGCGAGGTGATCCTCGGGGAGCTGGAGGTGCGCCAGGTCTTCAAGGTCGCGCGGCAGGCCTCCGTGGCGGGCGCCTACGTGACCTCCGGCACGATCCCCCGGAATGCGCAGGTGCGGATCTACCGGGCGGGAGAGCTCATCCACCAGGGGCGCCTCGAGAGCCTGCGTCGGTTCAAGGACGACGTGCGCGAGGTGCAGACTGGCTTTGAGTGCGGAATCCAGGTGACGGCATTCGCCGACTTCAAGGAGGGCGACGTCGTCCAGGCGTATGCCAAGGAGATCGTCTCCTGACGCGATGCAATCTCGAGGCTGGAGGTTGGGGCGGTGGCTGCACGTCACATGCAACGACTGAACGATCAGATTCGTGATGAGCTCGCCCAGCTCCTCGCGCATGATACGCGCGATCCGCGCATCAGCGGCGTGATCAGCATCACGGCGGTTGAAACTGCGCGCGATCTCACGGTTGCGCACGTCTACGTCAGTGTCCTCGGAACGGAGGAGGAGGCGCGCGAGGTGGTAAACCACATTCGTCGCGCCGCCTCGTTCTTCCGTCGGGAGCTGGCGGCGCGGATGAACCTGCGTCACACGCCGGAGCTGGACTTTCGCATGGACCGGTCGATCGCGGAGGGGGCTCGCATCGAACAGCTGCTGAAGGAAGTAAACGGCACCTGAGCGCGGAGTATGGACGGCTACGTCAATGTCCTGAAGCCCCCCGGCCAGACATCGCATGATATCGTGGGGCTCCTCCGCCGCCTCACCGGCGAGCGACGGATCGGGCATGCGGGCACCCTGGACCCTGCGGCCGTAGGAGTACTGCCAGTAGCGATTGGCCGCCGGGCCACGCGCACCGTCTCCAGCGCGGTCTGGGACCGGAAGATGTACTGGGCCGAGATTGAGCTGGGCCGCTCGACTACCACTGACGACGCTGAGGGTGAAACCGTCGAAACGGGCGACCCTTCGATAGTGACCCGTGAACGGATGCTCGGGGCATTGCTGGGCTTCGTCGGCGAGCTGTCCCAGCGGCCGCCGGCGTACTCGGCGATCCACCTGGATGGCCAACGATCGTACCGCAGTGCACGGCAAGGGGCACCGCGCGAGCTGCCAGCCCGCACGGTGCAGGTCGATGCGCTCGTGCTCCTCGGCTGGGCGCCTCCACGTCTACAGATTGCGCTGCAGTGTCATTCCGGTACCTACATTCGCTCAATTGCTCGCGATCTCGGCACGCAGGTCGGCTGTCCTGCCCACCTGCGGCGCCTGGTGCGAACGCGCGTGGGCCCGTTTGGGCTCGATACCGCGCTGGACGCAGCCACGCTCGAGGCGGTATTCCGCGCCGGGGGAGGCGACCGGGTGACCTGGCCCATCGACGTGGTTGGGCTCGACCATCCAGCGGTTGCGGTCCGTCCCTCACACGCGGAGGATGTCGAGCATGGACGCGGTTGGGTAGTGGATGGCCAGGTGGCAGGGTTAGCCCCCGGAGTGGTGCGCATGTTCGATTCAGTTGGTGGATTTCTGGGCATTGCCTCCGCGGTCGAGGGTGAGTGGCGGCTTGCTCGGGCTCCCTCATAAGTTGTCATAACCAACTGCAGAAATCCGATGCGCGGGATGCGCGTGGCCAACCTATGGGCGATTACGCTACGCTCTTCATAACCTCCTCCAGGAGCGCCCCTTCCGCATGATTTATTGCGATGACTGACACGCCACCTACCATGGTTGGAATTCTTCCGTCGGTGCTGACGATCGGAGTGTTCGACGGCGTGCATCGAGGCCACCAGGATCTGGTGCAACGGATGCTGGCCGATGCCAGAGCAAGAGAGACCCGCGCGGTATGCGTCACGTTCGACCCTGATCCTTCGGCGGTGCTCCGACCGGAGGTTCCGGTCCGCGCGCTGTCGAGCGTGGATCAGCGGCGCGAGCTACTGATGCAGCTCGGGGTGGATGAGGTGTACGTCATTCCTTTCTCCGAGGAGGTTTCCCACCTGAGCCCGGATGAGTTTGTGCAGCGGCTGCGCTCGCAATTCGACGTGCGATCGGTGTGGGTTGGCAGCGACTTCGTCATGGGGCATGGGCGCACCGGCAATCTCGAAAGGCTCCGCACGATCGGTCAGAGCTGCAACTTCGCCGTCAACTCAGTGGAGCCCTTCGAGTATCAGGGCCGGCGGATCAGCAGCACCTGGATTCGTGATGCGCTGAATGAAGGCAACGTTGAGCTGGCAGAGCAGCTCCTGGGGCGCTACTACTGCCTGCAGGGAGAGGTCGTGACCGGGATGCAGCGAGGCCGTCAACTCGGCTTCCCCACGGCCAACGTAGTTCCACCCGGCGGGCGCGCATTACCAGCGGACGGCGTCTACTTCGTCCAGGTGCGGATCACGCACGCCGCCGAGGGTAAGGGTGGGGATTCGACGAGTGGAGTCGTGGGGGAGGAGCTCTACGGCGTGGTCAACCTGGGCCCCCGCCCTACCTTCGACGAATCCGAGCGGTTGATCGAGACCCATCTGCTGGACTTCGCCGGTGACCTGTATGGCACCCGGATGGAGGTCTGCTTCGTGAAGCAGCTGCGGGGAATCCGCAAATTTGAGAGTTTCGAGGCGCTCCGCGAGCAGATCGACCGAGATGTGGCGACCGCTCGCGCGCTCGCCCTGGAGGCACCACAGCCAGGCTGATGGCGGAGGAGGAGTACCTGTACTCCTCCTCCGCGCCCGGTGTCCCCGCCTACCAACCGGCCGAGGCGCCCACATAGCGCTCCAATGAGTTGAAGGCCCGCTCGGTGAGCGGATAGACCCGTCCGTTGGCAGGCTCCTCGAGCATGAGCTGTCCGAGGCGGGAAGCGTCTTTGAAGATTCGCACCGCATGGGCACGACCCCATCCATTGTTGATGGAGACCAGGACCTCCCTTCCTCGCTCGCATTCCTGGAGTACTTGCTGGAACGTGGGCGCGTTCGCCATGCGGAAGGTCTTGGCTCCGAACTCCCCGAGGCGGAACCTGATCCAATCGAAGGGCGTCCCTACTCCTTCGATCATCCGTCCCTGGCGGATCAGCTTCGCGCGGGTTACTGCCTCTGCCTCGGAAAGCGCAGTACGGAGTGCAGGTGTCACGGGGGCGCCTTTAGACGCGGCCGCGGCGGCCATGCGCTGAGCACATTTCTCCGCTCCAGGTAATCTGCCAGGCGTACGCCCCAACCTTCACCGGACGTGCCATCGTCCAGTCCTGCAGGGTCTCGTCGGTTGAGGGGGTTATTGGAGGAGTAGGCGTAGCGATTCAGGGACTGCGGGCGAGCCGCGGTTCCGGCCGCTGCATCGCGCTCCAGGAAGCGACCCAGGCCAGGATCGTAGCGTCGGGCGCGGAGGTCAATCGTGCCATCGGCAGCACCAGTGCGCTCGCCGTCATAGCCCTGCCCGGTCGATTCGTTACCGGTAGTGAGGCGCACGACCCCAAACGCGTCGTAACGCGTGTTGCGTACAGCAGCTCCGGCCCCGTTGGTGAGCAATCGGATGCTCCCGGAGCCATCGAGCAGGGGGAACACCGGACCCTGGGCTACCCCGTTGGCCAGACGCTGCTGGACGCTCAGGCCGTCCGGCCCGTACGCATAGGTCAGCTCCGTCTGATCGGAGCGAACCTCGGCGAGCACATTCGGCAGTGGACCGCCTTCGGCGAGGACCAGGTCAGTGGTCACGCCGCCGATGGACTCACGAACCACGTGACCCCAGCCATCGTACCCGTAGCTGGTCGTCACGCCGGCTTCCACGCTGCTCACCAGACGATTCGCCCCATCGTAGCTGTAGGTGGTGGCGCCGTCCGTCAGCAGATTGCCGCTCGGATCGTAAAGGAAGCCAGCGCTGGTGAGTCGATTGGCGCCGTCATAGCTGTAGAGGTTGAACCCGTCAGAGAGACGGTTGCCCACCGCATCGTAGGTGTAGCTGGCGACGGTTGCGCCCGGCCCGCCCGGCAGTGCGGGGTAGCTCGCCTGGAGCAGCCGATTCAGGGGGTCGTAAGTGAAGCTGCTCGTCCCGTCGCCGTCGGTAACCTGCGTACGATTGCCATTGGCGTCCAGCGCGCATTGAATCGATTGCACCGGCTGCGGCGTCGGACCGCCGAGCTGGTGAGCCAGGCCGGTGAGCCGGCTCGCGCTGTCGTAGCTCGCGGTGGTGCTCACCTGGTTCGGTCGGGTGGCGCTCGCCAGGAGCTGCGTACTGCGATAGGTGTAGGTAGTGGGGGCCCTGCCCCAGGCGGAGACGCTGATCGGGCGACCGGCGTCGTCATATCCGTATTGCACGGCGCCCGAGCCACCATAGTCGATCTGGGTAACTTGATCGTCGGCGTTGTAGCTGTACTGAATGGTGCGGCCCCCCCGCGTACGGTGGGTGAGCCGATTGGCCGCATCATACGCGTAGGTGGTCGTCCCCAGGCCATCGGTCATGGATACGACATGGTCGGCGGCATCGTAGGTGAAGCTCACCGGCGCCGTGCCGGCCGGGTAGGTGATGCCAGTCAGCCGGGCGTCGACGTCATACGCTCGCGTCGTGGTGCGCCCACCGAGATCCGTGTAGCTCCCCAGCGTCCCGTCAGCGTTGTAGCTCCAGTTCTCGATGCGGCCTGCTTCGGCAAGTGCCGTAACGCGGCCCAGGGCATCAAAGGTGCGGGTGAGGGCTCGGCCGAGTGGATCCTGCGTGGATGTCATCCGGCCCAGGTTGTCGTAGGCATAGCTCCACGTCTGGTTCAGGGCATCCGTCGTCTGATCCAGCAACCCCTGGCTGTTGTAGCGATACAGCGTGTTGTTGCCGCGCGGGTCGGTCACCTGCTGGAGGTTCCACGTGTCGCTGCTGCCCGGGCGACTGTAGTGGAAGCTCGAGGTCAGTTGCAGCCCGGCCGGATCGACGACCTTGGAGAGGAGCCGATCGCTCCCGTCGTAGGTGTAGGCTGTGGTCAGCGCCTGAGCGGGGACGTTGGCGCCCTCCACGAGCAGGATCAGCCGGTCCAGCCGGTCGTAACCGAAGGTGTTGGTGTTCCCGAGCGGATCCGATTCGCTCACCAGGCGGTCGAACGGGTCATACGTGCGGGTGAAGAGCTGGCCCCGAGGATCCGTGATCTTCACCACCCGGCTGTTCGCGTCATAGTCGTAGGTGATGGTCTGGTTCAGGGCCGGGGCGGGGCCCACCGCGGAGGCGCCGGTGGTCATGGTATGCAGCCGGCCGGCCGAGTCGTAGCTGAACGTCGTGCGAGCGCCGCGCGGATCGGTCTCGCTGAGCGGTTGGCCCTCGCCATTGTAGGTGGTCACGGTCGCGCGCCCGCTGGGCAGGATGAGACCCGCCGGCCATCCCTGGGCTGTATACGCCATCGTGGACACGAGCCCCAGGGCATCGGCGGCGCTCGCCAGGGCCCCGAATGGCGTATAGGTGAACGTACTCACCTGCCCCAGGGCATTGGTGACTTAGCTGACCCCATACTGCTCGGGGTCGACCGGCGTGTACTCCCAGTGGCTGGTGATATTCAGCCGGCCAGGTCCCGCGTCCTCCGTCAGGGTCAGGAGGTTGTCTGCCTGGTCATACGCGTAGGTCATGCGGATGGCCCGCCCACCAGGATCTATCGTCATCGCGGTGGGACGGTCGTCCGCGTCATACTCGAAACCCGTCACGATTCCTTGCGGGTTCGTGGTGGTGATAATGCGACCGGCCGCGTCGTACGTCGAGCTGAGGATCTGTCCGGTGGGCAGTGTCTGCGTGAGCGATCGGCCGGCGAGGTCCGAAGCATAGGTGGTCACGTTGCCCATTGCGTCAGTGTCGTTGGCCAGGTAGCTACTCGCGTCATAGGAGACAGTAGTGGTGCGCGAGCTCCCGCCGGACCCTTCGGTGAACCCCACGAGGCGACCGTGACTGTCATATGCATACTGGATCGGCGCCAGGTTCGCCACCTGCACCGTGAGCGGGGCCCCCTGGAGGTTGTTCGTGGTCGTCGTGGGGAGCCCGACGCGGTCGGTAACCGTGAGCGAGCGCGTCGCCGCCGTGTAGAGGCTCGTCGTCGTGTGTCCGTTGACGGTGGTAATTTCGAGCTTGCTCACGAGGCTGAAGGGGTTCGTAGGATCTGAGAGCGTGGTGCTGCGCGATCCGGTGATGGTCATGAAGACCTGATTGTCGGTTCCCTTCATGGTGGTCGTCGTAACGTAGGGGGCCTGCATGCCCCAGCGAGCATCTGGGGCTGTGACCGTGGTGCTGACCACCCCCCGAGGATCGGTGGTCTGGTAGCTGCCATCGGTCTTCGTCAGGACGGTCGTGATCGCGCCGTTGGGCGCGGTGATCACGCGGCGCTCGTCGCCATTCGGGAGGCGAGTGGTCTCGTACGAGGTCGCGTGGCCGAGGGCATTGGTCGTCGTGATGGTGTAGCCGCCCTGGTGCTCGGTGCGGGCGAGCTGGGTGAAGCCGCCGACGGGATTGGTGTCCTTCGTCAGGCGGCCGCCGCTGTCGTAGAGGAACTGGTGGGCGTGACCAAGGGGGTCTACCAGCGCGGTGAGCAGCCCGGTCGCACCGGGAGTAAGGGTCGTCGTCTCGTTCGCGGGGTTAGTGAGCTGCGTGAGATAGCCGCTGCCATTCACGGTCAGGTGGGTGTGCTGCCCGAAGGTCGCCACGATGTCTGAGGAGTCTCCTCCGCCCAGGTGGTCGATGAGGGTGGCATCGCCGTAACCGTCGGTGACCCCAACCAGTCGCCCGCGCAGGTCGTAGCTGAAGCTCATGAGGGTGCCGCCGGTGTAGGCATCCAGCGTCCGCAGGTGCTTCCCGCTGCTGCTGAGCTCGTAAACCTCCGCCCCATCACCCGAGGCGATTAGCAGGTTCGTGACGGAGATACCGGGCAAGCTCGAGCCGATGTGGCGCACCCGGCCATTGCTCGCATCCACCAGGAAAAGGGCGCCGTCGGGTGCCACCGTCGAGCGGATCGGGAACATCAGCTCGGCGCGGGTGGCCGGCCCGCCATCTCCGCAGGGGGGACCGCCGCAATCGCCGCCGCCGGCAATGGTCGCGATGATCCCATCCGGGCCGACTTGCCGGATACGGTGGTTGAGGAAGTCGCTGATGAAGTAGGTACCATCCGCCGCGACTGCGATGCCGCAGACCCCGTTGAAGTGCGCAGCCAGGGCTGGCCCGCCATCACCGCTGAAGCCGCCGAAGCCCTCGGTGCTGGTGTCACCCGCCAGGGTGGTAATCAGGCCGCTCGGGCTCAGCCGGCGCGCGCGGTTGTAGCCGCACTCCGCAATGTAGAGCGAGCCGTCCGCTGCCAGGGCGAGCTGCCCCGGGTGATTGACGAGGGCCTGGGTCGCCGGGATGTTCTCGGCGGTCGAGCCGTTGCTCACGCCCGCCACGGTGCTGATGGTGCCGTCCGGCGCGACGCGACGGACCCGGCTGTGTCCGCTGTCGCTGATATATAGACTTCCGTCCGGGGCGCGCACCGCCCCGAAGGGCGCGTTGAGCTGGGCCAGGGTAGCGGGCCCGCCATCGCCACAGCTGGGGCCGCCACAGCCAGATGACCCGTTACCAGCCACGCTGGTGATGATGCCGTTGGCGGCCAGGCGGCGAATGCGGTGGTTCTGCCCATCGCCGATGTACAGACTCCCGTCCGAAGCGAGGTGCAAGCCTTGCGGCTCGTTGAGCTGGGCCTGCGGGCCGGGGATGCCGTCGCCGTTGTAGCCAGCGACGCCGGTGCCCGCCACCGTGGTGAAGTTACCCTGCGGGTCGATCTACGGCACGCGGTGATCGAGGCGGTCGCTCACGTAGAACGTGCCATCCGGGGCGACTGCCACGTCTTCGGGATCGAGCAAGAAGGCGCTGGTGGCGGGCCCCCCCTCGCAGCTGTTCTGGTTGCAGGTATTATCGCTTCCAGCCACCGTCTTGATCGCGCTCATGCTGGCTGCCTTCGCGCTCACGTGGCGTCCATCGCCCCGGAAGAGCGTGTGGCTGATCGGATCGTAGGTATGGTGCACGTCGAGTGTCCAGCCACCCAGGCCGACGCCGCGAGCGTCGAAGACTCCCACGTCCCCGGTCCAATCCTGGCAGATGGTGGCATCGCCCCGGTGCACGCCGATGTAGGAGGCGCCCGCATTTGCGCTGGAGAACGCGCCGAAGGCCAGCCCGGCCTGGGCCGGCGGCAAGTACTGGGGGGGGTAGACATAGCAGATCTTAGCGGTGATCGGCTGTACGCCCTGAGCCAGTCGGCCGTAGGCGTCCTTCCCATCCCACGTAAAGCGATAACTCTGGTTCGTTCCGTGGGGTAGGCTGGCGGTGAACTGACGGCCCATCACGGTGATCACCAGGTCAGTGCGGACCAGGCTGGCTGGCACCGTCGGACCGGTCACCGGGATGTTCACGCTGTACGCCTCAGTGCGCCCGGGCACCCGATCGCTGCGATAGACCAGGTTGTACGGGGTACCGATGATGCCCAGCTCCTCGCCCAGGGCCTGGGTCTCGCAGTCGATGATCGATCCGGTGCGGGTGGGGGGACAATCAGTGGTGCTCGGATTCGAGCTGGGCACCTGCGGCCCCGCCGCGTCGGCCGGGAAGCCCGCGGGCCAATTCATGTCCCAGCTCGAGAAGTGATACATCCCCACGTACCACAGGCTGGTGCCCACCGGGTAGAGGCCTGCGAGCGCTATCCGATCCGGATCGTCAATCCCGATGTCGATGAGGGCCGCTCCGGTGTCTGCCACGCCATCACCGGTCACGTCAAGATCGGCTCTGCCGCCGCTTATAGAAACAATCTTAATGACGCGACCGTTATCGTGAGGGGTCCATTGGGCTTGCTGAGTATCATACGAGCCCCCTGGCACCACCCCACCGACTGGGAAGCCCAGAAAGTTATCGACAAACAATGAGACCTTCGAGCTGAAGGACACGCTACCACCGACGGCGACCGCCTCGTCCGCGCTCAACTCCACGGCGTACGTGTAACCACTATTGGGCGGGAGTTGCGCAGGCATCGCCCTGGGGCCCATGGCACCGACGGTGAACTCTGTCGCCCGAACGTTAATCGTCGTGAGTGCAGTCTGGGTCGTGAGGCTGGGTGGTGCCGCGACGGTAACAGTTCCGGGCCTGAACATGAGCGTGGCGTGCCGGGTGCCGTCCTGGTCCGTCACACTGCTGCCCTGGTGCACGAGGGTCCCACCGCCATTCAGGTCGATGGTCGTGACCTGGCTGTCGTAGGCGACGAGCGCCACGTCGGGAAGGACGGTGGACTGCTGTTGCTGGGTCGAGACGGTGCGCTGGGCAGAGATGAAGCCGGTCCTGCCCAGGCTCAGCGTGAGCTGGCTGCCGCCGTTGACCGCCAGATCGTACTGTCCATCGGTCCGGGTGAGGGTCTGGCCGTACTCCGGGTGGTTCAGGATCTGCGCTGTCACGCCGGCCAAGCCCTGTCCGGCCATGCTGAGCACCCGGCCTCGCACCACGGACACCTGCAGACACTTGATGACGCCCGGAGCGACCCCGGTCTGGACGGAAGTGGCGCCCGTATAGAGGAAGGAAGTGGCGGCGCAGAGCTGGGCGGCCACGGTGGGATCCAGCGGCGGGGCGGCGTCGGAGGGATCGGTCGAGGGAGCGAGGGGACCCGCCTGGCCGAAGCTGGAGCGCAGGAGCGAGAAGTCCACGATGTCGATCAGGCTGCTGCCGTCGTAGTCTGCACAGGTGGGTGGGGGACTTCCGGCCGTGCCGCAGGTAGCGCTGGCGCCAAAGGTGGAACGGAGGAGGGAGAAGTCGACGATGTCGACCAGATTGTTGTCGTCACTATCCCCGGTCGGGAGCGTGCCCAGACTGAGGGTTACCACGGCATCCGCGGCGAACACCGCGCCGGTGGCCTTGCGGCTGAGCGCCTCGGCCTGTTTCACCTCTACATCGTAGGTGCCCGGGGCGATGCCCTCGATCACGAAGGCGCCCTGCGGATCGGTCATAGGCGTGAAGACGAGTGGGGTAGGGTTACCGGAGGGAAACAACTTGACCGTGATCGGGAGGGCATAGGCACCGCCACCAGGGGAGCGACCCTGAAAGCGCACGGCGCCCTGGAGCGTGGCGGTGCCTGGCTGCAGGAGGGCCGCCAGGCGAGCTGCCGCATCCTGCGGGGCGGCGGCCCGCGGTGCGGAAGCTGGTGGAGACGAGAGCTCCGACGCTACGGAGGCGTCGGTTGAGCGTGGGGCAAGGGGAGCAGGACCGTTAGGAAGAGGACGATGGTGGCAAGTCTTCGACACCGCCAGCCTACGCGCGTCATAGATCCCTCCCTGCCCGCGCGCAGGCTGCGCGCTCGCTCTGCTCCGGTCCATCACTGGTTGGGTGCGTAGGTGGCAGTGGCCCAGCGAGCCCTACCGCTACCTGGGTAGTGGTGGGGCTCGCTGGGCCGTGGATGAAAATGTCTAGCGGGCGGCGACAGGCTCGTCGTCGCGGATGCCGTTGCGATTCGCGGGGTCGATGCCACGATTGAAGGTCTCGTAGGTGCTGCCACGGGAGATCGCGATCATGGGGAAATTCACGGCGGGGTCGCGGATCACGCCGATGGGGTCCTCCCCGCGGGCGACCTTCTCGATGTTCTCGTGGATCATCTTGCGGTAAAGCTGAATGCCCCGATCTGAGGATGCCAGGTGCTCGGTGGTGCGGTCGGTGATGGGGCCCTGGCCGACCCAGGCCATCTCGTCCTGCCGGATGATGTAGGGGCCCTTGACCAGCCCCTTATCGTCGAACTGGAGCGGCTGGTGCTCGACGATGATGTCGTCAGTGAGCGACTCGCCCTCCTTCGGCTCGTAGACCGAGATGGTAATGTGGTAGGTGTGGGTATCGTCCATGGGGACGCGGATCTGGAGGCCGTCGCCCTGGGCCAGGATCTGGGGGAAGAGGATGGGATGGCCCACGGTCCAGTCGGTGGCGTCCTCGGTCTGGCCCTCGGTGAGACGGCGCTTGTAGATGCCGTAGGTCCACTCGTCGAAGGCGATCTTCAAGTGGCGGGCCGTATTGAGCATGGGGGGCCGGCCGTGCTTCTTCATGTAGTAGTTGCCGTAGTGGCCGTGCAGGTGCTCGAAGTGGACCGGATCGAGCGAGTTGTCCATGCACTGCAGCCAGCTACAGGGGAGCTCAGAGATGCGGATCTTGCGGTTGCGGTCCTCGCGCACCAGGATGTCCCAGCGAGGGAGCAAGGGGGCGGGGGTCGGGCCGAGGTACGCCCAGATCGCGCCAGCCAGCTCCTGCACCGGGTAGGCGGGGATCTTCATATGAAGACAGGTGGGCTCGAAGGGGGTATCCACCGTGCGGCCCTCGGTGTCGTAGGTCCAGCCGTGGTACGCACAGCGTAGCCCATTCACCTGCGGGATGCCATACGCCATCGAGATCCCCCGGTGGGCACAGCGATCCCCGATCAAGCCCAGCTCTCCCCGCTCGGAGCGGAAGAGCACCAGGTCCTCCCCCATGAGCCGCACCGGCCGCACCGGGTCCTCGTCCAGGTCCTTCACCGCCGCGATCGGGTGCCAGTACCGCCGGAGCAGCTCACCCATCGGGGTGCCCTTCCCCGTCTGAGTGAGTAGCTCGTTTTCTTGCAGGGTCGCCATTCGGAGCCTCCTTGCTGTGTTAGGGCCAGTATACCCACGGGGAGCCGGAATTTGACCGGGCAGCGTGGCCCTGAGAAAGCCGTTCCTGGGCTCTCTGCAAGTCCGTGGCGGAGCTGGCAGCACTCGCGCGGTTCGTGGCACCAATCTTCCCGAAGATGTTGGTGGCTTAACGGCGGCATTAAAAGTCGCCACAAAAGCCTTTCGGACTCAACGGTGCATTGGTTCCGAACTGAGAAACACATGGTGGGGTAGGGGTCCGAGTTGGAGTACCGTTTGGCAGCTGGGTTGCGGTCGGAGTCGTGGTCGGCGGCCGCGTGGCGGTTGCCGTTGAAGACATGGTTGCAGTCACCGTGGGGGTGGCGGTGACCGCATTCGACGCGATGATGATCGGGCCGGTGCGGCCAAAGTTCGAGCGCAACAGGGAGAAGTCCACGATGTCCACCAATTGGTCCGCATTGTAATCCGCGCAGATCACGGCCGTGATCTGCGCGGTACAGTTGGAAGTGGAACCGAAGCCCGCCCGGAGGAGCGAGAAATCCACGATGTCGACCAGGTTGTCCCCGTTCGTGTCGCCGGTGGGGAGTACGCCGAAGTCCTGGATGATCATGGCAAGGGCACCTAGCGCACCCGCTGGGCAGCACATCGAGATCCCGTTGGCCCTCACTGAGAGAGAATTCAGGTGTTTGACTTCGACATCGTACGTGCCGTCTATGACTCCGGTTACCGTGAATCGACCGTACTCATCAGTGTTCGGCACCGCCGTGAGCATCGGAATGGTGCCCAGGGGCTGGTAGAGGAGCACTGAGAGTCCTACCTGGAGTGCAGCGCTCGGTGGAGTGGGCCGACCCTGGAGCCTCACCGTGCCACTGAACGAGTTCGCCGGGGTCGGGGTAGCCGTCATGGTAATTGTAGAAACAGGCGTGGCTGTGAGCGTCGCAGTCGGTGTCCCGGTCGCAGTCAGGGTGGGGACCGTGGTGCTCGTCCGGGTGGAGGTAGGGGCCGAGGCGATGTTGGGGTTGTAGCGCCCTCCATCCCTGAAATATGTATTCGTACAGACGGAAAAGGGAGGGCAGGTGATGACTCGACCGCCCCAGACAATCATCTCCGAGCCGGACCAGACCGCAGTGTGGGTCATTCTTGCGGACGGCGCCCCGACCGAGGTCATGGGCGTCCACGTATCGGTCCCGGGTGCATACTTCGCTCCATCGCTCACGATTCCCGTGGAACCGGTGTCCCCCCCCCAGATCAGCATCTCCTGGCCCGTAGACACCGCGGTGTGCAAGCCTCGGGGGCTGGGAGCCCCCACATTGGAGATCGGACTCCAGGTATCCGTGGTGGTGTTGTAGCGTCCCACGGGCCCCAAGCGGGTGAGGTTCGTGCCACCACCCCAGATGACCACCTCATTCCCCAGCAAAACCGCAGTGGCGACACTCCGACCAACGGCCGGCGCGGCGGGCAGCAAGGTCCAGGTGCTGGTGGTCGGGTTGTACCGAGCGCCGTCTGCAGGGTAGCCACTGTCGTTGAAGCCACCCCAGATGATCATCTCGGCGCCCGTCCACACTGCGATGTGGCTGTCACGGCTGCTGAGCGGAGAGGCTGGCAACGTCGTCCAGCTATTCGTGGTGGGTGAGTACGACGCGCCGTCATTGAGGAAGCTCGTATCCGTCGTGCCTCCCCAGATAATCATCTCCGAACCGGTCCAGACGGCGGAGTGGAAGGCCCGACCGCCGATCGGCGCACCCGGGAGAGGCCGCCACGTGGATGAGGCTGGGTTGAAGGCCGCCACATCGTTCACCACATCCCAGTTGGAGCCTACACCGCCCCAGACGATCATCTCGCTGCCGGTCCACACCGCGGTATGCCATTGGCGCGCCGATGGAGCACCGGCGGTCGGGACGTTGGTGTACAGGTTGGTGGACGGCGAGTACCGGGTGCCCGAGTTGAGAAAGTTGGAGCCATCGAACCCGCCCCACATAATGGCCTCGTTACCGGTCCAGACCGCCGTGTGGGACTCCCGCCCCGGGACGTTCGCCTGGTTGATGCTCTGCCACGAGTCGAGCAGTGAGCGGCGGGGGCCCAGGGGCTGGGTGCCGACCGCGGCCGTGGAGCCGTTATGGGAGGGCTGAATGCCGCTCCGAAAGCCAGAATGGACGGGGGTCGGACTTTGCGCTGACACCGGCTGGATCAAGGTCGACGCCAGAAGCAGCATGGTGAGGGCCAGGGCGAGGATAGGGCTCCGCCAGGATCGCCTCATATGATGGACTCAGCGATTCGATTCTTCAGCAGCGTGCAGATCACCAGGAACAAGAGGGCCCCGCTATTCAATCGAGTTACCCCTGTCATCAGTCTCCCTCGTCTGAGCTCCTGCCCGGCCTTTCGTGCACGGGCGTGGGCGCTTCAAGCGAAGCCTACAGGCTTCAGTCGGACAAAAAGTGTGCAAAATGCACATTCTGCGGCAATTCATTGAAGGTGCCCGATGAACGATACTACCGACGTTGCAGCTAACCCATAGGGTATGCCTTCCCGTCTGTATGAGCTGCTCATTCTCTGCCGTGGTCGCCATCCGGAGCCTACTTAGTGGATTAGCGCCAGTATAGCGGTGGAGGCTCGACAGTTGAACAGGTTCAACTCGCTGCGAGTAAGTGTGGTCGCGCTGGACTCCCAAACTCGATCATCGAGCACTAACCACAAATGCCGGTCGGGATACCTGGTGCAACAGTTCCAAACGCAGATAGACAGGGATCCGGGACACCTTCGATTGGGACAGGTCCTACTCGGCCAAAATTCGAGCGCAACAGGGAGAAGTCCACGATGTCGACCATTGCGGTCGCGTCGAAGTCCGCGCAGGCCCCCGGCGTGGTCGACGTGGCGCAGTCAGTGCTGGCGCCGAAGACGGATCGGAGTAGCGAGAAATCGACGATGTCGACGAGGTTATCGCCATTGGCATCTCCGGTGGGGAGTCGGCCGAAGTGCATGACCGTCACGGCTGCGGGGAGCATTGAGACCGCGTTGGCCTTCACCGAAATCGAATTCTGGTGTTTGACTTCGATATCGTAAACCCCTGCCGGGATGCCGAATGCCGAGAAGTGGCCGGAGGCATCGGCGAATGGCTCGGCCGTGAGGATGGGGCCCGGGGCCACGGACGGGGAGAACCGCACGGATAGCTTGACCAGGAGGGCGGGGTTTGGCGGATCGGGCCGTCCCTGGAGTAAGACCGCACCAGCGAGCGAGCTCATGGCGATCGGGGTAGGGGTGGTCGTAGCAGTGAGCAGGGAGGTAGCGGTTGGTGTCGGAGTAACGGTGGGCGTTGCGCTGCTGGTAGGCGCGGCGGTCAGAGTGAGGGCCAGGGAGTCGACTGGCCGGTAGCGTCCTCCATCCCTTAGATAGATGAGATCACAGCCGAAGATGGTGCAGGAGCTGCCGCTCCCACCCCAGACGATCATTTCCGAGCCGGACCAGACCCCGGTGTGAAGCTGCCTCACGGACGGCGCCCCGTTGAGGGTCATGGCAGTCCAGGAGTCCGTGGCGGGCGCATACCTCGCCCCGTCTCCCACGAGGCCACCGATGCTGGGGCCGGTGCTGCCACCCCAGATCAGCATCTCCTGGTCCGTATACACTGCGGCATGGACGGCCCGCGGGGTTGGTTGCCCCACCGTGGACATCGGGCTCCAGGTATTGCCCGTCGGGTTGTAGCGTCCTACTGGTCCGAAGCGACTGGCCCCATTGCCCCCACCCCAGATGATCACCTCATTCCCCGTCCATACGGCGGTGGCGCTACTCCGGGCGAATACTGGAGCCGGCGGCGCCGGCAGCATAGACCAGCTATTGGTAGAGGGGATATAACGGGCGCCATCGGCAAAGAAGCTATTCCCGTTCCAGCCACCCCAGATGACCAGCTCGTGGCCGGTCCAGGCGGCGCTTGCTTCCTGGCGGGGGCTCAGGGGCGCCGGCGGGAGCAAGGTCCACGTGTTGGTGGCCGGCGAGTAGGAAGCGCCGTCGTTGAGGAAGCTGGTTTCGGTAGCACCGCCCCAGACGATCATGGACGAGCCGGTCCACACCGCAGCATGCAGGGCGCGACCTCCGATCGGTGCATTCGGGAGGGGGCGCCAGGTGCCGGAGACCGGGTTGAAGGCAGCCCCGTTATTCACCACGTCGATATTGGCGGTCTCACCGCCCCAGATGATCATCTCGGTGTCGGTCCACACGGCGGTATGTTGCTGACGCGCGGTGGGAGGACTCCCGGTGATAGGGCTCGGCTGGGGAAGGTTAGTGTAGGTGTTGGTGGATGGCGAGTACCTGATGCCGGTATCGAGGTAGTTGAAGCTATCGTGTCCGCCCCACATGATGGCTTCGGCGCCCGTCCAGACTGCGGTGTGGTACTGACGACCCTGCACGCTTGCCTGATTGATGCTCTGCCACGAGTCGAGCAGTGAGCGGCGTAGGCCGAGGGGCTGGGTGCCGGTCGGGGCCGAGGCGCCATTCGACGAGAGCTGAATGCCGCTCCGCAGGCCAGAATGGCTGGGGGTCGGAGTTTGCGCTGCCACCGGGTGGATCGTGGTCGACATCAGGACCAGCACCGTGATGGCCAACGTCAAAGTAGGATGCCGTCGGGCTCGCCTCACCAGAGTGACCTGTCGCTTCGGGTCTGCTGCGAGCAGATCACCTGAAAACAGAGAGCATAGCCCCACAGCTCAGTTACGACTGGCATTCTTCTTCCTCATTTTGCACTCAGGCCCAGTCCCCCATTCACTGGAGCGAATGAGCAACGAAAAGTGTACTGAGTAGGGACGGGTCCTACATGTGTAGAATTGCACATTTTCGCAGCAATCGACCGCGCGTGTCGGATGGACGATCCTTTACGCCTCGGTCATTTGCCGCACTCATTCGGTGACCCGCGGTTAACCATGCATACTGTCATCATTCGCTCAAATCGGCGTGCCAGCCGCGAGCGACAATCCAGGCGGCGATCTGGGCGCTCGGCATGACCTTGGCGAAGCCGGGTGTGGCGCGGTATCTTTGGGCGGTTCGTAGCCTGTGCTCTGCTCGCAGCCCGGGTATTGACGGACATCAAGGGGGCCGCCATGCCGCTGTTCATGATCGAGCGAAACTTCGCGGAGCAGATCGAGCACTCGCCGGAGGGCGCCGAGCACATCCGGCGGGTGAACGAGGATGTCGGCGTGACCTGGCTGGTCTCGTTTCTGAGCGCGGACAAGAAGAAGACGTATTGCCTCTACGAGGCCCCCAGCGTGGAGGCCATCCGGGAGGCGGCGCGGCGAGCCAATGTTCCGGCTGATGTCATCATCGAGCTCACCGGCGCCGCCCGCCCGGATGGTACGTTCGGCTCCGTAACGGTCTGACCGACCAGCCTGGCTATCTGGTTAGCCCCAGCGGGGTTGCTCGTCCAGGCCGATGCCGAGGGTGGTCTTGCCCACGATCTCGTGCACTAGGGCCGAGTTAGCGGGGTGGAAGCCGCCGCAGCGAATGTCGCGGTACAGTCGCTCCAGCTCGTTGACCTTGTACATCCCGCCTCCGCCGCTCATATCCATAGCCAGGTCCACCACGCGCTTGGCGGACTCCACCGCGTTGTATTTGGCTGCCACGATCTTCGCGGGCCACCACTGGCCGTGGTCCACCCCCTCGGTCCAGTCGCGCGCCACGCTCTCGATCTGGGCCAGCACGGGCTCCAGCGCCAGGGTCATCTCCGCCGCGCTGTGCTGGTTCTCTGGGTGATAGGCCATCGAGCGCGACACGGCCAGCGAGGTTTTCTTGTGGGCGCCCTGCACCGCCAGGTCCCGGGCGCGACAGGCCGCCGCGTAATAGACGTTGGAGAAGCCGCCCAGCGCCCAGGCGAAGAGCGAGAGCATGAACTCGTCCAGGTGACCCGCGGGCAGGATGCGCGCCACGTAGCGGTCCGGGATGAACGCGTCGTGAAGAATGGTGTCGTCGCTTCGGGTGGCGCGCATGCCGAGCGTGTCCCAGGTCTCCTTGATCTCGATACCCTCGCTGTCCCGGGGCAGGAAGAAGTGCACGATCTTCGGCGCCTGCGGATCGGAGACGTCCATGGCGTGGCCGCCCAGGCGGGTCCAGACCGGGGTGAGGCTGCTGAACATCTTATGCCCGTTGATGCGGTAGCCTCCCTCGACGCGCGTCGCAGTGGCAGTGGAGAGCAGCCCTGGCAGATCATTCCCGGTCTCGCCGTGGCCGGCCGCGAAGATCTCGCCGCGCGCGCCCTCTTCCAGCATCCAGGTGAGCGAGGCGTCGCCCGCGTGCAGGAGATCGGTGGCGATTCCCATCCAGTAGACGTGCATGTTGAGCGCGAGTGCCGTGGCCGGCGCCCGGTAGGCGAGCCGTCGCGCCTCCCGGCAGTATTCGGCGAAGGTGACGCCCCCGCCACCGAACTCGCGGGGAATGTTGATCGTGAGATAGCCTGCTTTGCGCAGCTCCTCGAAGTCCTCGCTGAAGAAGCGGTTCTCGCGGTCGTAGGTGGATGCCCGCTCTCCGCAACGGGTCACCAGGTCATCCGACAGCATCGATCCGGACATGGTCGCACTCATGATCCACCCCTCTCATCCTTCGTGCTTCCCCTCCGGGAGAAGCCGGCGGTGTCCAGGATACCGAGACCATGGCGCTGCTGACATCGCCAGACCTGGCGGTATTGGATGGAGGGCCAGGAGCTCCGGAGCGACTGGGTGGATAGCTAGAATTGGCTATTGCGGCTTGAGGCCATGGCTCAGGGCGTACGCGGCGGCAGCCGTGCGGTTGGGCGCGCCGGTCTTGGCCATGATATTGCGCACGTGGTGGGCGGCAGTGTAGGGGCTGATCACCAGCGCCTCGGCGATCTGCTGGTTGGTCAGGCCATCGACGATCAGTCCCAGCACCTCGACCTCCCGTTCGGTCAGGTCATCCGGATAAGCGACGACCGAGGGCTGGGACGCGCTGCGATGCTCCGGGGGGACAGACTCCAGCAGGAGCTGGCAGCGGTGCTGCAGGCTCTGCATGCCCAGGGATTCGGCCAGGGCGCGGGCTTCCGTGGCCAGTGCGAGGGCGCGCTGCTGGTCGTCCGGTCGGCCCCGACGCAGGAGCATGGTGGCGAACGCATGCTGGGTGGTGGGCAGGCTGGCCCGCGCGCCGGCCCGCGTCTCCAGGGCCAGGGCTTCCTCAAAGTGCCGCTCGGCGTCGTCCCAGCGATCCATCGTGGCGGCCAGCATGCCCAGGAATCGCGCGGCCGCCCCACAGAAGAGAACCCCCATGCCCAGCACGATGCAGTAGCCATCCTGTGGTTGCAGCAGGCGGTAGAGCACCGCCGCGCGCTCCCGATCGCCGAGGAAGGCGCAAACCTCGGAGAGATAGGCAAGGCAGGTCACCCAGAGCGCATCGTGCGGGAGCGTCCCGAACTCGCTCTCCGCCAACCGGTCGAACTCGGCCTGGGCCTCTGCCTGCAGTCCAAGCTCGGCGTAGAGGAGCGCCAGCCCGGGACGCCAGGTGGTGGCCGCCTCGTGCTGGCGGACGAAGGCCCGCAGGGCGGGCTCGATCTCGGACAGACGGCCCTGCGCCCGTCGGAGCGTGAACATCTGTAGGCCGTAGGCGCTCAGCGCATCGATACCCCGGAAGCGCCGCGCGGTCACCAGCGCGCGCTCGATCTGCTCCTCCGCCTCGGAGAAGCGGCCTTCCAGTAGGCTGAGGGTGATCCGACAGCAAGCCGCATAATACAGGTAGTAGGGCTGCTGCCACCGCTGCGCGATCCGTTCCAGGGCGTCGACGCCCTGAATCGCGGCGGGCTTATCGCCGAGCAGCAGCCGAAATATGGACGTCCAGGAAAGGATCTCCATCTCAATCTCGGTGTCTTCCACGTCCCGCACCAGCGCCAGCGTGGTATCGACCACGGCGAAAAGCTCTCGGACCAGGTGGGGCGCAAAGGAGACCTCGGTGCGCCCCTTCAGGACCTCCGAAAGGGTGTGTCGATCACCGGTGTGCTGCGCCATCTGCAGGGCTTCCCGGGCGAGCCGAGCGCCCTCTTCCCAGGCGCCGCTAAAGGTGGTGGCCCTCGCCAGGGCTCCCAGCACCTGCGCTCGGAGCGGGCTGGGGACGTCTGGGAGTCCGCGCAGGGCCGCTTCCAGCAGGCGCGCCGATGGAGCGCCCGGCGAGCCAGTCCGAGAGCTGGCCCTCTCGAACCCGAGCGCGGACCAGGCGAACTCCTCGGCCAGCTCGGCGTGCCGGGCCACCTCGGCTGCGCGGGTGAAGGACGCAATGGACGCGGGAAAGTCACCCGCCTTGTTTTGCACTTCTCCCAGTGCCATTAGCAACTGGCACTGACGGGTTGGATCCGGCCGGTCAGATAGCACGTCGAGCGCCATCTGGTAGTAGTCGGCCGCTTGCTCGTAGCTGGCCAGGGCGGTCGCCTGCTCCGCGGCTCGCTGCGCATAGTGGATGCATTGCTCGCCGTCACCATCCCGAGCCGCCTCCGCGAAGTGGTGGGCTAACTGCGGGAGATGCGACTCGAGGTTGGCCGCATGCAGCTTCTCCAGCACCTCGCCGATGCGCCGGTTCAGAAGTGCCCGTCGAGGGGGGCTCAGCTCGTCATAGAGCGTCTCGCGAATCAGGCTGTGGGTGAACTGGTACCCACCCCGCGAGGTACTCCCCGGCTCGACGATGCGGGCGGACAGCGCCTCCTCGATCATCTCCGTCAGCCAGGCTGCCGGCTCATCGGAGAAGAGATACTGCAGCTCGCGCTGAGGGAACTCTCGCCCGAAGGCCGATCCGGTGGTGAGCACCTGCCGGCAGCCCTCGGACAGTCGATTCAGGCGACGACCGATCACCTGCTTCACGCCCTCCGGAAGCCGCAGGACTCGTGAAAGGGGCGCTTCGCCCACCGCCTGGGGACGACCGAGCACGCCTTCCTCCACCAGCAAGCGCGCGATCTCGAGCACGAAGAGCGGGTTCCCCTCGGTCTGGGTATGAACTGCCCGGACGATGCCCTCCGGCGGTAGCACCCCGGCCAGGCCATTGATGAATTGACTCACCTCCTGGTGATCGAGGCCCCGCAGGGGAAGTCGGCGGAAGGCCCCCGCGCCGGTTTCTCGGGCCAGCTCGCCCAGTGTCTCGGACAGGGGGTGGGCCAGGGTGAGCTCCTGATCGCGATACGTACCGACGATCAGGAGGTGAAGCTGGGGCAGCTCGCGCGCCAGAAACTCCAGCAGCAAGAGCGAGGACGTATCTGCCGCATGGAGATTCTCGAGGAAGATGAGCAACGTGCGTTGCTGGGCGGCGAGACGGAAGAATCCGGCGATCGAGTCGAAGAGGCGGAATCGCGCGACGTCGGGATCCTGGACGGGGTCGGCCGGCGGGAGGTCCGGCAGCTTGCCCCGCAGCTCGGGCACGATCTCGGCGATCACCGAGGCGCCTGCGCCCATCTCCCGGCGAAGCTGGCCCGCATCCTGGGTGGCGATGTAGCTCCGCACCACCTGCACCCACGGCCAGTAGGGTGGAGCCCCGGGGCTCTCATAGCATCGCCCCCAGAACAGCTGGATGCCCTCTCGGGAGGCGGCCGCGGCGAGCTCCTGGGCGGTGCGTGATTTCCCGATCCCTGGCTCCCCCACCAGCATGCAGATGGTTCCGTGTCCTTCCACCGCGGCGGCGAGGGCCGCCCGCAGCTCCGCCATCTCATGCTGGCGTCCAACGAACTGTTCCACCGTGGCAGAGGTGGCTGAACCGGAATCGCGGGTGGGCGGTTGGTGCACAGTTGCACATCCTCTTGATGCTGCGAGATGATAATTCACGCCGGTGGAGAATTGATGCAAATGAGCATGCTGGCTAGCCCCGGAGATCCAACCATCTTCGTCGACCAACAGCTGAAGGTCATTCGCGACTTCTGTCGCCAGCTGGATCAGCGGCTGCCCTGCTATAGCTACGTGCCGCTCGAGACCGACGACCAGCGGGTGCTGGTGATGCAGAGTCGGCTGTTCAACGAGCTCCGAGCAGGCGAGGTGTTCGGGGCCTGGCTGGAGAGCACGCCCGAGCTGGAGGTGAAGGAGCTGCTGGCGGAGGCGTGCGCGGAGGAGTTCGGCCACGCGCGGCTGCTGCGGGCGCGGATCGAAGGATTCGGGGTGGACCCCTTCGCCTACGGCCCGCCGCCAGCGCAGGTGGCGCTGTTCCTCGTGATGCAGGGGCTTACCACCACAGTCGAGCGGCTGGCGGCTTTTCAGCTCGCGGGCGAGATGGTAGCCAGCCACCTGATCCGCCGGGCGCTGGAGAGCGACTCGGTCCCGGAGTGGATCAAGCAGCCCTACCGCCACATCGCCGAGGAGGAAGAGGAGCACGGGAGCCGCCCGGTGGAGCTGGTCCAACGGTACGCCACCACGGCCGAGGCTCAGCGCCTCGTGCGACGCGGTGTGCAGCTCGGCATCTCCCTCCGCCAGAGCTACTTCGACGCCCTGGACGGCATGGTCCTAAGTGGCGACCGCTGGTAGAAGTTGCCACTGGCACCAACCCGGCCACCGGCCAGGCCTGCCCTACGCTGTCGGCAAACCCCATGCTTCGGGGTTTGTCGTTCCCACCCGCACTTCGTCAGGAAGACAAATCGATATTCCAGATTAGACCAATCGCAATTATCGAACTCGGAGTGGGGTTTGTCCCAGGAGCCTCTACTCAGGCTTCCATGAGGCTTCCGGCTGTCATTGCCGCTCTGGAGCACCCTGTCTATACTGAGCACAATCATGGTCGTCAGTGATCAGGAGGAGCGCACATGGCTGACGCCGATACATATGTGAAGCCACTCGACGTGAGCAAGATGCTGGTCGACGACAACACGCATGGCGACCGCGACTACGAAGAGAAGCAGAAGCTGCGGACGAAGGGCTGGCAGGTGGTCAGCATTGCGGAGAACATCCGCCTCCGTCAGTCGGGCACCTACACCAAGCTGACCGACAATCGTTATGCGAACGCCATCGTCAACGTGTATCCCCCCGGCCAGCGGGACGACATGCACTGCCACCCCGGCTCGGAGCACATCTTCTACGTGTTCCAGGGCGAGTTGCACATCTACGGCGTGAACGAAGGCGAGGACGTCATCCTCCATGAGGGCGAGCTAATCCACATCAACCAGAGCTACTATTACCAGCTCTGCAATGAGACGGATGCCATCACCGTCCTCTACCAGGTCCAGACCCGGCCACCGAAACCTTCCAAGATCAGTCGCTACAGCTACCGTGGCGACCAGGGCGTCGACCCGCGCACTTTCGAAGGGGACTACCAGCCCGACGAGAACGATTGAAGGGCGCAGGAGTAGTAGCAGATCAGTAGGGCGGGGGCTTGTCCCACGCCGCTGAATGTAGCCAGTAGCGAACCTAGCGGCAGGGGACAAGCCCCCGCCCTACTGGACGACGAGCACAACCGAGTCACTTGCCCCCGTAGCGGTAGGCGGGGTGGGCGCAAAGGGAGGATTCACCATGCGGCGTGGAACGGGGCTCGTCATCTTCTTGATCGTGACCTTGCTCGGCTGTGCTACGCCGAGGCCGGCGGCATCGACGCCGCCGGAGGCTGGGGCGCCAGCCGCTCCGGCGGTGGCGCAGAGCACGCGGACGTTGGTGGTCGCTACCGATACGCCGGTGGATGGGTTCGGCACCATGTTCTTCGGGGGCAAGAGCGGCCCCGAAGAGCTGGCGGGCATGGTGCATCGCGGCCTGTCCGATATCGACGACAAGGGTGTGTACTACGCCAGCGCCGCGCTCGAGCTCCCCTCCGTGGACAAGGGCACCTGGCGCATCCTCCCCGACGGCCGAACCGATACCACCTGGAAGCTGCGCCCCAATGCAAAGTGGCACGACGGAACCCCGTTCACCGCGCAGGACCTGGTGTTCAGCTGGCAGGTCGCGATCGCCCCGGACGTGCCCTACAAGGAGCGGACGGCTGCGAAGCTGATCGATAGTATCGAGGTGGTCGATCCCCAGACGGCGGTGATTCACTGGCAGAGCTTCATGTTGAATGCGGGTCGCCTGACCGGGGTCGATCTCTTCCTCCTGCCGCGACACCTGCTGGAGGATCGTTTCCTCAACGACCGCCAGGGGTTCGTGAATTCGAGCTTCTGGAACAGCGAGTTCATCGGCATCGGTCCCTACCGCATCACCGGATGGATCCCCGGCACCTCGGCCGACATCGAGGCCTTCGAGGGCTACTACGGGGAGCAGCCGAAGATCCGGAAGATCACCTTCAAGATCATTCCGGATGTGAATACCGGCATCGCGAACATCCTGTCCAACGAGGTGGACGTGTGGCTCGGCAGCTCGCTCGGGGTCGAGCACGCGCAGCTCTTGAAGAACCAGTGGACGCCGCGGACCGGGGGCCAGGTCATCACCACCGCCCGACTGATCTTCGAGATCCGCCTCGCCCCGGGTGACCCCAAAGTCAGCGATCTGCGGATGCGTAAGGCGCTCTACCACGCGATCGACCGCGAGACCATCGTGCGCGATGTGTACAGTGGGCTGGTGCAGGTGGCCCATAGCTGGGTGGCGCCGGGCACCTCTGGCTTCGACGTGATCGACGCGCAGACCACCAAATATGCCTACGATCCGACGCGGGCGCTCCAGTATCTAGCCGAGCTGGGCATTCAGAAAGGCGCCGACGGGCAGCTACGCGATGCGACCGGTGAGGTCTTCACCCTCCCGTTCAGCACGACCATCGGTAACCAGGAGCGGGAGTCGATGCAGGCGACGATCGCCAGCTACTGGAAGGACCTCGGCTTCTCCGTGCCGATCCAGAACGTGACGCTCCAGGTGCAGGGCGACCCCAACTACCATTACTCCACCACTGATCTTTCCGGCCTGGGCGCGGATTTCGAGAACAACCTGCCCCGCGTACACTCCCACAACCTACGCACGCCGGAGAACCCGCGCGGCGCGAATCAGTTCGGCTACAGCAACCCCGAGGTGGATCGCCTGCTGGACGAGTGGGGGCGCACGCCCGAGCGGCCGAAGCAGATCGAGATCGAGGCGCAGGTCATCCACTTCCTGAGCGAGGAGCTCCCGATCCTGCCGATCAACTACCGCATCGAGGCGATTACGGCGGTCAAGGAGCTCAAGAACGTCCTCTCCCGCACCGCTGCTCCCGCCTCTACCAACACCTGGAACGTGGAGACCTGGACCCTGGGGTAGGGGGAACGGACCTCTCCCCCAGCTTCTTTCGACCAGCTCAGGACAGGGTCTCCCCAGCGCGGGGAGGGGTGCTTCCCACCCCGGATTGAGTTTCAGCCTTAGCGTTGAGAGGCGAGTTAATTTGCCATGCTGAGCGGCAGCGAAGCATCCGTGGCCCCAATGGGTGATGGATCCATCGCTCCGCTTAGGGTGACAAAGATCGTGGAGGCTCCCCTCCCTCCGGGATCAGGATCACATCTGGCTTGAGCGTTCCGTCTGGACTCAGCGGGGGAAGAGATCCCGCACCATGCAGCTGAAACCTGGCAACACATCTTCCCCGTCGAACGGGTCGTCCGGACCGAGCAGGCGGATGTCCCGATCGGGTCGATAGATCGCGAGGCGCTGGGTGGGTGGATACAGGACGAGCCCCATCCGTACCCCGGCCGCCAACCACTCCTGCATCTTGCGCTGGATATGGTTGGCGCTGTCGCTGGGGGACACCACCTCTGTGATGAGATCGGGCACGAGATCGAGATAGCCATGGCGACGGACGGCGGGGGCGCGCTCCTCGCGCACGAAGGCGAAGTCCGGTGCCCGCACCGTGTCGGGATTCCTTCGAATGATGAAGCCTGTCTCGGCCGCATAGGTGCGACCCAGTTGGTGGAGATCGACGTAATTCCCGAACCGAAGGAGCACCGTGGCGGCCGTCTCTCCGTGCCAGGGTTCTGGGGGTGGCGCCATGTAGACCTCCCCTTCGACGAGCTCTCGGGCGTTCTCGTCCTCGAGCAGGGCGAATTCCTCGGCCGTAAGCAATTTCGTGTCGGTAGCCATGTGCGATCCTCAGGCTGGATGAACCAATGGTAGCACGGGCGAATCCTTACCGATTGACGAGCTACGATGGGAGATCGGCCGGCCATGCCTCGGCGATGAGGCGATCGTAGGCGAGGCCCCAGGGCGGGCGGAGGAAGCCGAGGGCGCGCACGTCCTCGAACCAGCAGCCGAACGGCGAGGAGCGGGCGAAGGTGCCGCCGCCGACGACCTTGCAGATCCGCGCGGTGACCGATTCCGCCAGCTCGGCGATGACGGTCTTGCCCCGGATGACCCCTACCGACGGCAGACCCGCCTCCATGGTGCGCAGCATGCCCTCGTACGCCTGGGCGATCAGCCAGCCCTCGTTCTCCGCCCTGACCCACTCCACCTGCTCAAACGGCCGGAGCGAATCCCGCCGCCGGGCGAGCTGGGTACGGGCGGTCTCCAGGGCGGTTTCCACGATGCCCACGATGACGGCGGTGAAGAGGCAGGCGACGAAGCCGCCGTTGTTAGCGGTGATCCCGCGCCAGTCGCCGGGGCGGGCGAAGCGGGTGAGGGGAAAATCGGTGAACTGGAAGCCATGGCTCTGGGTGGCCGTCATCCCGTGGCCATCCCAGGGCGCTACCAGCTGCAGGCCGGTGCTGCCATCCCAGGGCACGCCGCGCACGTCGAAGTAGAACCAGTCCGGCTCCGCCTCGCCCTCGGGGACTGCGCTGGTGAGCATATAGCTGGTGATGCCGGAGCCGCTGCCGAAATGCTTCTGACCGGTCAGGCGGTAGCCGGTGCCATCCGGGGCAAGCCGCGCCACGGCCTTCGTGTCGGACACGTCCCCGCCGCTGCCCGGCTCTGAAGTGATGGTCCCGAACCAGGCGCCCTCCCGCGCGGCCAGAGAGACCGCCTCGCACTGCTCCGCCCATTCGCGCTGGTGCGGGGCCGGAGCATCCGGTGTGGCGAGCCAGAAGGAGAGCACCGCCGGGTGCATGGCGCTGACCAGCGCGACGGACGAGTCGCCGTGGGCCAGGGTACGAAGGAGTTCGCAGATAGGGCGGGTCGATTTGCTTGGATCTTCCCAGATCCCGCCCATCGTGCTCGGCACCCCGGTCAGGAGAAAGCCCGCTTCCCGGAGCAGGACGAAATCGGCTGGGTCCAACTCGCGGCGAAGCTGGCGTGCCCGACGTTCATGGGCAAACTGATTTGACACTTGCTGTACCCGGTCAAGAATACGAGTACCGTTCATGACGCTCCAGTGCCTAGAAGATATTGTCGCAGTATAACTTCGGTCACTATGCGATATGCGCAACTATGTGTCCACCGGGTTGATCCGGTTCAAGGCGAATCTATGCTAGCACAGCTCACGCCGCGATGACCGGGCCCAGCGTGCTTGCGCCCAATGCTGCCAGCGAGCTGCGCTGCCGGCTCGCTGGCAGCGGCATTATGAGAATACTGAGAACTAAATGCTTGTTGGGTTCGCCAACGAACGGACAGTAAGTGGTGAACACCAAGACCATTGGGAGCCACGTCGCCACCGTCGCGATACTTGCGCGGAATTGGTCCAAGGATATTGCCGCACCTGACTCTTGACCAGCAATCGTGGTCTGGGAAACGGAGCCCGGCGATAAGATGCAATCGACCGCCCGAGGGCTGATCTTCGAAGGCTCCTCCACATGCCAATACAGTGGTTTGATCTATTGCGGCATTGGAGGCGCCGGCCCAAAACAACCGGTCACATCACAGGAATTCCTTAAATATTCCCCATGTGCATGCGCCGCCTGTGAGTAGTCAGCGACTTCTTGAGCTATTGCCTTGTCCTCAGCAGCGTTCTGGTTCATCATCGCGTTGTCGAGGGCGTCCACAAGTAGGGCTCCGGTCACGATCAATGCCGATCCGGCCAAAGCAAGAGTAATCCACGCTGGTGCCGTAACGACGGCCGCAACTGCTGCCCCAACTGCAAGCACTCCCCCGAGGAACCCAAGTCCATATGCACGGAAAGCGAATGCCTTATTTTCCCTGGCAAGCTCGAGGTCTGTACAGGTCCCACTGGGGTCGATGTAATTCATAGGGTCGCCGAATGCATAGTCGTAGAGGTTCATGTCCGCGCTGGCGAATCCAATGGGATCCTTGGCAGTCCAGCGACCGGTCTCAGCGTCATAGTCGCGGAGACCGAAGCGGACGAGTTTGGTGTCGCGGTCGTAGAGGCCGCCGGCGAAGCCGAAGGGCTGGAAGCCCGGGTTGGTGTCCTGGGTGACCATGCCGAACTCGTCGTAGTCCATCCGCTGTGCGATGGCACCGGTCGCGGTGTTGACCACGAGGCGGGGGCTGCCGAGCTGGTCGGTGATGATGCGGTAGGTGACGCCGCCCTTGACCAGGTAGTCCGGCACGTTCACGTGGGTGGCGTACACGAAGCGACTGACGAGCTGGTTGTTGCCATCCAGCTCGGCCACCGGACGGAGCTGGCCGTCGTAGAGGAAGCCCTGGACCAGGGCGCCGTTCACACGCTTGCCAATACGACGGTTCTGGCCGTCCGCCAGGTAGCTGAGTTGGGTGCCATCCGGCAGGGTGGCGGACACCAGATTGCCCAGCAGGTCGTAGGCGTAGGTGGTAACCTGGCCGCCCAGGGTCTTGCTGGTCAGCTCCCCGTTGGTGGTGTACGTGTAGGTGGTGGGGCCATACTGCGTCAATCGGTCCTGTGCATCGTAGCTCCCGCTAATGGCGCCGACGCTCGGGTAGGTCGCGAGGACACGGTTGCCATTGTCGTCATAGACATAGGACGCGACCGCCGCCCCGGATTGTACGACCTGGGCGAGCTGACCGGCCGGGTAGTAGAGGTATTCGGAGACCGTTGGGATGCCGCCGATGGTCTCGGCCTTGGTCACGATGCGGCCCAGCTTGTCCCGGGTGTACTCGACCTTATAGAGCTCGGTGCCGTTGGCAGTGGCGCGATAAGTTGCGGGCTCTCCGAAGGTGTTGTAGGTACGGGTATCCGTCACATTGCCCACGGTGGCGCTCGTGATCTGGCCGGGCTGGGCGTTGCGGGTCAGCGTCAGGGCACCTGCGCTCAGGGGGAGATTATCAGCGTCATACGCAAAACTGATCGAGTCGGCGCTGTTGACGCGCTGGCTGCTGACGCGGCGGTTGGTGTCGTACGTGCGCGTGACGTTCCCGGTCACCGCGCCGTTCCAGCTTTCGCCGGTCAGCAGGCTGCCATCATAGGTCAGGGAGGTGGTGACACCCGACGGTGAAGTGAGGGTCTTGAGCAGCCCACTTTGCGGGTCATACCCGTAGGTCAGCTGTCCCTGGGGCTCCGTCACTACCTGCAACCGCCCACGTGCGTCGTAGCCGAGCTGGAGGAGCTGGCTGTCCGGCCGGGTAACCTGGGTGAGCTGGCGGTCGAGGTTGTAGTCGTACTTCGTATCCGAGCTTAGCCCGGGGATCGCAGGGGCGGTGGCTTTGTCCAACCGGTTCCCCGCGGTGTAGTTGAAGCCGTAGGTTGGCTTGCCGGGCGGCGTGATGCCGGTGAGGTTCCCATTGGCATCGTAATCGAAGCTGAGCTGCCGGTTGCCCGGGAGAGTCTGCACGATAAGCCGACCAGAGGGATCGTAGTCAAACCTCTGGACCCGACCCTCCGGGTCGGTGATGGTGTCCAGCTCCCCACTGATCGGCTTATACGCGAATGAGGAGGTACGGGCATCGATCCCCGTGCCGCTGGTAATCGTCTTGATCCGGCCATTGCTGTCGTAGGTGAGCTGGGTCACGGCGAGCCCGTCCTGCTGGGTCTGGACCACATGGCCGAGCGCGTCGAGCTGGGTGGTCGCGTGTCGAAGCCCGGGACTGACCCCGGACCAGGCATGGGACGACGCGGTATAGGTGTCCTTGCCGGATTGCCCGTTGACGCCCGCGGTGTCTTCCTCCGTGGACAGGGTCAGGAGGTTCTTTGGATCGCTGAGCGTCGTCTTCCGGTCGCCGGTGATGGTGGTGATCAAGCCACCGGGGGTGGTCAACGTGAGTGTCCCCAGCGAGGGCGATGCCATGCCGAAGCGCTGGTCAGGGCTCGGCGTGCGATCGGATACCTCCCCCGTCGGGAAGGTCGTGTGCTCCTTGCCATTCGGGAATATTGATGTGTCCGTCTCAGTCAAGTCCGGCGCGATGGTGTTCAGGTGCTGCGTACCGTCGGCGAACCGCTCCACGCGGTAGAGGGCACGCTGTCCCCCACCTGTCACCCGCTCCACCACGTACCCCAGGCTCTGGTTCGTGCGGGTGAGGGTCTGGGACATCCCGTCGGGACTCTGCGCATGGATCAGCAGGCCGAGATTGGCCGCATCGTAGGTGTAGGTAGACGTGTTGTTGCGCGGATCTTTGAGGGCGGTGAGCCGGGGCAGGTTCACCAGATCATTCTTGAACGTCGTCGTCGAGGCCATCTGGATGGTGTTGGTAGTGGTCGTGATGCGGAACTGCTCGAGGTTGGGATTGGTAATGACCGTGGCGCTGCGGTCGAGGGAATTGACGGTCACCAACGTCTTATGGCCGTAGGGGCCGGTGATCTGTCGGTCAGAACCGCTCGCCTGGCTAATCGTCAGTTTGTTATTGTCGCGGTCGGTGATGGTCTGCAAGCGTCCAAACTGGTCGTAGGCAAATTGGTAGAGTGCCACGCCGGTCCGGGTGTCATACGTCTGCTCGTGCCGGCCCTTGCCGTCAAAGCGGTAGAGCTCGCTGCCGTCCTTCGAAGCTACGGCCATCTCGTCGATCCGCCAGCCGGGCAGGGCCGGGGTGATGCGGCGGATGAGCGTGCTACTGGTGAGATAGATGGAGCCATCGGGCCCGCCGGCGGCCGCGCCGATGCCGAACCCTACGTTCAGTTTGAGCTGCAGAGCTGGCCCGTCGGTGGCTTGCACCTCGCCTCCGCCCGCCAGGACGGTGAGATCCCCATTGGGTTCGACAAAGACCAGGCGGCCGCTGTCCACCAGGGACACCAGTGGCCGGTTGTCCTTGCCCACCCACATGCCACTGGGCAGCTCGTTCTTGGGAAGCTTGGCGTATTCAGTAATGATCCCTGCGGTGTCAATCCGCCGGATCACGACCTGCGACAGGCTTCCTGCCGTGATGAAGACGTCGCCGTGGGGGCCCACCGCCACGAGTTGAGGCCCGCTGATTCCGGCCTTGCTCGCATAGCCGCCATTGCCGGTGTCCGCCCCGAGTCCGTTGCCGGCCACGATGCTGGTGTCTCCATTGGGGTAGACTGCACGCAGTACGGCCCGACCCGGGTCAGAGATATACAGGGTCTGGCTCACGGGGTCATACGCGGCCGCCACCGGATCTCCCAGTTGGGCGCTTGTCGCCTTGCCACCCAGGCCGGGTCCCGTGCCACCGCCGGCGATCGTGCTGATGATGCCCTGCTTGTTCACATAGCGCACCCGTGCGTTGAAGCGATCGATAATGAAGAAGGAGCCGTCCGCGAGCACGGGACCCATGCGGGCCTGGTTGAGCTGGGCCGCTATCGCCGGGCCCCCGTCGCCGCTGAAGCCCGCGGGGTTGGTGCCCGCCACGGTCGTGATCGTCCCGTCCGGCTTGACCCGGCGGATATAGGAGGCGAAGCCCGTGCTGGTGGTGATGAGCTCGCTGAAGTAGACGCTGCCGTCCGGGCCAACGCTGACCCAGCCGTTCGGGTCGATCTGAGCAGCGGTGGCCGGACCGCCATCGCCCGAGTGACCGCCGCCATTCCCCCCCGCGAAGGTGCGCAGGGTGAGCTCCTGGGTGGGGTCTACGCGCTGGCGCTCGCCGTTGCCGAGGTAGAGCGTGCGGCTCGCGGGATCGTAGCCGTGGTGCGGATCCAGCGACCAGCCGCCCAGGCCGTCGGCCTCAAAGTCGAGGTTGCCAATTGGAACCTTCCAGGTCCGGGAAATGTAGGCGAACAGCTGCGGTCCGCCGGCGCCGACGACGCTCGGGCTGAGCACACTGCCGCCGCCGCCGCCGCCTCCTCCGCCACCCCCGCTGCCCCCGCCGCCCCCGGCGACGCGTGCGAACGACACGCCCCAGGCGCCCCAGCCGACGTACTGGAGCAGGTACTCGTAGGTAACCGTAATCGTCGCGGTCTGGGCTCCTTGCACCCGCCGACCAAGCTTGTCCTTCCCGTCCCAGGTGGACACATAGAACATATCAGGGGTGAAGGTGACCCCTCCCGGAGCGGTGGTTTGGAGGTACTCGACGTAGTCAGTCCAGCCAGCCACCTCCATCTTGACCCCAATACCGGCGAGGCTGCCGGGGGGCTGCTGGGAGCCCGTGAAAGGGATACGCATGCGATATTCGCCGTTGTAGCCGATGCCGCGGTCGCTCGAGTAATGCAATGCCAGACCGGTACCCGCCACGGGCACCTCTTCGCCGAGGACCTGGGTCTGGCAGCTAATCGTGGAGCTCGTTTTCTCGGGCGGCGCCTGACACATAAGTGAGCCGTCGGTCTCGGTTTCCGGCGAGATATCGACCGGTGTTATGGCATCCCCAGGCAGGGCGTAGGGGAAGTTCGAGTCAATGTAGGAGAAGTGGGGCAGCCGGGTGCGCCACAGGCTCTTACCGGGCGTATACAACGTCGCGAGCTGGGCCCGCTCCGCGTCGGTAATGCCCACCGAGGCGAGCAGGGCGGCATCGGCCGGCTGCCCGTTGCCCCGCAGGTCAAGGTCCGCCAGGCCGTTCGTGATGCTGAGGATCTGGAGCACCTGCCCGTCGTCGCTGGCGTCCCAGACTCCCCGAGTGAGATCGTAGTAGCCGAGCGGCACATTGGTACCTATGGTGATCCCCAGGAAGTTATCCAGGTAGTAGAGGACCGGTTGGCTGAAAGTCACGCTGGTGGCCCCAGTCGCCACTGCTTCGTCGACCGTCAGCGCGGCCGCATAGGTGTAGGCAGAATTCGGGGGCAGGTCGGCGGGCATCGCCTGGCGGCCATTGGCCCCCACCGTGAACTCTGACACCCGCACGTGCAGGAGATTGAGCGGCTGGGTGCTCCCGTTGGCCAGCGTCATCTGGGCGGTGGTGCCCTGGGGGAACAGGATGGTTCCCTGGCGCGTGCCCGCCTGGTCCGTCACCACGCTGCCGCGCGCCACCAGGAAGGAGGGGTTCGCGGTCAGGTCCACCGTACTTACCTGCGGGTCCGGCGGGATCAG
>JADMIO010972814.1_pt1 | contig 35717 bp, 25 predicted proteins | sample 8958161 | NCBI WGS metagenome assembly JADMIO01 (sample SAMN16585339, study PRJNA669376) | soil metagenome | isolation source: Crop rotation soil | place: USA: Cullars Rotation, Alabama | collected 2011
GGCCGCGACTTCAAGTCACGTGAATTCCAAGCTTCGGATCCCACTGTGCTGGAAAGGCTTCCGGCCGCTCCAACCGGCTTGTCGGACAATGACCCTTTTTACGCGCGCCCGCTCCCTGTTTTGCGGGACTGTCTTCATATGTTTGTCAAGCCTCGCAAACGCGGCGCCGGAAAATATCATCGTCACCGCCACCCGGCTTGTGGGGGAACAAGCCGGCAGCAATGTTTCCGTCATCGATGAAGAAACCATTCAGGCACGCAATCCCGGCAGTGTGGTGGATTTGCTGCGCGGCTTTCCGGGCTTGTTCGTGCAGCAATCGGGTGGGCGCGGCAGTGTGGTGTCTCTGTTCACCCGCGGCGCCAAGCCCAATTTCACGCTGGTGCTGCTGGATGGCGTGAAAGCCAACGATCCCACCAACACGCGCGGCGGCTCTTATGATTTTGCCAGCCTGGACCTGAACGATATATCCCGGATCGAGTTTGTGCGCGGCCCGGCTTCGGCGATTTACGGTTCCGATGCCGTGGGGGGCGTGATCAACATCATCACCCGGCGCGGCGGCGATCATCTGGAAGCGGGCCTGAAAGCCGAAGGCGGCAGTTTCGATTATGCCCGCATCGCCGGACATATAAGCGGGCCGATTGGAGCCGCGACCGGCAATCTGGGCCTGTCCTATACCGACAACGGAATGCCGGTGGAGGGCAGCAGCCTGAAAAGCACCAGTCTGGACGGTTCGCTGGGCTTGCCCCAGATCGCGGGCGCGGCTGTCAGTTTCAACGGCCGCTTCAGCAGCAGCATCGCCACCTCCTTTCCCGATTCCAGCGGCGGGCCTCGCCTGGCGGTCCGGCGCAGCCTGGATCATCGCAATATCCAGGAAAGCGTGTTCGGCGCGCATGCCCTGCGCGACATGACCGGCTGGTGGAGCATGGCGCTGGATTACGGCTTCTATGAGCGCGGCTCCGATGCCACATCGCCCGGTGTGGCGCCCAGCGCCCAGACGCCGACCGGCATTCCCGCCAATGGCGACAAGGCGCGCTTTACCCGTCATCAAGCGACTTGGATAAACCGCCTCTCGCCCTTGCCGGGATTGGATGGCGCGGTGGGCGTGGATATGCAGGCCGAGCATGGGGTGGACGATGGTTTTCTGCTTTTCGGTCCCGCCAGGATTCCCACCTATTTTGCGGTGAACCGCACCCTGTGGGCCGGTTTCGCCCAGGCGCGCTATCAAATTACGCCGGCCCTGACCCTGTCCGGCAGCGGACGCTATGACGATACCGGGGATACAAATCATTTCAGCCCGCAACTGCGCGCCGACTACATCCTTGCCGATTGGGGCACCCAGTTTCAGCTGAGTTGGGCCAAGGCCTACAAGCTTCCCAGTTTTTACGCCCTGGGAAACCCCATCGTCGGCGATCCCACCCTCAAGCCCGAAGAAGCGGAGAATTTCGAAGGCGGTCTCACTCAGAAACTGTGGGACTTCGGCCAACTGAAGGTGGAAGCCTATGCCACCAATTATCGCGACCTGATCGATTTTCGTCCCGGCGCCGTGCCCAAGCTGGTCAATCTTTCCATTGTGCATGTGCGCGGCTTTGAGACCTCCCTGGAATTGCCCATGCAAACGGCAATCGGATCGCTGACCGCCACGCCGCGCCTGTCCTACACCAATGCCCGCAACCAACTGACCGGCGCGTCCTTGCGCGATGTACCCAGTTGGCTGGCCGGCGCGACCCTGATCTGGAAGCCGGACCCGAACTGGGATGTGAGCTTCGATCTCAATCATGTCGGTGGTCTGGCGCACAATGCCGTTCCGACGGGGGACGTCAATCTGCGCGGTCATTCCCGCGCCGATCTGGCGGTGACCTATCGCGTGTTGCCCAATCTGGCCTTGCATCTGGGCGTGGATAATCTGTTCGACGAGCGCTACGAGGATGTCGTCGGTTTTCCGGCGCCGGGTGCCATTGTGCGCGGCGGTATCAGCGCCTCGCTTTAATTCACCGGGACGCGGCCGGTGACGCGGCCCAGCAGCTTAAAGGCATAGAGCATGACGCGGCTGTGCACCGCTTTGGTGGGGCCGCTGACCTCAGGCAGGCCGAGATCGCCCAACTGGCGGATGGCGCTGTCGTCGCCGCCATCGGGATGCATGGCAACCCAATAGAGAATTTTCGGCAGATCGCGCGGCGGGATCACCGCCTGCAGGCGCGCGAAGACCAGCCGTGGAACGAAGCGCTCCACCTGCTCCATCTGCAATATGTCGGGCACCGCGGCGATAGCCAGAAGATTGCGTGTCCGTTGTACCGGGTCCGCGACATTGCCGGGCGCCCAGCCGGGCAGGGCATCGCGAATGCGGTCGAGCTGAGGCACCAGGATGGGATCGGGGCTTTCGTCGCTGCGCGAGACCGGCGAGACAATGCCGCTGTCAGGCGGCAGGCGGTCGAAGGCGATGCCGTCAATATCGGCATCGGTGACCTCCTGCCACGAAGATACCGAGGCAACAGAGGCATAATTCTTGGCGGTGCCCACATCGCGTGTATCGGGCACCGCACTGATGGTGACGCTTCCACGTACTTCCGCCATCACACCGACCGCCAGCCACACGCCCAAGGCCAGCGCCAGCCAGCCGCGTCGTGGGGCTCGCGCTTTGTCCCAGCGGAACATCGCCATGGCGGTAATCGCCGCGCCGGCACCCATCAACGCAAGCGCCAACAAGTCAAAGCCCGCGCCGGCCAGTCCGCTGCCGGTGGCGGACAACTGCATCCCTTCAACGGCATAGCGGCCGGGAAAGAAGGCGGAGATATGCTGCACCCATTCGGGCAGGCTTTGCAGCGGCACTGCCACCCCGCCGATCATCAGCATGGGCAGGAAAACGCATTGGCCCAGTGCCTGCACCGCCGGAACATTGTCCACCAGCATGGCGATCACCATTCCGAAAGACAGGAAAGCCGCCGCTGTGACGCACAGACTAACCAGCAACCCAAGCGGATGCGCCGGCATGGGCAGGCCGAAGGCAAAAGCCAGCCCCAATTGCAGCAGTGCCGCCGATAGCAGCAGCACCGAACGAGCCATGAGCACGCCGGCGACGAAGGTCCAGCGGCCCACCGGCGCCAGGGCATAGCGCCGCCACACCCCGCGTTCGCGCTCGCTGACAATGGTGGTGGGAAGGCCGAAACAGGCGCTGCCCAGCACGGTCACGGTCAGAAACTGACCCACATGCAGCGCCAGCGGCACCGGATCGTTGCGATAGATGGTCCAGAAAGCGACCAGGAAGATCAGCGGGAACAGATAGCCGTAAAGGATCGCCATCCGGTTGCGGAAATTCAACGTCAAGCTGACGGCCGTGAATTGCAGCAGTGCATTCATGGCGCGGTCAGCCGCAAGATCACATCTTCCAGGCTTGCGCCGGAATCCGCGATCAAATCGCAGGGCGCGCCGGTCGCGACAATCCGGCCATGGGCGATCACCGCGACCCGGTCACACAGCCGTGCCGCCTCATCCATGTCGTGGGTACAAAGCAGCACAGCACGGCCATCCGCCTTCAAACCGCGAATGTGATCTTGCACCTCACGCCGGATCTGCGGATCCAGGCCCGTGGTCGGTTCGTCCAGCAGCAGGACCTGTGGATTGCCGGCAAAAGCCAAGGCCAAAGCCAGCCGCTGCTTTTGACCGCCCGAAAGGCTCTCATAGGGGCTATCTGCCTTTTCCATCAGGCCGAACCGATCCAGCAGGGCGCCGCTTGCGATAGCGGCCGGATAAAAGGCAGCGAACAGGTTCAGAGCTTCGCGGGGCGTGATTTTGTCCTGAAGGCCGGTGGCTTGCAGCACCGCGCCGATTTTTTCCCGCGCCTGGCGCGGTGCGGTGCGCGCATCGAACCCGCAGATTTCTATGCGGCCATTGTCGGGCTGTGTCAGGCCCAGAATGGATTCCAACGTGGTGGTCTTGCCCGCGCCATTGGGACCCAGCAGGCCGAAAATCTCGCCCGCCGCGACCTCAAAGCTGACACGATCGATGGCCTGCACAGCACCATGACGATGCGACAGGCCTTCGACCGCGATCAGGCTCGGCATTACCGGACCGGCGTCGCCAGTTCCTTGTCCGTCCAAGGCTTCTTGCGGAAAGCGTAAAGCTGACGAAATTCCTTGGCCAGACCGGGCCCGACCGGTGGAGCGGTATTCCCGAAACTGCCGCGGATATAGGTCAAGACCTGTGCCAGCTGATCGTCGCTCATGGATTGACCCATGGGCGGCATCTGGCCGGTGGCGCCGTCCTTGCCGTTCAACAACACGCGCAGCACATTTTCCGGACGGGCTGCGGTGACGATTTTGGAGCCTGCCAAGGCGGGAGCGACACCCGGCACGCCTTGACCCCGCTCCTGATGGCAACCGGTACAGTTGGTGGCGTAAACGCCCAGACCCGCCTTGAACAAGGCTTCTTCCTGCGCCGTGCGCGTGTTCTTGGGTGCGGGCGGCACCGGCTTGCCGGGCCAGCTCACATAATCGACCACGGTCTTTGCCGCGCTGGCGAGATCGCCGCTGCCGGCGGCCATCGCGCTCAAGGCCGCCGGTTCGGACGGCAGCGCCAGTGGCGTCACGGCGACCCGAGGCCGCACATTCAGTCCGGCGATACCGCCGGCGCGCTGGCCGATGACACTGACCGTGTTGCGGCGCGCATCCTGGCCGCTCAAGCCGGTGGCGGCGCCGTTGAGCATTGCCAAACGCAGCGCGTTGGGCTGACCCGCGTCGGTGGCCAAAGCGATCAGTTTCTGAACCTGGGGCACCTCACGGCTCTTGCCGGCGGCGCCCGCCAGCATCTCAACCGCATCGGCATTGGCGCCGGGTTGCGCCACAAGCTGACTGAGCGCATCGGCCTCAAGGCCTTTAAGGCCGCTGACGCCGGCATCCACCGTGATCTGGTCGCCGCTATATTTGCGCATCAGCGCCACCACCGGCGTCACGCGCGCCTCGCGCGGCAACTCGCCCAGCGATGCCGCAAGCTGGCGGCGTACTTGCCAGTTGGAGTCGTCGGCCTTTTTCAGCACCGCCGCCCGGATCGCGGCATCGCCCTTGGCCAGGAACGGTTCGGCGCCGCGAAGCGCCGAATTGCGCACATAGGGATCGTTGTCCTCCAGCGCATCCACCACGGTCTCGGCATCCAGCGATCCCATGCCCGAAAGCGTCCACAGCGCCTGGTTGCGGGTACGGAAATCCGGCGCGTTCATCGCCAACTGTTTCAAGGCGGGCACCACCGACTTGTCGTTTCGCTGCACCAGCAATTGCTGGGCGGTGTCGCGCCACCAGCCGTCGGAATCGGAGAGATGCGTCACCAGCTGGGCCGGTGTTTCGTTGATCATGTTCGGCTTGGCGCGGGCCGGCTTGGTGCTGGTGTGGATGACGCGATAGATGCGGCCCTTATGGATGCCGTCCCACAGCCGGTGCTCCAGGATATAATTCTTGAGATAGTCGCTCTGGATCGGCTCGTCCTGCGATACGCCGCGATACATGTCGATGACCAGGAAGCTGCCGTCCCAGCTGGGTGTCAGCCAAACGGGGCGGAAGCGCTCGTCGGTCGAGGCCATGAACTCGCCCTTGGGCCAGTAATCGGCGCCCGAAAGGTTTCCCGCGCCGTCATTGTTGAGCTTGACCAGATGCACAAGGTTGGTGGGGCTGTCGACCACAAAGACCTGGCCGTAAAGCTCCTTGGGCAACGCGTTGCCGCGATAGATCAGGGGCGAGGACACGCCTTGATAATAGTAGGCCGAACCGTCGGGGCGCGGCAGTTCCGGGCGATAACCGCGATTGACGCCCAAGGTCGGGCGTATCGGCCAGATCGCCGACTTGGATTGGTCCACCAGATTTTCGTAAAGGCCCATGGTGCGCGTGACGTTGGGATTGCGCACGAAATATTGCGCCGGGATATAGTCGGCGAAAATCGGATCGGTGTTGAAATCGCGGAAAAGCAATCCGCCGTCATTCTGGGTGGCGCCCCATTGGCCGCGCACCAGATTGGGTACGATCTCGAACTTGCCGCCATCCTTGGGCAGCACGTTGTAATTGTGTTCCGGGATGTTGATGGTGTTGTCCATGCCCCAATAAAGGCTGTTGGCGGCATGTTCGATATTGCCCACCCGGCCGAAACCGTCCTTGATGATTTCCTTGGTGTCGGCTTTGAGGTCGCCATTGGTGTCGCAGGACTTGACCAGGTTCGGCGGCTCGCCGATCAGCGCGCAGCCCTTGTCCAGGATCTTGAGCGCGCGCGGCAGAACCAGCTTGTCCTGAAAGACGGTGCGCTTGTCATAGATGCCGTCGCCGTCGGTATCCTCCAGGATCACGACATGACCGACCGGCTCCTCCATGTTGATCATCTCTTTGCCGACGGCATAGCCCTGCATCTCCACCACCCAGAGCCGGCCATTGCCGTCAAACTCCGCCACGATGGGGTCCTGGACCAACGGCTCGGACGCCACCAGTTGGACTTGATAGCCGGGCGCCATGTGAAAGGTTTTTATCTCCTCCGCAGCGGAGAGCGTGGGCGGGAACTTGGGGTGCTTGGTCTGGACGGCCGCCGGCCAGGGGCGGTTCAGCTGCGAGGTTAGAGGCGCCTTTGGCTTGGGAGCAGGCTTGGTCTGCGAAAGCCCCACTGCCGCCGACAGCATGATGGCGGCCCCCGCTAGGGCGTAAATCCTGAAACGCATGGCGATTCCTCTGTATTTTGGCCCGATAATAGACTTGCAAGGGAGCCGGTAAAGGCCTTGCTTTGGCAGCGGTGCCGCAGCATTACGAAGCTGGTTTTTTCCTATATGAACCCTGGACCATGAACCCGTCCCGCGCCGCTTTGCAGGAATTGTTCGACCAGGCCATCGCCTTGCACCAGGGCGGCAATCTGGCGGAAGCCGAACGGCTGTATCAGCGGTTGCTGGTGATGGAACCGGCAAGTTTCGCGCCGCGCCATATGCTGGGCGTGATCCGCTTTCAGCAAGGCCAGCACCCGCAAGCCATAGAGCTGATAGCGGGCGCGCTGAAACTGAACCCGCAGGTGGCGGAGGCATGGATCAATCTGGGTCATGTGCAGGCGGTGGCGGGCCGTCCCGAGGAAGCCGTTGCCAGCTATCGCCGGGCGCTGATCCTTTCTCCAGGCGAGTTCGCTGTCTTCAATGCCTTGGCGGGCGTGCTGTGGCATCTGGGGCGCCCGGACGAGGCGTTGGAATGCCTCAGCCAATTGCTGACCCTGCGCCCCGGCGACATCGAGGTGCGGCATCGCCGCGCCGATATGTTGCGCGAGTTGAAACGCTTCGACCTGGCGTTGAAGGATTATGACGCCGTGCTGGCGGTTCATCCCAATGTCGTTGAGACGTTGACCAACCGCGGCGCCACCCTGTCGGAGATGGGGCGGCCTGAAGAAGCGCTGCAAAGCCTGGATCGTGCCCTGGCGCTGCGGCCCGACGTGCCCGCGGCGCTGAGCAATCGCGGCTTCACCTTGCGCGAGTTGAGCCGGTTCGGCGAGGCGTTGCAAAGCCTGGATCGGGCGCTGGCGATCGAGCCGGATCATGTCGCGGCCCTGGCCGTTCGCGGCAAGGTTCTCAGCGAGATGAACCGGTTGGAGGAGAGTTTCCGGGATTTTCGCCGGGCCGCCGAACTGGCCTATGGCGGCGACAAGCCCGCGCTCGCAAAACTTGCGCACCAGATCGCCCATGATCGCGAGCAGCGGCAATGGCTCACCGCACAAGGCGAAACCGCGCGGTTCGTCGGCGGCGAAAGGCTGAAGGGTCTTGCGGTCAACCCGCAGAATGAGCCCGGTGTGACGCAGGCGTGGCGCAAGAGCGATCCCAAAATCGTGGTGATCGACAATCTGCTGACACAGGAAGCGCTGGAAAGTTTGCGCCGCTATTGCCGGGGCTCGGATATCTGGCACACCGCCTATGCCCAAGGCTATCTGGGCGCCTTCCCGGAATCCGGTTTTGCCGCGCCGCTGCTGGCGCAGATCGCGGAAGAGTTGAGCGCCACCTTCCAGGAGATTTTCGCCGATCATTCTCTGCGCTATCACTGGGCGTTCAAGTATGACAGCAAGCTGGACGGCATCGGCATCCATGCCGACGAAGCGGCGGTCAACGTGAATTTCTGGATCGCGCCGGACGAGGCCAATCTCAATCCCGAAGGCGGCGGGCTGGTGATCTGGGACAAACAGGCGCCGCTGGAATGGGATTTCGCCAAATTCAATGCCGACGAGCGCGCGGCTTACAGATTCCTGGCCGAAAGCGGCGCCAAAGAGATCAGAATTCCCTATCGCGCCAACCGCGCGGTGATCTTCGACTCCAATCTGTTTCACAAAACCGACAAGATCATCTTCGCCGAAGGCTATGAGAATCGCCGTATCAACATCACCATGCTGTATGGCCGGCGCCGGCGCGGCTGACGCCGGGTGGCCAATCATCGCATTCGCGCACGGATACTGAAGGCATGTTCACGCACCGTTTCGCCACGCCGGGCGATATGCCCGCGCTGCAAAAATTGATGACGGCAGCGATCCGGGAGTTGCTGCCGCAATTTCTCACCCCCGAAAAAGTCGAGGCGTCTTTCGCGGTGATGGGGGTGGACAGTCAGTTGATCGAGGACGGCACCTATTTCATTCTGGAGGAAGATGGCGTCATGGCGGGCTGCGGCGGTTGGAGCAGACGCGCCACCCTGTTCGGCCATAACGACACCGCGGGCCGCGATGCGCGCCTGCTTGATCCAACCAGCGACGCGGCGCGCATTCGCGCCATGTATACCGCTCCGGCTTTTGTGCGCCGGGGCGTGGGGCGGCGAATCCTGGAATTGTGCGAGGCCGCCGCCCGCAAGGAAGGGTTTGCGCGCGCCGAACTTGGCGCCACGGCGGGCGGCGAGCCGCTCTATCGCGCCTGCGGCTATCAGGAGATCGAGCGCCTGGAGGTGCCCACACCGGGCGGCGTGACCGTGCCGATCACACGGATGGGAAAAGCGCTTTAACGCATCAACTCATCTTCCGGCACGGCTGAAAACACGTCACACTGCGGCTACGATAAGGGGAATTACATGCCCATCCGTCGCGCGGTCCTGTTATGCGTCTTGTTGGTGCTTCCGATCCCGGTCCTGGCGGCCGATGCCGCCAGCCAATGGTGGGCCGATGTCTCCGCCCTTGCCGATGACAGCATGGAAGGCCGGCTGACCGGTTCGCCCGGTTACGATCGCGCCGCCCAATATGTGATCGGACGCTTGAAGCAAGAGGGGCTCCAGCCCGCCGGGATCGATGGCTATCTCCAGCCGGTGGCGCTGGAGCAGCAGGTGGTGAACCAAGACGCCAGCAAGGCGTCTTTGTCGGCGGCAGATGGCGCTTCGACGGTGCTGAAAGTGGGCGAGCAGATGCTGATCACGGCGGGCGGCGGCCCGCGTCCGGCGCGTATCGACGCGCCGCTGGTCTTCATCGGCTATGGCCTGCATCTGCCCAAGCATGGGCATGACGATTTTTCCGCACCCGATATCAAGGGCAAGGTCGTGGTGGTCATCAGCGGCGGTCCCGCCGAATTGTCCGGCCCCCTGAAATCCAACGCCCGGTTCGAGCGCAATGCCGAACTCAGCAAGCGGGGCGCGCTGGGTATTGTCATTCTGACCACGCCCAAGCAGGTGGAAATTCCCTGGGAGCGGCAAAAGCTGCTGGTGCGCGGGTCGGGAATGTACCTGGCCGATCCGCAATTGCGTGACAGCGACAAGCCCTTCTTCACCGCCAGCTTCGATCCGGCTCAGTCTGAGATGCTTTTCAAAGACAGCGGTCATAGCTTCGCCGAGCTGGCGGCGCTGGCCGACGCGTCCAAGCCTGTGCCGCGTTTCGCGCTCACCTATCGGCTCAAGGCCGATATCGCCGCGACGCGAAGCAGGCTGAGTTCTCCCAATATCGCGGCCAAGCTGGAAGGCAGCGACCCCGCGTTGAAATCCGAATATGTCGCGCTGTCGGCGCATCTCGACCATCTGGGGATCGGTGCGGCCGTGAAAGGCGACAAGATCAACAATGGCGCGATGGACAACGCGACCGGTGTCGCCACGGTGTTGGGCATCGCCCATCGCTTCAAGACCGGTCCCGCGCCGCGGCGGTCGATCCTGTTTTTGTTTTTCACCGCCGAGGAAAAGGGGTTGTTGGGTTCCAACTATTATGCCCGCCGTCCCACGGTTGCGAAGGGAAGCATTGTCGCCGACCTGAACTTCGACATGTCGCTGCCGCTTTGGCCGCTGAAGACGATTTATGCGCCGGGCCAGGAGGAAAGTACGCTGGGGGACGATGCGCGCGCCGTAGCCGCGTCTCAAGGGCTGACCATGATTGCGGACCCCTTGCCGGAGCGCAATGTCTTTATCCGCACCGATCAATACAGTTTTGTGCGCCAAGGCATTCCGGCGCTGGTGTTCAAGTTCGGTTTCGCCAAGGACACGCGCGAATTCGACATCGAGCGCGATTGGCGCGCCACACGCTATCATGCGCCGTCGGACGATCTCAGCCAGCCGCTGCTGAAAGACGAAGCGGTGAAGCTGGACGGCTTCGTCGCCGCGCTGGCGCGGCGGGTGGCGGATGCCGATCGCCGGCCGCAATGGTTGCCGGCCAGTATTTTCCGCAAGGACTGAGGTTGGCTTTCGGGTGTGCCCACCCCCTGTTAGCGATACCGCAAACCGCTATACTCCCCAAAAAATAATGGAGGCGGGATGCGGAAATCTGTGATTTTGGCCCTGGCGGTCCTTTGTGGCGGCGCCGTCGCTGCCACCGCTCAGGTGCGGCCGGCCATCACTTCGGTCTCGCATCTGTCGGTCTATGCCAGCGATGCCGCCAAGACCGAGCAATTTTACGTTCGCGATCTGGGCGCGGTGAAGATGGCCGATCCGGAAAATGCGCAAGGCGCGCGCTATTATTTCTCGCCGACGCAATTTGTCGAGGTTTTGCCGCTGCCTGCCACTGCCGGGCTCAACCGGGCGGATCACATCGCCTTCAATATCGCCGATGCCGAAGGCATGCGCCGCTATCTGGCGGCGAAAAAGATCGCGGTGCCAAAGGCCGTGACCAAAGGCGCCGATGGCAGCCAATGGTTCCATGTCAAGGATCCGGAAGGCGTGACGGTGGAATTCGTTCAGGCTCCGCCCGCCGCGGTTGCCACCAATGCGCTGTTTCCCCACATCATCCATGTCGGCGCCATCATCAAGGACCGCGCGCTCCAAGATAGTTTCTACCGCGACATTCTGGGCTTTAAGCCATACTGGTATGGCGGCATGAAAGACGATGCCCCGCCCACTTGGGTGTCACAACAGGTTCCGGACGGTACCGATTGGCTGGAATATATGATCACCACCAACCCTACTTTGACCCAGGCGCAGATGGGGGTGCTCAATCACTTTGCCCTGGGGGTTCCCAATATGCAGGCGGCTTACACCAAATTGTGGAATGATGACCGGCTGCAAGGCCAAGTCGATCGCGGTCAGCAGACCGTGCCCAAGATCGGACGCGACGCCAAATGGCAGCTCAATCTGATCGATCCCGATGGTACCCGCGCGGAGGTGATGGAGCTGCGCGCCATCGGCAAGCCCTGTTGCTCGCCTTTCACGGCCGCCGATCCGGAGAAATAGGATGAAGTGGATTTTGGCTGCCTTGCTGGCCTTGTGGAGCAGTGTGGCGATGGCCGCGCCCCCGATCAGGGTGATGATTCTGGATGGCGCCAGCGCGGCCGCCTATCACGATTGGAAGCTGGGCACCCAGATCATGAAGCGTGAGCTGGAGGAGACCGGCCTGTTCGAGGTGACGGTGGTAAGCGTGCCGTCCTCGGACGGTGATTTCTCCAACACCCATCCCAATTTCGCCAAGTATCAGGTGGTGGTGCTGAATTACGATTCCCAGGACTGGCCGGCGCCGCTCAAGAGCGAGTTCGAGACCTATATGAAGAATGGCGGCGGGCTGGTGGTGGTGCATGGCGCCGACAATGCTTTCCCGGACTGGGCGGCTTTCAACGAGATGACGGGGGTTGGCGGCTGGCGAAAGCGCGACGCGCCTGCCGGGCCCAAATGGTACTATCAGAACGGTAAGCTGACCTCCGACACCGCGCCGGGACCTGCGGGCATGCACGGCAAGCGCAAGCCGTTCCGTCTTGTCGCGCGCGCGCCGCAGCATCCCATCCTGCGCGGGCTGCCGCCGGAATGGACCCATGCCACGGACGAGCTCTACACAAGGTTGCGTGGCCCCGGAAAGAACATGACGGTGCTGGCCACCGCCTATGCCGATCCCGCCAATCGGGGCACCGGTTTCGACGAACCGATGCTGATGGCGCTCACCTGGGGCAAGGGACGCATCTTTCACACCACCATGGGGCATGACGCTTTGGCGCTGTCTTGCGTGGGTTTCATCACCACCTTCCAGCGCGGGGCCGAATGGGCCGCGACCGGGCGGGTTACGCAAAAGGTGCCTAAGAATTTTCCCACCGCCGACTCGGTGAGTTATCGCGCCGATCTGGCGGCGATGGACCCGGCGCAAGCAGATGGCGTCCTGACGACCTTGCCGAAGTAAGCCCCTCCTGCCTTCGCTGGTCCGAGGGCCAGCTACGGCCACCTCCTCAATGCCAGCGCGCGACGCGCGCGCCGGGGAGAGGTCACGAACGCGCTGGCGCGCGTCGTGTGCTGCCGCTAGCATTCCTCAAAAGACCGCATGGGGACGCTTATGAGAAACTGGATTGCCGTGAGCATGCTGGCGATGCTGCCGCTTGCCGCGTCGGCGCAACAGCCCGCTGGAGTGCCGCATCCCGCCACGGAATCTCCGTCCTGCGCGCCTTCCATGGGACTGAATTTTATTTGCGGCCTCAATCAGCCCGAGGACATCTTGCAGATCGGTACCAGCAAATGGGTGATCGCCAGCAGCATGGGCGAGGGCGGCGGCATTTCCCTGATCGACAGTGACGCCAAAACCGCGCGGCGGTTTTTCACCGGCGCCAGCAAACCCGACACCAAAATGTATCCGGACTGCCCCAAGGTGCCGGAGCGTTTCGACACCCACGGCCTGGCGCTTCGTCCCGCACAGATGAACGGCACTTATACGCTTTATGCCGTGACCCATGGGCCGTTCGAAAGCATCCAGGTCTTTGCCGTGGATGCGCGCGGGGCCATGCCCGCCATAAGCTGGACCGGTTGCGTCAAGCTTCCCGCAGACTTCCGGACCAATTCGGTCACCGCCACGCGCGACGGCACCATCCTGGCGAATGTGCAGATGCACGGCAAAGCAAGGGACTTCATCAGCGGCAATATTACCGGCGGCGTGTGGGAGTGGAAACCGGCGGACAAGACATTGCGGTTGCTGCCGGGCACGGAATTGGCCGGCAATAACGGCATCGAGATTTCGCCCGATGAAACGGAATTCTATATCGCAGTCTCCGGTACCCAGACGGTGGCGGTCTATTCCCGCGCCAATACCGCCAAGCCGCTGCGCACCGTCCGCACGCCATTCTACAATCTCGACAATATCCATTGGAGCGGCAACCGGTTGATCGCGGCGGGCATGATGTTCGACGAGCCGGCCTGCGGCGGCACCCGCAAGCAAATTCAAGACGCAAAAGGCAATATGGGTTGCCATCGCGGCTGGGTGATCTCACAGCTCGATTCCAAGACCATGAGCTGGAAAATCCTGGCCTATGGCGAGCCCAATCCGACCTTCGGCGGCATCGCCACGGGCATGGTGATAGGCAACACCTTGTGGATCAGTTCTTTCCAGATGGACCGGGTCGCATACCGGCCGCTGCCTAGCCCTAAGTAAGGCGGGTGGCGCCCATTTTCGCGGCTAGCAGCAAGGCTTGAGTTATGGCCTCCGCATTGGCTTTGCCTTGGCCGGTAATGTCGAAAGCGGTGCCATGCGCCGGCGTGGTGATCGGCGCGGGCAATCCGCCTGCCACGGTGACGCCGCGCTCGAAACCCAGCAGCTTGACCGCGACCTGGCCCTGGTCGTGATACATGGTGACGATGCTGTCCAGTGCGCCATCCCGCGCCTTGAGGAAGATGGTGTCGGCGGGAAAGGGTCCCAGGATCGGCAGGCCTTCTTCGTTCAGTTCCCGCGCCGCCGGTTCGATAATATCGATCTCCTCGCGCCCGCAGGTGCCGCCATCGCCGCCATGCGGATTAAGCGCCGCCACCGCGACCCGGGGATTGGCGAAGCCCGCGCGTTTCAACGTTTTATAGGTCAGTCGTGCCGCCGCCTTGATACGGTCCTTGGTGACATATTTCGGTATATCGGCCAGCGGGATGTGACTTGATATACGCGACGTCCAGAGCGTGCCCAGCGTGTTGAATTCGCAGAAATAGTCGGTCACGCCGAAATAATCGGCGAAGAAATGCAGCTCGTCCTCGAAATCCATGCCGCCTTTTTTCATCGCCTGCTTGTTGAGCGGCGCAAAACAGATGGCATCGATCTGACCAGCTTTGACCGCATCCAGGCAGGCGGTCAGGGCAAGGCGCGCGCCCTTGCCGGCCGCGACAGTAACTTGCGCCGGCACAACATCGCTCTTGGCCACCGTTTCCATTTCCAGAAACATGGGCGTGTCGCCACCGCCACGTGCTTCGTCCCAGCTGCGGACGGTTTTCACGTTCGGCGAGGTCCCGGCAATCCGCTGGCCTTCCGCCCAGACCCAGGCATCGCCCACCAGCACGATGTTGGCCGCTGCCAAGGCCTCGGGACGCACCAACAATTTCGCCACCAGTTCGGGGCCGATGCCGGAGGCATCGCCGAAGGTCACGGCCACAAGAGGTTTGGTCATTATTTTGCTTTCAAGGATGCGGTATAGGCCGTGAGGTTGGCCATGTCGGCGGCAGTCAGCTTGGCGCTCACCGCCTGCATCGCCGCCGCCATTTCGCCATGCCGCGCGCCTTGCTGGAAGTCGTACAATTGCCGCGCCAGATAGCTGGGCGAGCGCCCCGCAATGGCAGGGGTCCCGTCATCGCCGCCGCGAAGCCCCGCGCCATGGCAGCTTTCGCAGCCCAGCTCCGCCGCCAGGCGCCGGCCTTTCGCCACCGCACCCACCGGCACATAGGCGATGAACCCGGCATGAGGGTCGCGCAACTGTTCGCGGTCGACATTGGCGGGGGTCTCGATCACCCGGCCCGCGATCGGCTGGCGCGTGCGGTCTTCGTGCGGCAGCCACATGCCTTCCTGGCTGCGCATCTTGGGCACGGTGGCGGTTTCCACCACCTTCAGCGGCACCGTGGCGGGCAGACCTGCATAATAGGCCGCCGCCTCCACAATTTCCGCTTCCGTCATCGCCTTGGCGAAATCCACCATCTGCTGGGCATTGTGCTTGCGCGGCTCGGCGCTTTTGCGCGTCCCCGCTTTCATCTCGCGCAACTGTCGCGCCATATAGGCCGCGTTCAGTCCCGCGAGATTGGCGTTCTGCGGGCGGCCCTTGCCGTTGGGATAGTGACACGCGGCGCAAGCGGTGATCTCGCGCGCGGGATCTCCGGCGGCGATGATGCGCGGCATTGTGGGATGGTCGCCGGGATACCAGTCCGCCGGGGGCTTGCGTCCCGCGCCGCTGATCTGGCTGCGGGTGAAGCGGCCGTCCGACCCCGGCAGGCTGAACACCGTGCCGTCATCGCGCGGCGCGGTCGTTTCATTCTCCGGTGTGGGCACGCCATAGGCCCATTCTGGATAGGAGGCGGGATAAGAAGACGGCGCGGCGGCCCCGCCCGATACGAAAACAGCGGCCGCAAGCAGTAGAAATTTTTTCATGGCTGCGACTCCTCAGGCGGGAACATCCACCCAGGCACGTGCCTTGTGGCTGGCAAGTTCCGCTTCCAGGATTTTCATTTGCCTGAGCCCGTCAGCCAGTTGCGGATAGTCGGGTGTGAGCGACGGATCGCTGATCGAGGCATAGAAGCGGCGGAACAACTGCTTGTGGGTGTCGGGATAGCCTTCGGGATGGCCGCCGGGATAGTCGGCAAAGCCGCGCGCCGCCTCAATCATCAAGGACGGGTCCTTCAGCAACACCTGATTGGGCGCGTCGCGATGGCCCAGCCACAATTCCTCGGCAGATTCCTGGCGCCAGGTGGCGCCGCCCTTGGTGCCATAGATTTCCAGCACCAAGCCGTTCTTGCGGCCGGCGGAAACCTGGCTGGCGGTCATTGCCCCGCGTGCGCGGCCCATGCGGAACAGAGTAGCGCCGAAATCCTCGGTGACGATGGACGTGTCTACCGTTTCGCCCGCTGTGCCCAGCTTGCCGCTGAAACTTTCGCCGCCGCCTTTCGGCTGCTTGCGGGTGGGATAGAAAATCTGAAAATCGCTGCATACCGACGAGACTTTCAGTCCGGTGACATGCTCGGCCATGTCGAAAAAGTGAGAGCCGATATCGGCCATCACCCGCGAAACACCGCTGACCTTGGGATCGACCCGCCAGTTCCAATCCGTCTCAAACAGCATCCAATCCTGGGAATAGGTGCCCTGGACCACCAATATGTCGCCGAAATCTCCGGCTTCGCGCATACGGCGCATCTGCTGCACCATCGGGTAATAACGCAGATTGTGGCACAGCCCGCCGCGCAGCTTCTTGGCCGCCACCAGATCGGTGAGGATTTGCGCCTCTTCGACACTCATCGCCAGCGGCTTTTCGCACAACACATGCTTTCCCGCTTCCAGCGCCGCCTTGACGATGGGAAAATGCGAGACATTCGGGGTGGTGACATGCAAGGCGTCGATCGAGGGATCATTGATCACGTCATGCCAGTCGCCTGTGGCATTGAGAACATTGTAACCGGCCGCCGCTGCGCGCGCCTTGTCTTGGCTGGTGGCGGCAATCTCCACCACATCGACATTTTCGACGCGTCGCAGGGCTTCGAGATGGACCCGGCCCATGAAGCCGGTTCCGATCACCGCGGTCCGTATGCGATCCATTAGAGCATGGTCTCCCCAGGTGGAATCGCCTGCGCCGCAGGAATTTTGTGACGTGGGCAGGAGAAGGGCGAAGGTCGTATCGGAAATACGGACGAGCCCTTCGACGCACCCACGGCGCAAAAGACCGCGGCCCTTCGGGTTGCCGTCCGGCGGACGCCCGCGGCGTCGCAAGGCTCGACCGATGTGCCCGCATCGCTCTTCGCCTTGCTCCTGGCGGCTCGTCTCGCCGGACGACAACGCAGGCTGATTCGACCTGGGGAGAACATGCTCATACCCACCAGGCCGCGGCGGGTTTTTCCTTGATGATGACCTGGCTCAGCAATGCTGCCGCCTTGGTCAGGCCTTCCTCCGGCGACATCAAACTGTCTTCATGCTCGATCGACAGCACATTGTCGTAGCCATACATCCGCAGGGTGGAAATGAACTCGCTCCACCATTCCGCGCTATGGCCATAGCCGACGGTGCGGAAAATCCACGAGCGCTCGCGCTCATTGATGTAGGACTTGGTGTCCAGCACGCCATTGCGCGTCGTGTTGGCGGCGAAGATCTGGGTGTCCTTGGCATGAACGTAATGGATGGCGTCTCCCAGCAGCCGGACGGCGGCGATGGGGTCGATGCCCTGCCAGAACAGGTGGCTGGGATCGAGATTGGCGCCCACCGACGGACCGGCGATGGCCCGCAGTTTCAACATGGTCTCGGGATTGTAGACCACAAAACCGGGATGCATCTCGATGGCGATCTTGACGCCATGGTCGGCGGCGAACTTGCCGTGGGCCTTCCAGTAAGGCGTCACCACTTCGTCCCATTGCCAGTTCAGCACATCCAGATATTCGGGCGGCCAGGGGCAGGTCACCCAGTTGGGAAACTTCGCGGTGGGAGAATCCCCGGGGCAGCCCGAAAAATCCACCACCGTGTTCACCCCCAGTTTCTCGGCCAGCAGGATGGTCTTCTTGCTGGTCTCACTGTGCTTGCCGGAAATTTCCTTGTCGGGGTGAAGCGGGTTGCCGTGAGAGGAGAGGGCTGAAATCGTCATGCCCGCATCGGCGATCTTGCTTTTGAAGGTTTGAAGCTCGTCCGGCCTGTCCAGCATCGACAGCTTGGCATGGGCGTCACCGGGATAATTGCCGGTTCCGAACTCCACCGTGTCGATGCCCATCGACTTCAGCTTTTTCAACACCGCGTCCAGCGGCAAAGCCGACAGCAAGGGCGTAAAGACTCCCACCTTCATGACGTCCTCCAATGCCCCTTGAAGGGGCTTATGACGCTGATTTCAGACTATTAGGCGGGCCCGCGCAACGGCCGTTTTGGGGTTTCATGGCCGGCACCGTGTCATTTGCCATGGGCCATGGCCGCCGCCGGCCCTTGATGCGGTCAGCCGCTGTTACGCAGCCCCGCCGCGACGCCGTTTATGGACATATGAATGCCGGCATGAATATCGCCGCTGGCATCGCCCTCGCGCCGCCGCCGCAGCAGATCCACCTGCAGATGATTGAGCGCATTCACATAAGGCAGACGGCTTTGGATCGATTCCGCCAGGCGCGGATTGTGCGCCAGCAATTCCGGCTGTTCGGTGATCTGCAAAACCGCGTCATGGGCGAGATGCCATTCCGCCTCGATGCGGGCCATCACGCTCTGGGCAAAAGAACGATCCTCGACCAGCTCGCTATAGCGCCGGGCGATAGGCAGGCTGGACTTGGCCAGAACCATTTCCATATTGGCCAGCATGGTCCGGAAGAAGGCCGATTTCTTATAGAGCGGCCTCAGCCGTTCCACGCCCAACTGAGACGCGGCCGTGCCGAAGCCGAACCAGCCCGGCAGCATCACCCTTGCCTGGGACCAGGAGAAGACCCAAGGAATGGCGCGCAGGTCCTCGATCTTGGGCGATTTGGTGCGCGAAGCCGGGCGGCTGCCGATCTTGAGGTCGGCGATCTCCAGCAAGGGCGTCGCCTGGCGGAAATAATTCTCGAAATTCGGGGTGTCATAGACCAGGCCGCGATAGGTACGAAAGGCAGTCTCGGAAAGCTGCGCCAGCAACGCGCCACCCTCATGATCCACCGCATCGTCCTGGGGCGAAAGCTCGGCCAGCAGGGCGGCGGCGACAATGGTTTCCAAACTGGCCTGGCCGATTTCCGGATCGCCGTATTTTGATGCCACCACTTCGCCCTGTTCGGTGATGCGAATGCCGTGCGCCGAGGCTTCCGCCGGCAGAGCGCGGATGGCATCGAAGCTAGAGCCGCCGCCGCGGCCCACCGCGCCACCCCGGCCATGGAAAAAGCGCATGCGGATGCCGTGGGTCTTGCCCAACGCTATCAGGCGCGCAATGCCGGAATAGATTTCCCAGTTCGAGGTGACATAGCCGCCATCCTTGTTGCTGTCGGAATAGCCGATCATCACTTCCTGCAGATTGTCCTGCGCTGCAATCATTGCGCGCGGCAGCGGGGCTTCGAAATAGTTCGCCATCACCGAGGCGCTCTGGCGCAAGTCCTCGATGGTTTCAAACAAAGGCACGATACGAAGCTGCGCGCCCGGTTTTTCGCCCGGCAGGAACAGGCCCGCTTCCTTCATCAGGGTCGCGACTTCCAGCAGGTCGGATGGCGTGGCGGCCTTGGAGATCACATACTGCGCGATGGCGCCCTTGCCGAAGTTTTTTTTCAGCGCCGCGGCCTTGTCGGCAATGGCCAGCTCGCGGGCGGTTTCGGCGGAATAATCCGCGTAGGGCGAACGCAGGGGGCGGGCATGGGCCAGTTCGCCCAAAAGCAGCGCCGTGCGTCCTTTTTCATCCAGCGCCAGATAGTCCGCCACACCGGCGGTCTTGAGCAATTCCGCGACGGCGCGTTCGTGCACGTCGCTGTTCTGGCGCACATCCATGGTGGCGAGATGAAAACCGAACGCGCCCACGGCTTCGCGCAAATTCAGCAGCCGGCCTTCGCCCAGATCGGCATCGCCATTTTCGGCCAGGGATGCGGCGATCACATCCAGATCGGCGGCGAAGTCTTCGGGCGTGGTATAGGCTTGCGCCTTGAAGCGCGCCGGCCTGACCGGTCCGGTCCCCAGCAAGGCGGCGCGGGTGGCCGCCATCCGGGCATAACAGGTCACCAGCGCGCGCCGGTACGGTTCATCCTGCTGATGCACCGAGACTTGGTCGTCCCCGGCGGCGAGGGTGCGCAGCGCCTCGCTGATCTTGATCAGGGAATCCGACAGCGACAGTTCCGCGCCCAAGGCGTGAATCTCGCCCAGATAATAGTCGAGCACGATCTCGGCCTGCCGGCGCACCGCATAGTCCAGGGTTTCCGGCGAAACATTGGGATTGCCGTCGCGGTCGCCCCCGACCCAGGAACCGGGCCGCAAATAGGGCATGATTTCGCCGTCCAGCTTGAACAGCCGCGCCAGCCGGCGTTTGACCAGCGGCAGGCCCGGCAGAAAACTGCGGGCGAAGATGGCGATATTGTTCTCGATCTCGTCCTGTACCGTGATGCGATTGGCGCGCAGCATGCGGGTCTGCCACAAGATGCGAATGGCGCGCTTAAGCTGGACGTCTATCTCATCCCGGTCCGCCGTCTGGATGCTGGCCGTGTCGCGCCGCTCCAGCAACTCGCTGAGTTCATTCTCGCGGTCCAGAATGGACTTGCGCCGCACTTCGGTGGGATGGGCGGTGATCACCGGCACGAACAGCGCGTCTTTCAGAAAGCTGCGCACCCGCTTAGCGGTCAGGCCGGGATGCAATTCCATCCGCTGGGCCGCGCCGGAGCCCAACGCCTTGGTCTCCCGCCGCGCAATATGGTCGTCGGCGATATTGGCAAGCTGCGAAAAGATCGAAAAGGCGCGGATCAGCAGCACGATGTCCGGCTGGCTTTGATCCCGCAGCAGCTCGCGTGCAATCTCGCCGGTGCCTTCGCCCGAACGATATTCGCCCACCGACTGGCGGCGGATGCCTTCCACCAGTTGAAAAGCCTGCTCGCCCTGCTGCTCGCGGATGACCTCGCCCAACAGCCGGCCCAGCAGGCGGATGGAAGTCCGGTCCTCGCGCGGTAATTTGGGTTGTTCGGTCATGGCCTTGCGGCGGCGGGGCTGCCGGTTACACTAGCGCCAAAAGGGGCGGCCAAAAAAGCGCCCAGCGGGGAAAATAGTGGGCTCCAATTCGACTATGACGATGCTGCCGCTCGATTATATCGAGTTTTTTGTTTTTCTTGCGGCATTGTGTCTTGTCGGTTTTATCTCCGGCCGGGGCGAGCGCGGTTCTTCCACTGACTATTTTTTAGCCGGTCGCAAGCTGCCTTGGTACGCGGTCGGTGGCAGTTATGTCGCCGCCAATGTCTCGACCGAGCATTTTATTGGTCTGGTGGGCGCCAGTTACATCCTGGGCATGCCGACCGCCCTGGCCCAGTGGCAGACCACTTTGGCAGAGGTCATCATCGTTTTTCTGTTCGTGCCCTTCCTGATCCGGGCGCGGGTGGTCACGGTGCCGCAGTATCTGGCGCAGCGTTTCGGGCCCGGTGTGCGGTTCGCATTTGCGCTGCTGACCATCTTCGCCAACATCACCATCTTCATGGCGGCGGTAATGTATGCCGGCGGGCTGGCATTGTCGGGCTTTTTCGGCTGGCCGCTTTTGTGGTGCATTGTCGGCACCGGTGTCTTTGCCGGCGGCTGGGCGGTTTATGGCGGCCTCAACACCGTGGCCTGGACCGGGGTCTTGACCGCCATCGTCAAGATCGGCGGCGCGACCCTGCTGACCATCCTGGCGCTCAAGGCGATGACGCCATCCGGCGGAATCATCGATGGCTTTACCTATGTCATCCAGAAGAATATTGGCGACAGCGGTATCTGGAAGCAGGCGCTGGACGCCAGCGCGCCGAATCTCACCGAGTATGGCGCCTATAATCGGATGACCGTTTTCCAGCCGCCGGACCATCCCTTGACGCCCTGGACCGGGACCTTTTTCGGCTTTCTCGCGGTGGGCGTGTGGTACGGGGTGATGAACCAGTTCATCGTCCAGCGTGTGCTGGGCGCGCGCGATATCTGGCATGCCCGCATGGGCATGGTGATGGCGGGCTATGCCAAACTGTTCCTGCCGCTGATCATCGTATTGCCGGGCCTGATCCTGTTTGCCCGCCATCCCGAATTCATGCTGGAAGACTGGGCCACCGCCAATCATCGCGCCGATGGCGGCTTTGTTGTTTTGGTGCGGGAATTCTTTCCCGTTGGGCTGCGCGGCTTGCTGCTGGCGGTCCTGATCTGCGCCGTGCAGGCGACCGTGAGTTCGGTGGTCAATGCCACAGCGGCAATCCTGACCTTCGATATCTATGCGCCGCTGATCAATAAAGACGCGACGGAAAAGCAGAAGGTCCGCTTCGGCATGTGGGCTTCGGTGGCCGCTATCATTGCCGGCATCGCCATGGCCATCGCCATCAGCAAAATGGATTCCGGCATTTATCAGTATATGCAGACCATCAATGCGCTGGTGGCGCCGCCTTTCGCCGCCATCCTGTGGGTGGGACTGTTGTGGAAGCGCACCAATGGCGCGGGCGCCATCGCGGCCATTATCGCGGGTTTTGCCACCGGCATCGGCCTCAAGCTGATCGGCTATCTCTGGGACATGCCCAGCTGGTTCTATCCCTTCGGCAACCAGGCGCCGGTATGCCTGCTGATTTCGGTCCTGGCCTGTATCTTGGGCACTCTGGTTCATCCAGCCCCAACCCCTGGAACGGATCCGGAGCCGGTAACCTTCTGGAATTCCGGCGAAACTCTGTCTCAAGGCCTTGGAGACAAATGGTATAAAAGTGTCGTGCTGTGGTCCGGCCTTTCTCTGGTGCTGACCTTGGTCTGCATGGTGATATTCTCTCAACTCTTCTTTCCGACAGGGACGCTGCCATGAACAAGAAAAACCTGGCCGATCTGGTGATCCGGCAGTCCGAATTCAAAGGCGAGATGGGCGTGGCGCGCGCCGACATTACCCCGCCGCCCAATATCTATGCCCGCTCCTGGGGCAGCGCGCTGCATGACGCCGCCGAGGGCATTCACCGCCCTCTGGTGACGACCTGCCTGTTTTTCCGCGGCGGCGATCCCAAGATCGAGATCTATCTGCTCTGTTTCGACCTGGGCTGGTGGTACGACATCGCTCATGAGGTCGAAATCCGCAAAGCCATCCTTAAAAAATCCGGCATTCGCGACGACCAGCTTATCACCCATATGGGCCATACCCATTCGGGGCCCATAACCAATCTGCAAAATCTGGAGCGCAAGGGCGGAGATTTGATTCCCGGCTACCGCGACAAGATCGTGGAGGGTGCGGTGGAGGCGCTGGCCGGCGCCAAGGCGAATGTTCAGCCGGCTGTCGCGTCCTGGGCGCAGGGGCGCTGCGACATGGCGCGCAATCGCGACCTGGTTTTGGACAGCGAGACCTTTCTTTGCAGCGTCAATCCCGACGGCCCCACCGACGACACGGTGCTGGTGGGCCGCGTCACCGACATGAAGGGCAAGATCATCGCCACCATGGTGAATTACGCCTGCCATCCGGTGTCGCTGGGCGGCGGCAACAAGCTGATCTCGCCGGACTATTACGGCGCCATGCGCGAGGTGGTGGAGCGCGACACCGGCGGCGCGCCTTGCCTGTTCCTGCACGGCGCGTCCGGCGACATGACGCCGCTGCGTTCCTATGAAAGCGATACCGCCATTGCCGACCAGAATGGCCGGCAGTTGGGATATGCCGCGCTTTCCACCCTGACCGGCATGCTGCCGCCCGAACAGGAAATCGCTTTCGACAGAATTGAGGATTCCGGCGCGCGTCTTGGCCGCTGGAGCCTGAGGCCCAAACCCGCCAGCACCGTTCTGAAATCAACCGTGTCGGACACTGAGCTGCCCTATGTCGATCTGCCCTCGGAGGCGGAGCTGGTGGAAGCGATCAGAACCTGCACCGATCGTCCCTTGAAGGAGCGGCTGGAGCGGCGGCTGATGGTCCGGCACGATGTGGGCGAAGGCAAGTCGCGCAAGGTGCGCACCACCTTGCTGCAGATCGGCGACGCTTTCCTGGTCGGCGCGCCGGCCGAACCCTATAGCGCTTTCCAGAAGGAAATCCGGGCCCGCTTTCCCGGCCATGCCGTGATGGTGCTCAATATCGTCAACGGCAATGTCGGCTATCTCGCCCCGGCGGATACCTATGACAAGCCGGGCCTCTATCAGATCAAAATTTCCCTGTTCCGGCCCGGTTGCATGGAACAAGTGATCGACGACACCTCCAAATCGCTAAAGGCGCTTGAAACTGCCCATGGATAAAAACCTGACGTCCGAAACCGTTCTGCAGCACAATCGCCGCTACATTCCCGGCGGCATTTCCTCGGTCAATCGCGCCATCGATCCCGCGATCACGTTCGTGCGGGGCGAGGGGGCTTATTTGTGGGACAATGAGGGCAAGCGCTATATCGATTATCACGCGGGCTTCGCGCCCTATTTTCTGGGGCATAATTTCGCCCCGGTGAACCAGGCGGCTGTCGCCGCCCTGGCCAGCGGCGACAGCCTGTTCGGGGCAGGCCCTTCCATCGCCGAAGGCCGGCTGGCGGAACTGATCTGCGAAAATGTAGCGGCGGCGGAGAAAGTGACCTTTCTCAACACCGGCAGCGAAGCCACCTCGCTCGCCATCCGCATCGGCCGCGCTGTTACCTGCCGCCAGCATATTATCGTGATGCAGGGCGGCTATAACGGCAATCATGACGAGCTGGCCGTCAATGTGTTCAACACCCTGGCGGAAATCGGGCCGCGCGTGTCGCCGGGCGAGTATCCGATCAAGCCGCTGGGCGCGGGTACAACGGTCATGCACAACCGCTTCACCCATGCGGTGAACTATAATGATCTGGAATCGGTGCGCTATATTTGCCGCCGCTTTCCCATCGCCGCCCTGATCACCGAGCCGCTGTTGCAGAATATCGGTGTGGTGAAGCCTCAGCCCGGATATCTGGAAGGCTTGCGCGACCTGGCCGACGAATTCGGTTTCCTGCTGGCCTTCGATGAAGTGAAGACCGGTTTCCGCCACGCCTTGGGCGGATACAGTGAAGTCTGCGGCGTGAAGCCCGATCTGGTGGTTTACGGCAAGGCCGTTGCCAACGGCTTTCCCTTGGCGGCGGTGGGCGGCAAAGCCGAATATTTGGACTCGATCATCGATCCCGATCCGGCGCGCCGGCCCTTTGTCGCGGGCACTTACAATGGCCATCCGGTGGCTGTCGCCGCCGCGATCGAGACGGTGCGTTACCTCACCGCCAACAAAGCCACGCTTTATCCCCGGATGGAGGCGATGGGCGCGGCGACGGAAGCCGGGATCATGGACATCTTCGCCCGGCGCGGCATCACCGCCTGTGTGGCGCGCCAGGGATCGGCCTTTTCCTTCTATCTGATGGAAAAGCCGCCGGCGGATCTGCACGACATCATTCAGGGCCATGATTTTGCTCGTGACCTGGCGTTGCGCCGCGCCTTGATCCAGCGCGGGGTGTTCTTTGTGCCCATTGCAACCAAGCAATGTTCGCTCTCCGCCGCCCATAGTGACGCCGATGTCGACTTCACCTTGGAGCAGTTCGAAAGCGCCGTTGCCGCGGTCTGGTAAGACGGTATAGTCCGGCCAACCGTCCAAAAGTGATCGAAGGGGTATTTTCATGAAACGAGTCTTGCTGGCTGCTGCGGCTGTGATCCTGTCTGGCGCTGCCTTGGCGCAACCCGGTGTCCAGCAGAATGCAACAGCGGCCGGTCCCGCCGAGTTGCGCATTCCGGCACGCAAGCAGCAGGCGCCGGTGCCCGCCTTGCTGCAATCGCGGGCAAATGAGATTTACAACACCACCTGTGCGGCCTGTCATGGCATCACCAACCAGCCTGGGCCCAGCGCGCGTGCTTTGTTCGCAACCGAATTTCTCAGCAGCCGCACGGACGCCCAGATCGTGCAGATCCTGACCGATGGACTGCCCAATACGCCCAATCACAGCTTCAAGACTCTGTTCTTTCCCGATGAGATCGCCCAGATGCCGGCCCTGCTGCGCATCCGCGGCGGCATTGTAAACCGCAAGGTCGGTCCTGTTCCGGATATCAACGGCAAAGTGTTCCAGAGCCAGAAAGGAAGCTTCAAGGCCGAAACCCTGGCCAAGGGCTTCGATCAGCCTTGGGGCATGGCTTTCCTGCCCGACGGCCGCATCATTTTCACCGAGCGCAACGGCAACATCCGCTTCCTCAACAAGGACAACAGCGTGTCCGAGCCGGTGAAAGGCACGCCCAGCGTGTTTGTGCGCCAGGACGGCGGCATGCTGGATATCGCGCTGCATCCCGATTTCGCCCGCAATGGCTGGATCTATATCTCTTATTCGACGGTGCAGCCGGGTTATCAGGTTCAGCCCGGCGACGAGACCGCGCCCAATATGGCGCCGCCGACCATGACCTATGTGGTGCGCGGCAAAATCAACGCCAACAATGAATGGGTGAACCAGCAGACGCTGTTCAACCCGCCCGCCGATTCGTTCCGCGTCGCCGCCGACCATTATGGTTCGCGCTTCCTGTTCGACGGCAAGGGCCACTTCTTCTGGTCGATGGGCGAGCGCCATGACATGCAGATGTCCCAGAATCTGGCCTCGCCTCTGGGTAAGATTCACCGCCTCAACGATGACGGCACGATTCCCAAGGACAATCCCTTTGTGCGCACACCCGGCGCGCTGGGCAGCGTCTGGTCCTATGGTCACCGCAATCCGGAAGGCCTGGCCTTCGATCCCGCCACCGGCATCTTCTGGGAGACCGAGCACGGGCCGGTCGGCGGCGACGAAGTGAACATCATCGAGCCGGGCAAAAATTACGGCTGGGGCGTCGCCACCTTCGGGCTGGAACCGGGCATCGGCCGGCTGCATGCCACGGGCGTGACCGACCCTGTCACCTACTACAATCCCTCCATCGGGCCCGCCGGCATCACCTTTTACACCGGAAACAAGTTTCCGGCCTGGAAGGGCAATTTCTTCGTCACCGGCATGGTCGGCCAGAGGCTGATCCGGATGGAGATCAAGGACCGCCAGATCGTCTCGCAGGAGACCCTGCTTCAGGATTATGGCCGGGTGCGCGAGGTCAAAGTGGGACCGGACGGCAACCTTTATTTGCTATTGCAAAATATGAATGGCGATCCGAAGGGCGGCTCCATCGTCCGGCTGGTGCCCGCGAACTAAGGGCGTTAGGCTCTCCGCAACAGCGCCGAATGGCGCATAACAGCGGGGAGCGATATGAAACGGCGTGATTTTCTGACGGGCGCGGCGGCGGTGGCCGCGGGTGCGATTAGCTTGCCGCCGCTCGGTTGGGCGCAGGAAAAGTCCAAGCTCAAGATCACCGGCATCCGGCTGGTAAACATCGCGCCGCGCAATCCGCCGCCGGCCTACACGCCTGCGCCAGGTTCCTGGTCGACGCAGGGCGTGGAAGTGTCGGCGCCGCCCAACATCTATCCGGAATTCCGCGCCACCCGCAGCCTGTTCGCGGCCAAGAATGTGCCGACCTTCACGGTGGAAGTGACCACCGACAAGGGTATTGTCGGCTATGGCAATGGCGGCGCAGGTGGTGGCGCCATTGTGATGGGCCATCTCGCGCCCTTGATGATGGGCCGCGATCCCTTCGACATCGAGCGCAACTGGGACATCAATTGGCGCGTCACGGAGTCTTACGGCCAGGCCGGCGTCACCATGAACGCCATTTCCGGCTTCGACAACGCGCTGTGGGATATTATCGGCAAGGCGCTGGACGAACCGGTGTGGCGTTTGCTGGGCGGCGACGCCAAGCCGCGCATTCCGGCCTATTGCACCGGCAATGACACCGAGCAGCATGTCGAGTTTGGCTATCGCCGGGTGAAATTGGCGATGCCGGCCGGTCCGATACGCGGCGAGGAAGGCAAGCGCGCCAACGTCGCGCTGGTGGCCAAAGCGCGCAAGCTGGTTGGTCCTGACGGCGATGTGATGTGCGACTGCTGGATGTCGTGGGACGAGCAATACACCATCGAAATGTGCAAGCTGATGGAGCCCTATCGCGTCAAATGGGTGGAGGAAGTGCTGCCGCCTTACGAATTTGAAGGCTTTGGGCGGTTGCGGCGGAAGATTACGTCCACCCATATCGCCACCGGCGAGCATGTCTATGGCCGTTACGGTTTTGCCAAACTGCTGAAAGCGGACGGCGCCTCGATCTGGCAACCTGACGTCGCCTGGTGCGGCGGCATGAGCGAGCTGCGCAAGATCGGCGCCCTGGCGGAAGCCTTTGACATTGACGTGATCCCGCATGATGGGGGCCGCAACGGCGCGGCGCACTGGTCCATCAGCCATGTCAACGCGCCCTGGGCCGAACTGTTCATGCCTCCGCCCGGCGGCCCCAAGCAGGTCTATGACATGTTCGAAAAACAGTATGAGATTTCGCGCGGTCCTGAAGGCCTCTATATGCATCCCCCCCGCACACCAGGCTGGGGCCATGGAGAGGTGGTGGCGACACCGATCTAGTGCGCCACGCCGTTATGTTGTCGGCCGTAGGAGGCAAGGGTTTGGAATGGTGAAGCAGGTTTCGCGCCGCGCTGTTTGCGTCACGGGAGCGGCAGCGGTCGTCGCCTCGCAAATGCCGGCATGGGCCGCCCCGTCTTACGACACCGCGGGCGGCGAATGGCGCACCTATGGCGGCAATCTGGGGAGCTGGCGCTATTCCGCGCTGGATCAGATCAACGCCGGCAATTTCGGCAAATTGCGCCAGGCATGGAGTTTTTATCCCGACAATCTGGGACCTGCGCCGGACCCCAATCTGCAAGCCACGCCGTTGATGGTGAATGGGGTGCTGTACCTGACCGCCGGTTCGCGCCGCGCGGCGGTGGCGCTCAATGCCGCCACCGGCGAACTGAAGTGGAAGTACAATCTCGATGAAGGCAGGCGCGCCGCCAATGCGCCACGCCCCGGTTCGGGCCGCGGCCTGAGCTATTGGACGGACGGCGTCAAGGAACGCATCCTGTTCGTCACCATCGGCTACCAGCTGGTTTGTCTGGATGCGCAGACCGGCCAGCCGGTGCCGGAGTTCGGCGACAACGGTATCGTCGATCTCAAGAAAAACAACGACCAGGATATCGATCTGACCGGTGAAAAGGTCGGGCACGATATCGGTCTTCATTCCACGCCACTGGTGGTGGGCGACGTCGTGGTGATCGGGGCGGCGCATCTGCCCGGCAACTCACCACGCAAGAGCCATGTGAAGGGATATGTCCGGGGCTTTGATGCGCGCACCGGCCAGCGGCTGTGGATTTTTCACACCATCCCGAAAAAGGGTGAGTTCGGTTACGACACCTGGCTGAACGGTTCGGCGGAGTATACCGGCAATGCCGGCAACTGGTGCCAGAACAGCGCCGATCCGGAACTGGGCCTGGTCTTTATCGGCGTGGAGATGCCGACCGGCGACTGGTATGGCGGCGCGCGTCCGGGCGACGGGTTGTTCGGCGAATGTATCGTGGCGCTGGATGTGAAGACGGGCGAGCGCCGCTGGCACTATCAGACCGTGCATCATGGCGTGCAGGACCGCGATATTCCGTGCGCTCCGATTCTGTGCGACGTCACCACAGAGGGGCGCACGATCAAAGCGCTTGCCCTGCCCACCAAGCAGGCTTGGCTGTATGTTCTGGATCGCCGCACCGGAAAGCCGGTCTGGCCGATTCCGGAGCGGCCTGTGCCGAAGGGGGATGTGCCCGGCGAATGGTATGCCGCCACCCAACCCATGGTCACCAAGCCGCCGCCTTTCGACCGGCAGGGAATTTTCGTCAAGGACCTGATCGACTTCACACCGGAATTGCGCGCCGAGGCGGCGCGCCTGGTGTCCGATTATCGCATCGGTCCGATGTTCACGCCGCCTGTTGCCAGCACCTGGCCGCGGCCCTTGGGCACCATCATGAATCCCAATGGCGACGGCGCGGGACAGTGGCCGGGCGGCGCCTTCGATCCGGACACCAATATTTTCTATATTTTCTCGAACATTTCCTATGCCGTGAACGGCTCTGTGCCCGCCGACCCGACGGTCACCGATACCGAGCAGATGATGGGGATGGCCACGTCTGTGCCGGGCGAATATCGCCGCGGCCGCGCGCCGCGTTTGACGGTGCAGGGGATGCCCCTGATGAAGCCGCCCTACGGGCAGATCACCGCCATCGATCTCAATAAGGGCGAGATCGTCTGGCAGGTACCGCATGGCGAGACGCCCGATGAGGTACGCACCAGTCCCGTGCTCAAGGGGCTGACCATTCCGCGCACCGGGTCGCTCGGAAAAGTCGGCGTGCTGGTGACAAAGACCTTGATCATCGCCGGCGACGGCACGGCCACCACGGGGACGGATGGCAAGCTGGGCGGATGGCTGCGTGCCTATGACAAGGCAAGTGGCAAGGAGGTCGGCGCCGTTCCGCTTCCCACCAAGGTCACCGGCTCGCCCATGACTTATACGGTGGACGGCGTTCAATATATCGCGGTGGCGGTTTCCGGAAATGGCCTGCCGGGCCGGCTGGTGAGCTACCGGCTATCCTGACCGGAACCGGCAGCCTGCCGGATCAATCGAGCATCTTTTCGAGCGTGGACAATTCGTCCGCTTCGCGCGCCGGCTTGTCCCAGCGGATGCGATTGACCCTGGGAAATCGCATCGCCACGCCGGATTTGTGGCGGGTTGAGCGTTGCAAACCTTCAAAGGCAATCTCCAGTACCAGGCCGAAATCCCGGTCGGCCCGCACCGATCGCACGGGCCCAAAGCGCTCCATCGTGTTGTCGCGCACAAACTTGTCCAACCGCTTGAGCTCCTCGTCGGTGAAGCCGAAATAGGCTTTGCCCACCGGCGTCAATTGATGATCGCCATTTGTGTCCGTGCGCCACACTCCGAAAGTATAATCGGAATAAAAGCCGCTGCGCTTGCCATGGCCGCGTTGGGCATACATCAGCACCGCATCGATCAGATGGGGGTCGCGCTTCCACTTGAACCAGGGTCCTTTCGGGCGGCCGGGCTCATAGATGGAATCCCAGCGCTTGAGCATCAGGCCTTCGGCGATCTGCGGATCGCCCGCGGGCGGATGGGCGCGCAATTGCGCCAGTTCCTCCCAGCTTGAAAAAGGCTGCAGGGGCGAAAGATCGATACGGCCGCCTTTGAGCTTAGCGGCAAAGTTTTCCAGGCGCTGGCGACGTTCGCGAAAAGGCAAGTTGCGCAAATCTTCCGCGCCGTCCATCAACAGATCATAGACGCGTATGCCGGCTGGGAATTTCTCCAGCAGCTTGGCATCGGCGCTTTTGCGGTTCAGCCGTTGCTGCAAATCCCCGAAGGGTGCGGCATGGCCGTTCTTGAAGATCAGTAGCTCGCCATCGATCACGCCCTCGAATTCCAGCGCCGCCAGCACGTCCGGAAAGGCGGCGGCGATGTCTTCGCCGCTGCGGCTGTAAAGCCGGCACTGTCCGCCTTCATGAGCGGCCTGCACCCGAATACCGTCCCATTTCCATTCCGCGGCATAGTCCGCAGCCGCATAGCGCGCAAAGTCACTGGCTTCATCGATCGCCTGCGCAAGCATCACCGGACGGAAACGGGCGGGTGAATGGGTGCTGGGCTTTTCGCTGCGCTTTTCCAGCCAGGCAAACAGATCGCCATAAGGCGGGTCTTGGCCGTGCCAAACCTCTTCTATCTCGCCGATCGGCACTGCGCCGAAAGCGGCAAGCGCTTGCTTGGCAAGCCGGGCCGAAACACCCACCCGCAATCCGCCGGTGAGCAATTTCAGCAAAGCCCAGCGCCCGGTTGCGTCCAGCGCGTCCAGCCAACGCTCCAGCAGTTGCGGCACTTCCCGGCGCGAGGCGGAGCGCAAGCTTTCCACCACTTCCGGCAATTCCGGTTCACGGTTGGCGCCCGGCAGGGGTGGCCACACCAGCGCCACCGTCTCGGCCAGGTCGCCGACAAAGTCATAAGAGAGCGCGAACAATTGCGGGTCCATCCGGGCTTCCGCGGCCTTGCGGATGAAAGCGGGCTTGGCGGCATCGAATGTCAGCGCCCCGGTAAGCGCGGCCAGCGCCCAACCGCGCTCCGGATCCGGCGCGCCGCTGAGATAATCGCGCAGCAAAGTAAGCTTGGCGTTTCGCGCCGGGGTGAAAGAAAGCTGATCGAGCAGTCGGGCGAAGGCTCTCATTCTTCTTCGTCTTCATAGCCAGCGATCTCCAACGCGGTGGCGGAGATGTTATTCAGGGCGGCCCAGCGCAACAGCGCTTCTTCGTTGCCATGGGTGATCCACAATTCCTCCGGCTTCAGCTCCTCCGCCGTCAGGATCAGCTCATCCCAATCGGCGTGATCGGAGATCACCAGAGGCAGCTCGACATGGCGTTGGCGGGCGCGGGCGCGCACCGTCATCCATCCGGAGGCGAAGGCAGGAATGGGATCGGCGAACCGCCGCGCCCATTTGTCGGCAATGGCCGATGGCGGCGCGATGACGATCTCACCCGGTAACGCCTTGCGTGCGTCATCGGTGGCGGGCGCCAGCGTCCCAAGTTTAATGCCATGCGCCTGATACAGCGCGTTCATGCCCGCCAGCGCGCCATGCATGTAAAGCGTCTTGGCGTAACCGGCTTCGCGCAACAAGGCGATGATGCGTTGCGCCTTGCCCAAGGCATAAGCGCCGACCAGATGGGTGCGGTCGGGGAACAGCGCCACCGACTTGAGCAATTTGGCGACTTCATCGGCGGCATCGGGAAAACGGAATACCGGCAGGCCGAAGGTCGCCTCGCTGACGAACAGATTGCAGGCGACAGGTTCGAAAGGCGGGCAGGTGGGATCGCGGCGGCGCTTGTAATCACCGCTGACCACGGCGGTGATGCCTTTCCAGCGCAGCACCGCCTGGGCCGATCCCAGCACATGACCCGCCGGCGCCAGGCTCACGCCGACCCCATCGCGGGAGATATTTTCGCCGTACCGCGCGGCCTGGGTGCCGGCGGCGAAATCCTCGCCATAGCGTGCCGCCATGATCGCCAGGGTTTCCGGCGTCGCCAGCACCGTGCCATGACCGCTGCGGGCATGGTCGGAATGGCCATGGGTGATCACCGCATGGGCGACGGGGCGCACGGGATCGATATGGAAGTCGCCCGGCGGGCAATAGAGTCCCTCCGGGGTGTTTCGCAAAAGCTGCCTGAATCCCGCCATGGAGGGGGAACGTGCCAGTTCCGGCTTGGGTCCGCCACAAAATCCACAGCATAAGCCATTGATTTATATAATATATAGCTGCGACGTCCCGTCTCTGAGAATGAAGTTGCAAGTCACTTGCAAATAGCCGGAGCGTATGTTTGATACCTCCTCGCAAGTGAGGGACAGCATGACGGGGAGCCCCGCCATTAAGCCGCCGCCTGCCGCCAAGCCGGTCAAACGGATTGCGGTGAGCGAGCTGCTGAGCGGCGGGCGTGAAGCCGTCCTGCTGCATGGCGGGGATGAATACCGTCTGCGCCTCACAAGCAACGGCAAGCTGATCCTCACCAAGTGAGTTAGCCGCGCCGTCCCAGTCGCGTACCAAGCCAGCCCCTTTCCGCTCAGCGCGGCCAACAGGATGCCAGCCAGGTCAATGAAACCAATGCTGAACCTTGAAGGGGTCTGTCTCTATGTCTGCCAACCGCAAATCTTTCGCGCTCTCGGGCGCTTCGCTGAGTGTGCTGGCCACGCTCCTGATGGCCGCGCCGGTATCGGCGCAGCCGGTGCAGCTCGGCCCGGTCACGGTGCAGGACAATGCCGACAAGAATACGCTGAACCGCCCGCCGCCGGTTTCCACCATGCCGTCTTCCAGCCTGCAGGACACGCCGCAGGCGGTGACGGTGGTCACCGGTGAGACCATGAGGCAGCAGGCCACCAGCACTTTGGGCGAGGCGCTGCGCAATGTGCCGGGCATCACCATCGCCATCGGCGAAGGCGGCCAGCTTGCGGGCGATCAGTTCCGAATTCGCGGTTTTGACGCCAAGGACGACATCTATCTCGACGGCTTGCGCGACTTTGCCGCCTATACCCGCGACAGCTTCAATTATGAAGAAGTGCAGGTGCTAAAGGGCCCGTCCGGCCTTATGTTCGGCCGCGGCACCACCGGCGGCGCTATCAATATCCAGTCCAAGACGCCGTTCTTGGAAGACCGCAACATCGTCAATCTCGAAGGCGGCAACGGTTCCCATTTCCGCGCCACCGCCGACAGCAACTACCAACTGTCGGAAACCTCGGCGGTACGCCTGAACCTGATGTTCACCGACACCGGCGTGGTGGACCGCGATCTGGTGCATTCTCAGCGCTGGGGCGTCGCGGCATCCATCGCGCTGGGCCTGGGCACCGATACGACTTTCACCGCCAGCTATATTCATCAAGGCGCCAACGGCCGCCCCGATTACGGCATTCCTGTCGCGGTTTCGCCCACCAGCGTCTATGCCTTGCCGGCTTCCGAAAACGGCGTGCCGCGCAGCAACTTCCTGAGTTTCCATACCGACAAGGACCGCAACGACGCGGATCTGGTGACCGCCAAGATCACCCATCGCGCCAATGACTGGCTGACCTTGCAGAACGATCTGCGCGCCGCGGCCTATTCGCGCTACTTCCAGTACACAACCATCGACCGTTGCGACAACACGGCCGCGACCAACAATTGCGCCGGTACCTTGTTCGGCAGCAATCCGGCGTCCACCCTCGCCGGTATCGGCGGCGGCGGACCCTACAATCAGAACAGCTGGGGCGTGCAGGATGTGTTCAGCGCCACCGCCAATTTCCATATCGGCGGCTTGCGCAACACCTTGATCGTGGGCGGCGACGCTTCCTATCAGAATGCCGACCGTACGATCTATGCCTACACTTTGCCGACCACCGCGCAATACGCCTATCTCCTGGGCGGACGCACGCGTGCGCGTACCGATATCGGCATATCGCTGTTCAATCCCACCAATCTGCCGCCGCCGAATTACAATGTGGTGCTGCCCACCGCGGCCAACAGCACCGGCGCCAATGCCGGCGCCACCAATGCCACCGCCACCACGGTTGTGACCTCCAGCGGCCGGGCCTCCGACCTGGCTTTCTTCGCAACCGACCGGCTGTGGCTGGACGAAGCCTGGTCGATCATCGCCGGTGTGCGTGTCGACCGTTACAACGCCACCTTCAACGCGGTCACGGTCGGCACCGCGGCGACCGGGCCGCAAACGACCACGGCCAAGTCGCCCTCCACCATTGTCAATCCGCGCGCCAGCCTGGTGTGGGAGCCGGATGTAAACACCACGCTCTATTTCTCCTACGGCAAGTCGGCGATTCCGATCGGCACCTCGGTGGTGGGCGCGCCCACCCCGATTACCGTCGCAAACCAGGCGCTGGCCCCGGAAGAAAGCGAGACCCTGGAGCTGGGCGCCAAATACATCCTGTTCGATGGCGCCTTGGGTCTCTCCGGCTCGCTGTTCAAGATCCTGAAATCCAACGCCACCATTACCGACCCGGTCAGCGGCCTTGTACAGTTGCAGTCCGGCCAAAAGCAGCGGGTGCAGGGTCTCGAACTGTCCGCCACCGGCAAACTCATCGACGATCTTTCGGTGACTGCCTCCTATACCTATCTGGATCCGGTGATCACCTTCGATCTGTCGTGCGGCACCGCCACCCCCATCGTCTGCAATCCCAATCCCTTCACCATCGGCAAGCAGATCTTCTTTGTCCCAAAGAATGCCTTTCCAGCACATTGGGATCCTAAGCTTAGAATTCCACGTGGACAAGTTGTCGCGGCCGCTTCTATAGTGTCACCTAAATACTAGTGACTCCAGCGTAACTGGACTGGCCACAGTTAGGCCGCAAATGTAATCACACTGGCTCAC
>JADMIO011475792.1_pt1 | contig 35714 bp, 23 predicted proteins | sample 8958161 | NCBI WGS metagenome assembly JADMIO01 (sample SAMN16585339, study PRJNA669376) | soil metagenome | isolation source: Crop rotation soil | place: USA: Cullars Rotation, Alabama | collected 2011
GCCGCGACTTCAAGTCACGTGAATTCCAAGCTTCGGATCCCACTGTGCTGGAAAGGCAAAATGATGATCACCCTCCGTCAGGAGGGCAATATCGATCTTGAGCAATTGGGCTTCATGGTTGACATTGCCCTCCTGACGGAGGGCGGACAATCGGAGGGCGGACCATCAACGTCGGCGCCTACTATAAACATTGCCCTCCTGACGGAGGGCGTTGCACTCCTGCCTAGGGCGTCCATCAACTGCCGTTGATGTGACTTTTATGGACTTATTTCACACCGTGCCGGGCCATAACGTGTGAATCGCCGCAGGAAACAACACCAAGAAAGGTGGACTTATTCTTTGAGGGGTTCGGCGTCAAGAGCCGTCTTCAGCCGAGTAGACCTTTCCAGTTCCGCCCTAAGACCCGTTAGAGTCGCCTCCGCTCTTAGCCTCTCAACACGAAACCCTTCGATCTGCTTCGCGTCGACAAGCTTCCGCCGCATTCTCGACAGACTGAGCAGGATCGCCGCGGTTATCGCAAGAAAGAACAACCAGCTGCCAAAATAGCTCCTGCCGAGCAGCATGAACCCGATAATAACCATCACTATTGCCATGAATAAGCCAAAGAAGGCGCATCCTTTCTGAAGCGGCGCACTCTGTTCCCGGCTCCTCAGGCTTTGAATCTCATCCTCCACTTCCTCAATTCTTTCGCTGATCTCTTCTATTCTATTCTCGATCAATGTTGCGGCGTTTCTAACTCGTAGCGAATCGTCTGCATCCGGCCACATTTCGGAGAGGTTTACGACCTCCCCATGACGCCGCACCCAGTATGCAGTTGCACATCCCGGACAGATGACATTATCGAACTCGCCGGGAATCTCGAGGGCCCTCTGGCAGAGCGGGCAGTGGGTGGTGATAACTGTCATCGTGTTTGGCAATATTATTGTCGCGGCACTGAAATCTTCAACCAACACCGCGCACTCCACACTTTAAAACTCACATTTCGATGCTGTATAGTTTTGTGATTCATCAAGGACGGAAAACATCACATGGCGGATATAGAAACAATCACCGGTCTCGCTAAGCGACGGGGCTTCGCATTTCAATCCAGTGAAATCTACGGCGGCCTTGGGTCCGTCTGGGATTACGGCCCGCTCGGCGTCGAGCTCAAGAACAACATCAAGCGAACCTGGTGGCGATCGGTTGTCTACGAACGAGACGATATGGTGGGGCTCGATTCCAGCCTGCTCATGAACCGGCTTGTTTGGAAATACTCAGGCCACGAAGCCACTTTTTCGGATCCATTAGTCGACTGCAAAAAGTGCAAAGCCAGGCTCCGTGCCGACAAGATCGAGGGAAACAAATGTCCGGAGTGTGGTTCAACAGACTTAACCGAACCACGTCAGTTCAATCTGATGTTCAAAACGACCGTTGGCGCGGTCGAGGACGATTCGGGGCTGACATATCTCAGACCCGAAACCGCGCAAGGCATCTTCGTGAACTTCAAGAACGTCCTGGATAGCACCAATCGCAAACTGCCCTTCGGAGTCGCGCAGATCGGCAAGGCGTTTCGTAACGAGATTACTCCAGGTAACTTCATATTCCGTACTCGGGAATTCGAACAGATGGAAATCGAGTATTTCGTCAAACCGCCACATTCAGTAAAGCCCGGCGGCATGACCGATGACCAATGGCACGACCGTTGGGTCGAGGATCGATACAACTGGCATATTGATTTGGGTATGAGCCCGGAGAATCTCAGGAGATATGAACAGCCGCGTGAGGAGCTGGCACATTACGCAAAACGGTGCGTCGATCTTCAATATCGATTCTTCCCTGATCGCGAGGACCCTGAAAAACAATGGGATGAGCTCGAGGGAATCGCTAACCGCACAGACTTTGATCTAAAAGCTCACTCTAAGAAACCGGCGGATGGAGAAGGAAAACGCCTCAATCCCGACTCAACCGCGGACCTCACTTACTTCGATCACGAGACCAACCAGCACATCTTCCCTTATGTGATCGAGCCTTCAGCGGGTGTTGACAGGAAGGTGCTTGCCTTTATGATGGACGCATATCGCGAAGAAGAGGTGCGCGGAGAAAAGCGAATCGTGCTAAAGCTTCACCCGGAGCTGGCACCGATCAAAGTGGCGGTGCTTCCACTCGCAAAGAACAAGGAAGGGATAGTTAATCTGGCAAAGGATATCAAATCACGTCTTCAGCGAACCGGGGCGCTGCGCGCGGTGTACGACGACACTGCAGGCATTGGAAAACTTTACAGGCGCCAGGATGAAGTTGGAACCCCTTTTTGCATCACTGTTGATCACCAATCGCTGGAGGATAATCAAGTCACAGTGCGTGACCGTGACACAATGGAACAGGACCGCATCTCAATCAATGAGATCGAGCGGGTACTTGGCAAGAGACTCGGTCTGTCAATCGCATGTGACTAGGCAACTGAAAATCGCGTAACCTCAAAGTGCCAGGTACCAGAGCTCCCAGGAAGAACACCGCCAGGTGAAACAGGTTTCTTTTCATACTGATCTGTCGCCCGCTATTCTTACTCGAGATGAACCCGCAAATTATCAACCTATGTGAGGCGGTCCGCGCCGCCGGTGGCCGGGCGATGCTCGTCGGCGGATCGGTCCGAGATCGTCTCCTGAAGATTGATTCGAAGGATTTCGATATCGAGGTCTACGGCCTGCAGCCTGATTGCCTGCGTGCGGTGCTGGAGGGAATCGGTCCGGTAAATGCGGTGGGAGAACATTTTTCCGTATACAAGCTTGTTTTCTGGCCGGCTGATCGAGACGAAGAATCTGCACCGTTGGAGGAACAGGCCGGCGAAAAGGATCGTCATGAAAGATTTGAGATAGACATTTCCTTGCCAAGACGTGAATCAAAGAGCGGGCTCGGGCACCGTGGGTTTGTAATCGAGGGCGATCCATCAATGAGTTTTGAGGACGCCGCACGTCGCCGCGATTTCACGATCAATGCGATTCTTTTCGATCCGCTCACAGATGAAACCATCGACCCCTTTGGCGGCAAAAAGGATCTCGAACGAAGAATACTTCGAGTCGTTTCCGCAGATACGTTTGTAGAAGACAGCCTTAGAGTGTTACGCGCAGTCCAGCTGGCCGCCAGATTCGAGATGGTAATTGACCCGCATACCGTTTCGTTGTGTCGAACAATTGACCTGTCTGACTTGCCGCACGAAAGGATCTGGGCCGAGATGGAAAAGCTGCTAACGCTCGCGACACGTCCCTCGATCGGGCTCCAGGCAGCGTTCGATTTACACGTCCTGAAGAACGCGTTTCCTGAGTTCTTGTCATTGGTGGAAAGGCAAGATCACACAGGCGCGGAGGATTTATTTACCCAAACGAAGCGTGCACTCGACGCAGCAGTCAACTTGACGACCGGGTTATCTCATTCGAGGCGCATGGCGGTTATGCTGGCGACTCTTTGTTATCGGTTAGGAGCAGATCAGACGCGTAGCGTGCTGGACAGATTGGGTTTGTACACGATTGGCGGCTACGATGTTCGCTCGCAGGTGTTGTCGCTGATCCGAGAGAGTCGAACCGCTGAGCAATTCTATGGCCGACTAGACTCGATTAATGATGGTGACATTCGAAGGCTCGCTCAGCGTGTGGAGATTGATCTGCTCTATCGGGTTGAGAAAGCATGGGCGCTCGGCAGCGGAGCATCTACCAACCCAGCCGATCTGTTGTTAGATAGGGCGCGTAGTTTAGGGGTTGAGAACGGGCCGCCGGCCCCTTTGCTTATGGGCCGTCACCTTGTCGAAGCCGGTATTGAACCTGGGCCCGAACTCGGTAGGTTGTTGCGAAGCGCTTACGAGCTGCAGCTCGACGGGAAGATTACCACGACCGAGGAAGCGCTGGCTGCAGTGAGGGATTCGTAACATTCCTTTTCGCCCTGGTACACGATATCAACTACTAAACGCGACAGTGGGTTATCCCACGTTTTTCGAAATACTGCTGATGATAATCTTCAGCCTCCCAGAACGTCGAAGCTGGGGAGATTTCGGTGACGATGTCACGCGAATACTTCCCTGAACGCTGCAGTTCATCCCTGGACGCCCGCGCTGCAGATTCCTGTTCCTTGTTGTGAAAAAAGATGATCGACCGATATTGAGTACCGATGTCGGGTCCCTGGCGGTTGAGGGTAGTTGGGTTGTGTGAATCCCAGAATACTGACAGCAACTGCTTATATGATACCTTTTCGGGATCGAAGGTCACTTCGACGCTTTCCGCGTGACCGGTTCTACCGGAGCACACATCGTGATAAGTCGGGCGGTCAAACGTACCGCCGGCATAACCTACTCGAGTCGAACTGACGCCTTCGACCTCGCGAAAGGCGGCTTCGACACCCCAAAAACATCCCGCTCCAAATGTTGCCAGTTCCATCACAGTTACTCACTTTCTTCGTGGTTTATGAATTGTTGTCATTGAGTCGCAGAAAAGACAAGCCTGCGGCGAGTGAGACAGAGTGGTTCTGCGAAGTTTGTGTGAACTGAGGGTGCGTGCCGCTATGCTGTTGGGGTGGATGGTAGAGCTAGTGGATACCCACGGCGGGTATGAAATGTTGGAAATTCTTACACGGCATCGCTGTAATCTTTACTCTTTCGTCGTGATCTTTCACAAGGAATTTCACCTATTTGCAATGTTTAGCGGGGATTTACTATGTGTTTTCCTTGACCATCTATCGGCATACTTATTGCAGAAGCGTCAGTGGGGCAGAGATACGGGTGATGATAAGTCACTTCCGGTCTCTTATGCGGTTATCGTGGTGAGGACGGTAACCACAATAGGCGATGCGGATCTCTGCATCGCCTTTTTATTTCTTTCATAAGCAAGTGGGGATACTGTAATGAGAAGAGTCACGAGCCTTGTCGCCATTGCTGCGATGGCAGTAATCGGTACGGCAGGATGTGCGACCAAGAAATATGCCCGCAATCAGGTTAGCGAGCGGGTAACGCCCCTTGAGCATCGTGCGGGAGAACTCGAAGAAACATCGAGACGCAACACGCAAGATATAGGGAGACTGTCCACCGACATCACCGATGTTCGAGGCAGAGCGGATCGTGCGCAGTCGCAAGCAGACAGCGCACTGGCGAAGGCCGATCAAGCAAACACGAGAGTAAACACCGCCGAGCAATCGGTATCCGATCTACGATCCAATCTGGATAACTACACGCTTCAGAATACGGCTTCGGTTCGTTTCAATTTTGATAGCTACGAACTGACGCCGGAGGCTAAGGAGGCACTGGACCAATTGGCGGCGCAGATCAAGGATCGCGATAACTTCATCCTCGAGATTCAGGGTTACGCAGATGGGATCGGGAGCGACGCTTATAATAATCAGTTGACTCAGCGCCGGGCAGATGCCGTTCGCCGATACATCGCCGAACAACACAATGTTGCCTTATACCGTATGCATATACTTGGCTTCGGAAAAATCCGGCCCGTGGCCGACAACAAGACCCCGGAGGGTCGCGCGGAGAATCGTCGCGTCGAAATTCGTCTGCTCACTCGTAATGTCGGAGGAGCTACCGCGCAGACCAAACCCGCAACTGATCACTAGACCCTCTCTCTCGCTGATCGAAAGGCTAGAACCGCAGCCCTCGATCAGAGCCCCCAACGCAAAGGCGGACCCGAAAGGGTCCGCCTTTTTTGTCTTCCGCTTGACTCCCAACCCCTCTAGACTTTAATAGGAAACTGTGGCAAGTCGAACAAAATCGCGGCCGAATATCTTTTGCTACAAGTATCCGCGTCCAGCCGTAAGTGTAGACATCGTCTTGTTTCATCAGGTCGAAGGCAAACTGCAGGTTTTGCTTATCAAACGCGCCAGAGAACCATTTAAGGGCCGCTGGGCGTTTCCGGGTGGATTCGTAGATAAAGACGAATCGCTGGAGGATGCCGCAAACAGAGAGCTTCAAGAAGAGACCGGTCTTACCGCTATTAAGCTCGAACAGCTTGGGGCCTTTGGAGATCCAGGCCGGGACCCGCGTGGTCATACTGTAAGCGTGGTCTTCTTCGCCGTTCTAGATCAACGCCAAGACGCCATCGCTGCCGACGACGCTTCGGAGGCACGCTGGCACTCGGCGCAACGGCCGCCGAAGCTTGCGTTCGACCACAAGAAAATTCTAAAAGCAGCTTTGAAACGGGTATGACAGCGTGTTGTCTTAGTCGATATCAGCCCCAACGAGTCGAGAAAAACCAGTGAGCCAACCCGGGGAAAGCTCTTCTGAACTGCTTGTTTCCGATTCAGCAAGATTGCATATCGCACTTGTCGAGCCCGAGATTCCTCCTAACACCGGAAACATTGCTCGCCTGTGCGGCGCCACATTCACACCATTACATCTTGTGGGAAAGCTCGGGTTTCGTACGGATAATAAAGCCGTTCGCCGCGCAGGTCTCGACTATTGGGACGAAGTCGAGATTCAGTACCATCTCAACATGGAGCAGTTTTACAGAGCATTACCTCTATGCCGGTTTATTTATTTCACAACGAAATCGCGGCAGGTTTATACATCCTTTGAGTATGCATTGGGCGATTGTCTCGTGTTTGGCAGTGAGACTCGCGGCTTGCCCGAGGATTTGCTGAAAGCAAATTGGGAGCGCGCATTGACTATACCGATGCCGAATACGCATATCAGATCTCTCAACCTCGCTACGTCGGTTGGTATCGCGCTCTATGAAGCACGCAGACAGGTCTTTCGCTAGTAGTTTCCGGGTTGTTGTTGACTCTGCGGTTGAGAATACCGCAGAGTCAACCAGGTCGCGCAGCTCGCTCGTGACAGGGAAATAAATGAGCTTTAGGCGGTTGTTAGAATCTTCCGGTGGTAAAACTATCCGACCTCTCACCAGTCGACGGGTTGACTACTCTTATTGACACCGGTACACCAGCGGGGAATGTCCTCTTCAACGGTTTCTTACCAAGATCGGCTTTCAGTTGTGTCAAGGTTCCATTTGCTAACGCGAATGAGTTGTCGTAGCTTACCGTCGGAAGCGCGACGCCATCTACCTCGATCACGGACGAGCCATTTACAAAGCCAAAACCGTTTATCGTCACTGACCATTTTCTGAACTCGACGTTAACGATTTGTTGCCGTGTAACGGGTGCGATCGTGTTAGTTAAAGCGTCGTAGGCGCTGGCTCGCCCCGAGCGAGCAACCAACGAGACTAGAGACGGAAGCGGTTCGGATGTATCTATTATCCGTTGTTTGACTGCAGTCGGCGAGAGATCAGGCTCATGTGCCCACAACAAAACTGCGATACCTGAAACATAGGGGGTCGACATCGAGGTCCCGCTGAGCGATCCGTAACCGCCACTGCTCGTCGGTATCGTGCTCAGAATCGACACTCCCGGAGCCGCAAGGCTAACGTTTTGATGTCCGTAGTTGGAAAACGACGCAAAGTTTCCACTGGCATTTACCGCTCCAACCGATATCGTGTTTGAATACTCTCCTGCGTAGGAACTTGGAAAGTCGGGTGTTTCGTCAATGTTGGCTCCGTCATTGCCCGCAGCGCACACAAAAAGAATCCCAGCGTTGTTCGCGTCTTGAATTGCCTGCCGCAGGGCGAGAGAATCACTGCCCCCTCCCCAGCTTGCATTGATAACTCTTACGTTCACGCCGCGGCGCCGCATGTCTATCGCGTAATTAATGCCTTTGACTGCATTCGATGTTGGTCCGGAACCTTTTGGTCCTCCGAGAAACTTCAGCGACATAATTTTGACGTGCCAGGCGACACCAGTCACACCGATTCCATTGTTTCCGACAGCACCAATCGAGCCAGCTACGTGGGTCCCATGCAAGTCCTCTCCGTTGTCTCTAAAAGTCCGGTTCGAGCCATCAAAGAAGCTCCATCCGTTTATATCGTCAACAAGACCATTCCCGTCGTCATCAACCCCGTTATCGGCGATTTCGAATGGATTGACCCACGCGTTCGCCGCGAGATCGGCGTGCTTTAGATCGACTCCTGTATCGAGTACCACCGCCACAACATCGTCGCTACCGGTCGTTACGTCCCAGGCTCGCGTGGCATCTATGTTTGGTGAAGCGATACTTGGATCACAGGTGAGGCAACCAGTCGTTGATAAACCCCACATTTGAAAGAACAGGGGATCGTTAGGAATAGTCTCCAGAGTGTGGACAATGTAGTCGGGTTCCGCGAATTCGACTCTGGGGTCTTCATTGGCCCGGCGGACAGCCTCCTCAACCGAAAGACTGTTATTGAGGTGTAGCAGCTGTATTCCGTTGCGCCGTCTGTTGGTCAGCGATTCAGCTCGTGCTCCTGGGACTCGCAATACTTCCTCGGCGATTACATCGGAGTCTAAAGTTTCCAATGCGGCCTTGTATTTGACAATGATGCGATCTTGCGCGTAGCCCTGCGTGGGTTCGGGCAGTTGGGAATGGGCTTTGGTTTGAGAAAAAATGAAAATTGAAAAAAAGACCAGACAAGTGCAAAACGACAGGCACTTCCTCATGTTGCTACCTCAGATTTAGACTTCGGAACCGACACGTTGGGACTCTTCATTGGGGACTATCAAGAGCCAATTAACAGCAATCTTGTCAGACTCTTGTGGGAGACGGCTAATTATATTAGCGAACCCGCTGGAAAGGCAATAGTTCACGTTTCATCAAGATTATAAGACGACGCAACCGGTAATTCATTTACGAGAGCCGCGAGAGACCACCGGCTAAAGTCGCTCGTGATCTCGATCGCCACTTCAGTGTAATCATCGCAGTATACTTCCCATACTCTTCCCCGTGTAACCAGTCATTTCGAGATAACCGCGACCGCGAATGCTCCCATTCTTCGTATCTCTCGCAATGATGCTTCCTTCCCAATATGTGACACCCGTGCTTTCAGGTGTGCGCAACTCCTGATCCTCAAAGGCCGCCGTGATGGTAAGTTGCAGGTCATACCTGGGTAGAGAAACTCTCCAACCTACCGGATAACGAGCACCGCTGCGCGGAGATTGCCAGAAATCGCCCGGTTCAAGTGAAAAATCCGCGATGGCGAGATGCGTCGGTTTCCCGCTCATATCGATCAGAGTCGCGCTGGAATGAGGATCGATCGAGCCGTCTTCGCGCCTGATCTGGAACAACATCAAATCCCTGCCGTCCTCAAGCTGAATCGAAAACCAATCCCATCCCGTCTGCTTCTCATCTAGAAAGCTTGTTCCAAATTCATGATCTATCCAGCTTAGACCCACTACATCGAACCTTTCGCCTTCGACCGTAATCTCACCCGAGGATCGCGCCCTCGACACCGAGTAATAGTGCGAAGCATTTGCCGAAGAAGGCCCTCGTCGACTTACACCGTTTTCACCGTGGATGACTTCGTCCTTCGTTGGCTCGAGGTTGATATCGAGAGCGTAGCGGTTTTCAGCCGCTTGTAACATATGACTGGCCTCGGAGATTTTTGCCTCCCAGTCTTCATTCCATATTCGGATCCGTTTTGAGTCCGAATCCGACCTGTAAGAATCAAGACTATCCGCACCGGCCCATCCAATACCGGCGCGGTTTATACGATCGAATGAATGAAAGCGCTGTCGATCTATATCCGAAATTGCGAAATGAGCCATGTACAAGTCTCGCAATGCCCATCGCGAAGGGTTAGAAAGGCCTCGAGTAACGCCCACTCTGAAGAATGTCAATTGATAACCAAACCGATGTCCGGTTTGGCTTTCTAGATTCCCCGTGTAGTACCACCACTCAACACGATAATCGGGATGGGCAGAATGGTCGCGTGGAAAAGAATATTCATAGCCGGGGACAGCTTCCCGCCAGGTCGCGCCCAGCACCGGCAGCGGCAAGAGTGAATTCGAATAATTGAAACGAGGAACCAACAAACAAAGAAATGCCGCCACGATGAAACATCTATATCGAGATCGCATTTGACTCATAAATGATTATGATTGGCTATTCCTCCCTGACGAAATGTAAGCCGCCCGTCTTTACGGCTCGTGCCGCTGGATACAAGCCCGCAATCGCGGTAATCCCGATAATTATCAGCGTCGACTGAATTAAGAACCCAACCGGAAGGTGAAATTGAATCGTCCACCCGAACGACTGGACATTTATTACGTAAATCAAGATCAGCGAAAGCATGAACCCAATGGAGATTCCCACGCCCTGACTAACGCTCCCGATCAGCAATGCCTCGATAACGATCATCCGGCGAATTTGATTCCTTGTCGCCCCGATAAACCCCAGGACAGCAATCTCACCCCGGCGCTCGAGGATAAGAGTGATCATAGTCGCGATAACCCCCAGCGCGGCGATGACGATCGCGATTACTTCAAGCGCGTACGTTATGGCAAAGGTGCTATCGAAGATTCGCATTACCTCTCGCCTCAGACTTACGTTGGTTGTGAATAGTATTTGAGAGGACGCGCCGATGGTTCTCGACAACCGATCACTTACCGTGCTTGCGTCCGCGCCGGTACGAAGATAGATCGACATTGTTGTTGGTCTTGCATAAGGGAAATGCCTTGCGTAGGTCGATTGATCCATCACCACCCATCCACGGCTGCTCGAGTAGTCATAGTATATTGCGACGATTTCGAAGGAATGTGCGCCAGTCGCAGTCGGCAGCTCGATCACATCACCAACCCCTTTTTTAAACCGCAGAGAGAAGCTTTCGTTGACGGACACACAATCCCGACCAATTGCCCCGCGTAATTTTTCGCGAGCATCCGACGGAGCCTTGAACAGAAGCCTTCCGTGTTTCAGGAAGGTGTCAAACTCTCCCGCTCCTGTGGTTATGGGTTCATTTTGATAAACCAGCTGCTGAGTCGTAAACGGATAGACCGTGTCTACATCGGGGTCGTTCTTTGCCGCCGCGATGGCCTCATAGGAGATTTCACCTTCATCAGTGGTTGCACTTTGCGTTATTGGTTTCGCGTAGATGTCCGCGACCATCGTCTCGTCGACCCAATATGAAACAGTTTCGCGAAAACTTCCAATCATCACTGAGACCGCTACCATCATCGAGAGTGCAACAGAAAGGGCGGCGACCGAGATCGACACTCTTGGAATAGAGGCGCGCAGATTTGCGCTTGCGAGGATTACCTCGACACGCCCCACACTAAAAACCCGGGCAAGCCACCTGGCGCTGGCAACACAGATCAACCATAAGGCGTTCGGAATAAGAAACGCTCCCCCGAACATCAAGCCCATGGCGGCGACGTAACCAAACAGCGGCAGGCCGTTGACAGGTCCGAGTCCCGTCAACAGGTACGATGCGACAAACAGCAAAAATGAAATCGAAAAATACCTGAGAGATGGTTTGAAGGAGCGCGCCAGCCGCTTTGCTCCGCGGATCGCTTCGACTGGTCTCACGCGAGCCGCTTCAAGCGCCGGCACCGTCGAGGCAACAATCGCAAGCGGAAGGGCAAGGGCGAAAGCAAGAATTACCTCTGAGATCCTCACGCCGTGACGCTGAATAGTTTCGGTTGCCGCGGTAGCAATGTAGAAGGTTTCGACAGTAGTCGCAGTGACCTGAACCGCCGCGCCCGCCAGCAATCTGCCAAACCCAAGACCAAGAAACGTACCAACAACTGACAACAGCAAGGCTTCGCCCAGGAAAAGTCCAAGAATGATCGGGCGACTTGCTCCCACTGCTCTGAGTGCGCCCACTTCTTCGCGACGGGTAATCACTGATATTGACACGGTGTTGTAGATCAGGAAGAGACCGACCAGCAGCGCTATTGACCCAAGCGCGCTGAGATTGAACTGAAAAGCGGCAATCATCTTCTCGACCTGGTCGTATCCCGCTTCGGGACGCAGCACTGTCAATCGATCCGAAAGCTTATTGCGTATCTCAGTTTCTATGGCACCCAGCTCCGAGCGTTCGTTCAGTTTGACGTCGATTCTGTCCAGCAAACCGATTCGATTAAACGCAAGCTGTGCCGCGGCGATGTCCAGCAACGCAAAGTTTCCCTGAAGCGCCCGCGCGGGGCCTTCGTTGAGAAGAAGTCCTCGAACTATGAATTGCCGCCGCGAATCGCCGATCAATAATGTAATCCGACTTCCAATCGAGATTTGATGACGCTGCGCAAATTGCTCAGTTAGCACGATTGATTCTGGATCGACAAGCAACATCAAAAGCTGGCGGACGTCAGGTTCGGCGCCGTTCTCGCCAACACGAAGGAGCTTGTAATTACGTAACCCGCGCTCGCGCAGCACATCGACGCCGAGGACCTGCAGATAAGGACCGGGCATCGCTTCCGCTTCTACTTCTGATGGAGATGCCGAACCAGGTAATTCGATCATAGCGAAGCCGGTGATAACCGGGCTCACTTGACCATACGAGCGCAGCCAGCCCAGGTCCGCAAGCAGCATTTCGTCGAAACGCCCGGCTGACCCGGTTATTTGAATTGATGTTTCGCCGGCAACTGAATCGGTCGCTGCTCGGAATGATTCGAGCGCACCTGCGTTCGCAATTCTTATTGCTATCGCGACACCGACTCCGAGACTGATTCCGAGCACAGTTATGACCGATCTCAACTTCTCTCGTATTAATGCTCGCAGAATAAATTGCTTAAAAAGTTTAAGATAGGCGGTCATTTTCTCTCTTCGATGACACCGTCCCGCATTTGTAACGAATGCCGTGCGTATCCCGCGGCTTCCGCTGAGTGGGTCGCAAGAATAATCGTGAGACCGAGCTCGCGGTTAAGCTCGGCGAGAAGGTTCATAACCTGGATCCCGTTATCGGTATCCAGATTTCCGGTCGGCTCATCGGCAAGGATGAGATCGGGCCTCGCGACTATTGCACGCGCGAGAGCGACTCGTTGCATTTCTCCGCCGGAGAGCTCTGCTGGATAGTGGGCGAGGCGTTGGCCGAGCCCAACCCGTTCCAGCATCTCGGAAGTCCGTCTGCTCGCTGACGAGCTTGGCACTCCATCAAGCATCAAGGGGAGCGCCACATTCTCTGCCACGTTGAGGGTTGGCAGCAGGTTGAAGAACTGAAACACGAATCCGATCTTCTTTCTCCGAAGTTTGGCCAGGTCTTCCTCAGAAAGTGAGACAAGATCTACACCGTCCAGAAGGACGCGCCCTCGAGTTGGTCGATCGATGCCGCCCAGGATATGAAGGAGAGTTGATTTTCCGCAGCCTGATGGGCCGGTTAAAGCGATGAAGTCACCCGGTGACGCCACAAAAGTAATGCCTCGAAGTGCATTCACCGACCGGCCGGAGCCGTCGTAAGTTTTTTCAACGTTGTTGACAACAAGGATCGGCAAGCAGCTCTCTTGATAACTCAATCAAAGTATTGCGTGGAGGTATCGTCCGAGCAAGTTTATCGAGCTTAATTTTCTTAACATAGGTATGAAACCTTCAGAGCGATATTCTGATTCAGCGCTGGGCGCGCCTAGAGACTTCGTTTGCCTTCGGATGAATGACGTTTTCATTGGAAAAAGGCTTCCATTTTGTTAATCTCTCCAGGTTGGATGCTGACCGCTGCGGGCACAGTTCACGCCGTCGACCCGCAGATCTGAAGAACGCATCTGGACCTTTGAAGTTAAAGGCCCTCACACCCGCGCACGATAAACAAGCTGTTTTAGCGCTGCCTGACATATGTCGCAAAAAGTCAGCTTCAAATTTTCCCCAAATATTGTACGTTATGGACTTGCGGTTCTGGGCGTTGTGCTCGCCACTCTCGTCCGCCAAGTTCTCAACCCGTGGCTCGGTGCTCGTCTGCCGTTCACCACCTATTTCATAACCGCAATTGCAATCGCGATTTTTCTAGGTATCGGCCCGGCATTGCTCGCAATGTTGTTAGGCGGGCTGTTAGGGACCTATCTCTACATTTTATCGATTAATCTTCCTGGAAACCCCGGATTGGTTCAGCTGCTCCCTTATGTTGTAATTACCGCCGGTCTCGCCTTACTAATCAAAATCATTCAGGACGCTCGACGAAGAGCTGAGCAGGCGGCCTTCGAACTTGCGCAGAGCCGCGAGCGAATCGCCACGATCCTCGCCAGCATCGGCGATGCGGTGATCGCTACCGATCTTTCCGGTCGAGTCACTTTCATGAATGGCGTCGCTCAGACGCTTATCGGTTTCAATGAGCTTGATGCAACTGGAAGGCAAACGCAGGAATTATTCTCGGTCATCGATCAGGAATCTCAAGAACCGGCCGAGGATCCGGTTAAACGGGTTCTGCAAGGAGATGCTGTTACTAAGCCGGCCCGACAGGCTTTATTGGTCTCGAAAAGTGGAATCGAAACGCCTATTGAAGACAATAGCACCACGATTACAAGCGAAGGCAAAACGACCGGGGTGGTGCTTGTATTTCGTGATATCACACAACGAAAGCTGGTCGAACAGGCGCTGCGAGAAAAGGAGCGGCGTTTTCGAACTATGGCGGATACAACGCCAGTCATGCTTTGGCTCTCAGGCCCGGACGGGTTGTACAACTTCTTCAATCAATCCTGGTTGGACTTTACCGGCCGGAGAATGGAAGAGGAGATAGGTTACGGCTGGGCCGAGAATGTTCATCCCGATGATCTCCGGCGTTGTCTTGATACCTACATGGCGGCATTGGAGAGCCGGCAGAGCTTTACCATCGAGTACCAATTGAGGCGGTTTGACGGTGAGTATCGATGGGCATTGTGCAACGGTGTGCCTCGTTACACCAAAGACGGGGAGTTTGTAGGCTTCGCCGGATCGAGTGTAGACATCGCGGATCGCAAGAAAGCTGAAGAGGCTGCTCACTCGCTTGCGTCGATCGTGGAATCTTCCGAGGATGCGATCATCGGAAAAAAACTCGACGGAACAATCGTGAGCTGGAATGCTGCCGCCGAGAGGATTTATGGCTACACCGCGAGCGAGGTAAGCGGGAAGCACATAAGCATTTTGGCCCCCACCGATCGTGCTGACGAGTTAACTAACATATTCGAGACGCTCAAAAAAGGCATAGCAATCCCACACCTGGAGACGGTGCGAAAGACCAAAGATGGTCGCGTGATCGACGTGGCGCTGACGATCTCGCCGATACGCGACGAATCGAGACGGGTTACTGGCGCCTCTACGATTGCTCGCGACATTACAAATCGAAAGAAGACGGAACAGGAACGTGCGCGTCTGGCGTCGCAGGTCGAGAATGAGCGACAACGCCTCGATAACGTTGTGGCAAACGTACCGGGTGTTGTGTGGGAAGCGTGGGGCGACCCTGATCACGCTTTACAACGAATCGACTTCGTCAGCGATTATGTCGAAAAGATGCTGGGATACAGCACCGAAGAATGGTTGTCAAAACCGAACTTCTGGCTTTCTATCGTACACCGGGAAGATGCCGATCGAGCTGCCGAGGAAGCGTCGGCGATCTTTAAATCAGCCAAAGGAGGCACGAGCAGGTTCCGCTGGATGTCAAAGGATGGCCGAGCAGTATGGGTAGAGGCTCAGTCGGTGGTGGTGTGCAACGAATCCGGGACGCCTGTCGGGATGCGCGGAGTCACTATGGACATCACCGAACGCAAGCGTACCGAAGATGCGCAACGCTTTCTAGCTGAGGCAAGCGGCCTGCTTGCGAACTCCTTGGATTATGAGACTACGCTCGGGAGCGTAGCTAAACTGGCCGTGCCGAACCTGGCTGATTGGTGCGTTGTTCATGCAATCGGCGAAAACAATCGTCTGCAACAGATCGCGATTGTCCATAGCGATCCAGCCAAAGAGGAAGCTGTTCGAGCGTTCCAGAAGAAGTATCCTCCGGATCCAAACGCAAACATCGGCGTGCCGAACGTGTTGCGAACCGGCCGAGCGGAGTTCTATCCCATAGTCAACAAGGAACGCCTGGCGATGGTCGCCCGAAACAAAGAGGTGGGCGAAGCCCTCACAAACCTGGGTCTAAAATCCTGTATGATCGTGCCACTGGTTGCACGAAACCGTACGCTCGGAACGATCACGCTTGCAACCGCTGAATCCAATCGCTTTTACGATGTAAACGATCTCGCGCTGGCAGAGGACGTGGCACATCGAATCGCATTAGCGGTAGACAATGCACGCCTTTACCGCGAAGCCCAACAAGCAGTGACGGCCCGCGAAGAAGCTCTTCAAGTTCGCGACGAACTGTTGAGCCGTGAACACGCAGCTCGCGAAGAAGCCGAATCAGCAAACCGAGCGAAGGACGAGTTTCTTGCGACCGTATCGCACGAGTTGCGGACGCCGCTGAACGCCATACTCGGTTGGGCGCATATGCTTCGAGCAAACAAGCTCGATACGATCACGCAGAGCCGAGCTCTCGAGACCATTGAACGAAACGCCAAGTCGCAGGCGCAGTTGATAGAGGATATACTCGATGTATCGCGGATAGTTGCCGGGAAGCTGAACTTGGAAGTGCGGCCGGTAGAGCTTGGAGCGCTGGTAGAGGCGGCTATGGACGCGGTTCGGCCGGCTGCCGATGCCAAGGGAATATCGCTTGGGACTATAATGGATCCCGCAGCGGGTCCGGTTCTCGGCGATCCGAATCGATTACAACAGGTCATCTGGAATTTGGCCGCTAATGCAGTCAAATTCACTGATAGAGGCGGGAGCGTTCAGGTTCGGCTTCAACGAACTGGTTCTTATGTTGAAATCGTAGTAATCGATTCCGGACAGGGAATCAACCCTGAGTTTTTGCCGTATGTGTTCGATCGATTCCGACAGGCAGACGCAACCAGTACCCGAAATCACGGCGGATTAGGTCTCGGTCTGGCGATCGTGAGGCATCTTGTTGAAATGCATGGCGGAGCAGTACAGGCAGATAGCCCGGGAGTTGGAAAGGGCGCAACGTTTACCGTGAGACTTCCGGTATTGACCGGGCGCGAAGGTAAACCGGGCATCGATCGTCCGCAGGCAAACGCGACCTCTAACATTCCTTCACCGTCCCCAAGGCTTGAAGGCATTCACATTATGATCGTGGACGATGAGCAGGATACACGCGAAATGTTGAGATTGATGATGAGGCAATTTGGCGCCAACGTGCGGGCCTGCGCATCGAGCAAAGAAGCTCTAAGTGTATTGAATGATTGGAATCCGGATGTAATCGTGAGCGACATCGAGATGCCAGACGAGGATGGCTATGAGCTGATACGCGAAGTTCGCAGATTGGAGGCGAACAACGGGGGACGTAAGGTTCCGGCGGTCGCGCTGACTGCATACGGTCGCGTCGAAGACAGATTGCGAGCTCTAGCCGCAGGATATCAGATTCATGTTGCAAAACCTGCCGAGCCCACTGAGTTAGCGTTGGTGATTGCAGGACTGGCGACTAGAAGCGCAGGCGGTCACGGCTAGACAAGTTTACTCAACTCGACAAACTCAACCCGAGCACACCTCCACCAACCTCAGATATTTCGAGAGTAATAAGTCCAATAAAGCAACGCCTGACCCGTTTGCGCCGACAGTCAAGGTCGCCAACGATCGCACATGAGATCATCGACGAGACGGCGCGCCTTTCTTCAATGTTATGAAGTGTAGTTTGTCCGTTTGAGGAATCTCAACAGTACACAAGAGGATGTGCCTTCTATTTGGAGGGTACGCGCAGAGACGCCAACCTGCATTTCACTGATTCGGGTCGGGAGGTCATTCGCCAGAAGGTCCATAGTTCGTAGGATCACGTCTTTCGCTTTCCGGCGTCCTGTCTGCTTCGTCAGGCGACGCACCCGGAGGGGCCAGCGGAGGATTCGGAGCTTGCGCCGGATAAGGTGCCTGCGAAGGATATGGTGTCATAGGTGGATACGCTGGCTGTGGAGGATATGGCGGCAGCTTTCGCTTCTCAAAAACCGCCACTCCGATCACACCCCCCAAGGCAGCGGCGCCGGCTGCTACAACTGCAAACATAATCCATACCACCAGCGAAATCACTACCGGATGGTTTTGCATCATCGCGATCATTTGATTCATCATCTCGCGGCTTGCAGCATCAGTGAGATTGTCCGATCGCTGTTCCATCTGGGTAATCAGGTTGTTCCACTGCAACAACATCCAGGGAATGCCGATGACGAGATAAACCAGGGAACCAACTATCCCGGCTAGCGCGCCCGCGCCAGCCCCTTCTCCCTTGGTGACTGGCAGCACCGGCGAACGCTTGATTAATAAATAAGCCGCAAGTGCGCCGCCCACGATTCCCCATCCACAACAACAAAAATTCACATATGAAACAATCGGTATGACTGAACCAAGACCAATCACGAGGCCGCCTAAAAGAGCCGGCTGAAGCTTTGACGGTTTTTGTGTCATCTTATGAGTCCAATCTGTCTTTTGAAACTCGGTTCAGCTCTTTTGAAGATCCGGATGCTTGCTAAAAGCGCACAACCGTGTCCGGGCCACCTTCGATATGCACTGTATCAATAAAACGAACCCGCTTTGTTCGTTCTGTCGCCATTATTATTGATGAGGTCCGAATACCGGTACCAAAGAAGCGCACCCCGCGAAGAATGGTGCCATCGGTAACTCCTGTAGCGGCGAAAATAATCTTCTTGCCTGGAGCCAGATCGTCGGTATCGTAGATCCGCCGCGGATCGTTAATACCCATATTTTTCATCCGCTCGGCGGCGTCTTCCGAAATACGATTTCGATCTTCGATGTCTTCAAGTTGTTCCTTCAAGACAAAGCGCGCGAGTATTTGACCGTTCAAGCACTTCATCGCCGCAGCAGTGAGAACCCCTTCGGGCGCGCCGCCGGTACCCATAACTGCGTGTACGCCGGATCCAGCCACCGCCGCCGAAATACCGGCAGAGAGATCGCCGTCCGAAATCAACTTTATTCGCGCTCCAGCCTCTCGAATCTCGGAAATGAGCTTCTGATGACGCGGTCTCTCCAAGACTATTATCACCAGATCCTCAATATCCCGATTAAGCCTTCGCGCAATGCTTCTCAGGTTCTCTTTGACCGGAGCATCCAGATCCACAGCTCCCTTCGATGAAGGACCCACAATCAACTTCTGCATATACAGATCTGGCGCATGTAAGAGACCGCCCTTTTCCGAGCACGCCATCACTGCAATCGCGTTTGGCGATCCCGTCGCGCAGAGATTTGTACCTTCCAGCGGATCAACCGCGATGTCGACTTCCGGGAAATTATCAATGTCCTCGTCATCGGCGTGATGACCGAGTCCCACTTTTTCTCCGATGTAAAGCATCGGGGCGTCGTCGCGTTCGCCCTCACCGATCACAATCTCGCCACGCATCGGAACGGTATCCATGACTTCTCTCATCGCTTCGACTGCAACGTGATCTGAGTATTTGCGGTCGCCTTGACCCATTGTCTGCGCCGAAGCAATCGCCGCGGCTTCGACAACACGCAAGAAGTCTAGTCCGAGCTCGTGTTCCATTTTTCGCTCTATCATTACTGGATTCCTCCCGTTTATGACTCTAGCTTTATGTAGAACTTTACCCGCGCTTTGCACCTCTCTCAATTAGATCGCGATATAAGACCATACCAATTTAATTGGTTAAGTAGTCCTCGCGAATCGTCCCAACGAACGTAGACCTAACGAGATAAAGCTCATTAATTGAAAAGGAAGCCGAGGGAATCTGTTGAATGATCCATTGAAATATACGGTAGCTTTTATTGGGTTTGGCCAACGTTTTTGGATTTCAGTCTTAAGCTCCACAGGCTTGCGCAAATCAATCTTCAAATACTCCGGGGTTTCATTCCATTCCGGATAGGGCCTCTCCCATTGCTTTAAGACCGCTGGCGCGACCCATCGCGGCAGGTCATTTCCGTTCGCAGCCCACGGTATATCCTGGGCGTTCGCACCGAGCAGTTTCTGGGCAAGTCTTACTGTGCACGATACCCAACCGGCAACGCGTTTATCTTTTCCAACACAAAGGTCCCAGTCGATCTCACCAGGATTTTGCTCCAATGCTGCCGCAATATCGCAAAGACTCAATGGACGCCACGCACCGTGTTTCAGGAAGTGAATACACAGTATGCGCAAATGGTGTTCAAAGCAGGGGACAAGCACTTTAATCTCTCCAACCTTTATCGTCTGTGCATTATCAAGCACCTCAATAAGAGGCAAGCCGTAAAAATCATCCAATCCTTTGTGAGCGTCCACATTTATTTTCATCCCTTCGGGTGTCTTGAGAACCTCGGAAGCGGTTGAAAAATGGGCGCTGTCAAAGCAGAGATCGATATCGCCGTAAGGACGAAGACCCAACTCAGGGTACAATGAAGCCGCGGCGCGCCCCTTAATCAGTAAGGGCTCGACGCCCCTAGATCTCAACAGGTTTATTATTTGTTCTATTTCAACTTCGTGCAGACCCGCGTAAAGAGTGTGGAGGCGATATGCTTGTTGAAGCTTGGCTGCGACGGGCGATGTTCGGAGAGCGGAATCCTTGATGCGCTTCCAGCCCAGGGCTCCGGCACCCGAGCCTAGCAGTTGCGGGATTACAGCCTCGATTTCTTCTTCGCTGAAATCGAATTCGGGTGGATTTGACCGCCACGAGCCGGAGAGAAGCCTGGCGATCAACTGGCCGGGATGTTGTCTGACACGGCGCTCTGACATGGCTGGCCGTGATGAGCCCTGCTCTCGTAGGCCATCGAGGCTCATGCTTCCGCAATGTTATCCACAACGACCTGCGTTGCAGATGGGTACGCAGCACTGAGCGCTGGTGGTACAGGCGGAGCCAGTAGGAAGACAGGTGGCTGCTTGAATTGCTTCCGGTACAACAATGGATGATACCAGCGGAAGGGCGACTGCCGCTGCCGTCCCGACGCGCCGCATAGCCTCGCGGCGGGATATCCTTGACGCGCTCGGGTCTTTGCGAAGCTGTGCTTCCAGCAGATTCGCCTTCGAAAGCTGATCAAAGGCCATCCATACGATCGCGTCGTCGATTTGTATCTTCGTTTCTTTTCCCAAGAGACGAACCATTTGCTCGACGCTGGTTTTGCCGTCGCAGTGGTTCCAAACCAGTGCCGCAGTCCGGTTAAGACAATGCGCCTTCTGGCGAACCAAATCGTAAATCAAAACCTCATCAGGCAGCTCCTGAACCAACAGCCCCTCTTTTCTAGCGCGGGGTACGGATTCTTGTCTTAAATTCATAGTTCTCCTGGGAATCGCCTCCACGAAGACTTATAACTCGTCAGGGGCTACGATCGCAGCTAACTCGACAACAGCGATCTACGACTCACGCTTCCCGGCGTACTTATTACCGCATTTCAGTTTGGCTGGTCGTTTTGTTCCCAGATTCAGAACAAATTTGGGGCAGGCCTCAACGATTCGAGACGCCAATCCACACCAACCCACCCTGACAGCAAAACTGCCTGTATGTGCGCTATCCTATTGTCAAACTAGATATGTGTCAAGTATTGAAGTCGCTCTGAAGCAGCAAAGAATCCGGCATTCGCTCGATTTGGATGGAAACTTCGCCATTCTCGGCCAGCCATCTAAATTTTTACTTGCGCTCCGTGCCAGCTGAGGTGAGTATTTGCTTGGCACTCAGCGTCTGCTGCGGCTTCAAAATAAACATGACTAAAACCGACGATTCAAATTCAAACCCGGTTCTGCATACCCATCATATCTTTAAGGCACATCGGGAACTGCTTGAGGATGGCGTACGCAACCGCGCATTCTACGCCGCCCTTGAGAAGAGCGTAAACAGCGATTCTATGGTGCTCGACATCGGTTCTGGTACTGGGATCTGGGCAGTAGCCGCGGCATTGTTGGGCGCAAAGAAGGTCGTTGCTGTCGAAAGAGACCCGCTCCTTGTTCGACTCATCAAAAATCTCGCGCGTGAAAACGGGGTTCAACACAAGATTGAAGCCCTCGAAGGTGACTCACGAGAGATAAGCATGGCCAGGGAATTTGACTTATTTATCAGTGAAACCATAGGCAATAGCGCATTCGATGAAGACATCATTTCGATCACGCTTGACGCTCGCAAAAGATTTCTAAAGCGGGGCGCCGCTCTAATCCCGAGCGCCGTGTCGCTGGTTGTCGCCCCGGCTCAACTCAAGAAGCTATCCAGGAAGTCTCCTTCGGGCGTCCCGTTCAACAGCAACTACTTTAATTCCCTATCCTTAAATATCCCGATACTGCTACGCGAAAAAGCAGGGCTCAAACTTATTGCAGAGCGGAAGGAATTGCTTCGCGTGGACCTGAGAACGGTTAAGAAATCGCCGATCTTTGCCAACCTCTCTGCCCGGTGGAAACTCAAGAACACAAAGGGTATGAACTGTTTTGTGACCTGGGCCGAAGCAATACTGGCCGAAGGGATCAAGTTATCGACGCTTGAAACGACCTCCTGGGCGCCGATAGTTTATAGGTTCAAACCGTTCTCGGAGATACAAGGAGAATTGGGGTTCGTTCTCGACATTTCAACCAAAAATAATTTTTGGTCGGCAAGTCTGGTTAAACGCGGAAAGGAGGAGCGCCAGTCATATTCGCCCGTTCTGGCACTCGCGTCACTCAACGCATTTCAGATGGCCTCCACTTAGATGAACCCGAATGAACATCTTCGTCTAATGCCGGATTCATGATTATCGGTTCGTAGCGACTGATCTTTCCGCGGCCAATCCTCTGAAAATTTTCATTCATCCCTGTTTTTTCTGTAGACATCCTTCCGACGTCTTCAGTACACTAGCGCCGCCACCTGGGTGAAAGAGCACGCAATCTCAAAGACTTTTTGAGAGCGGAGGCTTATGACCAGGGCCCGGGTGTTATCAATTCTCTGTAATTTGTTACTAGTCACTGGACTGCTTTCGCCCGTGCTGGCATTTCGAACTGCCGGGCCTGCCACAGACAACCCAGCGCTTCCCGACACCTCAACGCTGATAATCAACGAGTATCTCGCCGATCCGGCCGGTAGTAACCCCGGCGATTTGTCAGGAGACGCTAACGGAGATGGAGTTCGAGATTCGGCTGACGATGAGTTCGTAGAGATCGTCAACACCGGCGTACTTGCGCTTAATATCGGTATGTTCACAATCAGCGATGCCGCACAAACCCGATTCGTCTTCCCAGCCGGAAAGATAATTCCTCCCGGGGAGTCTGCCGTCGTGTTTGGAGGCGGCACTCCTACAGGCTCTTTCGGCAATGCCGCGGCAAACGGCTTGGTGTTTACTGCGGGATCCTCCGGGTTGTCGCTCAATAATGGAGGCGACACCATAACGATTAAAGATAGTCTAGCCGCCGTCGTAACCTCCCTAACATTTGGTTCAGCCGAAGGCAGCGCAAATCAATCGATTACTCGAAGCCCGGATATCACCGGAGCATTCGTTCCACACTCCACCGCTTCCGGTAGCGGAGGATCTCTCTTTTCTCCCGGAGCACGCGTAAATCAGGCCCCGTTTACCACAACGGATCCGGTGATCACATCTCTTTCCCCACCAGGCACCGTCGCAGGAGATGATCCAGTGTCGATACTTGTCAATGGGTTGAACTTCGTGAGTGGATCGACAGTCTGCGTAAACGGATCACCCGTTCCCACAACTTTTTCTGGTTCGGAGCAACTCACAGCCGATCTCCCGTTGAATATCACAGGTTCGCCTGGCACGTGCGCAATCACCGTTCGAAACCCAAATGGAGCGTTGTCAAACGAAGTCATTTTCACGGTACTCAGTCAGGTTGGAATAAATGAGTACCTTGCGGATCCGCCAGACGGGCAACTGGGCGACTCTAATGGCGATGGTATTCGAGACTCTGCTCAGGATGAGTTTGTGGAAATCATAAACAGGACGGACGCGCCGATCGCCGTGGGCGGTTTTTCGCTTCGAGATCTCGATGCTCAGCGATTCACTTTTCCACCGGGCACGATCATACCCGCGGGTGAAGCTGCGGTAATTTTTGGTGGCGGAATTCCTCAAGGCGACTTTGGCAACGCTCGCAACAATGGTCTTGTCTTCACTGCCGCGCTATCGTTGAACAACAGTGGAGACACGATCATGCTGAAAGATGCTTCCGGGCTAGCGATCGAGTCGGTGACTTTTGGATCGATGGAAGGCAATGCGAATCAATCACTCAATCGAAATCCGGATGTGGTCGGAATCTCGTTTGTGACTCATTCATCCGCTCCGGGTAGCGGTGGGCGTCTGTTTTCACCAGGGACACTTGTAAGCGGAGCGGCGTTCACCGCAGGCCCCCGAATCATCACAATCACACCGAGCAGCATAGGTCGAGACGCACCCGCTTTCGAAATGAGTGTAACCGGCAACAATTTTGAAGGTAGTTCCGAAGTGCTGATTGATGAGCGGCACGTCGACACGATTTTCAGCGATTCTTCTCATCTTGTGGCTCGCGTCCCGTCATCGGTTACCGCAATTAGCGGTTTACACCCGGTTCAAGTACGCAATGCGGGCGGCAACCGCTCTAATTCTCTAACGCTGACCGTCGTCCCGCCTCCGCCAACCGTGTTTTCCATCTTGCCGCGAGTAGTGATCGTTGGGATTGGAGGGCATACGATGTTCGTATCCGGAAAGGATTTTGACTCTGGTGCCCAGGTGTTAATCGACGGTGTGCCGCTCAGTACTATCATCACTAGCACACTGGAGCTCAAGGCTACTGTGCCCGCTTCGCTCAACGCATCGGTTGGTACGCGCACCGTCGTCGTCCGAAACGGGGACGGTAAACAATCGAACACAACCACGTACGAAGTCATTCCCGCAACCACCGTCATCAGCTCCATAAATCCCAGCAATATAATTGCCGGTGGGCACTCTTTTCCTCTGCTAATCAAGGGTGCGAATTTCAAGAGCGGTGTAGCCGCGTTTTTTGACAGTGTCGAGCTCCCGTTAACCCGCATAACTCAATCCGAGCTGAGCGCAATAGTCCCTGATTCCTTAATTGCTACACCCGGAATACATGCTGTCTCTGTTAACAATCCCAATGAGTTTCGATCCAATGATGTTCTGTTCATCGTATTACCAAATCCTCCGTTGATAATTTCAGTCGATCCCGGCACTGCGGTAGAAAAAAGCGGTGAGATGATGCTTGTTCTTACAGGTCAGAGGTTTCAGTCTGGTGCAGTTGCTCTGATTGACGATGGCCATCAACGCAGTGTCGCACTCGAGACGACATTCATCGACAACGAAAAGTTGATTGTCAGGCTTCCGGCCGCTCTAACGGATAAAAGCGGAACACTATCTCTTGAGGTTCAAAATCCTGATTTCGGCCTCTCAAACACATTTCCGTTCAAAGTTCTCATAAGGGAGCCTCTGGTAATAAACGAATATCTCGCAGATCCGCCGCTTGATCTTTCCGGCGACGCCAACGGTGATGGGGTTCGTAGCTCTTCCGCTGATGAGTTTGTCGAGCTGTTGAACCGGACATCTGTCGCAATGGACATTTCAGGTTACAAACTGTCGGATGCAGATGGCATACGACACGTTTTCCCCGCGGGAACGGTCATCCCACCGTTTGAAGCAACCGTGGTGTTTGGCGGCGGGTCACCGTCGGGAGCCTTTGGCAACGCAACAGACAATCGTCTCGTGTTCAAAGCTTCAACCGGAGGACTTTCTCTTAACAACAGCGGGGACACAATTACGCTTCAGGACGTGCGGGGGAATGTCATCCAACAAATAAAGTTTGGTGCGGCAGAAGGCGGGGCTCGGCAATCGCTCAACAGGGATCCTGACAGCGACGGTTCAACATTTACACTTCACACCAATGTGTCTGCGGATAGAACCCGGTTGTTCTCACCCGGAACCCGAGCTTCAGGAGAAACTTTTACGACCAGGCCTGTTTTAGAGTCTGTTAGTCCCTCGAGTGTGCTAGTTGGCTCGTCCGATTTTACGGTGTCTGTTTCTGGAAGTAATTTTGTGCCCGGCGCAGTTGTTTTATTTGGAGGCCTGGAGCTGCCAACGTTATTCCATTCAGACTCACAGCTCGAATCACAGGTCTCTGCCAATATGGTAAACACAGGAGGACGCACTGATATCCAGGTTAGGAATCCGCGTGGGGAACTCTCGGGTCTTGCAAGGTTCGTAATTACGGATGATCCGCCGAGGCTCATGCAAATCAATCCTTCAAAGACCGGTACCGGGGCCGAAAGTCTTGAGCTATCAATCTCGGGCGAACGTTTTCAACACGCAGCCGTCGCAATGGTTGATGGAGTGGAGATCGCGACGAAATTTGTTTCATCAAATTCTCTCATTGCTGTACTCCCGAGTGCGCTTCTGACACGAGCTGTCGAGTTGAAGATAATAGTAGTAAATGCAGATTCAAACGGGTCAAACTCGCTGCCATTTACCGTAGAAAACGGGCCGCTAATAACTCGACTCTCTCGTGGCAAGATAAGATCTGGTGTCGGGGTATTCGAGATTGAAGTGGAAGGCGTCGCGTTCAAACCGGATGCGGTGCTCTATGCAAACGGTGTTGCGCTGACAACCACGTATATAAATGATGGTTCATTAACTGCGACGATACCGGCGGCGATGACGCATGCGCCGGGAACGCTGACGCTTCAGGCACGGCATTTTGATGGCGGACGCTCGAACACGGTAAACCTCAAGATACAGTGATTGGAAATTAATTTGGCTGAAGCTTCAAAACTGCGCCACTCAATCCAACTGCCCATCCAGTGCGAGGGTTCAGAAAAGTAACGTCCAGGAGTTTAGCGGGAATCGGCGCGCCAACATTGACCCAAGTCTCGCCGGCATCCGGAGTGTAGAGTATGGCTCCGGCATCGCCTACCGCCCAACCGTGGGAGTGATCCGTGAAGTAGATGTCGCGTAGCTTGAACTCGTCTTTGATCTCGTACATCTTCCGCCAGGTTCGGCCGCCATCGGTCGTTTTCGCAAGTCGCCCGCTACGACCGACGGCCCATCCATCGTTTACTGACGTGAAGAATAGCGCACCAAAAACATCTTCGGGTAACTTTGTCTGGATTTTTGTCCAGTTAAGGCCGCCATCAGTAGTCTGGTAAAAACTGGCGCCCATTGAACTCGCCCAGGCGTGATCGGCGTCAAAGAAGAATATGGCAGTGGTCTGCTGATCAAAAGGGTAATTGATCTGATTCCAGTTCTTTCCGCCGTCGATAGTGGTGAGCAGAATTCCCGGCTGTTCGGCGTATTCATCCCTGCGCCCCCCGCCCCATGCCCAGCCGCGGCTGCCGTCAATGAAATAGATCTGCTCAATCTGTTCGGGTTGATCGAGATCGGCCTCGCGCCGAATGCCAAGTTGCTTGAGTTTTATGCGCCCTGCCTTTCGTTGAAGCGCCCAGCTTGTTCCGCCGTCCGTTGTGGCGAGAATATCTCGATCTATCGATAACGCCCAACCATGTTGAGGATCGGTGAACCACACCGACCGGATCTTATTCTTGAACTGATCCGGGATTTGATGCCAGGTTTGGCCGCCATCTGTGGTTTGGAGGACTTCGAAGCCTTGATTCGCCTTTAGGGGGTCTTCAATCTTTTCGCCGGGCTTTTTCGCCTTCGGCTTTTTGTTGGAGTTCTCGTTGTCCTCCGGCTCAGGGTTGCGTTCGCCGCGACCATTAAGCCAACCGACGTTTTCATTGACGAAGTTCACGCTGGCGAAGGTATCGCCGGTACTGGTGTCCAGTGCAACCCAGGCCCCCGGGGCCTTCGATGGCGAACAACTCAGCGCGAAAAGAGAAGTTGCAAAAGAATAGAACAGTAGCCGCGACCTATAGTTTGATTTTCTCATGTGAAATCTGGGGTAAAGCTCCCATGAAATTCTATCATTGCAGAGACAGGAGGATAAACTGGTACAGAAGTTCGAATGGTACTTTAAGGCGGCTACTCGCGGATGAGGCTTATTGCTAAATCCTCCTCTCTGTTCCTCAGCGCATCCTGCGGTTTGTTTTTTCTTAACGGCAGGGTACACAGAGGAATACAGAAGGCGCCTGGTGGAATCGCGCGCGCGCTGTAGGCTGGAACATCAGCGACCTGCGGGCTACGAAAAACGTACTGACTACCTTATCCTCATTGTCGGATCACCAAAGAGCAACCAAGTCAGCCGAACATCGAAGTCTATCGTTGCCGCCTTCGAGGCTCGCGCTGCATCGCCTATCCGAACGTTGGGTGTAATGAACAACTGCCGATACATCTCCTGGTTGATTGCCCATTGACCAAATGGCGTTGTTTGCCCTGTTGAAGTCCACACCGCTATAGCACCGCCATACGGATTCATTAGTAACTTCTCCGCCAGGCTGTCGAGCGCTGGATCATTAAAGTATCCGTTTAAACAGGTCATCATCAGGAAGAACGGAAGGTGCTCGGTGTTGGTCAATGCTACCGCGTCATCATTTGTAAGTAGATTCCCAGCCCATTCGTTGACGTTCCCGTGTCCGACGTAATTCACAAATCGCATCCCTCTGCTGATGGAGTCAAGCAGATACGCTTTCGCGTCAGCGGAATCCATTTGACCTCGATTCAGATCCAGAGCACGAACATCGCCCGGCACCACATCATGCAATTCAGCGCTCGCAGTTTCAAAGTCATAAGCGTCGTTTGCATCGGCGACCAGCAACATTTCGTCGGGTGGAATCGATTCGTCATACGCGAGAATCTTTGAGATCAATCGCTCGGTTGTTTCTCCGTCGCGCACCGGCAATCGACCGAGGGACATCTCGGCTAAACCATCTCCGTTGAAGTCTGCAAACCAATCATCACTGGATGCTTCCATGAACACGGTGTCAATCAGTTTTGAGGGCACCAGATCAAAATCGCCGTAACCCAAATAGTTTTTAGGATCCAAACTCGCATCTGCGACAAAGACGGCATATCGCGCGCCTTTCTTCCAGGAGTTGCGAACAAACGAAAGGAAATCTCGGATCGCATAGGGCGTCTTCTGTCCAAAGCTAAACTCATCGTATATGTCTTCAATATCTACGACCGCAACGGACAAACCCTGACTCTGCCGAGTCACACGTAACTGATCCACCGAGCTAAAGAAATCGCGAATCGTTATAATCAATAGATCGGCTCCGCGAGACGTCTTGCTCCAGGCGGATGGGATGTTTGCCAGTACCTGCCTCGCCGGCCCAATCTGAGAATTAGATAACCCGATCAAGGTTCGCGGTCCCGTACCGGGAACAAAGAGCGAGACTGCGAAGCCGCCGCCCTGCGGTTGAATTTGACCGACCACCTCCTGCACGGCTGCGGGATCTGTGATATCGAAGATGCGAATTGAATTCGAGCTAAAGCTGCCGAGGGTCAGGTGTTGGCCCCCCGTAGTCGGGATCTTTAAAAAGTCGTTATCCGCATCGCAGGTATGGCTGTAAGTCAGCCTCAGATTATCGACCAGGCTTACACTTCCTCCACCAGCTCCGGTTAAAGTTACCTGGTTGACACCTGCTTGAAGCACCGCGGCCGGAACGGCGAAGCTTTCAGTGTCCGCGTTAGGCCCGCCGAAAACAAGCGTACCCAAGGAGAACCCGTTCAGACTGACACTGATTTGATGAGTGACAAAAGTAACTCCTTGAAGGGTCACATCGAGCGTAGCTGCGGTGGAGGATGGATCAAGATGTGTGACGGTGAACGATTGATTAACAGGTTGGCTGCTGATCACTGCGCCAAAGAAGTTCTCGATATCGCCGTTAAGCAGCCCCGAAAAATAAGTAGTGCGGTCTCGCCGCTCGACGGTAAACGGAAACCCACCGCCGCTTACCGGAGAAGCCGGGCTTACCGTGGACGTAATTCGCGAACCAGGGCTCGATCCAATTGCAAGCCAGTAGACCCGCGTATCGGTGTAGGGCGAGCTCGAACCAATGCCGTAAAACTCCAGGACGTCCGAACCATCCAGCTTGCCGTCGGCCTGTCCGGTAACCAGCATCGCCTGCGGCTGGCCATCGACATAGAGCTGGAGATTTCGCGGATCGGTATTCGGACTGAGTCCCACAGCCAACAGCTCCTGCTGTGTAATGCGGTACCAACCCTCGTGATTAACCCGGATCTTTATCGCAAACTGTCCCGCTGGTACGAAGCTAAAGGGGGAAACAGCTCCAGAAAGCTCTGGAGTTGCCGCGCTTGCCTGCACTGGTTTCGAGGCCACATCTAAAGTGCCCAGCCCTGCGAGCTGGCGAGATGGCGTCTGTTTGGGAGCAGCACCAAACGCCAATCTGGCGTCTATCGGTCCGTGCCATTCAGATTTTCCGCTGAGATCTATTTCCTCAAGCAAATATTGAGCGTTCTTGCATCCGGATTGGCAACCATTCTCATCGTTGTCCCACCAGACGTACGGCTTAGCTCCATTCAAGACCCTTTCCCCGGCAGTGCGCAAAGCCGACCCGGCAATTAACTCTGGTGTGATTAATGTTTTTTTGCCGGTTAAGACACGATAAAGACGAAACCCCAGGTTGTCGGGCACTATCGCCGTTCGCCATTGTATGAGCACGCCACCATTGTAGCGATCGGCGCTGAAAGACTCGATTGTGGTTGTGGTAGGAGCAGTTACACCAGATGGTCGCTGCGAGAATCCTTTTCCCGAGCCCTGCATTACCTTTTGACTGGCGCCCGCTGAAGGCGGCGTTGATGCCGCATTACTACCAGGACCAAATGCGGGCAACCACCCCAAACCAAGAAGCGAGACTATCCAGTAGATTTGTCGTCGGAATACTCGGAATGACCTCATAACAATTGTTTCCTACAGCGATGCTCAAGGCGGGCACCATTCTACTATGTTCCGCAAGCTAACACACTACTGAAGTGGGGGAGAGCCGCTTGAAAAAGAAGAACGCCGGATTGACGGCGTTCTTCAATAACGAAGGATAAAATCTTTGCGAATCGCGGAGAGATGCTAAGCGCATACACCGGCATTACAGGACAACGTGCAACATTGAGCGCTGGTAGTACAGGCCTGCCCGCTAGCTCGGCATGTTGCAGCTTGAATCGCGCCGGGCGCCGCGATGCTCGTCACTACCGGAATCGCGATTGCTGCGGCTGTTCCTAATCTCCGCATTACTTCTCTTCGCGACATTCCGGCGCTCGCGCCTGTCCGCACCTGTCCCTGCATCAGGTGCGACTTCGACAGCTGTTCACAAGCCATAAGCACCACGGCGGCGTCGACTGGAGCCTTTGTATGGTCCTCGAGAAGGGTTGCGATTTGGTTCACTGTAGTGTTTCCATCGCAATGCCTCCAGACGAGGGCGGCGGTTTGGTTCAAGCAATGCGCCTTGTGGCGGACCAAATCGTAAACCAGCACTTCATCGACCAGCTCCTGAATCAAAAGTCCTTCAGTTCTGGCTGCAGGTACTGCCCGTTCTCTTGCTTTCATGATCACTCCTCAATTCGTCGACGAACTTTTCTGCTTCGCGAATGCGTTTACGACAGCCTGTTAAGACAGCTCACAACATCAAAAGAGATCATCTCAGCCTGGTTGTCGGATCACCGAGCAGAATCCATGTTCGCCGAACATCTTTATCCTGCACTGACGATTTAGCGCTCATTGCCGCCTCGCCGATTGTCAAACCGTTCCCGGCAAACAGGAGCCGGTAAAACTCATGATTCATTACAGCCTGGTCTCCCGGATCGCACATGCCAGACGACGCCCAGGCCGCTACCGCACCTCCGTCTCGCGCTTTTAGCATCGCCTCGGCAAGACTGTCGGTAGCAGCATCATGGAAGTATCCGTTCAGACAGGTCATCGACACGAATAGAGATAACCGGGAGTTCTTAAGCGCCCTGGCGTCGTCGATCACCAATAGATTGTCGCGCCAGATATCAACACTGCCATGTCCAAGGTAGTTTATGATACCCTGGCCACTGTTGAGATAGTCGAGCAGCAGCGACCTCGCAGTAGAATCGCTCATCACACTCCGATCAATCTCGTGTCTGGTCATGTATTCCGGTAGAACAGTGCGTAAGTCAACGCTGGCCTTTCCAAAATCGAACGCGTTGTCCGAATCCGAAACCAGAAGAACACTTTGCGCACCGGACGAACCGTCATAGGCCACAATCTTCGCGACAAGTAGCGACAATTCTTCGGCTGATCTGACCGGCAACCGGCCCACAGACATCTCCGGCAGACCATCTCCATCAAAATCAACAAACCAATCATCCGATGAAGTCTCCAGGACTTTCGTCTCAATTAGCTTTGTCGGTATAACATCCGATGCCCCGTTTCCCAAATAGTTTTTAGGATCGAAGCTCGAATCACCGGCAAAGATGGCAAACCTTGGTTTGACCTTCCACACCGTCGTCGCGTTCGCCAGAAAGTCCTTAATTGCCTGAGGCGTCTTATTGCCGAAGCTGAACTCATCAAACGCATCTTCGATGTCGACAATGGCGACTGTGTAACCTTGAGCCTCACGATGAGCCTTGAGCGGTTCAAGTGCGGACATAAACTCGGCGCGCGTAAAGATAACGATATCCGCTTTGTTGGTTTTCTTTCGCCACGACGAAGCGATATCGGCAGCGATTGAAGCAGGATTCTTGATTCGATCGGTTGCGACGGCCAGCAGTGTGCGCTGTCCGGCTCCGGCCACATTTACTGTTATGCTGTAACCGTTGCCGCTCTGGTCGACGGCTGTGTTCACTTCACGGACACCATCTTTTTCCGCATCTGTAATGTCGAGGACGCGGATTCCCCCACTCGAGAAACCGGATACAGAAACCCGTTGTCCCGCGGCCGCATCGAACTGCAATGCATTGTCGTCCGCTGCATACAGGTGCCAGTAGTTAAGTTTTACAGCGCCCAGGAAAGTGACATCGGTTTCTCCGGCAACAAACTGAATGGAGTTATCGCCTTCCCTGACGCGGGATTGCGGAAGGTCGATTTGCAAAACGCTCGGAGATTGGCCGGTAAAGGAGGCGGTGCCAACGTCTGCGTCGTTGAAACGGACGTTGACATTATGCGAACCGGTTGAGAGTCCTTGCAGATGTACTTCGAGCGTCGCCCGCAATGTGGCCGACGTCGCCACGTGTTGCAACTTTAAAGTCCGTTCGACGAGTTCCTTCGAGATTACTGCCCCGAAGAACTTCTCCCGTTCGCCGTTCTTGAATCCCGGGAAATAGATTCGTTTGTCGTCGATTTCCGCTGACGCTAAGAAACTTTCGCCCGGGGGACTCTTGGACTTAGCTTTGGCTTTGCTGATTCGCAAGCCTGGCTGTGAACCCGCAACCAACTGGTAAACGTGAGTATCCGAGTATGGGGTGTCTGCGGCCCTCCCGTAAAACTCAATGAAGTCTCCTCTGTCAAGTCTGCCATCCTGCTCTCCCTGAACAAAGATTGGGCGTTCAACTCCATCCTCAAAGAGTTGGAGGTTCCGGGCATCGATGCTCTGACTAAAACCGGCAGTCTCGAGATCCGACTGGTTCACTCGATAGATTCCCGATTCTCTCACTCCAACCTTGAACGCCGTTTGACCCGAGGGAGCTGCCAGTACAGAAACGCTTTGCAGGTTCACCCTTCCTGGCGAATTTCCGTTGCGGCCGAGATTGCCGAGTGTCGAAGACGGCGACTGGAAGTCTGAAACGTTAGGTGAATAAACGCTCTTGACTGGCCCGTGGAGTGTCTTAGAGCCATCAACGCTGACGGCCTCAATCCAGTAATCGCCTCCAACCTGATTGTCTCGCGCGGCGTCGCCGCGCCACTTGTAGTTTCTTCCGGCAGTCAGCGCCACGCTGGGACTCGTAATAAATGATGAACCCGCAATAAGGTCCTTATTGATTCGAATGCGTTGGCCACCGACATCGCGAAAGACATTGAACCCGAGATTGTCGACCTCGAATCCGGTCTGCCAGTTCAATGCGAGTTGACCGTCTCCGCTGACTAATGCGGAAGCAGAGAGGAATCGGGCGAGCGTAGGTCCTTGTGCTATGGTCAGACACCATCCGCCGCTAATCGAGCCGCCGTCGCCGGCAGTATCGTCTTTGATCCATAAATTCCATGTGCCGTTCCCATTTGTGCCGTTGAAGATAGAAAGTGCAACCTGAGCAACTGGTGCAGTGCCAGGGCCAGGCGCTGGGAATATCTCGGGGGTTGCATCCGCATTGGTAGGTTTAAAGGTGCCGCTAGAAAGCGCGGATCCAGCAGGCATATTCGCAGCTGCAAAGTCATCCAAAGTTATGTTTACTGAAGCTTGCGGTCCGTTCGGACCAACGTCTGACCAAATGATTGCGGTTCTGTCATTAAGCGCCCGGTTGTTAGTCGGTCCCTCGAGACACATATCCACATCGGTTGCGAAATTATGACTGAAGCCGGTTATTGTTACCGTAGCGTGTGCAACGTTGGCTGTAAGTCCGGACATTGTTATGGCGGATGGGTATGTAGCTGCGACGCCACCGGTGTTTATGGTGATAGGAGCTGAGTTGCAGTTATTGGTCACTGTTGCGATGTTCAGGCTCCAGCTGCCGATGCTCCCAGCCTGTCCGTTCGCATCATCGACAACATAGAGACTCCAGGTCCCATTTGGGTTGGTGCCGTTAAATGCCGATAACACCGACCCGCCGGAAGGAGCTTGAGTAGGGAACGTATCACCTGCCCCAACGTTAGTCGGCTTGAATGTTCCGCTGGTGAGTGGACCGGCATCGGGCAGTGCTCCTCCCGCCTTGTCATCGAGGTTGATAGTTAGATTCGTAACCCCTATGCTTCCGCCAACATCGGACAATATTATCGCGTTTGCTCCGGTTGGCCCCTTCAACAGAATATCTACGTCATCTGGAAATGCGTGAGAGAAATTAGTCAATGTAACGCTGACTACCCCCACCACGCCGACGAGACCCGAAACACTAATAGTCGAAGGATAAGGAGTGGCCTGGGTCGGTGGCGTTGCGCTGTCATTGATGGTAATCGCTCCACCATTAAAAACGACACCATTGGGGTCTGGCTCCTGTGGCGCCATCGCTCCGGCGGCTCGTGAAGCCGCAATAACACTTCGACTTGCGCTGACCAGCCTTGATGAGGTTACCCGCTTCCCATCAAACGTGACTGCTGTGAGTGATGCTTCGCCTTGACCTTCACTCACCTGCATTGAATCACTAAAAACGTATACCGTTAGATCATCTCGACCGTCTCCGTTGAGATCCCTGGGATATGCCCTTAGCTTGCCGTGTTTCTTCGCTACCTCAGCTCCTGATATTGAAATAGTCGCCGGATCTATTGAGGAAGCATCAAAGCCTGCGGTGCTGTAGATTACAACTGGCACTGCCTGGTGTTTCGAAAAGTCGATGGTCTTGTCAGTTTTGCCGGGTAGTACGTCGATGGATACACGCACTGTATCGGCACTTACATCCTTTCGCAAGGACCACACGGCCAGCATTATGAGAACCACCAAAAAGGCGGAAACTATCGATGCCGCGCGCCTTATCCTACGGGAGCGTTGAATAGATATTCTGGTCATGTTTGCCTCCTCGGAGCGGTGAGCCGTGAAGGGTCGGACAGGCGTCCGACTAAAGCTGACGATGTGCACCCGGGTTCAGTCAGGTACTACCGACGCGGCTCCGGAGAAAAAATCCTTGTTCGATCCTGCGTTCCTCAGGCAATTCGAAGATCGAGACGCAGACGTAAATAAGTCGACTATGCGCGCTATCCTACTTTTAACGCGATTCAGTGTCAAGCATCCGCTGACTTTTGTGTAGTTGATTACTCAAAAATAACAGCCGACCCAAAAAACCCCCGTCAGGACCCCTATCACAAGACTTATGGTGTGAGCAATACTTCTGAAGACAATTGGGCACTTTTACGCTTTGATAGACAACGTTGGTTTCCCGTTTCATTGGTCTATTTGCACTCGTAGACAATCTCGAATGAAGGGCATTATGTGGGGCTACAGTGACGTGAGATATTTAATGTGCTCAGCAACGAATCAGAAGATGATAGCGGCGGGAC
>JADMIO010888905.1_pt1 | contig 35700 bp, 22 predicted proteins | sample 8958161 | NCBI WGS metagenome assembly JADMIO01 (sample SAMN16585339, study PRJNA669376) | soil metagenome | isolation source: Crop rotation soil | place: USA: Cullars Rotation, Alabama | collected 2011
GCAGACCTGGTGCTCGAGTCGGCGCGGCCGATCTCCGATGACGCGGTGACCGAAGCGCAGCGCCGCGGCTTGCAGACGGCGCGCAAGACCGGCCTGCTGAGCGTGGTGTTCAACGGCGACGTGAGCCAGCTCACGGCATTGCGCGCGGTATCGTCGGGCTATCCACTGCGCGGCAAGGTCATGGTGTCGAACGAACCCTTCGGCACGCCGGCGCCGGTGGTGGGCATTCCCCAGCGCGGTGAGGTGTGGCCGGAGTCGCGCCTCGCGGCCGCTATTGGCGCGAATGTGGGGACGGAGCTCGCCATCGGCGCGAGCAAGTTCCGCGTCACGCACATCCTGGTGAGCCGGCCCGACCAGGGCGCGACCTTCGTCGAGCTCGCGCCCAGCCTGCTCATGAACGACGAGGATTTGCCCGCGACGCAGCTGATCCAGCCCGGCAGTCGACTCACGCACTCGCGGCTGTTCGCGGGCCAGCGTGGCGACGTGCAATTCTTCTCCGCCTGGCTCAAGACTCATAAACAAGAGTCGGAGCGGCTGCTGGACGTCGACGAGACTGCGCCGCAGATCAAGTCGGCCATCGATCGCTCGGGACGATTCCTGAGCCTTGCGAGCCTGGTGGCGGTGCTGTTGTGCGCGATCGCTGTCGCCATGGCCGCGCGGCGCTACGTGCAGCGGCACCTCGACTCGGTGGCGCTGTTGAAAACGCTCGGCGCGACGCGCGCGTTCACGCTCGGCGTGAGCCTCACGCAGTTGCTGCTGGTCGGCCTGGCCGCCGCGATCCTGGGCTCGCTACTCGGATTCGCCGCGCAGGCCTGGCTGGTGGTGGCGTTGAAGGGGCTGCTGAAGGGTGATCTGCCGCCTCCGGGGCTCGCGCCGCTCGGCATCGGCTTCCTCACGGCAATCGCCGTGCTCGGCGGCTTCGCACTCCCGCCACTCCTGCAGCTCTCGCGCACACCCGCGCTGCGCGTCCTGCGGCGCGACGTGGGCCCGCCGGCGCCGCTCGTGATTCTCGCCTTCGGCCCAGCCGTCGTCGCGCTGGCCTTCCTCATCTTCTATGTGCTGCGCGACTGGCGCCTGGCGGTGGCCTTCGTTCTCGGCCTCGCCGGCTTCGTGGTGATCGTCGCCGGCGCCGGCTGGTTGCTGGTGAAGCTCACCAAGCGCGTGCGGGGCGGTGTGGGCGTGTCGTGGCGCTACGGTCTCGCCAACCTCGGCCGCCGCCGCACCGAGAGCGTGGTGCAGCTCACGGCTTTCGCGCACGGCATCATGATGCTGCTGCTGCTCGCGGTGGTGCGCGACGATCTGCTGAACGACTGGCGCCGCAGCCTGCCGACCGATACGCCTAACTTCTTCTTCATCAACATCCCGCCGGATCGCACGCGGGAGTTCGCGCAGTTCCTGAACGAGCGCGGCGCCGAGCGCGCGCGGGCGCTGCCCATGGTCCGTGCGCGCATGACGCACATCAACGGCAAGCCCATCGACGACATGAAGTTCGCGACGCCGCGCGGCCGCGAGTTCGCGAACCGCGACCAGAACATCACCTGGGCCGAAGCCCTCGGCCGCGACAACGAGATCACCGCCGGCCACTGGTTCACGCCGGAGGAAGCCGGCAAGCCGCTGGTGTCCGTGTCGACCGAGTACATGGAGGAGCTGAAGCTCAAGCTCGGCGACACGCTGCAGTTCGACATCGCGGGCGAGACGCAGACCGCCACCATCTCGAGCGTACGCAAGGTGAAGTGGGACAGCTTCCAGCCCAACTTCTTCCTGATGTTCGCGCCGGGACTGCTGGAAGGCACGCAGGGCACCTGGATGACGGCGGCGCATCTCGATGCCCGCAATCCCAAGACCATCGCCGACCTGGTGCGCCAGTTCCCCAGCGTCTCGGTGTTCAATGTCGATGACCTCCTGCGACAGGTGCGCTCGGTGATCGACAAGGCATTGGCCGCGGTGCAGAGCGTCTTTCTGTTCACGCTGGCGGCGGGTCTCGTCGTGCTGGTCGCCGCGGTGCAGGCGAGCCGCGAGGAGCGACGCTTCGAGAGCGCCATGCTCCGCACGCTCGGCGCGGGACGAAGCACCGTGCTCAAAGGCTTGCTGGCGGAGTTCGCGGCGCTCGGCGTGCTCTCGGGATTGTTAGCTGCCGCCGGCGCTTCGCTCGCCGGCGCGTACGTCGCCAAGCGCGCGCTGCAGATCGCGTACTCGCCGGATCCGTACGTCTGGCTCTACGGCATCGTGGGCGGTGGATTGCTGGTGTGCGTCGCCGGCTGGCTCGCGACGCGCGCCGTGGTCAACCAGCCGCCGGTGCTCACGCTGAGGAGCGGCTGATGGACGCCACGCGCGAGGTCCGTCAACGCGCCATGGTCGGCTGGTACGACCCACGCGTGCTCATGCAGTCCGCGTACCAGGTGGCCATCGCCAACATCTTCGGCCGGCACTCGGATACGCGGTTGATCGAGGCCCTGGCGAGCCAGCCGCAGGCAGAGTTCGATTATTCATCCATGGAGGCGGCGCCCGATGGCGACTTCTGGCTCGACTACGTCGCCGACACCGGTGACGGTTGGAACTCGACCTACGCCATCGCCGATGCACTCGCGCACCCCGTCCTCGAGCTCGATCACCACGGCACGAAGGAAACCTTGAAGCCCGGCAAGGTGCTGGTGTTCGGCGGCGACGAAGTCTATCCCTATCCCACGCGCAACGAATACGACTCGCGCACCGAAGGCCCGTATCGCCACGCCTTCGCCGGCCGCGCGCACCCCGACGTGTTCGCCATCCCCGGCAACCACGACTGGTACGACAGCCTGGTCGCGTTCTCCCGCACCTTCTGTCGGCCCGAGCGCGGTTTCGCGGGCTGCAGGACCCAGCAGAGCCGCAGCTACTTCGCCCTCAAACTACCGCACGACTGGTGGCTCGCCGCCATCGACCTGCAGTTGGGCGCCGATCTCGATGAGCCGCAGGTGCAGTACTTCAAGAGCGTCGCCGCGCGCATGGACCCCGCCGCGCGGCTGATCCTGTGCGTGCCCGAACCGCGCTGGATCCTCGAGGACGCCTATCCGCGCCACTCGAGCTATGACGAACAATCGAGCACCGCCTATCTGGAAGAACAGGTGTTCAAGCGCAAGGCGCAGGTGTTCCTGACCGGCGACCTGCATTTCTACAAGCGCCACGAGAATGCCGCGGGCATCCAGAAGATCACCTCCGGCGGTGGCGGCGCGTTCCTGCATCCGACGCACGCGCCGAAGACGCAGGAGCTGCGCAACGGCTTCAAGCAGCGCGCCGCCTATCCGGACGAGAAAACCTCGCTGATGCTCTCGTGGCGGAATTTCCTGTTCCCGTTCATCAACCCAAAGGCGGGTTGGCTGTACGCGTTCCTCTACACCATGTCGGCGTGGCTCGCGTCCTCGCGTCTCGAGGCGGCCGACGTCATCGACCTGCCCACCGCGCTCGCGGCCGCGATCAACGCCGGCATCCGTGATCCGCTCAACGGCATGTGGCTGTTCATGATCATCGCCGGATTCATCTTCTTCACGGACACGCACGTGCGGTCGTGGCGGTTCTTTGGCGGTGCGATGCACGCGGCGATGCATCTCACCGCGGCATTCTTCGTGGGGTGGTGGGCGTTGTTGCTGACGGATCAGGTGCTGGATATGACCTACGGCAGCACCGTGCAGCTCGTGTTGTCGGGCGTGATCACGCTGGTGCTGGGCGCCATCGTCGGGTGCTTCATTCTCGGCATCTATCTATTCGTCTCGGTCGCCTTGCTCGGCCGTCACTCGAACGAGGCGTTCTCGTCGCTGCGCATCCAGGACTTCAAGGAGTGGGTGCGGATCCGGATCGACGCGAGGGGCGTGCTGACGATCTGGGCGATTGCGATCGATCGTGTGCCGCGCAAATGGAAGCCGGCGCAACGCCATGGACAGGCGACGTTCGATGCGGATGACAAGCGCGCGACGGCGCCGCGGCTCATCGACCGCGTGGAAGTGCGCTGACCGCGGATTACTTGAGCGCCAGCAGCGTCTCTTCCACCAGTGCATCCGCGATGTTCACCATCTCGCGGTCTGCTTCCGCAGCAATCTCCACCAGGTCCGTCTTGAGCCCGAGCGACGACAGCTCCTTCGCTTCCTTGGCGGCCAGCTCCAGTTCCTTCCCCGGCGGCGCGATCAGGAACTGCGATACCCGATCGCCGCGGTAATTGCCGAGCAGCCAGAATTCATCGCCGATCGTCACGTATCCCTGGCCGCCGCGCCGATTGGCATTGACGAATTGCCGCAGGCCGTCGGTCGCGGTCGTGCGTCCTTTCACCTCCGCCGCGATCCGCGGATCGAGGATGCCCTCGATCCGCAAATTGGCGACTTCGCCGTTCTCGAGCACGAACCTCTCGATGCGGGGATTGCGGCGTCCGAGCCCGACAAGGCGATCGGGCCCGAGCGCGAGCCAGCGATTGCCGTCACGGAAGCGGGTCGGCAGCCTCACCGGCCCGACCACCGCCGAGTCGATGACCTCGAGATCGGACGCCGCCTTGCGCAGGTCGAAGGTTTCGAGGTGCAACCGCCGCACGCTGAGCGCGACCGGCTCGAGATTGCGCCCGTGGACTTCGCGCATCACGCCCGCGATGCCGACGCTGTATCCCTGTTGTACGCGTGCTTTTGCCACGTGCGCCGCATCCTCGAGCGCCTTGGCTCCGAGCCGGTTCACGCGATTGAACAACTCGGTGAGGATGGTCAGGCGGTCATTGAACGAGAGTCGCAGCGCGAATTTCGACTGGCCCACCAGTTGTCCCGCGATCAGCGCCCGCAGCAACACGATGGAGGGTTCTGCGACCTGCAGCGCCGCACGCGCCGAACGATCGACTGCCAGGAAATCCTGCGAGGCGCGTTCGATGTCCTTGATCCCCTCCGTCGCCCGCTTCGCTTCATCGGCGAGCCCCGTCTTCTTTATCTTCCACAGTCCTTCGAGCCGATCGGCGAGCACGAGCTTGCGCGCGTCGCCGGGCTTGGCGCGGGCCGCGACCCGCAACGACTGGAAGATGGCGTCGATGACGCTCACGTGACGATCAGCCCGAGCAGCGACAGCATCACGTCGAGCTTGCTGGCCTCTTCATGCTCGACGCCACGCAACAGGAAGTTCGGATCCACGCTCGCCTCGAACAGCGTCTGCAGCTCACGGTATTCCCGCACGGCCTGGATGACCTGGATCACGGCCCATTCGAGCGCGACGATCACGCCGACCGGTCCGGCCGCGGGCGCCGCCATCATCGCGAGCTCGACTCCACCGACGGCGAGCGCGTTGGCGATCGCGCCCTCCGATTCGAGCCGCGAGGCCAGCGCCATCACGCTGTCGGCGTCGCGCGCGTCACGATCGGGCAGCGTCTGGATGGCGCGCTCGACGAAGAAGGGCAGCTTCCACACGCTGGTCTTGCCGGTGTCGGCGATGACCCTGGCGAGCCCCGACGGGAAAGCGGCGCTCAGCACGTCGTTCTTCTGCGGGATCGCGTAGCTGCGCGCGCCGCTGCGCATCAACTCTTCGATCGACCGGACGGCGTCATCGATGGCCTCGTCGATCTTCGTGGCAAGGTAGATGGTCGAATCCGAACGCACTTCGCGCGGTCCCAGCAGCGACAGGATCGGGTAGTCGCTACCGTGCTGCCTGACTACCCGAAGATACTGGCGCATCGCATCCGCCATGTTCTGCGCCGCCTGCGAGGAGAGCCCGGCGGCGTACGCGAGCCGTCGATTGTCTTCGGGCGAGAGGAAGATGCGGCCGTTGCCGACGGCATCCGCCAGTGCGCCCACCGTGATGATCAGCGAGACACCCTGCACCACGATCTTCTCGCGCTTGATGGTGTCGATCTGCGCCGCGCGTCGCGCGGAGTTGATCGCGGCCAGCCCCAATTTCAGTCCCTTGAACTCGGCACTCTCCGCACGCGGAATGTGCGGGCCCACCGATTTCGGATACAGGTATCGATCCCGTTCCCGCCGCGCGACGTAGCGGTTGTGCGCGAGATAGCGGTAGTAGAACTCGTTGGCGATCCACTCCACCTGGCGCATGGCCAGCCACACCGACTCGCAGCGCGCCCAGTAGGTCTTGCGGATGGGATCCACGTGTCCCAGGAATTGCGCGAACGCGGCGAGAAATTTCTTCGCCGTCTTCGCGTCCGCACCGCTGCCGGTCGTCGACTTCGCCTGCAGCGTGCTCAGCGCGTTGTCGAGCGCGGTCGGTTCGGTGGGCAGGACGCCGTAGACGCAATCGAGCTTTGGCAGCTCGTCGAGCGCGCTGGCATCGAAGGCCATGCCCAGGTCCAGCAAGGCCTCGGCCGGCGTGATGATGTCTTTCGCCTTGCGCGGCAGGTCCCGCACGAAGGACTTCAATCTCACCTTGGGCGCAAGGCTCGACCAGCTCTGCTCGCCGATCTCCTCGTAGGCGTCGAAGGCGCGCTGGATCGGCGTCGAGAACGCACTGCGCTTGTAGGTGACGTCGCCGACCGTGACGTTTTCCGCCATGGCGTCATCCCGCCGGCGGCTTCCAGTTGAGGAGTCCCTCGGGCTGCAGGATGACGAGATCGGTCGGCGAACGCTCCACCCAGTCGCCGTTGACCACCGGGATGCCTCGCTGCGGAGCGCCTTTCGGCGACGTCGCGACCTCGGCACCGAGCGCCACCGCGGACGCAATGTCGGGCAGCGGCGCGCGGTCGCCGGGCCAGATGCGGCGGGTCCAGAGCCGGAACAGCACCGCGGTTTCGTAGCCGGGCCGCACGGGCAGCGTCACTTTGGCGGCGCCCGCGGCGAGGAATGCCTTGTGATCCGGATCCGGGTCGCTGAGTGTGGCCAGGGTGTCCCAGGAAGCCTCGGGAGCCCAGAAGTAATCCAACGACTGCCACGACATGTGCTCCCACTCGAACGCATCCTCGAAGGTGCGCGTGAGGGCTTCCAGCGCCGCGATGCGGCTCGCGTTGGGATGCGGGCGCGCGCCGTTGTCGTCGTCGACCGCGTCGATCGTGCCCACCGCGCCCGCGAGTAGTTCGATGGCGAAGCGCTTGAGCTCGGTGCGCTCGATGTTGCGGTTCTCGAGCGGATTCGCGCCGGCGATGGTCACGCCGGGCAGCGAGCCGCGCGAGGCCGCGTCCTCGGCCGCGGTGCGCGCGCTCTGATAGGCGGTCATGATCTTGCTCCACGTGTCGAGCTGCCAGGCGCGCAGGCCTGCGTCGCTGCGCTGGAAGACGATCTCGATGGTCACCGCGAAGCCGTAGCTGGAGGAGAAGTTGATCGCGATGGGGATCTTGGCGCCCGCCGAAGTTTCCGCGCCCGCGGGGGAGGCGGAGCCGGGCGGCGCGAGTGGCAGCGTGAAGGGATGAGAGCTGGTTTCAGTGGCACCCGGCGTCGCATTCCAGGTGAACGAGGCGGTGCCGACGGAGACGCTGATCGCCGGCAACAGATTGGCGATCGTTCCGAAGCCGATTCCATATGAAATCGCGGTGCCGCGAGCCACCACGGCGCTATAGCCCGGGGGCACGGTGAGCGTGGTGTCGGTACGGGTGACCACTCCCACGGCGCCTTCCTGCTGCGCCGAAGGATCGCTCTCCTTGCCGACCGACTGGGTGATGAACAGCGGCGGCGGCGGCGTGGCATCGGGCACCGAGTACTTGGCCACCCATGTCAGGAAATTGTCGGGCGTCACGTCGTCTGGTCCGAGCGGCACCGAGGCGCCATCGCGCAACACGGTGGGCGGCGCCACGCCGCCCACGTTCACGCGGGTGCGCGCCAGCCAGCGCAGGTACGCGCCCGGCTCGGGAATCGTGATTCCCAGCATCAGGCGCTGGCCGTAGTCCATGAGCCGCAGGCTTTCGAGCTTGTTGACCCATCGATACACGCCGACCACGTGCTCCTTGCCCGCGCCCTTGTTGTCCATCTCGTGCACGGTGCCGTCATCGACGACAACGCGTGTCAACGTGCGACGCGAATTGCTGCTGAGCTGGCGCACCTTCTGCGTCGCCTTGGAAACCACTTCCTGGGCGAGCTTGGTCGCCTGGTTCTGCGAGGTTTCACGGGCAGTGGTGGAACCCAGGCCGAACGAGGCCTGCGCGGATACCGGCCCGTAGGATGCGGACACCGCTGTCCCGGCGTTGATGTTCAACGTGTCGTTGAGCGTCGCCTTCGAAGCCTTCTCGAGCTCGAAGCGCTGAGTAGTTTGGGTGTCGGTCTCGGCGGTCGACTCCACCTCGGTCAGCGTGAAGGTCTCGCTCTCCGAGGTGGTCGACTTCTTGTACTCGCGGCGCCGGAACTCCCCGGAGAGCACATTCTCGATGTGCGCGATGTCGCCGTATTCGTACGCGGTGGACTGCAGCTCCGCCAGCACGAGGTCGCCCACGCCGAGACGGATGGGCGCGATCTGTCCGCCGGCAACGCCACCGGTGTTGTCCCTGGGGCCGGCGACGAGCGATTCGCCGTAAGGTTGTGCCTCGTCAAAATCGCCCGCGGCTGCCAGCGCGGCCACGAGTTCGCGCGCCCGCTGGTCGAGGTCCGCGAGCAGTTGTGCGAGCTGGCCGGGCTCGATCATCGCGAGCTCGCCGCGCGGCACCTCGTCCATGACCTGCTCGAGGCCGGCGAGGGCCGCGGCATCGAGGTCGCTGATGAGCAGGTACTGTCCCTTCAACAGTGCGGCGATGACCGCCTTGCGCGCGGCGCGGACCACGACCAGCGCCTGTCGAAGCGCCGCGGCGTTGTTGCCAGCCGAATTCTGCGGGCGCCTGCCGTAGGCGCTGCGCAGGTTCGACTCCATGGTCATCGGCGACTGGTTGGTGATCGGCGCGCTCAGCACCGCGCGGGTGAAGAAGTCGCGCGCATTCGCCGCCTCCTCTTTGGGCGAGGGCGTGCGCTGCCGATCGTTCGCCACCAGCGCCGCGGCGCGTGTGCACCACTCCGCGAACAGAATGTGCACGGTGGCGCGATCCGCCATACCGGCCATGGGCTCGGCCCGGCCGCGTGCCACTGCGTTGACGACGCGCTCGGCGCTCGCTCGCGCGTCCTGCAGCCGGGTATCACCGTCCGCAAGCCTCTTCAGGCTCAGGCCATCGAAGGTCTCATCTAGCAGCCGGTCGAGATCGGCAAAGCTCAGCGCCCAGCCGCGGGCGGCGGCGCGCTCCACCGCACGATCGAGCTGCGGAGAAAGCTCGAGGTTGGTGCCGGAAGCCCCGCCGATCGGAACGACGAAAGGCAGCGTGGCTTCTGCCAGGGGCGCAGGCCCGCGCAGACTGACGAATCGGAATAGTTCGGACATGGCTCAAGCGCTCCTGTTTCCCATGCAAACAAGAGCGGAAAACCGGGATGCCGGAGATCAGAAGGGCAGGTCCCGAGCGGTGAACCGACGGGTTGCGACGATGAAGGCTTGGGGTGCCGCTTGCGCGGCTTGGCGCAGTGAGCGACTAGCGCGCGACGGTGAAGCGGTACCAACCCACCGGCAGCGACTCGCGGCGCATGTTCAGTCCCGCGAGCTCCACCATGTAGTCACCCGGTCCGAGCGCGCCCGCATTCCACGAGATGCGCACCTGTCCGTTCGAATCCTTGGTGACGCCGTCGAGAACGGCCACGCGGCCCTGGTCGACGCGGTCGATCGAAACCTTGAACAGGCTGAACTTGGTCCACGACAGATCGGCCTTGAGCTCGGCGAACTCACCGGCGTTGACGGTCAGCGCCGAATCACGCGGCGGGCCATTGCGCGAAGTGCCGACGAGAATGGTGCGCGTCTTGGTCGACGGCGCGACCGGGCGCTCGTGGTTCTCCTGCTTGAGGCGGGCGATCTGCGAGTCGCGGCCGGACACCTGCGCGGCCAGCACGGCGCAGCCGATCAGCGCGGCAAGCGCGAGGCCGGCGGCGCCGAAGGTGAAGGCGGACTTCTCCCAGAACTTCTTCGGCTTCTCGGCCCAAGGTTCGGCGATACCCGCCGCGTCCAACAGACGCAGGCCCGCATTGACCCGATCCGGCAGGCCCAACTCCTCGATGAGCTCGGGGCGCGAGCGGATCAGTCTTTCGAAATCGGTGACGCCCTTGGGCGGCAGTCGTCCGGCGATGTAGCGCTCGACGATCTGGTTCTTGATGATGAATTCGCGATCCATCGGCGGCCCGGGCGGCGCCGTGGGCGCAGCAGCAGGCGCCGGCGCGGCCGGAGCCTTGTTTACACCAGAGGTGTCGATACGAGTCGCAGCTTCCATCTTGGTTCGTAATTCCGCACGTTCAGGGCCAGTCGACTGTCACGGCTATCGCTGCCGGACCGCACGCGTCGCAGGAACGCCAGGCGCCACTCGGGCTGGTATCTGCCATTGGTCCTACAGGATCGCACCCGCTTATGCTGCAATGGTTATGTCGGCACGCCGCTGCGCCGCTTCACATTCCGCGGCGTGGTTCCCCGGAAAGCTGCGACGTGGTTCGCAGTTTGAAGTGGACGTAATGTGCAGACCGCGAGCCGCTCCGCCGCCGTTCAAGCCCTTGACCCATTCAAACAGGAATCCCGCTTCATGAATGCACCGCGTCATCTGTTAGCCACCGCCATCACCTGCGCCGCTCTCGGGCATGCCGCGCACGCCGCCGTCGCGGACAGCGGCACCGCCATCACTATCTACAGCTCGGCACAGCCTGGCGGGATCTCGCCCGAGTACTACCGGCCGATCCCGGGCCAGGGCGTGCCGAACGCGATGTCGGTGCCGGGGTACGCGCTGGTGCGCGAGGAGCGGCAGATGAAGATCGCCGCGGGTCGCTCGCAGCTTTCCTTCACCGACGTCGCGGCGCTGATCGACCCGACCACCGTGACGTTCACGTCGCTGTCGGATCCGTCCACGCGCGTGCTCGAGCAGAATTTCCAGTTCGATCTCGTCAGCACGCAGAAGCTGTTGCTCAAGTTCATCGATCGCGAGATCACGGTGGACAAGAACGCCGGCAACACCGTGACGCCGATCACCGGCACGCTGCTCTCGGCGTCCGACGGCATCGTGCTGCGCGGCAAGGACGGATCTATCTACTCGCTGCCGGCGTACACGTCGGTGCGCTTCCCGGATCTGCCGGGCGGGCTCAACACGCGCCCGACGCTGGTGTGGGATATCCACTCGCCGGCGGGCGGCACGCAGCAGACGCGCGTGACCTACCAGACGGGCGGCATCACCTGGTGGGCGGATTACAACTTGATCTTCGCCGAGGGCGCGGATGCCAACAGCGGCACGCTGGATCTCTCCGCGTGGGTCAGCATCATCAACCAGTCGGGGGCGACGTATGGCGATGCCAAGCTCAAGTTGATCGCGGGCGATGTGCAGCGCGTATCACCTGAGCAGAACATGGCCGTCAAGCGCGACAGGATCGGCCTCGCCATGGAAGCCGCGGCGGCGCCGGCGGGCTTTGCGCAGAAGGACTTCTTCGAGTTCCACCTCTACACGCTGGGTCGCCCCACCACTCTGCCCAACAACTCGACCAAGCAGATCGAGCTCTTCGACCAGGCGAAGCAGATTCCCGCGAAGAAGCTGCTGGTCTACTACGGCGCGCCGGTGAACTGGGTTTACGGCAGCGTGGTCACCGATCGCAACCTCGGCATCGAGACCAACAAGAAGGTCGACGTGTACCTGGAGTTCAAGAACGACAAGCAGTTCGGCCTCGGCGTGCCGCTGCCGGCGGGACGCCTGCGCGTTTCGCAGCTCGACAAGGCTGACGACAGCCTGGAGTTCATCGGAGAGGACGTCATCGATCACACACCCAAAGACGAGAACGTACGCGTCAAGCTCGGCTCCGCGTTCGACGTCGTGGGCGAGCGTCGCCAGGTGAACTTCTCGGTGGACAGCGCCGCGAAGTGGATGGAAGAGGAGTTCGAGATCAAGGTGCGCAACCACAAGCCGCAGCCCGTCGAAGTCCTCGTGAAGGAAAATCTCTACCGCTGGAGCAACTGGAAGATCCTCACCAAGAACACCAACTTCACCAAGGAAGACGCGCGGACGATTGTTTTCCCCGTCAAGGTCGCGAAGGACGGCGAGACAGTAGTCAGGTACCGCGTGCGCTATACGTGGTAATGCCGAAGACGGTGCCGGGGATCGAAGCTCGGCGTTGCCTTGCCCTTTACATTGTGCTGAGCCGGCGCGAGTCATTTGCGCGCTGAAGCGTGGGCCGACCGGGTGAGGCCGGATTTTTGTCCCGGCACCGTCTTACGCCCTATTTTTCCGGACGCCAGGTGGAGCTTCGACCACGCCGAAGCGTGTAAACCACGCGACTACTGAAGCCTCCAAGCCCTTATCGTGGCGCCACTCAACGGCGCGGGGGCGGCACGGTCATGAACCTGACGGAGACTTCGCTTCGGAATCCCGCCGGCGTGCTGGTGGCCATCCTGATGGTGGCGCTGCTCGGCATCTTCGCGCTGGTCAAACTACCCATCCAGCTGTTCCCGAACATCGACGAGCCGGTGATCTCGGTGTTCACCAGCTGGCGCGCCGCGGCGCCCACCGAGATCGAGTCCGAGATCATCGAGCCGCAGGAGCGCGCGTTGCAGGGTCTGCGCGGCATGCGCTCGCTCAATGCCTTCGCCAATGACGGCAGCGCCTTCCTCAACCTGCAGTTCGCGGTCGGCACCGACATGCAGGCCACGATGCTCGAAGTCATCAGCCGCATGAACCAGCTGCCGCCGCTGCCGCGCGACGCACAGGCGCCGCAGATCTCGCTCGGCGAGGACGGCGGTAACGGCCCCAACAACACCCTGTCCTGGTTCTTCGTGCAGCTGCTGCCCGGTACGCCGGGCCCGATCGACAACTACCGCCGCCAGATCGAAGAGCTGTTCCGCAACCGCATCGAGTCCATACCCGGCGTCGCCAACGTGCGCATCAACTTCGGTTCCGACGAGGAGCTGCAGATCGTGTTCGAACCGGCGCGCGCCGCCGAGCTCGGCATCCAGATCCCGCGCATGGCGCAGGTCGCGGGCTCGGCGGGCGACGTCTCCGGTGGCTTCGTCGACATCGGCCGTCGCCAGTACACCGTGCGCTTTGCCGGCCGCTATTCGGTCGACCAGTTCGCCGACCTCGTGCTCGAGTGGCGCGACGGCCGCCCCGTGCACCTGGGCGACGTCGCGAGTGTGCAGATACGCCGTGGCGACCGCAGCGATCTCGCGCTGCAAAACGGCAACCCCGCGATCGGCATCCAGATCATGAAGGAGAACGACGCCAACGTTCTCGACACGCTCAATGCCGTCAAGACCGAGATCGCCTCGCTGCGCGACGACGAGCTCAAGAAGATGGGCCTGTCGATCGCGCAGTCCTTCGATCCGTCGGTGTTCATCAACCAGGCCATCAGCATGGTCACCGGCAACCTGTTCAGCGGCGTGGTGCTCGCGGTGCTGGTGTTGTGGTATTTCATCCGCGACCGGCGCGCGACGCTGCTCGTCGGTCTCTCGATCCCGATCTGCCTCACGGTCACGCTGGTGGCGTTGTACGCCTTCGGCCGCACGCTCAACGTCATCTCGCTCGCGGGTCTCGCCTTTGGTGTCGGCCAGTCGCTCGACACCGCCATCGTCATGCTGGAGGCCATCGCGCAGCAGCGCGAGAAGGGACTCGGCCGCATCGACGCCACGCTCGCGGGCGCAAAGCTCGTGTGGCCCGCGCTGCTCGCCAGCACCGTCACCGCGGTCATCGTGTTCCTGCCCATCGTCTTCATGCGCGACTCGGTATCGCAACTCTTTGCCGATCTGGCACTCACCATTTCAATCGCCGTGGTCGCCTCGCTGATCGTCGCGGCCACCGCGCTGCCGCTCGCCGCCTCGCGCTGGCTGAACACGGAAAACGTGCACAAGGGCTCGAATGCCCGCTACGAAGCCATCGCGCGCTGGATCGTGCGCTGGACCGACGACACCAAGCGCCGCTGGCTCACCGTCGCCGTGCTGTTCTTCGCGCCCATCGTGCTGACCTGGGTGCTCCTGCCTCCGCTGGACTATCTACCGCCGGTCAAGCGCGACGCCATCGACGGGTTCATCCAGACGCCGCCGGGCACCAACATCGACACCATCGAGCGCGAGTTCGTGCAGCCCTTCGGCAAACGCCTCGCGCCCTACATGGCCGGCGAGAAGGAACCGAAGCTCAAGAACTACTACGTGCTCGCGAATCCCTTCGGCACCAGCATCGGCGTGCGCCCGCTGGATCCCGACAAGATCGAGGATCTCAACCGCCTCATCAACGACGAAATGCTGGTCGGCTTCCCCGATACCGAGTCCTTCGCGACGCAGGGAAATCTGTTTGGCGGCTTCGGCGACGGCCGCAACATCGATTTCCAGCTCCAGTCGACCGACTACCCGGCGCTGATGGCCGCGGCGCGCAAGGCCGAGAAGCTCATCCAGGAAAAGATGCCCGGCGCCCAGGTGCAGGCCTTCCAGAGCCTGGAGATGTCGGACCCCGAGCTGCGCCTCACGCCCGACGACCGGCGCCTGAGCGAGGTGGGCTGGTCGCGCGGCGAGATCGGCTCGGTGGTGCGCGCGCTCGGCGACGGCATGTTCGTGGGCGAGTACTTCGACGGCGAACGGCGCCTCGACATGATCCTGCGCGCGAGCAAATGGGACTCACCCGAGGCTCTCGCGGACACGCCCGTCGCCACCCCGGCCGGCAACGTCATGCCCCTGGGCGAACTGGTCCGCGTCGAGTCCACGGTGAGCGCTGGCGGCCTGCGGCGCGTCGACGGCCATCGCACCCTGGGCCTCAATGTGAGCCCGCCCAAGGACCTCTCCTTGGGCCAGGCGGTCGAGCGGTTGAAGCGCGACGTCGAGCCCGAGATCCGCGCCGCGCTGCCCGTCGATGGCGCGGTGCATTACGAGGGCAACGCCGGTTCACTTCGGGAAGCCCTGACCAACATGGCGCAGAACCTCGGCATTGCGCTGATCGCGCTCTTCCTGCTGATGGCCGCGCTGTTCCGCTCGGTCAAGGACAGCCTGTACGTGATCCTGACCATCCCGCTGGCGAGCTTCGGCGGAGTGCTGGCGCTGGTGATCCTGCGCCTGTTCACCACGCAGACCCTCGACCTGCTGACCATGATCGGCTTCGTGGTGCTCATGGGCCTGGTGGTCAACAACGCCATCCTGCTGGTCGATCAGGCGCGCGCCGAGATCCGCGCCGGGGTCGACGTGCGCGCGGCGGTCGAATCCGCGCTCGCCACGCGCACGCGGCCCATCTTCCTGACGACGTTGACCACGCTCTTCGGCATGGTGCCGATGGTGCTGGTCCCAGGTCCCGGCAGCGTGCTGTATCGCGGCCTCGGCACGGTGCTGGTCGGCGGCATGGCGCTGAATTCGGTGTTCACGCTGGTGCTGCTGCCCACACTGTTGCGACTCATGGAGCGGCCGGCGACCGCGCCCGTCATCGTTCCCGACCCGCAATCTCCCGCCGAACCCAGGATGGGGCGCGCATGAAAAACACCCGCACTTCATTGTTCGTCTTCGGCGCGCTGCTCGCGCTCGCCGCGCACGCCGAGGACGCGGCACCGGTGCCGGTGGTCGTGACCACCGCGCGCTCCGAGAACTTCGCCGCCAGCCTCACCGCCACCGGCACGGTAGTCAGCCGCAACGACGCGCGCATCTCGAGCGAAGTCGCCGGCACGCTGGCCTGGATCGCCGAGCCCGGCTCACAGGTGCGCCGCGGTGACACCGTCGCGCGCCTCGACGGCGAGCGCCTGTCGCTGGCGCTGCGCGACAACGAGGCCGCGGTGAAGCGTCTCGACGCGCAGCTGCAGCTCCTGACCACGCAACGCACGCGCCTCCAGACCCTCGGAAACGTGGTGTCGCAGAGTCAGCTCGACGAAGCCGTGTCGCGCGAACGCATGGCCGAGCAGGACGTGGAGCAGGCGCGCGTGGCGCGTGACCGCGCGCGGCTCGATCTCGACCGCGCCACCGTGCGCGCGCCGTTCGCCGGCATCGTGGCCGAACGCGTGCAACAGGCCGGCGAATACGTCGCGAGCGGCGCGCCGCTGCTGCGACTCGTGAATGACCGCGAGCTCGAGGTGGTGGCTCGCGCGCCGCTCGGCAGCGCCGACACCGTGAGCGCCGGCGCCGAGGCGCGCCTGGTCGACGGCGCGCGCACCGCCCACGGCAAGGTGCGCGCCGTGATCCCGGTGGGCGACGAGCGCTCGCGCATGGTCGAGCTGCGCATCGCGCTCGCCGATCGCTCGCTGCGAGTCGGCGCGCCGGTGCGCGTCGAGATCGCGCCGCGCAACGTGCGCGCCGTGGTCACCGTGCCGCGCGACGCCGTGATCCTGCGCCAGGGCGAGAGCTACGTGATGCGCGTGAAATCGGACAACACCGCCGAGCGCGTGGTCGTGGCGCTCGGTCCCGGCCGTGACAACCAGGTGCAGATCGACGGGCTGTTGCAGCCCGGCGATCGCGTGATCGTGCGCGGCGGCGAGCGGCTGGAGCCCGGACAAGCCGTCAAGGTCCAGTTTCTCTGACTCGGTGCTCAGTGCGCCCTGGGGCGCTTGAGGAAGTACTCGACCTTGTCCCGGTAGGTCCGCGACAACTTCAATTCCTGCCCACCCTCCAGCCGCAGGAAATACTCCCCGTTCATGTGCGCCCGCAACGACTTCACGCGCGTCAGATTCACGATCGTCGACCGGTGCACGCGCTGAAACAGCCGCGGATCGAGCAGATGCTCCATCTCCCGCATGGTCGCCCGCAGGATGTGCGTATTGCCGCTGGCATGGATGCATAGATAGTCGCCCGCCGCGTCGACCCATTCGATGGACTCCACCGGCACGCGCACGGTCTCGCGCCCATTGCGGATCGGCAGCCACGAGGGCGTCTGCGGGGCGGATGCCGCGGCGCCCGTGCCCGCACTCGTCACGCCTTCGATCTCGCCGCTGCCGCGCAGCTCGGCCAGCAGGTTCACCAGCTGGTTGCGTTCACCGATGGCGGCGCGCTGGTCCATGAGTTCGCGCACGTGGGTGAGCGTGGCGGCGAGTCGCGCGTCGTCCACGGGCTTGAGCACGTAATCGATGGCGCGAGCCTCGAAGGCCTGCACGGCGAAACGGTCGTACGCGGTCACGAACACGATCATTGGCAGCTCGTGGGGCTGCAGCTCGGCGAGCACGTCGAAGCCGGAAAGGCCCGGCATTTCGATGTCGAGGAATACGAGGTCGGGCTTCATGTCGCGGATGGCGTTCAGCGCCTCGCGCCCGTTGGTGCATTCGCCGATCACCTCGATGTCGTTGGCGACGCGCAGCCGCAGCTCGAGGCCGCGTCGCGACAGCGCCTCGTCATCGACCAGCAGGGTGCGCATTTTTCGGATCATTCAGTGCCTAGGGGGCGGACATTTCCAGCGGCAGGCCGAGCTCGATGCGCAGCCCGGGCTTGTTGTCGAGGGTCGCGAAGCGATGGCGGTCTTCGTAGAGCACCGCCAGACGCTCGCGCGTATTGCGCAATCCGACTCCGCGGCCCGCGCCAGGCGCGGCGCCGGTGTTGAGGCCGGGGCCATCATCCGCCACCACCAGCTCCAGCATCGCACCGCGCGCCCGGCCTTCGACCCGCACCGTGCCGCCGCGCTCCGAGGGCGACACCGCGTATTTGACGGCGTTCTCGATCAAAGGTTGCAGCAAAAGGCTCGGCACCAGCGCCTCGAGCGCGCGCTCCTCGATGGCGAACTCGAGCCGCAGGCGGTCGCCGAAGCGCAGCTTCTCGGTAGTCAGGTACAGGTTCATGGCTTCGACTTCCTGACGCAGCGTCACCTTCTTCATCGGGTCCTGGTCGAGCGTGTAGCGCAGGAATTCGGACAACCGCATGACGGCCTGGTTGGCGGTGCGATTCTCGTTGTCGAGCACCAGCGTGGAAATGGCGTTCAGCGTGTTGAACAGGAAGTGCGGGTTGAGCTGGTAGCGCAGCATCTTGAGCTGCGCTTCCTGCGCGAGGGCCGCGGCGCGCAGCGTGGCCTCACGCTGCTGCTGCAGCGACTCGTAATACTTGATGCCGAAGTAGATGCCGGTCCAGCACAGCAGGATGTACGTGGACTGGGTCGCGTTGCCGAAGAACTCGAGCACCGACTTCATTTCCCAGTCCATCTTTTCCGCGGTCATCTGCAGGTAGGCGGAGTTGATGATCACGCGCCACACCAGCGCGAACAGCCAGCAGACGATGAGCGCCACCGCGATCTGCACGCGCGGTGACAGCAGCCAGATGCGCCGGTAGATGTAGCGCAGCTCCAGGCTCAGCAGGAAGCCGCTCACGCCCGCGACCAGGTACACCCGTACGTAGCTCGTCAGCTCTTCGTACTTGATGTCGTACACCAGCGTGCCGAGGTACAGCGACGCGACATAGCCCACCCAGCCGCCGATCTGCAGCGTCCAGAAGAGCGCCGTGCGGTTCTTTACGAGGGAATCGATCAAACCCGACATCTTGCAAAGGTACGACGCCGCGGAAAGCGCCACAAACGGCCTGTCGCCGGAAAAAGGCGACTCGTCTGATCGTCGGGGAAACTGTTATTTCGCCGACTCGGAGCCGAGCGAAAACAGCTTTTTGGGCTGGTCGAGCAGGAAGCCCTGCGCGTAGTCGAGGCCGACGGCCGAGAGCCAGTCGCGCTGCGCGGGCGTGTCGACACGCTTGGCGACGCAGGAGAGGCCCAGCACCTTGGAAGCCTGCGTGACCGCGACCACCATGGCCTGCGCCACCTTCTCCCGCATCGCGACGCCGGTGATCTTGGCGTCAAGCTTGAGGAACTTGAGCGCCGGGGAGCCCATCCAGCGCATGGCGTTGTGGTGGAAGGTGAAGTCGTCGAGCACCACGTGGCAGCCGAGCTTCTCGCAGGCCTGCACGAACGCGTCGACCTCGGCCATCTGCTCGATGCAGGATTTCTCGGAGATCTCGAAGCCGATGGCCTTGGCGGGGATCTTCTGGTTCTTGAGGAGGCCGGCGACGTACGAGACGAATTTCGGATCTGCAATCGTGCCCATGCCGACGTTGACCGAGAAGCTCGAGGGCTCGTTCTCCCACACCGCGCGATGGTCGCCCATCCAGCGCGCGAGTAGTTCGACCACGATGCGGTCGAGGTCGGAGTTGGCGCTCGGATCGTTGGCGTCCTGGATCACGCGCTCCGGCGCGGTACCGAATTCGTTGTCGGCGTACGCATCGCGCACCAGCACTTCGAAGCGGCGCGTGCCGCCCGTGCCCTTGAGCTTGACCAGCTGCTGCACGTGCAGCTCGAAGATCTGGCCGTAGTAATCGAACTGGCCGACGCCGGCTTCCTGCGGCGGCGGCTCGTCGCTGATGTACTCCGGCTCGACGTTCATGTCGTTTTCCGGGTCTACGAGACCGACGACCTCGGCGGTCTCCGCGTCGGAAGCGGCTTCTTCCTGCGCGTCGATCTGCGGCAGCTCTTCCGGCGGCGGTTCGTCGGCGATCAGTTCCGGCACCGGCTCCGGTGGCGGCTTGAAGTTGGGCTTGGGGAGGCGGTCGGTCTGCACCACGCGCAGGTCGGGGCGCTTCGGCTCCTGTGCCGGTGTTCCGCCGCGCTGCGGGCCCTTGAGGAGCGCCTTTGGATCGATGTCGGAGATCTCGAAGGCGATCGAATCGGAATCGGCGCTGCCCGAGGTGCGCTGCTGCATGCCACCGCTGCCGGGTGCGCCGGGCTTTGCGCCCGGGACTGCCGGCTTCGGCGGCGGGGCCTTGGCGGCGGGCGCGGCGGGCTTCGGCGGCGGAGCGGCAGGGCGCGCCCCGGCGGGGGCAGCGGGTTTGGCAGCAGGCGGAGCGGCAGGGCGCTGCGCGGCAGCGGGCGCGCCCGGACGTGCGGGCGCGGCCGGGGATGCAGGTCTGGCGGCGACCGGCGCAGCGGGGCGTGCCGCCGCGGGGGTCGCGGGGCGCGCGGCCGGTGCCGCGGGCCGGGCGGCCGGCGGACTAACTACCTTGCCGGCCGCGGGGGCGGCGGGCGCCGGCGGGGGCGGCGCGGCGGCCGGTGCCGGCGCCGGCGGGCGGCGCAGGAACGCCAGCCGGCGCATCAGGTTGGTGGTGATCGGAGTGACGAACTTGGCGGCGCCCTTGGCATCGAGGAATTTCGAGTCGGCGATGATCATCGCCACGCCGAGCAGGTCGTTGAGCGGCGAGCGCGCCGGCAGGAATGCCGCCGAGCGGCCGTCACCGATGACGACGAAATGGAAATTCTGGTCGGCGGCATCGGTCAGGGCCGAAGCGGCTTCGAGCACGATGTTGTGCTCGTCGGGACCGAGCGCGCCTTCGTCGAGCCACAGCACGTCGCCGCGCTCGTCGTGCAGGGAAATCGACTGCAAACGGGTGCCGGCCAGGGCCTGCTTCAGGGCCTCGCCGATGGCGGCCTTCGAATCGCCGCCCGCTGGAACGCTTGCACTCGCCTGCATTCGTGAAAATTTCCCGGGTCTGAGCACGCAGAGTCGCAAATCGACACTTGTCTCGCCGTGACATAGCTCCCGATACGCGAGTCCCTGTTAAACGGGCCTTGCGTCGTTATGTCTAATTCCCGGGGATATCGCGGACCACTTCACCCTTTCCAGGGGCTTGCGCCCCACGCCGGAAAACGCCTCCGAAGCGGAGGCGTCCATGAGTGTCGGACGTGCTAGCGCAGTGTCAGCTTCCCAGAAAATCCCGCTTGCCGATGTCCACGCCGTTGTGGCGCAGCAGGTTGTAAGCCGTCACGTAGTGGAAGAAGAAATTCGGCAGCGCCCAGTTCTGCAGGAAGGGCAGACCCTTGGTCTCGATGGTGCGATCGCGCAGCGGGATCTTGATGTCTCGATCCTCGCTGCCCTCGAGCGCCGACGCCGGCACGGTGCCGATGTATTCCAGCGTCTTCTTCACGCGCGCGACGAGCTCATCCATCGTGGTTTCGTTGTCCTCGAATTTCGGGGGATCGATGCCCGCCAGGCGCGCCATAGAGTTCTTGGCGAAATCGCTGGTGAGCTGGATCTGCTTGGTGAACGCGAGCATGTCGGGCGCAAGCCGCACTCCCGCGAGCACGTTCGGGTCGAAGTTGCGCGCCTTCGCGTTGGCGACGCCCTTGTCCATGATGTGCAGCAGTTGAGTCAGCGACTTTTTGAAAACGTCATGGCTCAGGGCGTACATCGAAATCTTCATAAGCATTCCCTTTCAGGTTCTTTGGTGAAACAATCCGCGCACCATCAGTCTCACTGGTGCGCATATGAGTGAATTATGGTCCGCCGCCCAGCTCGCCGTGTTCGCGCGTGTCGTCGAGCTCAATGGCTTTTCCGCCGCCGCGCGCGCCTACCGTGTACCGAAAGTAGCGATCTCCCGCGCCATCGCCGACCTCGAAAAATCCATCGGCGTGCAGCTCATGCGTCGCACGACGCGGCGCATTTTCCTGACCGCCGCGGGTGAGGCGGTGTTGCCGCATGCGCGCGCCATCGGCGTCGAGGTCGAGAAGGTACGACAGCTCGCGCAAACATTCTCTACCTCGCGCGAGGGACCCTTGCGGGTGATCGCCGATCCCACCTACGGCCGCGTGCTGCTCGCGCCGCTGGTGCCGCGGTTCCTCGACAGCTTCCCCGACATCGCGCTCGACGTGGTGCTCGACGCGGATGACGGCGCCGAGTGGGACGTCGCGATCCGCGCCGGCGTCAACGACGATCCGAAGCTCGGCGCGAAGCTGCTCGGCGCGCCGCCGGCGGTGCTGTGCGCCACGCCTGCCTACCTGCAGAAGCACCCCGCGCCCGAGCGTCCCGAGGGCCTGCGCGAACACGCGCTGCTCACTCCCGCGGGCGAGGGCGCCGAGTACAGGTTCCAGATGACCAAGGCCTCGGCGCGCGCCGAGGTGCGCGTGCGTCCCAAGCTCGCGGTCGACGATCCCTCGGTGTTGCACAGCGCCACGGTGGCGGGGCTGGGCATCGGGCTGCTGCCGGAATTCCTGTGCCGCCAGGGCGTGGCCACCGCCAAGCTGCGCAAGGTGCTGGCCGATTGGCAGGCGCCATCGGCCGCGCCACTCTACGCGGTGTTTCCGGCCGGGCTCGAGAACGATCCGCGCGTGCGCAGCTTCGTGGAGTTCGCCGCCGCCAACATCGTGCCCGCGCTCGCGCACTGAGAAAGAGGGATTCCGCATGTATCGCGCACCGGTCAAGGACATCCGGTTTGTATTGGATGAGCTCATCGGCACCGACGCCCTGCGAGCCTGTCCGGAGTTCGCCGAGTACTCCTCCGAGACCGCGGACGCGGTGCTCGGCGAGGCCGCGCGCTTTGCCGAGACCGTGCTCGAGCCACTGTCCAGGAGCGGCGATCGCGAGGGCGCGCACTGGACGGCCAGCGGCGTGACCATGCCGGCGGGCTTCAAGGAGGCCTACCAGCAATTCTGCGAGAACGGTTGGGCCAGCCTGCGCTCCGAGCCTGAATTCGGAGGTCAGAACATGCCGGCGGTGCTCGGCACCGCGGTCGAGGAGCTGTGGGCCGCGTCGAATCTCGCCTTCAAGCTCTGCCCGATGCTCACTCTCGGCGCCATCGAGGCGCTGCAGCGCTTCGCGGCGCCGCGATACCAGCAGCTCTACCTGCCGAAGATGGTGTCCGGTGAATGGACCGGCACCATGAACCTGACCGAGCCGCAGGCCGGCAGCGACCTCGCGCAGGTTCGCACCCGGGCGGTGCCCGCCGGCCCTAACTACCGAATCCACGGCCAGAAGATCTTCATCACCTACGGTGAGCACGATCTCACCAGCAACATCGTTCACATGGTGCTGGCGCGCATCGATGGCGCGCCGCCGGGCGTGCGAGGCATCTCGCTGTTCATGGTGCCGAAGTTCTGGGTCAACGAGGACGGCACGCCGGGCGCGCGCAACGACCTGTACTGCGCCTCCATCGAACACAAGCTCGGCATCCATGCGAGTCCCACCTGCGTGATGATGTACGGCGAGAACGAGGGCGCGCTCGGCCTGCTGGTCGGCGAGGCGAACCGCGGCCTCGAATACATGTTCGTGATGATGAATGCCGCGCGCCTGTCGGTGGGCCTCGAGGGCTACGCGCAGGGCGAGCGCGCCTACCAGCAGGCGGCCGAGTGGGCGCGCACGCGGGTGCAGGGCAAGCCGCCGGTTCCGCTGCACAAGGTCGCCGGCTCCGCCTCGCTCGGCACCAGCTCCTCGCCCGCGCCGATCATCGGCCACCCGGATGTGAAGCGCATGCTGCTCGACATGAAGTCGCGCACGGAGGCCTGCCGCGCGCTGGCGCTGTACGCCGCGCATCAGCTCGACATCGGGCGCGCGCACCCGGACGAAGCGGTGCGCGCCGCCGCGCAAGCGCGTGGTGACCTGCTGATCCCGGTGGTCAAGGGCTTCTGTACGGAGAGCGGCATCGAGATCGCCTCGACCGGCATCCAGGTACATGGCGGCATGGGCTACGTCGAGGAGACCGGCGCCGCCCAGACCTGGCGCGACGTGCGCATCACGGCCATCTACGAAGGCACCACCGGCATCCAGTCGAACGATCTCATCGGCCGCAAGTTCGGGCGCGATCGCGGCGCCACGCTCACGGCGTTCCTCGACGAGATGCAGCAGTCGCTGCAGGCTCTGGCGCCGGCCGATCCCGCCGCGCAACGCGCGCGCGAGGCCGCGCTCGACGCGGTCGAGCGCCTGCGCGGCGCGGCGCAGTCGCTGCTGCTGCAGCTCGCGAGCGCGCCGGATCGCGCCATGGCGGTGTCGGTGCCCTTCCTCAAGTTCTGCGGCTATGCGATCGGCGGCTGGCTGATGGCGCGCGCCGCGGACATCGCGGCGCGCCGTGTGGCCGAGGGCCGGGATCGCGAGTTCTTCGCCGCCAAACTATCTACCGCGCGCTTCTACGCGACGCAGGTGCTGCCGCAGGTGCTGGCGCTCGAGGCCACGGTGCGGCACGGCAGCGAAGCGGTCATCGACGCCGACCCGGCGTTCATCTGAAGCCAGCATGGACCGGCGGAATTTCCTGACACTCGGCGGATTCGCGGCGGTGCGGGCCGTGACGGCCTCGGGCCATTCGCAGGACCACACCGCCGCTGGTGGCGCACCGGCCGCGAGCCACGCGACCACGCAGGAGGGGCTCATCATGCGGCGCATTCCCTCGAGCGGCGAACTGCTGCCCGCCATCGGGCTCGGCACGTCCGGGCCTTTCGAAGTGGGCGCGGACGAGAATTCGCGCGCACCGCTGCGCGAAGTGCTGCGCGCCTTCTTCGGCGCCGGCGCGACGCTCGTCGACACCTCGCCGATGTATTCGACCGCCGAGGCGGTGCTCGGCGAACTGCTGACCGCCGAACAGCAGTCCAAAGTGTTCATCGCCACCAAGGTGTGGACGCCCGGTTCGGGTGGCGCCGCCGAGCAGAAGGGCATCGAGCAGATGCAGCGTTCGATGTCATTGCTCAAGCACAAGCCGGTCGAGCTCATGCAGGTTCACAACCTCGTCGACCTGGATGCGCACCTGAAGACGCTGCGCCGCTGGAAGGAGGAAGGGCGCATCCGCTACCTGGGCGTGACGCACTACACCACCAGCTCTTACCCGGACCTGATGTCGATCATCGAGCGCGAAAAGCTCGACTTCGTGCAGTTCAACTACTCGGTGGGCACCCGCGAAGCGGAGAAGCGGCTGCTGCCGATGTGCGCGGAGCGCGGCGTCGCGGTGCTGATCAACCGCGCCTTCGAAGACGGCAACCTGTTCACCCGCGTGCAGGGCAAGGCGCTGCCGGCCTGGGCCGGCGAGTTCGGCGCGAAGTCCTGGGCGCAGGTGTTCCTCAAGTTCGTGCTCGCCAACCCCGCCGTCACCTGCGTGATCCCCGCCACGGGCAAGGTGCGCAACCTGCTTGACAACCTGGGCGCGGGCACCGGGCCGCTGCCGGATGCGAAGCACCGCGCCCAGATCGTGGCCGCCGTCGGATGACGGCGCGCTAACTACCCGGCACCAGCTTCCAGATCTGGCTGGTACGCACGTCGACCACGTACAGCTCGCCGTCGTTGTCCTGGGCGAACGAGGCGATGTTCACGCCCGAGTCCCAGCCGTCGTTGAGCCCCACGAACAGCGTCGGGGCCTGGTTGACGCCGATGGACCAGATGCGCTGCGAGCTGTAGTCGGCGAACAGGTAGCGACCCACCAGCAGGGGAATCGCCTTGCCGCGGTACACGAAGCCGCCGGTGATGGCCTGGCCGGTCGGGTGTTCGTACTCGGCCACCGGCGGGATCAGCGGCGTGCTCGGCGTTCCGCAGGGCAGCGCCGTGTCGAGCGTCCCTTCCTTGCAGCGCCAGCCGTAGTTGCCGCCCTTGACCACGAGGTCGACTTCCTCGCGCGTGTGCGAACCCACGTCGGCGAGCCACAGCGCGCCGCCGACCCGATCGAAGCTCCAGCGCCAGGGATTGCGGAACCCCCAGGCGAAGATCTCCGGGCAATCCGCGCTGCCGGTGCCGTCGAGGTTGCAGGGTGAGTTGGCCGCGAACGGGTTGTCGGCCGGGATGCGATAGCGCTTCGACCCGGTCGTGCCGCTCACGTCGATGCGCAGGATCTTGCCGAGCAGATTGTTGGTCAGCTGGCCGTTGCCCGCCTGCGTGGAGTCGCGGTCGTCGTTGCCGCCGTCGCCGGTACCGATGTACAGATCGCCTTCCGGACCGAACATCAGATTGCCGCCGTTGTTGTGTCCGCCCGGCTGCGCCATCTCGAACAGTATCTGCTCGGAGCCGGCGTCCAGAGTGATGCCATTGTCCGTGCTCCTGAATTCGGAGATTCGCAGCACGATGACGTCCGGGCTGGTCTCGTGCGTGTACGCCACCCAGGCGCGCGGATCGCTCGGGAAGTTCGGGTGCAGCACCAGGCCGAGCAGGCCGTGCACGTTGCGGAACACCACGCGGTCGGTGAGATCGAGCATGGTCTGCGTGGTGCTGACGTTGGCCTGGTCGGCGAACGACAGCACGCGCCCGTCCTGCTGCACCACGATCCAGCGGCTGCCGTCGCCCGGCGGGCGGATCAGGCTGTGCGCGGTGGTCAGCGTCAGTCCGGGGTAGACGCGCTGCACCGCGAGCTTGATCTGCGCGGATTGCACCACCGGCAGCGTGCTGACGGTCGCGGCCGACGATGCCGCCGACACGTTGGGCGTCGGCGCGCCGTCCACCGCGGCGACCGCGTAGCTGTAACTGGTGTTGGCGGCGAGCTGCGTGTCCGTGTAGCTGGTCCCCGTGACCGTGGCGACGGCGCTGGCGCCGCCGTTGCGGAACACGCGGTAGCCCGAAATGCCGCTGGCGTCGGTGGCCGCATCCCAGCTCACCACCACGGAAGTGTCGGACTGCGCCGTCGCCGTGACGTGGGCCGGTACCGTCGGCGCGGTGGTGTCCATCGGCGGCGGCGGTGGCGGACTGGTCGTGGGCGAGCTGTCTTCGCCGCCGCCACCACAGGCGGACAAGCCGAGGGTCAGCGCCACGAGTGCGGCGCCCGATAACTTCGTATGCATGCGGGTTGTTTCCCTTTACGTTCGCGTGGCACGCGTGCCCGGCAATGTGCCGACCGCGGGATGGAGCTGCCGTCGGACTCCCGGCAGTGGCGGGGAATCCGTCAGACGTCGCCGCGGTGCTTTTCCGGCAATGCCGTGTAGGAGGGCGCCGCGGAAGCGCTAGCGCAGCGCGGCAATCAGCCCGGGCAGCTCGTCCATGGAGCGCATCGACAGGACGTTCCGGGCGCCCGCCGGCGCCGCCGCCACCGCGGGTGCGTAGAGGATCGAGCGCATTCCGGCGGCGAACGCCGCGGCCGCGCCGGCCGGGGAGTCCTCGACCACCACGCAGGCCCGCGGCTCGAGCCCCAGGCGTTCCGCCGCAAGTAGATAGACGTCGGGCGCGGGCTTGGGGCGCGCCACCATGCTGGTGACGCAGATGCGCGCGCCGAAGAATTCCGCGAGCCCGGCGACGTCCAGCGACATGCGCACTCGCGCCAGCGGCGACTGCGATGCCACCGCCATCGGGTGGCCATGGCTCCGCAGCTGTTCCAGCGCCGCGCGCAGGTACGGCACGGGGCGCAGCTCGTGCATGAAGGCGTGCGCGGTGGCGAAGGCCCAGTTGTAGGTGAACCCGGGCGAGGGCGGCATGCCGGTGCGAGCGGCGATGGTCTCGAGCACGCCTGCCACCGTCTTGCCGAGGAACATCTCGTGCGCCTCGTCGACCGTGAGCTCGAGGCCGAGGTCCCGCAGTACCTCGGCCTCGACCCGGCTCGCGAGGCTCTCGCTGTCGACCAGCACGCCGTCGCAGTCGAGGATCAGGCCCAGTGGCGGCGCGGCAGCCAGGCGCGGCGCTCCGCGGCTCAGCCGGCGCGCAGGCGCGCGCGGCCGCCCGAGGTCAGGACCGCGAGCGGCCAGATCAAGGCGGCGCGCAGCCGCGACTGCCAGCGGCCGCTGCGCCCCGGCTCGGGCTCGCTGGAGAACAGGTAGTTCGATGTCGCGATGGCGGCGAGCAGGACGAAGCCGAAGACCCACAGCACGATGAAGAAGCGCAGCAATCCCATGGACTAACTCCTCGAGTACGGCTCGTGCAACTCGACCGGCCGCGCGTGCGCCGCCTTCTTCTTGCGCATGCGGATGTTGAGCGTCTCGACGCCCAGCGAGAAGGCCATGGCGAAGTAGATGTAGCCCTTCGGCACCTTGTGGTCGAAGCCCTCGGCGATGAGCATCACGCCGACCACCAGCAGGAACGACAGCGCCAGCATCTTGATGGAGGGATGCGCCGAGACGAATTCGCCGATCGGCCGCGCGAACACCATCATGAGGGCGACCGAGACCACCACGGCGGCGATCATCACCGCGACCTCGTCGACCATGCCCACCGCCGTGATGATGGAGTCGAGCGAGAACACCATGTCGATGATGATGATCTGCAGGATGATGGCGGTGAACTGGCTCTTGACCGCCTTCGATGCATGACCCTCGTCACCCTCGGTGAGCTGGTGCACTTCCCGGGTGGACTTCCACACGAGGAATATTCCGCCGACGATGAGGATCAGGTCGCGACCGGAGACGTCGGTGCCGATGAGCGTGAACAGCGGCGCGGTCATGCCGACGATCCACGACAGTCCGACCAGCAGCCCGACGCGCATGAACATCGCGAGGAACAGGCCGATGCGCCGCGCCTTCTCGCGCTCCTTCGGTGGCAGGCGGTCCACCAGGATGGAAATGAAGATGATGTTGTCGATGCCGAGCACCAGCTCGAGCGCGGTCAACGTGAGGAAGGCGATCCAGACTTGCGGATCGCTGAGAATCGCGGCGACGGCTTCCATGGAGTGGCCGAGATATTAGAGTAATTCCCTGGGCCGTGTACTCTTCGGGTCCACCATGATCATGCCCTTACGCCTACGCGGCCTGCGCCGCGCCCTGTGCGCGGCAGTGCTGGCCGCCGCGCTGTTCCAAGACGCCACCGCGGCGCGCCTGCAGTCGGGCGAAGTGCACGTCTGGGAGCTGCAGGAGATCACGCTCGCCACGGCGCGCGACTACGCCAACCCCTACACCGAGGTGGAGTGCTGGATCGAGCTCGAGGGGCCCGCCTTCAAGCGCCGCGTGTATGGCTTCTGGGATGGCGGACGTACCTTCAAGGTGCGCTTCGTCGCGACGCAGCCCGGAGACTGGAGCTGGCGTGTCGCCAGCAACCAGCCGTCGGACGCGGGCCTCGCGGGCGGCGGCAAGTTGCGGGCGGTCGCGTGGACCGACGCGGAGCTTGCGCAGAATCCGAATCGCCGCGGCTTCGTCTCGGCCAGCGCCAACGGGCACGCGCTGCGCTACGCCGACGGCTCGCCGTTCTTCCTGCTGGGCGACACCTGGCTCGCCGCCTCGACCTGGCGCCTGCCGTTCAAGGGCGCGCGCCCGGCGCCTGACTACCTGCCCGACGAAGGCATCGGCTTCGAGGAAGCGGTGTCGTGGCGCAAGCGCCAGGGCTTCAACTCCATCTCGTTCATCGCGGCATTTCCCAACTGGGCCGCCGACGAACACGGCGCCACCTACGCCAACAAGGACGGTGTGTTCCTGCGCAACGCCTGGGAGAAGTTCGGCTACTGGGCGCCGAACGCCAAGATCTCCACGGCCGACGGCGCCACCACCACGGCCAAGGACATGCAGGACGAAGCCGGCAACCGGCCGTTCGCAGTGTTCGCAGACCGCGAAGGGCTGGCCAACTTCGATGCCATCAATCCGCGCTACTTCGCCAGCCTCGACCGCAAGATGCGCTATCTGTCGGAGCAGGGTTTCGTGCCGTTCCTCGAGACCGTGCGGCGCGACAACGCGCCCTCGTGGAAGCGCTACTTCGACTTCGATGTCTCGTACTCGCGCTACGTGCAGTACCTGGTCGCGCGCTACGGCGCGTTCAACCTGGTGTTCAGCGGCATCCATCTCGACTGGATTCCCAGGGACTTCAGCCTCACGGCCGCGGAGTTCAACCAGGCGCTGACGTACCACTACCGGAAGTACGGGCCGCTGCCGTTCGGCCAGCCTTACACGACGTTGATCGATCGCTCTACCTACAAGGCGTTCGGCCACGGCGCCGACGCGCCCTGGCTCACCATGCACACCGTGGGCAACAACCCGCGCAACCACGCCATCTACGACTCCATCGAGGAGCTGTTTCGCCTCTCGCCGCCGTACCCGGCCGCGAATCTCGAGCCGTACTACACCGGCTGGAATCACGCCATCAATCGACCCGGTGGGGAGACGCCCGAGGAGAACTCGCCGCGCGACAACTACTTCGCGCGCGCCATGATGTACGGCTCGGTGCTGTCGGGAGCGCTCGCCGGACACGTGCACGGCACCGCGGCCTACGACGTCACCAGCACCGGCGAGCCGGCCGGCTGGCGCCCGCACATCTGGACTGCGCTGCGCTACGAGTCGGGCGCGCAGATGCGCCATCTCGGCACCTTCCTGCTTTCGCAGGGCGCGCGCTACCAGGATCTCGTGCCATCCCCGCAAGACCTCGAGCCGCGCTCGATCCCGGACGCGAAGGGCGACGGCCTCGACGGCTGGTCGTTCCTCGCGCGCACCGCGCGGCGCGATTTCGCGCTGGCCTACTTCGAGAACCAGGCGGCGCGCGCGGCGCTGCGCGGCTTCACGCCGGCGACTAACTACCTGTGGACCTGGTTCGACCCGCGCAGCGGGCGGTGGGCGAGTCCCATCCGGGTGCGTGCCGATTCGGCCGGGACCCTGCGGACGCCGCCCTTTCCGGCCCGTGGCGAACGCGCGACAAAAGACGTCGGAGCACGGATTCTTGCGACGAGTTGAGCCACGCGTGGATTGACTCCAGCCCCCGGTTGCCAACATCCTCGCAGCAGAAAACATCGGGGAAACGCATTGGAGGGAGTCATGCGTCGTGCTGAATTCATGCCACGCTTGCTGATCACGGCCGCCATTTCACCGCTGTTCGTCTGCGCGGCGTGGGCGCAACAGGCGCCCAACCCGCCCCAGTCCGGCGACGACTCGAAGATGGATGAAGTCGTCGTCACCGGCACGCGCATTAAGCTGAACACCCAGAACTTCCCGAACCCGGTGACCTCGTTCTCGGCGGACACCATCCAGCAGTCCGGCCGGACCAACCTCGCGGACTTCCTCACGCAGACGCCGGCGCTGGTGGCCTCGAACACCGGCGACCTGACCGCAGGCTCGAAGGCGGCCTTCGGTTACGCGGGCCTCAACCTGCTCAACCTCCGGCACCTCGGCGTGGATCGCACACTGGTGCTGGTCGATGGACGGCGCCACGTGGCCGGCACCGCCGGCTCGGCGGCGGTCGACATCGACGCGATCCCGACCGACCTCGTCGAGGCGGTCGACGTGCTCACCGGCGGCGCGTCGGCCATCTACGGTGCCGACGGCGTCTCGGGCGTCGTCAATTTCCGGCTCAAGAAAAATCTCGAGGGCGTGAGTTTCCGCGGGCAGTACGGCTCTTCCAGTCAGGGCGATGGCGAGAACACCTTCGGCGCGCTGACCGCCGGCACCAACTTCGGCGAAGGCCGCGGCAACGTGGCGTTCGCGTATGAATACAACCGGGACTCGCGCGTCTCAGACCAGGACCGTTCGTATCTGCGGCCGCCGAAAGCGGCGGGTCTCTACCAGAACCAGGACGACCTCGACGACTCGCCCGATCTGCCCGACAACGTGCGCTACGACGACGTGCGCTACGCCGACAGCGCGCGCAACGGCGCGGTCGACGTCGACTTCGACACCCTGGCCGATTACCAGGGCAGCGGCTCGCCCTACGACCGCGGCTTCGTGCTCGAGAACTCCGGCGGCTACACGCAGGGTGGCTCGAGCACGCCGGTCGACGGCTACCAGGGCGATCTGTTCCCCGAGACCGACCGGCACGTGTTCAACCTGCTCGGTCACTTCGACGTCAACGACGCGTTCACCGTTTCGGCCGATGCCAAGTACGTGCGCTCGCATGCGTACACGCGCGCGCAGCCGACCTACGACTTCTATCTATTCATGACGCCCGACAATCCGTTCATGCCGCAAAGCATCCGCGACGCCATCATCCCGGGGGCGGCGGCCGAGGCGTTCGGAGACCCGGAAACGCCCGACGGCGTGCAGGTGACGCGCGACAACTACGACCTCGGCATCAATGCGGAAGACGACCTGCGCGAAACGCTGCGCGGCGTGCTCGCGATCAACGGGCGACTGACCGATCACCTGGAGTACGAAGCCTCGTACGTCTACGGGGAGACCCGCAGCACCATCGTCTCCATCAACAACCGGCAGGAAGCGCAGTGGCAGGCGGCCATCGACGTGGTCACGGATCCGGATTCCGGGCAGCCGGTATGCCGCTCGTCGCTCGATCCGGATGCGCCGCCGGAGCTCGCCGGCTGCGTTCCATTCAACATCTTCGGCGAAGACCAGACGCATTCCGCGGCCGCGCTCGATTTCATCAACATCGACAGCGTCACGCGCAGCAAGGTCACGCAGCAGGTGCTGTCGGGCTCGTTGAGCGGCGACTTCGGGTCCTTCCTGCAGTTGCCGGGCGGTTCGATCGGCTTCGCGGCGGGACTCGAGTTCCGGCGCGAGGCCAGCGAGGATCATCCCGCGCAGGAGATCCAGGACGAGCTCACCTGGATCAGCGGCATCAATCCGACTCACGGCAGCTTCGACGTCAAGGAGGCCTTCGCCGAGCTGAGCCTGCCGGTGCTGTCGCACGTCAAGGGCGCAGACCTGCTGTCCTTCGGCGCCGCGTTTCGCGCCTCCGACTACAGCACCATCGGCTCGACGAGTTCGTGGAAGGTGGACGCGCTCTATGCGCCGGTGCCCTCGGTGCGCTTTCGAGGCACTTACGCGCAGGCCGTGCGGGCGCCCAACATCTCGGAACTGTTCTCGCCCGTCATCACGACGTTCAATTTCCTGGTCGACCCGTGCGACATCACCGAGGTCAACAACGGCTCGTCCACGCGCGAGGCGAATTGCGCTGCGATGCTGACCGCCATGGGCATCGATCCCACCACTTTCACTCCGCAGGACACCCCGCAGGCGACGCTGTACACCGAGGGCCAGTTCAGCGGCAACCCGGACCTCAGCGAGGAGACGGCGAACACCTGGACCTTTGGCGTGGTGCTGCGGCCGGAGTTCGCGCCGGGGCTGAGCGTTTCGCTCGACTGGTACGACATCGAGATCGAAGACGCGATCAACACTCCCGAGGCGCAGGAACTGGCGCAGCTGTGCGTCGACCAGCCGACGCTCGAAAACAATTTCTGCGCCGGCATCACGCGCGATCCGACCACCGGCTACATCGTCGGATTCAATGCGCGGCCGGAGAATGTCGCGAGCTTCCACACCGCGGGCATGGACGTGTCGATCGACTACACCATCCCCGCGGGAAATGCCGGGGAATTCCGGCTGCAGCTGGTCGGCGGTTACCTGGATCGCCTCGAATTCGTCGACTCTCCCGGCGCCGAGGTGAATTCGGATCTCGGCGAGGCGCCGCAGGATTCCAGCAACGAGTTCTTCCCGAAGGTCTCGGCGACCTTCGACCTCACCTGGACCCGCGGTCCCCTGACGGTTGCGTACGGCATCGACTGGTTCAGCGAGACGGACCGATTCGAGAGCGAGGTGCTGCGCGGTGACCCCGACTATGCCGAGCCGAAGTACCTCAAGGTCAAGCAGAAGTGGGAACACGACCTGAACTTGGCCTGGGAAGTCAACGATCACGTCAACGTGTACGCGGGCGTCAACAACCTGTTCGATGCGCGGCCCGAGTTCGGCTACAGCTCGTACCCGGTGTCGGCCATGGGTCGCTACTTCTACGCGGGCGCGAAGTTCGACTTCGGCGCCGCCGGTAAATGAGCACGGCCTCCGGGGGCCTGGCCGGGCTGCTGCTGGCCACGCTCCCGGCCGCGTCGCTCGCGGCGACGCCGTTCACGCCCGACGACTACTATCTACTCGCCGACGTGGCCGCGCCGGCGTTCTCGCCGGACGGCGGGCGCATCGCCTACACGGTCGCGCGCAGCGACCGGAAGCGCGACCAGTCGGACAGCGACATCTGGATCGTGGACTGGAACAGCGACGCGGCGGGCGGCGGCAAGCGCGGCAAGCCCGTGCGGCTCACGCGCACGCCGAAACACAGCGAGTCGCAGCCGCGCTGGTCGATGGATGGCAAATCGCTGTTCTTCATGAGCGATGCCGGCAAGCGCGATGACGACGACGATGCCGAGACGCAGTTGTGGCGCATGTCCGCGAGCGGCGCGGGCGCGCGCAAGGTCACGAACATCACCGGGGGCATCAGCGATTTCGACCTGTCGCCCGATGGCCGGCGCGCCGTGGTGGTGGCGGAAGTCGGGCGCACGGTCGGCAACCACGACGAGAATCCGCCGCCGATCGAGACCGAGCGCTTCCTGTTCAAGCGTGACGGCGAGGGCTATCTCGACGATCGCACGCGGCAACTGTTCGTCGTGGAGCTCGCCACCGGCAAAGCGACACCACTGACCTCGGGCGAACGCGATCACTGGCTGCCTGCCTGGTCGCCGGACGGCAAGTCGATTGCCTATACGGCCAAGGATCGCGGCGCCGCCGATCGGGACTTCAACTACGAGGTGTTCGTGCAGGCGGCGGACGGCGGTGCGCCGCGCAGGATCAGCGCCTTCGCGGGCGACGACAATGACGCGGACTGGGGCTCGCGTCCTTCGTGGTCCGCCGACTCGCGGCGCCTGCTGTGGCTGGAAGGCGGCGAAGACAAGTGGTTCTACTATTCGCCGCCGCAGCCCGTGGTCGCGGATCTCGACACCGGCGCGTTGACGCGGCCGGCGCGCATCGATCGCTGGTTCTACTTCCCGAAGTTCGCGCCCGACGGCTCGATACTCGCGCTCATCGAACAGGATCGTGATACCTGGCTGGCGCGCATCGACCCGATCAGCGGACGCATCGACTATCTGACGTCCGGTCCGCGCTTCGGCTCCGACTTCGTGGTCGCGCGCGACGGCCGCGTGGCGCTGCTGGAAAGCGAGGTGACCGCGCCGCCGGAACTGTTTGCGCTCGACGGGCACCGCGCGCTGACCGCTCATAACGCCTGGCTCGCGGAACGCGAGCAGGGAGAGGTCCGTGACGTTTCGTTCAAGAGCGGCGATGTCGAGATCCACGGCTACCTGACGCTGCCACCCAACTTCACGGCCGGACAACGTCTGCCGCTGGTCACGAAAATCCATGGCGGGCCCGTCTACCAGTTCAGCCACGAGTTCGACCTGACCCTGCGGCAGTACGCGGCCGCCGGCTACGCGGTGCTGACGGTCAACCCGCGCGGCTCCTCCGGCCGTGGCTTCGACTTCGCGCGTGCCATCTATGCCGACTGGGGCAATCTCGACGCAAAAGACATCAGCGCCGGCATCACGCACGCCATCGACAGCGGCATTGCCGATCCGCGGCGCATCGGCGTGGTCGGCTGGAGCTACGGCGGCATCCTCACCGATTACATGATCGCCAGCGACCCGCGCATCCGCGCGGCGATCTCCGGCGCCGGCGTGGCAAACCCGCTGTCGCTGTTCGGCGTGGACATGTACGTGCGCGAGTACCTGGCCGAGCTCGGCACGCCGTGGGAGAACTTCGAGACCTGGCGCAAGCTCGCCTATCCATTCCTGCACCCGGAGCGCATCAGCGCGCCGACGCTGTTCCAGTGCGCCGGCGACGACGACAACGTGCCCTGTGTCGGCGCGGAGCAGATGTACCAGGCGCTGCGCACGCGCGGCGTGCCCACCAGGCTCATCGTCTACCCCGGACAGAACCACGACATCGGGGTGCCCAGCTACCTGGTGCACCGCATGCGCAACAACATCGAGTGGTTCGACCGCTGGCTGAACGCGCCGCGCTGACGGCCAGCGCGTTCAGCGCTTGCGGCGTGGCACGGTCCGGCGACTCTTCGCGCCGGGGTGCTGGCGCATGCGGCGCGGCGGCTCGTTGAGCGTGTCGAGGAACTCGCGCCGCTGCTCCGGACTCATCTGCGGCCAGTCGATCTTGCCCTGGTATTCGCGCCGCAGTTCGGTGTCGCGTACGCGGCTGCGCGAGCGGCTGCGGATGCGCGGCGAGGCCGCGAAGCGCCGCGTGGCGCCAGTCTTCAGCAGGTCGAGCGTCCCGGCAATGACGCGGTCGGACAGCGGCAGGTCGCTGTGACCGCAATCGACGTAGCGGTTGTTCGCGCCCTCGAGCTTCGCGAGCTCCACCGGCACCGTGCCGTCCCCGCGCAGCGTGTACTCGTACTCGAAGTCGCCGTCGCGCAGCGACACGCGCGTCGCGGTGATGCGGTTGCAGCCGATCACGCAGGCGAAGCGGCCGTCGGCGGG
>JADMIO011101936.1_pt1 | contig 35695 bp, 30 predicted proteins | sample 8958161 | NCBI WGS metagenome assembly JADMIO01 (sample SAMN16585339, study PRJNA669376) | soil metagenome | isolation source: Crop rotation soil | place: USA: Cullars Rotation, Alabama | collected 2011
CGCGACAACTTGTCCACGTGGAATTCTAAGCTTAGGATCCCAATGTGCTGGAAAGGGCTTCGCGCAGCATTGGCGCAGCCTCGACAAATCGGTGCTCGTCCATCAGCGCCGAAACTTGGGCATAGCTTTCCTGTGCCGCCACCGGCGACTCGGCTGCCGCGAGCGAGAGAAGAAAAGCGAGGGCTGACTGGAAGCGGGCGTTCAATGTGGCTGCTCCGCGGAATCAAATCTGAAGCGGACGCGGACATCTAGGAAGGCGCTCCGCTGCTCAATTTCAAGGCCGGCCTGCAACACTGGAGTCCCGCGTCGCGGCGTTGCGATTGCTGGAGGTGGAGCCGGCTCTCCGAGCCGGCTTGAGTTTCATGCATCGCATCGCGTCGACACATCCCGGCCACAAACCCAGCATGGCTCGGAGAGCCGTCCCGACCTATTCCTCGTCGTCCTCGATCTCCGGCGGCTTGATGCCCGTGAGGAGGCGGTCGAGCTCGGCTTGGGTCGGGTTGCGGATCGAGCGCACTGTGATAATCGCTTCACCCGCCGGGAGCCGGACTTGCGCGCTGGCGCCTTGGGCGAGGCCCAGCGCGGCCGTGGCGAGCGGCGAATTGTGCGGCAGACATTCGATACCCGACTCCTCGTCGACCGCCGTCTCGCCGTGCGTGGCGATGAGAAACGTGAACCGGTGTTTCCGTGGCGTGCCCACATCCTGCTTTTCGAGCGCGACCACATGTCCGAGCTGCAGCGTGTCAGTCGGTTTGGTGAGCCAGGCAGCGGGATCGACCTCGATGAAGGTGTTGCGGGCGACGAAGCGGTCGAGCGCGGTCATCTTGCGGTCGACGGCGCGGATCGCGTCCTTGGCCGCCTTGAAGCCGAAGTTCTCGCGCAGGTCGCCCTGGCTGTGGGCCTCGACCTTGTCGGCGACGAGTCCAACGCGCTTCGCCTTGAGCGCCTCGAATTCCTCGGCGAGCACGCGATTGTAGCCCGGCCGCACGTAGATGGTCGTCGCCGCAGGGGTGGGCAGGCGGAAGATATTTTTTCGGCGCGGCGGCGGCATGAGGCTGAGCCGAATCATACAGCTGAGCGCGGGGAGTCGAGAGCTGAGCGCGGGGTAAATGCGAATCTCACCCCTGCCTGATCCGGATCGGTCGCACCGCTCCTGTCGCTCCGATTGAGTTTCGCGTATTAAATGTGGGTCGAAAGCCTTGGGGTGCCCCGCTTCTTATGAAGCGGACTACGAGGGCCGCGTCGCCCGGTTCGTGAGAGCCGGGAACGACCGCAACGGCGGGAACGACCGCGCCCCCCGTTAAAAATCCTTGTCTGGTTTGAGACGGATTTTAACCGTGACGTGCTGGACCCCGCCTTCGGTTTTCACCTCGCGGATCCATGCAAACTCACCCGCATTGGCCGATTGCCGGCGTTTGTCCGCTGACAAAAGCGGGTCGCCGTTGAAATAGAGGGTGGGAGCCCACTGGCGCCCAAAGGCAGCCGATTCCAATGTGAAGTGCACATGCGGGCCCTCGCGACCCAGGCTGTCGGGTGCGGGGCGGATCGTCTGGAATTCGAAACGTCCCTCCTTGTCGGTTTTCGCCCACGCCTGCAGCCGCCAGGTCGTCAGCGCTTTGTCCCCCGGGCCGAAATCGAAACCGCTGTGGTCGCGATGATACGTGTGCACGACGATGTCAGCAGCCGGCGTGCGCCCGTCCGGCAGGAACACCTGGCCGCGGATTACCAGCGGAGTGCCGGGTTCGTCTTTGGGTGCGATTCGGCTGACCGGCGTCATGCTGGCGGGACGACTCTTTTGCGCCTCGTTCCAGCTTCTCATCCAGAAGGCATCGACCTGCCCGAAACTGCGGCTGGGGCTCAACGCCAGGCTCATCACGAAAACCCCCAGCGCGATCGCGCGGCGGGTGTGCAGGAGCGGAATATCAGTGAGGACGCGCGCGGTCGCAATGTTCATGGTGGTTTCGAACTGGCTTCTCGCTTCGCCGCCCGGTCAGGCGCGCAGGATTTTTTCCATGGGCCTACCCTTGGCGAGTTCGTCCACGAGTTTGTCGAGATAACGGATTTCACGCATCGTCGGCTGCTTGATCTCTTCAATGCGCACACCGCAGATCACGCCTTTGATCTGACGCCGGGCCGGGTTCAGCCGGGGCGCTTCCTGGAAAAAGGTTTCGAAGTCCTTCTGCTTCTTCAATTGTCCCTCGAGCTTCCGCGGCGTGTAGCCGGTCAGCCAGCAGATGATCTCATCCACCTCGGATTTGGTGCGTCCTTTTCTTTCCGCCTTGGCCACGAGGTAGGGATAGACATTCGCAAAGGGGGTCGTGAAAATCCGGTGTTTGGTCGGCATGACACGAGAAGGCCTGCCGCCAAACGCCGGCCTACACGAGGGCAAAGTGACGCCGAGACTGTCACGAATTTAGTCACCGCGTATTTCCTCGCGCCCCCGCGGCGGGGTTAGCGTCGCGGTTTTTTGGTGGCGGGTCTTTTCCCGCGCGCCGATTTGGCTTCGGCCGGTTTGCCCGATTCAGGCGAGGGCTGCCGGAGAGCTCCGGCGAGGCGGTAGGTGTTGAGGAGGACGCCGTCGGAGGTCGCGCGCGACTCCACCAGCGTGAACGCCCGCGGTGGCACGCCCTTCTCGAACAGCCGCTTGCCCGTGCCGAGAATCACCGGGTAAACCCAGACGCGAAACTCGTCGACGAGGTCGGCGGCGATCAACGTCTGCAGCAATTCGCCGCTGCCCCACACGTGCAAGTCGGGGCCGTTCGACGCCTTTAGCCGGCGGATGCCGTCGACGACCTTTCCGCTGATCGGCTCCGACTTCACCCAGTCGAGTTTTTTCCGGCGATGCGTGACGACGAACTTCGTCGCTTCGTTAAACGCCTTCGCGATGAAATTGTCACCGGCATTGGGCCAATACGCGGCCCAGATATCGTAGGTGCGCCTTCCGAGGAGCAGGTCGAACTTGCCGGCCATGATCTCGCCCAGCACCTCGCCGGCTTCTTCGCCCCCGTAGGCCATGCTCCAGCCCCCGTGCGTGAAACGGCCGCTCGGATCTTCCTTGGGTCCACCGGGCGCCTGCATGATGCCGTCGAGAGTGAGGTGAGTGATGGCGACGATTTTTCTCATGATGTTTTGCGGTATGCGGGGCGGGGAAATGTTTTTGTTTTTTAACCGCAGATGAAACGGATGAACGCAGATGAATACACGCGTGGACGCCGTGGCTAATCCCGGCTCTCACGAGCCGGGCTACGCAAGCTCGTAGCCCACTTCGTGCGAAGCGGGATCCTCAAGGGTTCACCTCGTCCGTTCAATACGCGGCTTCGAATAAACAACGAACGACCGCCTATCCACCGGACACGAGCTCAGGTTTTTCTCAATTCGCGACGTTCAAGCCGCAGGGCGGTGCGGGCGAATCCTCGCCCCGCCCGACGTCGCCGGCCTCCCGTCCCGAGTCTAACCGCAGACGACGCGGAGGAACGCAGATGAAGACCTGCCTAAGCACGCCCTTTTGCCGTCGCTTGAAACTCGCCCCGGTGCGCCAAGTCCTTTTCGCTTCCTCTGCATGCCCACCCTAAAAACCTCCCTCGCTCTTATGCTCGTCCCTTTCGTCCTCGGCTCCGCGCTCCCCGCCGCCGATGCCACCTATTCGCCCGCGAAGGACACGCTCGTTTACGTCGGCACCTACACCGGCCCCGCCAGCAAAGGCATCCACTACTACCGCCTGCAGGAAGGCGCCGCCGGCCAGGCGACCACGCTCGCCCCTCTCGGCCTCGCCGCGGAAACGCCCAGCCCGTCTTTCCTCCACGTCGATGCGAAGCGCCACCTCCTCTTTGCCGTCAACGAAGTCGGCACCTACGAGGGCAAACCCGGCGGCTCCGTCAGTTCCTTCCGGATCGATCCCGCGACCGGTAAGCTCACGTTGATCAACACCAAACCCTCCGGCGGCGCCGGCCCGTGCCACGTCACGCTCGATGCCACCGGTAAAAATCTCTTCGTTGCCAACTACGATGGCGGCAGCATTTCCGTGATCCGCGTTGGCGCCGACGGCCAGCTCGGCGAGACCACCACGTTTATCCAAAACAAAGGCAGCGGCCCCACGCCCAACCAACAGAGCGCGCACGCCCATTGCGTCACGATCGATGCCGCCAACAAGTTCGTCTTCGTGTGCGACCTCGGCATAGACCAGGTGCTGATCTATCGCCTCGACGCCGACAAAGGCACGCTGACGCCCACCACGCCGGCCTTCGCCGCGCTCAAGCCCGGCTCCGGCCCGCGCCACCTGACCTTCCGCCCTGACGGCCGCTTCGCCTATGTCTTCAACGAACTCGCCGGCACGCTCACGACCTTCGCCTACAACGCCGCCACCGGCGCGCTCACGGAAGTCGCCACCGTTTCCTCGCTGCCCCCGGGTTACGAGGGACGCAAATGGGGCGCCGAGCTGGCCACCGACGCCGCCGGCAAATTCCTCTACGCCTCGAATCGGGCCCGCGACGCCGTGGCCGTTTTCGCCATCGACCCGGCCAAAGGCACGCTGAGCTTTATCAACGACACGCCGAGCGGCGGCCAGACTCCGCGCCATTTCGCGCTGCTGCCGTCCGGCCGGCACATGTTGGTCGCGAATCAGAATTCCAACAACGTGCTCGTGAGCACCGTCGACGCCGTTACTGGCAAACTCAGCGCCTTCACTCCCGTCGCCGAAGTCTCCGCCCCGGTCGCCATCGCCTTCCTCCCGCCCGCGGCGAAGTAGGCATGAGCTACAGAGGGCGCGGAGCTCAGACACGGAGGGCACGGATCGAGCCGAGACGAAAACAACGTCAATCGAACGGGAGAGCCGGCGCGGTTTCGCCCGAACGCTTTTCATCTCAGAGGGGATTTCCGGCGGCGAATGGATTTTTCCAGTTCGCTCATGGACCGAACCTTCAATTCTCCCCTCAAGGCCGCACGCCGGTCACGGATCAATTTTTTATGCGTCGCCGGCACCGACCAGTCGTCTCCCGCAGTGGGAGTCGCTGCAATTCGGGAAATTCGCGAGCGTCATGAGCCCAAGCTGTTCACCGCGAATTCGACGTCTTATCTCTTCAGTCGGGCTCGTTATCATCGGATTCGCTCTCGAAGTCTTGAATGTTCGGCAAAAGATAATGTGACCTCTGCAATCGACTCTGGGTATGTGCCAGTGGCAATGTGGGGTTGTGCCCCGCCAAGACACATCGTTAACGGTGGGGCAAAATTGATCTCATGAAAAAAAGTGGAAAATGTCCCAAGTGCGGAAGCGGTGACATCATCGCCGATGCGAAGGTCGTTGATCGCGCCAGCGGTGGTGCCCACACCGACATGACCGTCGCCACCTTCGGAAAGCCGGAGGCGCTGATTTTTAAGCAGAAAACGGACACTGTCGTGTCGGCCTGGATTTGCAGCTCTTGTGGTTTCGTTGAGCTTTATGCCGATGACCCGCGCCGTCTGAGGCCTGCCAAAAGATAGTGTTCCCTGGCGGTGCGGGCTGATGCGAATGAACCAAAAGCCCGGACATCGGCAGAGCCAACGGCCCGAAGCGCCCGTGGATCGCCGCAAATGTTAGGCCGATAATTTTATGCCTACTCCCAAAGAAACGCTTCTGCTCGGGTTCGAGATTCATTCGACCGGGAAGATCCGCGAAGCACTGGCGGCGGGCATTGCGATCAATGGTCTGCTCGACGGCAAGACGCCCCTGACTCTGTTGATCGAGATGTATCTGCGTTCACCGAGATTTTCTGACTGCGTCCGATGTCTGGTGGACGCTGGCGCGCAGCTCCCGGATTCCGCGCTGCTGGCGGTGCTGCTGGACGATGCAGTGTTGCTCGAGTCGGAACTGCGCGAGGACCCGTCTTTGATTCGTCACCGGGTGGACTTGGCGTGCTCGTTTACCCCGTTGCGGGGCGCATCGCTCCTGCACGTCGCCGCCGAATACGGACTGGCAAGGGCGGCCGAGGTATTGCTGGCCGCCGGAGCGGATGTGGAGGCACGGGCCGCGATGGACGATTTTGGATTTAACGGACACACGCCAATCTTCCACACGGTTTGCCAACACGAAAATCATTGTCTGCCGGTGCTGCGATTGCTCCTGAAGCGCGGCGCGAAAGCAGACGTTCGCTTGTCGGGTATCACCTGGGGAAAGGATTGTGAGTGGGAAACGACGATTTTCGACGCGACGCCGATATCGTATGCGCAGGCCGGGTTGCTGAGACAATTTCAGCGCGAGGAATGCGATGTGTATGAAAACATCCGATTGCTCGCCCAAGCTTCAGGGCGCGCTCTTCCTCAGGATCTCAATGTGCCGAACAAGTATCTGCGATCATGAGAAATGAAGGCCGCACAAGGCGCCAGCCACCTCGACCCCCGCGCCGGGTGGCTCATCGTGACCGTTTAGCAAAAAACACTTTATGAATACCAAATACGTCGGCCTCGGTGCCGGTCTGGGCATTTGTTTCGGAGCCGTGATCGGATCCGTGTTTCACAATGTCGGCCTGGGAGTCGCGTTCGGCTTGATCTTTGGCGCGGTGTTCGGCGCTGCGAGAAAACGCCGGAAGGACGAACAGGATAAGGGCGGGTGACCCAGTTTAGCTTCAACGACCCGGGTCGCCCGTCATCACCACTCCGCGCTCCGCACCGTCGCGCCGGGTTCTCATTTGCTGGAAGGGCACGCTTTCCACCACGGCGAGCACGAGACTCGAGAATTTATCGTCGGCCTGAATCCGTTGCGCGATTTGGTCCGCCGCCAGGCGATCGCTGCCGTGATCGTCGACGCCGCGGCCGAGCGCGTAGGTCAGCATTTTTTTCGCGAGATTCCGGTAATAATCGCCGCGATGCGTGGTCGAGAGGATCTTGATCAACGTCGAGGCGCCATCGAACGCTTCGCCGGACACCAGCTTGCCGGTTGCATCCACCGGCAGCGCTTTGCCGCCTTCGCCCTCCTGGTCGCGCCACTGGCCGGCGCCGTCGAAATTTTCGAAGGCCATGCCGATCGGATCCATCAGCGCGTGACAGGAGGCGCAGCGCGGATCCGATCGATGCTGCTCGATGCGCTGGCGCAGGCTCAGGCCGGCTTCCTCCGGCTTGTCGAGATTCACGACCACGCCCGGCGGCGGCGGCGGCACCGGCGTGCCCAGGATATTATCGAGCACGAAGCGTCCCCGCTTCACTGGCGAGGTGCGCGTGGGGTTCGAGGTCAGCACGAGCAGGCTTCCCTGTCCGAGCACGCCGCGACGGGGCGTGCCTTGTAGCGACACCCGCTGGAATCTTTCGCCCGTCACCGCCGGCAAACCGTAGAACTGCGCGAGGCGTTCGTTCACGAACGTGTAGTCCGCCGCCAGGAAATCGAGGAGCGGCCGGTTCTCGCGCATGACGTGTTCGAAGAACATCGCCGTTTCTTTTTCCATGTCGGCGCGGATCGTGGTGCTGAAGCGGGGATAAACCGTCTTGTCCGGCTCGACGCCCGACAGCGCCCGGAATTGCAGCCATTGTCCCCCGAAATTATCCACCAGCGCGCGGGCCTTGGGCGAGGCCAGCATGCGGGCGACTTGGGCCGGGAGTTGCCGGCGCAATTGATTTTTGGCGGCGAGCCCGAGCAACTCGTCGTCGGGCACGCTGCTCCACAGAAAATATGAGAGCCGCGTCGCCAGCGAAAATTCGCTGATGGGCACGCCAAGTTTCGCCGGGGCTTGATCTGACTTCTTCGCCACCGCCGCGCCCGTTTCGGGAAATTCCGCGCGCAGCAGAAAATTCGGCGACACGAGGATGGCCAGCAGCGGAAGTTTGAGGGCGGCGGCGAAGCTCTCCTCGTCCTTGTCGGCCTGCATGAACAACGTCATCAGCCGATCGAGTTCCGCCTTCTCCAGCGGACGTCGCCAGGCCCGCAGCGCGAACTTGGCGAGTTGGTCCCGCGCGATGGTCGTTTTATTTTGCGGCGTCGTTTTCGCGGCCAAGTATTCGCGCATCACTGCGGAGATCGGCGGCACGGGAGCCGTGCCATCGAGCTGGAGCGCTTCGAGGCTGTAAACCGTGAGCGTGCGGGCGCGGAGATTGGGGTTGGGATTCTCGGGGTCGGCCTCGTAGTTGGGGAAAACCGCGGCAAAGGTTTTCTCGCCGGGAGTGAGATGCGCGCGGACTTCATACCGCTCCGGCACCGCCACCAAATGATCCGCCGGTGCCGTCCACGGGCGTTTGGTTTTGGGGTCGCTGAATTTCTGGAACGCGGAGGGCGCGAGCACGGGCAGCGCCGCCAGCGATTTTCCGTCGACGCGCAGATCCATGATCGCCGCGTCGGTGCCCGCCTGCGTCGCATCCGCATAGGCGCGCAACAGATAATCGCCTTCCTTCTCCACCTTGAACTTCAGCGTAACGTCACCGTTACCGCGGAGCACTCTCGCGCCGGCCGGCGTAAAATCGCCCGGACCGGTGACGGCGAGCCGGGCCGCCGGCACGCGCGTGACGGCGCCTTTGCCCGGACCGTCCACGCGGATCCATTTGACCCACGTGATGCCGTTGGACTGCGGGCCGACGTAGCGCGCCATCGTGTCCACGACCTGCTCGTGAGCGCCACCCCGGTGCCGCCGCATCACCAGCCGGATGCGTTGCCGGCCCGCGACCAGGCTCACGTTGCCCGAATAAGTCGCCGGCGCGCCCTCGACTGCGTCGATGGGGAAAGCCTGTTGGACGGTGTCGTTCACATACAGCGAGAGCACGGGCTTTTCCGGCGGGGAGCCGGGAATGGGCCCGGAAGCGCCGTAGATATTGCCGTCGTGATCCTGCCCGAAGGCGTGAAAGCTCACCATGTATTCGCCCGTCACGGGGACATCCATTTCCACGTTAATATCGCCCTCGAACAGGCTGAGAATCTGGACCCAGCCGTCGCCGCGGTCGCCCAGATCGTTGAAGCCGACCAAAGCCTGGCTGGCGGGAAAATGCCAGGTGGAGCTGGTGATGCGCTGCGTGGGGACGGCCTGGTCCAGTGCCGTTTGGGCCGCCTTCACATACTTGGCGAGCAGCATCGGCGAGAGCGAAAGCACGTCGCTGATGTTGTCGAAGCCGTAACCGGAATCGTCGGCGGGAAAATCGTCCGCCGGATGAAAATCCACGCCGAGCAGATCGCGAATGCTGTTGTTATATTCCGCCCGATTCAGCCGGTGAATGACCACGCGGCCCGGATCCGGATTCTTCGCATCGGCGCCATAGAGCTGCCCATCGATCCAGTCCGCCAACAGGTCGCGCTCTGGTTTCGTTGGCAACTCGCTGGCGTTCTCCGGCGGCATCTGCCGGTTGCGGAGATGATCCAGGGCCTGCTCCCAGATTTTGCGGTCCGGCGCGAGATCGCTGGCGTGCTTGTAGACGGTGAGATGAAAATCCCCCTCGTCCTCCTTGCCGCCCTTGCCGTGACACTCGTAGCAATATTTTTCCAGCAGCGGATGGATGTCCCGCTCGAATGTCGCCGTGGCGGCCGAGGCCAACGCCACCGGGGGCTTGGCACTCGTTCCCGTGGACGGCGCTGAATCGCGTCGCTCCGCCGCGCTCAAGCCGGTGGCGGCGAGCAAGCCGAGCCCTAACGACGCCGAAAAACCACGACCCCGTGCGCGCGTGAAAGTCATCTGGCTCAAGCGGTGAAGATTTTGTCGAAGGTGCCCGTGCTGTCGCCGAATTTTTGGTTCGGCACGCCGAGATTGGCGAGGAGCGAGCGGTGGAAATTATTCATCGGCGTGCCGGAGCGTCCCTGCCCCGCGGAGATGTGCCGGCCCGTGACAATCGTGCCGCCGCCCTTGCCCGCGACGAGCACGGGCAGGTCGAAATGGTTGTGACTGTTGCCGTCCGCGATGCAGCCACCGTAGACGATCGAGGAGTTGTCCAGCACATTGCCTTCGCCTTCCTTGATCGACTTGAGCCGGGTGAGAAATTTCCCGAAATGCGCCATGTGGTATTGGTTGATGCGGGAAATCTTCGCGATGCGCACCGGATCGTTCTTGTGATGCGAAATATCGTGATGGCCGTCGCGCACGTCGGCCTGCGCATAGACGCGGTTGCTGCCCTCGTGCCCGATGACGAAGGTCGCCACGCGCGTGGCGTCGGTCTGGAACGCGAGCGCCATCACTTCATACATCAGCCCCACGTGCTGGTCGAAATCGTAGTCGAGCGGCGGCTGAAAATTGCGGCGGTCCGCGGGCAACCGGGCGGCGACTTCCTCCGCGGTGGCGATCTGACGCTCGAGGTCCCGCACGGCGGAAAAATATTCGTCGAGTTTCTGTTTGTCCGCCCCGCCGAGTTTTTTCTGGAGGGACTTCGCGTCATCGAGCACGAAGTCGATCACGCTCAGCTTCTGCCGCTCGCGCCGCGCCCGGGCTTGCTGCGTCAGCGCCGGATCGCCCGTGCCGAAGAGCCGCTCGAAGGCGAGGCGGGGATCCACCTCGGGGTTCATCGGCATGGTCTCGGATTTCCAGGAAATGTTGAACTGATAGATGCAGCTGAAACCGGTGTCGCAGGTGCCGGTGCGCGCTCCGCGATCGCAGCTGAGCTCGAGCGAAGGCAGGCGCGTCTGCTGGCCGAGGTGGTTTGCCGCGATCTGATCGGCGGAGATGCCGAGCCTCACATCGGTGCCCTCCGTCTTGAAGGCGCGGCAACCGGTGAGATAGGTCGCGGAAGCGCGGGCGTGGTCGGCCCCGCCATCCTGGGAGGCCTGCGCCTGCGCGTGCCCGAGTCCGCTGACGACGAGGAGATCGTTTTTGTGCTCGGCCACCTTCGCGAGGATCGCGGGCATCTCGTAATCCGCGCCGAACGTCTTCGGCGTCCAATCGGCCATGTTCATCCCGTTCGGCACGTAGACATACGCCAGGCGTTTAGGAAAACCCTTCGCGCCCGCCGTCGGCTGGCCGAGCAAGCGTGCGCCCGGAATCATGCACTCCAGCGCCGGCAGAGCCATGAGCGTGCCGACGCCACGCAAAAAGGTCCGGCGGGACAATTCATAGTTTTTCATAGGGATGCGGGGCAGCGGGAGTTCAGGCGGGTAGGGTAACAAGACGCGAACGCGAGCCTCCTAGAAAGTGACGGACGCGACCGGCGTCAACGCTGGGAGATAAGACGAGCCTCGTCGCCGGTCGCACCCCCGCGAGCCGCACCCGAAATCTGCGTCAAAAGTGAAATGAGCTCACGGAACGAAGCTGCCCGCGACTGACGCGAATCGCCGCGAATGACCAACCCTCGGAACTCCAGATCCGCGCGGGTTCTGTGGACCACCCGCCATTCGCGTCGATTCGCGTGATTCGCGGGACACAGTTTTTCGGATGATGCGGGTATGGTCAGGCTTCACGCTTCGCTTGGAGCGTGGACTCACTTCTCGTTGCGATTTCTCGTTCGGTTTTCGGGCGGCATCGGATTAGAGGGATAAGTCATGCTCGATGATACGGAACTCTTGCGGCGTTACACTGAAACCGGCTCCGAACCGGCGTTCACGGAGTTTGTCGGCCGACACCTCAATCTCGTCTATTTCACCGCGCTGCGCAGCACAGACGGGGATGCGGCGCTGGCTGAAGACGTTGCCCAAGCGGTTTTCGCCGTCGCGGCGCGTCGGGCCCGGGCGTTGATTCAGCACGCCACGATCACGGGCTGGCTCCACACCACGACGCGTTACACCGCGGCGCGGGCCAGGCAAAAGGAGCGGACCCGGCAGCGCTACGAACGGGAGGCCTCGATGCCCGAAATGATCACTGGCGACGCGGAGCAGGATTGGACGCGGCTGCGGCCGGTCATTGATGATGCGCTCGACGATCTCGAGGGGCGGGAGCGCGAGGCGATTCTCGAGCGCTTCTTCGAAGGGCGTGCGTTCGCCGATCTGGGAGCCGCTTGGAGAATTTCGCAGGATGCTGCCCGAATGCGCGTGGATCGAGCTCTGGAGAAACTGCGCGTGGCCCTGGAGCGTCGTGGCGTTCGGTCCGTGTCCGCCGCGCTGGCGGGAGTCTTGGCGGCGCAAGGCAGTATCGCGGCACCCGCGGGCATGGTGGCCACCGTGAGCGGTGCGGCGCTCGCGGCCTCTGCGACGTCGAGTGGCGTCACGGCATTTTTTAGCACTATGAGTGGAACTAAAATCATCCTTGGGACTGCCGCGGTCGTCATGGCGTTCGTCACCGGAACCGCCGTCCTCGAACACCAGGAAGCCGCGAGCGCCGAACTCCGCGTCGACGCGGCGAATCGCGAGCTGGCGACTCTCCGGGCCCAGCTTGCCCGGGCCACCCAACAAAGGTCTGCGGCCCAAATAGCCGCGGCGGCCGCGGAGAAGGACACGGCCGATCTGCTATCCGCGGTGGCGGACGCACGGACCAAAGCCAGCGCCGCCGTTCCGGCTCCACTACCGGCCGCTGGCAGCAAGCCTTTGGCGCCCGACGATCCATTGGCCCAGACCCTGCAGGCGCTTTTCCCCAACGGCGTCGTCGCCCGGATCGGTGATCGGACCATCACTGTTGAAGACGTGCGCCGAGAGATCGCGCCCCAGCTACCCAAGGTGCAGCAGATGGCGGGGGATCCGACCGAGCTTCGGCAACGACTCTATGCGCTCCAAAATGGCGCGATCGCCGACCTCGTCACGCGAGAGCTCAATATCAAGGAATTTCACAATCCGGCCGAGGAGCAGGCCAAGCAGATCCCATCCGAGTATGTCGACACCGCGATCGCAGATCGGATCAAGGGACAATTTAAAGACGACCAAGCCAGCTTCCTCGCTGAGCTTGCGAGGCAAGGGGTGACACTCGCGCAATACCGCCAGACCGTCGAAGAAGATATTATCTCCCGCTACATGCAAGGCGCGCAGCGAAGGTTGACGCCAGCGAAGAACGAGCCGGCGAAACCGCCCGCGCCTTAACAAGCGTAAACGCCAGCGGGAGATCGCGCCAATACGAGGGATCCAAAGGGACCAGCCCAATTGCGAGCACGTGCTCGCAATTGGGAAGTAGCGGTGAAATTGGGTGCATTGCTGCAGCGTTCGTTTGTCGATGCCCGTGTCCGCGGTCAGCTTTTCGTAGGTCTTGGCGCCGTAGTCGGCGCGGTCCTTGAACAGCGGGACGTGTTCGTTGATGAGCCGGCAAGTCTCGTGATACGTGTCGACCCACGCGCGATCGATTGCGGCGCGGCCCTCGACGACGACGGCGATGACGGCATCGCGCAGCTGCGCGTAAGTCTTTGGCGTCGGGGTGAGCGCACGGGCAGGCATGAGAGAAGCGGGGACGCGCTGAGGCTGGAAGCCGGTGGGACGAGTGACGAGGGGGTTGTGGGCGGATCGGAGTTGAGCGTTGAAGGTTTAGGGTTGACCCGTCTTCGCTGCGCTTCGACGCGGCGAGGAGCCGAGGGCTAACGGCTCAGAGCAGAGGGCGTGCGGCGGAGATGACGGGAGGAGGCGAACGCTGGAACTCAAGTCGCTTCCGAGAAGCAGCCCCACCATCGACCAGCCCGCGCTTGCCCGCCGCCAGCGGGCGATGAATAGTCGGCCGCACATGAATCCCACGTTCGATGCTGCGTTCTGGAACGATCGCTATGGCGCCGAAGGGTTTCTCTACGGGACCGCGCCGAACGATTTTCTGGCGTGGGTGGCGGCGCAAATTCCTCCAGGACCCGTGCTCTGCCTCGCCGAGGGCGAGGGGCGTAATGCGGTGTATCTGGCGGGCCGCGGCCATGCGGTTACGGCGGTCGACCAGTCGTCGGCCGGGCTGGCCAAGGCGGGCGAACTCGCGCGGCAGCGCGGAGTGCCGCTCGCGACCGTGGTGGCCGATCTCACGGATTTCGCCATCGCGCCGCAGGCGTGGGCGGGAATCGTGGCGACGTTTATGCACCTGCCGCCGGCGTTGCGCGGCTCGGTGCTCGGACGGGCGGCGGCCGGACTTCGGCCCGGTGGCGTGTTCGTGATGGAAGCCTACACGCCGGCGCAGCTCGCCTACAGCACCGGCGGCCCGCGCGATGTCACTTTGCTGCCGACCCTGGCGATGTTGCAGGCGGAACTGGGCGATCTGGAGTGGTTGGTCGCCTGCGAACTCGAACGCGACGTGCGGGAAGGCGGCGGACACACGGGAACGGCCGCGGTGGTGCAGGTGCTGGCACGGCGGCGGGAGTGAGTGGACCGAGCGAGGGTTAAGTGGGCGGGACCAGTGTTAGGTGGGAAGCGTTAAATTCTAAGAACGCAGTCTAAATCCTTTGTCTTCTGACTCAGCGATTCCGTTTTTTTCCACTCGACGGTTTGGGCACGGATACTTGCGAGAACGTTGGACGGGGATTGGGATTGCCGCTGGGTAGGAGCTGGGCGGAGAACAGTCTCCTCGTGAGCCGCCTTGCGCCCGGTCGCAGGGCAGTTTCGTTTCCCGGAACTAAGGCTCATCAACCCTGAACGCATCCCTACACGTCTCATGAACCTCCTCAAAACCGCCACGCTCACCGCGCTGCTCGCATGCGCCGCCGCTATCGCGCAAGACGGCACTGTTTATCCGCTCGAAGCCCCCGCGGAGCCGAACGCCATCGTGCTGGGCACCGGCGGCGTGAAGGACCAGCCGGCGAAGGAGAGCTGGTTCCGTCAGTGGGGAGAGCCCATGGTGCGTAATGTCACGACCGCCACGCTCACGCCGTTTCTGCCGGACCCGGCCAAGGCCAACGGCACCGCGGTGATTGTCGCGCCCGGCGGCGGCTACCGCTGGCTGTCGATCAACAACGAAGGCTGGAAAATCGCCAAGGCGCTGAACGAAAAAGGCGTCGCCGCATTCGTGTTGAAATATCGCCTGCGACCCACGCCGGACGCGATCGAGGAATTCAAGAAGTCGATGAACACGACGCCCGGGGCGGCCCCGACGGCGACGCCCGCCGGCGGAGCGGTCGCTGCGACTCCGCCTGCACCGAGACCGCAACCCGACCTCTCCAACCAGCTCGCTGACGCCGAGGCAGCCTACGCACTCATCGTGAAGAACGCCGAGCAATGGCACGTCGACCCGAAGCGGATCGGCATGATGGGCTTCTCAGCGGGTGCGGGGCTGACGATGCACAGTTACTTCAACTCGAAGACCATGAAGTTTCTCTTCGTCGCACCGATCTACGGCAACCTCGGCGCGGTCGAAGTGCCGAAGGATGCGCCGCCGCTGTTCGTGGCCCTCGCCATCGATGATCCGCTGATGTTCCGTGGAGATTTCGGACTGATCAAATCGTGGTGGGAGGCGAAGCGGCCCGTGGAGTTTCACCTCTACCAGGATGGCGGCCACGGCTTCGGCATGGGCTACCCGAATCATCCGACCTACTGGTGGTTCGAGGTCTTCTCGCATTGGCTCGACACGAACGGCTGGCTGAAGAAGGGCAACGCCGCGGTGGCGAAGTAAGCGGGGTGGGGTGCCGCGGAAACGATTTTAGGCGGAAAACGGGAAGCTCAAGAATGGAGCCGATCTTTTTAAATTCCCCGATTTCCACCTTCGTTCGAATCGATCATTCGTGGCTTCTTGGTTTTTGAATTAAGAATTCTGCAGCCATGAAACCGGCTCGGGGAGCCGGCCCCGCCCGCTGAAAGCCACCTCAAAACTTCAACAGCTGCTTGGTCAGAAACGCGGTCTGGAGGGTGGCGAGTTCTTTCAGGCCTTTTTGGGAGAGGGCGAGGAGTGACTGCAATTGCTCGCCGGAGAAGGTCGTTTCCTCCCCGCTGCTCTGCACTTCGACAAACTGGCCGCGGCCCGTCATCACGATGTTCGCGTCGACTTCGGCGTCCTTGTCCTCGAGGTAATTCAAATCGAGGAGCGCACGTCCACCGCAAATGCCCGCGCTCACGGCGGCGACGGAATCCATCAGGGGGTTCTCTGGAATCTTCTTCGCGTCGAGGAGTTTTTGAATCGCGAGGCGCGCGGCCAGGTAGGCGCCGGTGATCGAAGCCGTGCGGGTCCCGCCATCGGCTTGGAGGACATCGCAGTCGAGCCAGAGCGTGTTCTGCCCGAGTTTTTGGAGATCGATGACGGCGCGGAGCGAGCGGCCGATGAGGCGCTGGATCTCGATGGTGCGGCCGTCGACCTTGCCCTTGGAGCTGTCGCGCTGTTTCCGGTCGAGCGTCGAGTAGGGCAGCATCGAATATTCGGCCGTCAGCCAGCCGCCGGGGACTTTCTGCTGCTTCATCCACGTGGGCACATTAGCCTCGATCGTGGCGGCGCAGATGACACGCGTGAGGCCGAACGAGACGAGCACTGAACCGGTCGCGTAGGGCGCGATATGCGCCTCGAACGAAATGGAGCGGAGCTGGTCGGGAACGCGGCCATCGGTGCGGGTGGAAATAGACATCGCGCAAAAGTAGTGGCGGGTGAACCGACTGCCACACCGAAAAACGCCGTGGCGACGGCGAATGCCCGCGGCAGGCGGTGTGGTTGGCACGCGTGGGCAGCCGGCTTGCTGGCGCTTATTGGAGCGCGAGCAAGCTCGCGGCCTCCGGCTTCCGCACGCGGCACACGTCAACCGGCAGACCGTCGGCGATCGGCGGCGGCGCGGCTTATTCCACGGTCAAATCGCCGATCGAACGTTCCTCGCGCTCGACGGGCTTGATCTTGGTCGCGGGCTGCTCACCGGCCTGCGCATTCATGAACGAGATCAACCGGTCGTTGAAATCCTTCGCGGGATCGTGACCCATCTTCTTGAGCGCCTGCGTGAGCGCGGCCACTTCGACGAGTCGCGCGATGTCGCGGCCGGGGCGGACGTAAAGTTCGAAGTGCGGGATCCGCATCCCGAGAACCTCGTAGAAATTTTCCTCGAGCCCGGTGCGTTCCTCGACGACTTCGGGCGTCCACTCCTTGAGTGAGACGACCATGTCGATGCGCTTTTCGAGGCGCACGCATTTGATGCCGAACATCTCGCCGACGTTGATGATGCCGATGCCGCGGCACTCCATGTAACCGCGATTGAGCGGGCGGCTGGAGGCCATGAGTTCGCGTTCGTCGAGGAGCTTGATGACCGTGAGATCGTCGGCGACGAGCGAGTGGCCGCGCTCGATGAGGGCGAGGGCGCACTCGCTTTTGCCCACGCCGGAATCGCCGCGGAGCATGACGCCGACGCCCTTGATATCGAGGGTGGTGGCGTGCTCGGTGCCGCGGGGCGCGAACTCGTTGTCGAGGCAGAGGGTCGCGAGGTTCACGAAATTCATCGTGATCATCGGCGTGCGGAAAATCGGCAGCCGCATTTCGGTGGCGACGGCGAGCAGCGGCGGAGTTGGCTGGTAGTTCCGGGTGAGAATGATGCAGGGAATGCTTTTCTTCACCATCAGCCGGAAGATCTGGATCTGCTCGGCCTGCGGGCGGGTCTTGAGATAAGCCATCTCGGCGGCACCAAAGACCTGCGGGCGTTTGTTCGCGAAATAGCGGAAGAAGCCGGTGAGCGCGAGCGCCGGGCGGTTGAGCGTGCCCTCGTGAATCAACCGGTGCAGGCCGTCCGAGCCGGTGACCAGCTCGAGCCTCAGCTTCTCCCGGTAAGTTTCGTAGAAGTGGGCAACGGTGATGCCGTGGATGGCTTTTTGCATGGGGACGGGGGACGGAAAGCTGAGAGCTGAGAGTGGAGAGCTGAGAGTCCGGAGAAGGAAAAGCAGGATGACGGGCAGGCTTTGTTCCGGATGCTTGGCTCTCAACCCTCAGCTCTCAACTCTCAACTTTGCAGTCCTACAAATTGAAATCTTCGCCGAGGTAGAATTTCCGCGCTTGCTGATCGTGAATCAGGAAGTCGCCCGTCCCCTCGGTCAGCACCTTGCCCTTGTGCATCAGGTAGGCGCGGTCGACGATGCGCAGCGTCTCGCGGACATTGTGGTCGGTGACGACGACGCCGATGCCGCGGGCCTTCAGTTGCAGGATGATCTTCTGCACCTCGGCGACCGAGATCGGGTCGATCGCGGCGAACGGTTCATCCATCAGCAAAAACTTGGGCTGGGTGACCAGCGCGCGGGCGATCTCGAGGCGGCGGCGCTCGCCCCCGGAGAGCGTGTAGGCCTTTTGCTTCGCGACGTGCTCGAGGTGGAGTTCGTGAAGATGGGTTTTGACCCGCGAGGCTCGCTCACTGCGAGGCACATTGATGGCCTCGACGATCGCGAGGATGTTTTCCTCGACCGTGAGCTTGCGGAAGACCGAGGGCTCCTGCGGTAGGTAACCGATGCCATGGCGCGCGCGTTCGTGCATGCGCAGGCGCGTGATGTCCTCGCCGTCGAGGAAAACCTTGCCGGCGGTGGCGGGGATCAGGCCGACGATCATGTAGAACGTCGTCGTCTTGCCGGCACCGTTGGGGCCGAGCAGGCCGACGACTTCGCCGGCGCGAAAATGGGCGTTCACCCCATCCACCACGGCGCGCGGGCCGAAGGTTTTGGCAAGACTATCGGTTTTGATTTCCGAGGTCGTCGAAGCGGATGCGCTCATTTGGCGGCGGGGCCGGAAGTGCCGGCGGAGGGAGTGGCTTTGGGGCCAAGGTCCTTGATTTCCGGGCCTTCGAATCGCGTGTTCTCGATCAGGACGCGCTGCTCACCGCGGAGCATCGTGATTTTCGACCCGGCGGAAGTCTTGTCCGCGCTGTGGTCGATTTTTCCGCCGGTGGTGACATCGGCGCTGTGATCGATGATGATCGGTTTTTCGGTGAGTTCGATCTTGTCCTCGCGTGGAAAAACTTCCGCGCGTCCGCAGGTCGCCTCGCGGTCGCTCTGGACGATGCGGACGTTGCCGGTGGCCAGAAGGTATTTGAACTTGTCGAGGGTCGGCACGGTCGAGCCCGGGTTGCTTTTGACGCCAGCCGAGACGGCGATGATCTCGAGGTGGTCGCAGACGATTTCGAGATTCGTGCCGGTCAGCGTGACGCGTTTTTGCGGCGTGCCGTAAAACGTGAAACGCGTTTCCGCTTTATCGGTGACGAACTCGCTGTGGTCGGCCGTGAGCACGGTCTTTTGCGGCGGCGCGTCGACGGCGAGCGCCACACCGGTGAGGGCGAGAGTCAGCAGGAGAGGGAAGGCGAGTTTCATTTAAGGAGGCCCTTCAGTTCGGCGTTGAAAACTATCCGCACATCACCGTCCAGCGTCACCTGTTTTTTCGCCTGATCGTAGGTCCAGCGGGTGCCGGTGGCCTCGAGATCGTCGCGGATAACGCGAACGCTTTTGGTGCCGCTGGCGCGTTTTTGGTCGGAGTAAAAATTCGCCAGCGAGCTGAGGAGCATCGTATCGACGTGAGCCGTCGCATCGCCGGAGTAAACCGTGATGCTGAGGTCGGTGACGTTGATGACATTCGGTCCGGCCGGGTGCACCTCGGTGCCGCGAGCCGACATTTCCCGATAACCCTCGGCGTCGGAAAAAATGTGCAGCGACCAATTTTGCGCCGAGCCTGTGGCGGCGGAAGCTTTTTCAGCGGGGGCGGTTTTTCCGGGAGGCTGGGAGCGACTGGGCGGGGAAAGCGAAAGCGAGAGAACGGAGACGAGAACCAGCCACGGCTTTACTCGCGTGGAGGAAACGGCGGCGGGACGGATGCGGCCCTCCGCACCGGGTCGCGGAGTGGGCGCACCCCGCCCACAGGAGTCGGGTGCTGGGTCACCCACGGAATGATAGACCGGTGGCATCAAATGCTAGACGCGGGCCGCGACGAGATGTTCACAGACTTCGCGGACGGCCCCGCGACCGGCGGTGCGGCGGGTGATGTAGTCCGCGGCGGCGAGAGCGGAAGGCATGGCGTCAGGCACGGAAACGCCGACGCCCGCCCAGGCGATGGCGGGCACATCGATGTCGTCGTCGCCCATGTAGGCGCATTGCGCGGGCGTGAGTTTGAGCCGGGCCGCGAGATCCTGGAGCACGGCGAGCTTGTCGGTGCGACCCTGGATGAGATGAGGAATGTTGAGCTCGCTGGCGCGAACGGTTGTCGCGGCGGAAGGACGGCCGGAAATCCAGGCGACGACGATGCCGGCTTTCTCGACCCGCTTCAGGCCAAGGCCGTCGAGGACGGAGAAGGATTTTGCCTCGGTGCCATCGGAGGAGATGTGCACGGTGCCGTCAGTGAGGATGCCGTCGACGTCCATGGCGAAAAGGCGGATGCGCGCCCACGCCATGCGTGGGATGGCCGATTGGCGATTGGCGATAGGCGATTTCTTGCGAGCCATGATGGGAACTAGCTCGGCGCAACAATCCGCATTCGGCAATCGCCAATCGGCAGTTTGTTCACCCCAGCCAGGCTGCGATGCGGTCGATGATTTTTTCCTGCGTGGGGCGGAAGGCGTTTTCCAGCTCCGGTGCGAAGGGCACCGGCAGGTCGAGGGCGGCGATGCGGAGCGGCGGGGACTTGAGCGACGAGAAATGTTGCTCGGTGAGTCTGGCGACCAGTTCGGCGCCGAAGCCGTGGGTGCGACGACCCTCGTGGAGCACGATGAGGCGGCCGGTGCGGGCGAGGGAGGCTTCGATGGCGTCGAGTTTCAACGGCGCGAGAGCTCGGAGATCGAAGAGCTCGAAGTTTTTTTCGTATTCGGTGGCAAAGTAGTCGCATGCTTCGCCGGCGAGATAGGTCATCTCGCCATAGGTCACGAAGGTGGCGTGGTCGCCCGCGCGGAGTTTCTTCGGCGTCCACACGTCGCGGTAGTTCGGATCCCACACGACCGGGGCCCGGCCGCGGCGGTAGAGGGCCTTGTGTTCGAACAGGAGCACGGGGTTGTTGTCTTCGTAGGCGGCAAGGAGGGCGTTGAAGGCGTCCTGCGGCGTGCTCGGGTAGAGTCCCTTCAGGCCGGGCATCGAGAGGAAAAATGATTCGAGCTCCTGCGAGTGAAACGAACCGAAGGTGAGTCCGCCGCCGCAGGGGAGGCGCAGCACCAGCGGACACGCCGCGCCGGAACGAAAATGCATCGTGGCCGCGTTGAGGGCGATCTGGGTCGCGGCCTCAGTCGTGAAATCGGCGAACTGAAATTCCTCGATCGGACGGTGGCCGTTGAGCGCGAGGCCGATGCAGTAGCCAGTGCAGGAGCTCTCGGCGAGCGGGGTGTTGAAAACGCGCGGGCGGCCGAAGTCTTTCAGCAACCCGTCGGTGACTTTGAATGCGCCGCCGTAAGTGGCGATGTCCTGGCCGAGCACGAGCGACTCGGGGCGCTCGGTGAGGATTTTGCGAAGCGCGGCGTTCAACGCCTGAGCGGCGTTGAACATCGTAGGGGCACCGCTGGCCGGCGCCCGGGCGTCGTCAAGCGACGCCCCTACCGATGGCACCCACGGCAACGGCGGCGAGGCGGGTTCGAAGACATCGGCTTCCATCTCCGCCACGTCACCGGACGAGCGCGGAGCCGCGAAGGAAACTTTGACGCTGGCTTCGAGAAAGGCGTTGAGCTCGACGTCGACGGCATCGAGTCGCGCGGCGCCGAGCGTCGCGACGAGCTGGGCGCGCAATTTTGGCAGCGGGTCGCGGGCGAAGAAGCCCTCGCTTTCGCCAGGCTGCAGGTAGTCGCAGGTGTCGTAGGCCGCGTGGCCGCGGAGCCGGAGCGTGTGCGCCTCGATCAGCATCGGGCGCGAGGTGGTGCGAACTTTCTCGATGGCCGCGCCGAGCGTCCGAACCGTGGTGGCGACGTCGACCGTGGCATCGAGCGCGAACCCCTCGATGCCGTAACCGGCCGCGCGGCGCCAGAGTTCGGTTTTGGCGGCGAACTGTTCACTCACAGGCGTCGAGTAGGCGTAACGGTTGTTCTCAATGACGAACAGCACCGGCAGCGAGAGCAGCGAGGCGAGATTGAGCGTTTCGTGAACATCGCCGGTGCTCGACGAGCCATCACCGAAAAACGCGAAGCCGACCGCTGGGCGGCCGAAGCGGCGCTGCGAATCGGTGGCCCCGGTGACGTTGGAAACCATCGCGCCGAGATGGCTGATCATCGGCAGCGAGCGATGCGACGGATCGCCGTGATGGATGTTGCCCTCGCGTGCCTTGGTCGGGCTGGCGGCGTTGGCGAAATACTGGTTGAGATGATCGCAAAGGTGGCCGCTCCACACGAGATGGCCGCCGAAACCGCGATGCGTGAACGAAATCACGTCCATGCTTTTGTCGGCGAGAAGCGCGAGCGGAACGATGAGGCCCTCGTTCCCCTGGCCGCCGCAGACGGTGCCCTTGATCAGGCCTTGCCGGAAAAGATCGAGGATGCGGTTGTCGGCGCTGCGGGCGAGTTGCATCCAGCCGTAAACACGCAGGAGGGCGTCCGGGTTTTTCTCGAGTTCCGTGACGCGCAGGTCGTGCGACGCGAGGAGGGCGGGAGCGGTGGGAAATGCCATGAACTTTGGTTCACGGTGAAGGCGCGGCGCGGCGCGAGCAAGCGAGAGATTCACGCGGAATCGATCGCGTGGTGCCGTTGACGACCACCGCGCTATTTGACGGGGAGGCCGGCGATATCCCTGGCGATCTTTTCAACGGCGACCGGTGGCACCACGAGTCGCCAGCCGCCATCGCTGCGGCGCAACGAAAGATATGTTACCTTTGTATTGGGCCGTGGTGCGAGTTGGGGTGGAGCGTTGGGCGAGCGCTCGGGCGGCGTGGCGTCGGGCGCTTCCGGGTAGCCGCTCAACAGCACGCCAGCGACGGCGGTGTCTGGTCCGTTTTCGTGAAGCCAGACAAGTTGGGCTTCGCCGAGGGGAATGCTCTTGGCCGTGAATGACGCGATGAGCGCTTCGGGATTCGCATAGTTTACCCGCGACGCTGACGGCAGCTGGGCAAGGAGTGCGGTGGCTTGAGCGAGCGTGCCGTCGTCGAGTTGCAGCATGGCGGCCAAGACGGAGATATCCCCGCCGGCGGCGGCCCACAATGCAGTTTCGACTGCGGCGCGCGGCGTTGCCCGACCGCGGTCGGTCCACGTGCTCGAGGATGACCAGTCTCCGATCGTGAATTCGGAACGTGACGCGGGCGGGGTGGATTCCTCGCGAATCGTGGCTGCCCGGCGGAGGCGGCCGCGCTCGGCGGCGTCGCTTTCCAGCGCCGCAAAGTCCGGGGGCGGCGGGACACGCGACGACAGGCGGCGTTCTTCGAGTCGCAACGAAATCAGTTCGGCATTTTGCCTGCGTTGCGCTTCCAGTTCGGCGGTCAGCCGGACGGAGTTCAGGCGTTGCACGAGCCAGCCCGCAAAAATGCCGCTGAGTGCGAGCAAGGTGAAGAATGCTTTCATCGGCTTAGAACCACGAGAAGCCGCGTTTCGGATCTGGAGTCGCGTCGCTCTCGACGACGACGTGCTTGATCTGCGCCTTCCGCGCCTCGTCGATGACGTAGCTCAGGGAATCGAAGGTGGCGCCGGGCGCACTAATCACGATTTTCGAATCCGCGGCGGGCGAGGGCTGAAGCGATTGCAGACGGCTGAGGTAGGTTTGCAAATCGACTGGCTCGTTCTCCCAACGCAGGCCGTTGGTGGACGTAATGGTGAGCATGCCAGAACTCGCCGCGACGCGAACTGGCGGAGGAACGATCGCGGCGACGGATCGGTGCAAGCCGGGCAGTTCCGTCTGGGCACTGCGCAATCGTTCGACGTCGGCGACGAGACGCGCGAGGCGGAGGTTGATGGCACGCTGGCGATCGATGGCACCAATTGCCGGGGCGAGCTGCGCGAGTTCGGTGCGCAAAGCCGCGTTGGCCTGATGCTGTTGAAGAAGGAAAATCCCACCGATCACCAACGCCGCTGCCGGCAGCAGCAGCGCTTTGGCAAGTGTGAACGCAGCGGACGCACCCGTGCCGAGTGCGGTGGCTTGGGCCAGCGCTTGGCCGGCAACCTTGGTGGCAAGGACGGCGGGGACGTTCGGAATAGCCGAGGCGGCAAGCGCCAAGCCGAGTGTGACGGAAGTCGACTTTATGCCCCGGCGACCGAGCAAGGTGCGCAATTTTTCCAATGCGCGATCGACTCGTTTGCGGGCGGCGTCCTCAGTCAACCGGAGGGTGGTGCCAATATCGGCGAAAGTCCTTTGCTGGAGAAAACGGAGGACGATCGCTTCGCGATCACCGGCTTTCAATTGCAGCAGAGCATCGTCGAGCACAGGGCGGAGGTGGTCGAAGTTCGGATCGGCTTCATTGAAGGCGGAGAGTGTTTCCATGATTTGGGCTCCTGTTTCACGCGTTTTGCGCCGTTGTTCGCTGCGCACGACAGCGGCGGCTGCGACTTGGGTGCTGACATAGAGCCAGCCGCCGAGGGTGGCGTGATCGCGAAGCGTTGCAGCCTTGCGGGCGAGGTCCGCGAAAACCTTTTGAGCGACATCCTCGGCGAGATGGGTGTCGCCGCCCACGCGCCGCAGCGCGGTCGCGTAGACCAAACCCAGATGACGGCGGACGAGCTCGGTGAACGCGTCCTCGGATCGGTCCTCAACGTAGCGGCGGAGCAGGTCGGCGTCGTCTTTCATGCGGTTTGCCCAAGGGCTGCCGCCGAAGTCAAAAGCGGACGGAAATTTTTGCGAGGTTTTGCACGGCACGGAGGACAGGAGGTGGGTCAGCCGTGAGACCGAGTGAATCGCCTTGGGCTAGAAAAGGAACAAATCACAGAGGACACGGAGCTCCGACACAGAGAGCACGGAACGGACAGTCTGTTTGGCTCCGTGAACTCCGTGTCTGGCTCTGTGCGCTTTGTAGCAAAAAAAGATCTCTTGCAGAAAGTGGGACGTGCGGGGGCTAGACCGCCCGACTTGACGAGGGGGAGGGAGGCACGGAACGTGGCGGCTCGTGAAGATTCCCCACGCACCGCCCGCCAGCAGCCTGCGCAAGGATTCGCCGCCTTTTTTTAAGCGCGCGGCGGGAAGTTTTTCGCACACACCGCGGACCCTTGGGCTCGTGTGGCGGTCGACGCCGGGCGGACTCGTGGTAGTGTCGTTGCTGGTGATCGCTTCGGCGGTGTTGCCCGTGACGGTGGCGTGGGTCGGCAAGGTGATCGTCGATGCGGTGGTCGCGGCGCATGGATCGACGGGCGCGATCCACGATGCCGCAGTGTCCAAGGTGTGGCATTGGGTGCTGGTCGAGCTGGGCTTGGTGGTGGGCATCGGGTTGGTGGAGCGAAGCACGGGGTTGATGCGCCAGCTCGTGGGTTCGCGACTCGCGATCGATCTCGCGGTGATGATCATGGAAAAGGCGCTGACACTGGACCTGCGGCATTTCGAGGACGCGCCATTCTACGACAAACTCACGCGCGCGCGGCGGGAGGCGTCGTCGCGGCCGCTCTCGCTCGTGCAGCAGAATTTCCAGATCGTGCGCAGCGTGCTGACGCTGACCGGCTACGCGGCGCTCCTGTTGAGCTTCAGTCCGTGGGTAGTGGTGGGTTTGCTGCTGGCGGGCGTGCCGGCGTTTATCGCGGAGGCGCGGTTTTCCGGCGCGGCGTATCGGTTGCGCAACTGGCGTTCGCCCGACGCGCGGCGGCTCAACTACCTCGAATATGTGATCGGCAACGACGAGCACGCGAAGGAAGTGAAACTCTTCGGGCTCGGCCCGCTGATGCTGGAGCGCTACAAGAAATTCGCGGAGACGTTTTTCGTCGAAGATCGCAAGCTCGCGGTGAGCCGGGCGGGCTGGACGTTTCTGTGGTCCTTGATCAGCACGGGCACATTTTACGCGTGCTATGTGGCGGTGGCGCTTGGGGCGGCGGCGGGGCGGGTGACGCTCGGCGAGATGACGCTTTACGTGGTGGCGTTCCGGCAGGGGCAAGGGGCGTTTCAGGCGATCCTGTCGGCACTCGGCGGGATGTATGAGGACAATCTCTACATGGCGAATCTGTTTGAGTTTCTCGACATGCCGACTGCGCGGCCTGCGAAACGGGTGATCGCAGGCGACGGGCAGCCAGTGCGGGCGGAAAAAGGGATTCGGTTCGAGGGCGTGGGCTTTCGTTATCCGGGAAAAAAGGAATGGGCGTTGCGCGGCGTGTCGGTGTTCATTCCCGAAGGCCAGAGCCTCGCGCTGGTGGGGCAGAATGGCGCGGGTAAGACGACCTTCATCAAGCTGCTCACCCGGCTCTACGAGCCGACGGAAGGGCGCGTGCTGCTCGACGGGCGCGATCTCGCCGACTGGGACGAGGTGGATTTGCGGCGGCGCGTGGGCGTGATTTTTCAGGACTTCAGCCAGTATCAATTCGCGCTCCGCGAGAATGTCGGCTTCGGCAGCGTGGAGCATCTGGCCGACGATGCGCGCATCGGCCGGGCGGTGGAGCGGGGCGGGGCGCGCGAGTTTGTGGCCTCGCTGACGGCCGGGCTCGAGACGCAGCTGGGTCACTGGTTCAACGACGGTGCGGAGTTGTCCGGCGGCCAGTGGCAGCGCGTGGGACTGGCGCGGGCGTTCATGCGCGAGGAAGCGGACATCCTCGTGCTCGACGAGCCCACGGCGGCGCTCGATGCGGAGGCGGAGCACGCGATCTTCGAACGGTTTCGCACGCTGGCGCGCGGGCGCACGGCGATTTTAATTTCGCACCGGTTCCCGACGGTGCGCATGGCGGACCGGATTCTGGTGATCGAGCAAGGCACGATCCGCGAGCAAGGCTCGCATGAGGAACTGCTGAAGAATGGCGGGATCTACGCGCGGTTGTTTTCGCTGCAGGCAGAGGGGTATCGATAAGGCGCGGAGCGGATTAATTCAGAAACCAGAAAACCAGGAATCCGAAAGGATCGGTTCGTGGCTTGCTGGCTTCTGCATGGAATGGTCGGCGCTTGGCGGTCCTGCCTTACCTCAGATTTCCAATGTCTCGCCCGCACCCATCACGCGGACGGTGTGGCCGGCGGCGGCGGCTCGCGCGGCGAAGTCGTGCGGGTTCGCGAGAATTTTGTCGTGCGTGTTGTAGTGCATCGGCACGGCGAGTTTCGGACGGAGAAGATTGAGCGACTCGACGGCGTCGATGACGCCCATGGTGTAGCGGTCGCCGATCGGCAGCAGCGCCACGTCGAGCCCGCCGCGGCCGATGAACTGCATGTCGCCGAAGAGGGCGGTATCGCCCGCGTGATAGAGCGTGCGGTTATTGGCACGGATGAGATAGCCGCTGGGAACGCCCATGGCGCGGTTTTCACCATTGGGCAGCTCAAGCGCGGAGCTGTGGATGGCGGGCGTCATTTGCAGGCGACCCCAAGGAAGGTTGATGCCGCCGCCCGGCATGAGATCGAGGCACTTTGCGCCCCGCCAGGCCAGATGCTCGGCAAGCTCGTAGGGGGCAACAATGGTGGCGCCGTGGAGCTTCGCCAACTCGACCGCGTCGCAGATGTGATCCTCGTGGGCGTGGGTGCAGAGAATCCAGTCGCACGGCACGCTTGCGAGCGGAACGGAGCCGTGGGGATTGGTGGCAAGCCACGGATCGAGCACGAGGCGGACGCCGGTCTTCGCCGAGGCTTTCGCAGTCGCTGAAGCTGTGGCGGACACGTCGCCGGGCAGGCCAGTCTCGACGAGGAAGCAGGAGTGGCCGAAATAGGTGAGCTTCATGAGTGCGAGTATAAGGAATCGGCGGAGGGACGACCCTGAATTTGATGACGCAGCAGGATCATAGGGCCGGTTTATGGAGAGTTCGGGGCCTCAAAGTTTGCCACCCTCTGCCATTAATCACGTGACAACGGTGTGACACGAGCGTCAGGGCGTCACGCGGGCAAAAAAGTGGCGATTTTCTTAGTCGCTGAAAAATCGAAATTTGGAATCGGAACAGAGGAGGCATGCACGCTGCGAAAGCGCGCGGCCAAGTCAGTTCTAATTTGGTTTCAGCCGGATTCAGGGGCAGCGCCGGCGACGACCGTTCACGCACTTTGCCGCCCGCTTCATTCCTCTTCAGCCATGGCCCAGATCCGACCTATCGAAGTGTCGCCAGACGGCGACCTGCCTTACTGGGAAATTATTAGCCCCGTCGAGGGTGTCGCCCACCTCACGGATGTCCTCAGCGACAGCAATCCCGCGATTCGCGGCTACCTGCGCGTTTACCGCGAGGATTCCGCAGCCAAACCGCACTTGATGGTGATCATCCTGCCGAAGCGCGTGATCAAAAAAGACCGGCTCGCCACGTGCGTGAAGAAGGCGAACGGGATGTTGGGGCACGGGAATGAAGAGTGACAAACGCCGGAGCCTGAACCTGGAGATGCTTTTCGTTTCGGTCAAAAGACCCGCCAAAACGCGAGCCGGGATCGTCGGCCAGACGCACGATCAATCCTTCACCGTGGAATCGGGAGGAATTCAATCTAATCCGCCACCGGCTTCGAGATCGCGTCCAGGCGTTTCATCACGGCGAGCGTGAGTTGGTCGACCACCGCGAGGGCGCCGAGGTTTTCCTTGAGCTGTTCGACGCGCGAAGCACCGAGGATCACGGTGCTGACCTGCGGATTCTTCAGGCACCACGCGAGGGCGAGGCGCGGGAGCGAGGTGCCGAGTTCGTCGGCAATCGCGGCAAACTGGGGGACAGCAGCGAGTTTTTTCTCGATGCCCGGTTGCTTGAGAATCATGTCGCGCAACCATTCCATGTTGGAGGCGGCGAGGCGCGAGCCGGTCGGGACGCCAGCGTTGTATTTTCCCGTGAGGAGGCCTGACGCGAGAGGCGACCAGATGGTGGTGCCGAGACCGGTGTCGGATTTGTAGAGCGGCGCGTATTCTTTTTCGACCCGCGAACGGTGGAATAGATTGTATTGCGGCTGCTCGACGATCGGGGCGTGGAGATTGAGAAGCGCGCAGACCTGATGGGCCTCGGCGATCTGCGCGGCGCTCCACTCACTTGTGCCCCAGTAAAGCACTTTGCCCTGCACGATGAGGTCGTGCATCGCGCGGGCGGTTTCGAGCACCGGCACGGTGGGGTCCGGTCGGTGGCAGTAGTAGAGATCGAGGTAGTCAACCTGCAAGCGGGCGAGCGCGGCGTGGCAGGCTTCGACGACGTGTTTGCGGGAGAGGCCGGATTGGTTGGGTTTGTCGTCCTCGCAGCCGAAGAAAACTTTGCTAGAGACGAGAAAGCTGCTGCGGCGCCAACCGGATTTTTTGAGGATCGCGCCCATCACGATCTCCGCCTGGCCGTCGGCGTAGGCCTCGGCGTTGTCGAAGAAATTGATGCCGGCGTCGTAGGCCGTATGGAGAAGGTCTTTCGCGACGGGGTCTCCGATCTGTTTGCCGAACGTGACCCAGGCGCCGAACGAGAGCGCGCTGACTTGGAGGCCGGACTTACCCAGTGGACGGTAGGACATGCTCATGCGCGAAACATGAGCGGCCCGTTCGTGTTGTCTATCGGCTAATGCGGGCGGTTTGACCGAGCCAGTCCTGTCCGGCGGCAATATCGGCGGGAACGAGCGCGTGACTGGCGATGTGCGTGAGCGTGGTCACCTCGGCTCCGCCGGCGCGCAGCAAAGTGGCGAGGCGGGAGGCGTGGTCGGCAGGAATGATGGGATCGTGCTCGCCATTTTGAAGGAGGACGCGTTTTCCCGCGAGCGAACCGGGAACGGCGGGCTGATCGAGCACGACCATGGCGCGGAGGAGAATGGCGGCGCCGAGCGATTCGGGTCGGAGAAGCAGGAGCGTGGCGGCAATATTGGCGCCATTGGAGAAACCGACGGCGGTCAGACGTGCGGGGTCGAGTCCGTAGTGCTTGGTCGCACCGGCGATGAAATCGGCCAGTGCGTGGGTGCGGCGCGTGACCTCGGCTGGATCGAAGACCCCCTCGGCCAGTCGCGCAAAGAACCGCCGCGCCCCGCCTTCGCTTACGTCGCCACGGGGGCTGAGCAAGGCTGAACCGCGGGAAAGGCCGCGGCCGAGGCGGAGCAGATCATGCTCGTCGCCTCCGGTGCCGTGAAGCAGCAGCAGTGGCGGGGCCGACGGATCGGTGCCGGGTTCGAAAATGTGATGATAGGAACGGACGGGCATGCGATTATAAGACGCAAAACGTCGCCCGGAGGTGCGAAAAAGCAAACGACCGCCGCTGCGGTGGCGCAGCGGTAGGTCCAGGCGCCAACGTCCACGCCCCGGGGAAACTCCAAGAAGCGAGGCCCGTTTCCGCGTTGGAAATCAGGCCACGCCGTCGATTTTCTGGATGCGCGCGAGATGGCGGCCGCCCTCGAATTCGGTGGTGAGCCAGATCTTCACGATGTGCAGCGCCTCGGCCTCGGAGACCGTGCGCTGGCCGAGGGAGAGGACGTTGCCGTCGTTGTGCGATCGGTTCCAGATCGCGACCTGTTCGTTCCAGCACAGGCCGCAACGGACACCGCGGACGCGGTTGGCGACGATGGCCTCGCCGTTGCCGGAACCGCCGAGCACGATGCCGCGTTCGAATTCCCCGCGGGCGACCGCCTCCGCGACGGGGCGGATGAAGTCGGGATAATCGCAGCTCGCGTCGGAATAGGTGCCGAAATCGCGGACGGTGTGGCCGGCGGCGAGGAGCGTGGCTTTGATGGCTTCCTTGTAGGCGAAGCCGGCATGGTCGGAGCCGATGGCGATGGTAAAAAGACGGGACATGATGGACAGGGAAGGATGAACCGCGATGGGTTGTGGGGGTCGATATTCGGTGCTGGCTCCGCGCCAGCAAACAAAAATCCCACCATGAAAACCTTCCTTTCGACGGCGTTCCGGTTTGCGGTCGCAACATGTGCCACCCGTAGGCCGCGCGCTTGCTCGCGCTCAGAGAGCGCCAGCGAGCTGGCTGCCTGCCTTCGCAAAATCGAACCGAAAAAACATGCCTTCCTTTCCCTCCTGGCCGGGCTCGCGCTGTTTGCGGGCGCAGGCTGTTCCTCCGTTTCCTCCCGGATCTCGAAAAACGAGGCGGCTTTTTCGCAATGGCCGGCCGCGGTGCAGGACAAGGTGCGCGCGGGCCAAATCGATCTTGGTTTTACCACGGAGCAGGTGCGGGTGGCGCTGGGCGATCCCGACCGGACGTTCACGCGCACGACCGCCGATGGCACGACGGATCTGTGGGTTTACCGGCAGGAACGTTCGGGCTTTAGCTTCGGCTTTGGGCTCGGCGCGATCAGGGGAGCGTCAATTTACAGCGGCGGCGTGACCTTCAACGATCGCGATTGGCGCGACGGCGAGACGACGCGGATCGTGTTCGATCGAGCGGGTCACGTGTCTGCTGTCGAAAGCGCGCGGCGTTGAGTCGTTCACCGCTCATTCCGCGAGAGTCCGTTTGTGGTGCAACCGGGGTCGCTGGCCCCGGTTTTGTTTCCTGCACCGGTGTGCGCGAAGCCGTTTACCCCGCGAGCAAGCGAAGCACCGCGGCGGTTTCGGCAAGATCGGCGATCACGTGGTCCGGCGCGTGAGCGCGAAGTTGGTCGAGCGTGTGTCCACCGGTTGCGACGGCGAGGACGCGGGCGCCGATCACCCGAGCGCAGGCGATGTCGTGCGGCGTGTCGCCGATGATCCAGACGCGGGCAGGGGCAAACTCCACGCCGGCGTGAGCATGCGCCCGCCGCAGGGCGTGAGGGCCGAGTTCGTTCCGATGTTCGCTATCGTCGGCGAACGCACCGAAGGAAAAATAATCCCACAACCCATGGTGGCCGAGTTTCAGCTGGGCGCCGCGTTGAATATTGCCGGTGAGGAGCCCTTGCACGACATCGTCACGCTCCGCGACGGCCGAGAGCAGGGCGCGAACGCCCGGCAGGACGCGGGCGTGCGGCTGAGCGAGTTCGCCGGGGAGCGCGGCGATGTAGCCTTCGAAGTAGCGCGAAAAATTTTCTTCCGTGAACGGCAGATCGAATTTTGCGCAGATCTGCCGCATGATCCAACGATCGGTGCGGCCCGCGAACTCGATGTCGTCGAGCGATCCTGCGATGCCGAAGACGTTGCGCAACGCGACTTGCAGTGCGCGCATGCCCGCGCCGCCGGAAGCGATGAGCGTGCCGTCGATGTCCCAGAGGAGGAGCGTGGTTTTCAAGCGGACGGCGACGGTCGACAGGCTGGCGCTGACTGGCGAATCAAAAACCGCGAACGGAAATGAAGCGCGCTTAGTCGGCGGGCAGTTAAGGAAGTATTGAATGTGTCCTGCACCGAGATGGTTGTTCCGCTCGCTCACGCGTCAGCTAACCGCGGTGAAGGCAGTTTGCTTGGTGGTTTGGGCGATCGCGTTCCGCGTAGTGCACTCGTGTCGCGAGCCATCCCACTTCTTACGAAGCGGGCGACAAGGCTGGTGTAGCCCGGCGCGTGAGAGCCGGGATCGGCAACAAAAGTGGTTATCATTTTATCTAGGCCTCGCTAGGGGTTTCCCCTGCGCTGCGTCGCTTGCATTGGCGGAACCGCGCTGTTTGCCTGCGACTCATGCCGGTCTGGCTCAACGCGAATCTCGACTATCTCGTTTATGTCGTGGGTGGAATCGCCGTCTTCGCCCTTCTCGACCTCTGGTTGCGGCGGCGGACGCCGCACGGGAGGCTGCCGCGGTGGACGTGGCCGGCGGCGGCGCTGCTGCTCGCGGTCGGCTGGTATTTCGTGGATGAGGCGGGCGAGGCGGAGCACGCGCGCATCCAGGGTTTTTTGCAGGGTGTCGCGCCGACGTATGCGCAGGAGATCGAGCGGATGGGGCACGCGCGGCTGACGCTCGACACGCCGGCGGACGATCCGGCTTATCTGGCGATGATCGACGCGACGCTGCGCTGGAAGAAGGTCAATCCGACGATCGCGGACGTTTACACTTACCGGATGATCGGCGGCAAAGTGCGCTTCATCGTCGATAGCGAGACGGACTACAACCACGATGGAAAGTTCGAGGGCCTGCACGAGCGTCGCGTTCCGATCGGGCGCGAATATGCGGAGGCGGATCCCGGGATGAAACAGGCACTGCAGGGCATCGGCACGTTTTCGCCGGACCCGGTGCGCGACGAGTGGGGGGTGTGGATTAGTGCGCAGGTGCCACTCCGCGACGCGCAAGGGCGAGTGGAGGCGGCGCTGGCGGTGGATTATCCGGCGGCGCGGTGGATCACGGCGATCGCGCTGGGCCGCCAGCGGATGGAATGGTTTCTTTCGATTCCGCTGCTGATCCTGGGATTTGGCGCGGCCGTGACGGGCGTGTTGCGGGCGGAACTGGGGGCGCGGCGGGCCGTGGAAGCCCGGCTGAGCGAAAGTGAGGCGCGACTGCGGACGGCGATCGACAATCTGCCCTGCGATTTCTGGATGATGGACGGTTCGCTGCGTTATACGCTGCTCAACGCAGCGTCGCGCGAGCATTGGGGCGACCATGTCGGCCGCGGGCTCGACGATTTAAAAATCGCTCAGGCGACGCGTGTCGAATGGGCCGACGTGAACCGCCGGGCGTTTGCGGGCGAGACGGTGAAGCACGAAGTCACCTACGAGTTGCGCGGTCGCCAGCACCATTACTCGAGTGTGGTCGCGCCGGTGCGGGTGGACGGAAAAGTGCTCGCGATCCTCGGGGTGAATTTCGACGTTACCGATCATGTGGAGACGGAGAATGCGTTGCGCCGCTCCGAGGAGAAACTGGCCTTGCATGTGCGGCAAACGCCGCTGGCGGTGATCGAGTGGAACCTCGAGTTTCGAGTCACTGCGTGGAATCCCTCCGCCGAGCGAATCTTCGGTTTTTCTGCAGCGGAGGCGATGGGCCGGCACGCGGTCGGGCTCATTGTCGGTGAAGCCGCGCGACCGCAAGTGGAGCGGATCTGGGCAGCGTTGCTTACGCACAAGGGTGGCACGCGCAGCACCAACGAGAACGTCACGAAAGACGGGCGCATCATCCGTTGCGAATGGTATAACACGCCGCTCATCGACCGCACGGGGGTGGTGATCGGAGTAGCGTCGAGTGTGCAGGACGTCACCGAAAGCGAGCTGTTGCAGAAGCAGCTGCACCAGGCGCAGAAGATGGAATCGATCGGTCAGCTCGCTGGCGGCGTGGCGCACGAGTTCAACAATCTGCTCACGCCGATGTTCGTGCAGTCCGACATGCTGGCGTTCCATTACGCCCACGATGCGAAGCTGGTGGCGATGCTGCACCCGATTCAGGAGGCGATCCAGCAGGCGGCGCAGTTGAACCAGCGCATTCTCGCCGTGGGCCGCCACTCGGCCGAACAGCGCGAGTTGCAACCGCTGAATCCGCTCGTGGAAAACGCGGTCGAGCTGCTCCGTCCGGGTTTCGATCGGCGCGTCGAACTGGTCGTCGATCTTGCGCCGGGCCTGCCGCCGGTGCTGGTCGATCGCGCGCACGTGGCCCAAATCGTGATGAACCTGGCACTCAACGCGCGCGATACACTGCTCGAAAAACTCGCAGACTCTCCGCCCCGGGGATGGGTGCCGCGCGTCAGCATTACGACGATCGCGACGAACTCCGCCGGGCGGCGGGACGGGGCGTCGTCCGCGCCGTTTGCCCAGATGTGTCAGCGGCTGACGGTGACGGACAATGGACGCGGTATTCCGGCGGACGTGGGCCAGCGGATTTTTGAACCCTTCTTCACGACGAAGGAACCCGGGCACGGCACGGGGCTCGGGCTCGCGGTGGTGTGGAACGTGGTGCACGGTCTGGGCGGCTGGATCGAGTTTGAGCCGGGTCCGGGAGGTGAGGGCACGAGCTTTCATGTTTTCCTGCCGCTGCCGGATGTGCCCGCGGCATTTGTCGGGCACGCGCCCGCGGCGCCGGCTGCGCCGGCGTTCAAGTTTGGGCGCAAGTCGGCGCGGCCGCTGCGCGTGCTTTTGGTGGAGGACAATGCACTCGTGACCGAAACGTTCACCGCGATGCTCACCGCCTCGGGACACACGGTGACGGCAGCGCAAGATGGCGAAGCGGGATGGGAAACGTTCAAGCAACGCGGGGGGGAGTTCGACCTCGTGCTGGCGGATTACAACATGCCGCGGCTGAACGGCGCGGACCTGCTGCAGCGCATCAAAAGCGCCGGTTTTGCCGGACGCGTGGTGATTGTAAGCGGTTATCTCACGACGGAAAAACTCGACGAGCTCAAGCGGCTCGGGGCGGATGCGGTGCTGCGAAAACCCTTTACGCCAGCGAAGCTGTTGGAGGCGATCGAGCCGGCGGTGAGTTGACGGGAGCAGAAGGGACGTCGGTTGGTGACGAACGCTCAACGGCCGGACTGGACGGAGGCTTGTCGGTCAGGCGGGCCGGGTGCCTCTGCTCCGACAGGAAATCGATGGTTGGACCGACTGCTGCCGGCTGACGCCGGGCTCGGGCCCACTTTTCATAGACTGTTCGGTTTTTAGAATAGCGGGCACCATATCTTGAACCGTTATGACCACCGATCGAGAATTGCTCCAGCGTTACGTCCGTGAGGACTCCGGCGAGGCGTTCGAGGAGATTGTGCGCCGGCATGTCGACCTGGTTTATGGAACGGCGCTGCGCCAGCTCTGTGGCAATGTTTCGCTGGCGCAGGACGTCACGCAGGCGGTCTTCACCGCGTTGGCGTCGAAAGGCGATGAGCTGCTGACGATCTCGCATCTCGCCGGATGGCTTTACGGCACGACCCGCTTCACCGCCTCGCACGCGGTGCGGACCGAACGCCGACGCCAGGATCGCGAACAAAAGGCCCAAGCCATGCACGCCCTTCTCTCTGAATCCGAATCCCGTGACTCGGCCCCCGTGCCGCCGGAGCTGATCGACCAGATGTTGGAAGAACTGGAGGAGTCCGATCGCGAAGCGATCTTGCGGCGCTTTTTCGAGAAAGAATCTTTTAGGGCCATCGGCTTGGCGATGGGGATGAGTGAAGACGCCGCCCGGATGCGCGTGACGCGGGCGCTCGAAAAAATCCGGGCGCTTTTTGGCCGCCACGGGATCACGTCCTCGACCGCCGCCCTCGGCGCGGCGCTGACCAACCAAATCACGGCGGCTCCCGCCA
>JADMIO011089351.1_pt1 | contig 35684 bp, 22 predicted proteins | sample 8958161 | NCBI WGS metagenome assembly JADMIO01 (sample SAMN16585339, study PRJNA669376) | soil metagenome | isolation source: Crop rotation soil | place: USA: Cullars Rotation, Alabama | collected 2011
GCGACAACTTGTCCACGTGGAATTCTAAGCTTAGGATCCCAATGTGCTGGAAAGGCGAATTCTTCAAGACAACCCCGAGCACCCAGGCCCCAGCAATGGCGGCCAAGGCGCAGAACTTGTAGGACCTCAATTCTCCGTAAACAGTAAGGATGCGCCGCGCTGAAAGAAAGGGCAACGCAAACGCTGTCCCTACAGCCAGTAGAACCACGCCCAAGCCACCCCAAAAGAGAGGTGAAAGGCTTCCGCGCCCAGCAGGATTCAATTGAACCATTTAGTCTTTTCCGGAACCAGGCCACTTCAATCCACGCCAGCGCCACTGGCTAGTATCCGGTGTACCCTTTTGTTTGTTAAGCTCGCACCCGCCCACCCGCATCTCGTCCAAAAATGCGCTGTTGAAGGTGTAGCCGAACTCGGCCCCGGCGACTTTGCGCGCGATGCCGCCCCAAGAGTCTCCACCGCGATAGAACAACCCTGCCTGGAGGACGTATAGCCAGTCGGGACCTACATCACAAAGCTTCATCCCGAAGCCGTACATCATATAGTTTAACTCGTGGGGGTTCACGCACCTTCCTTTATACGTGACGGTCTCCACGCAGCTCGAGCACCAATTTGCGTTCGTGGGCTGGCGCTGCTTTTGATACCCCTTGAGCCAGTCGATATCCCAGTCCGAGAAGCCCCCGATGCCGAAAATGTTCCCGCAGGCTTTGCTCCGTTTGAACCATGACACATTATAGAAGGTTCGCGCTATGTCAGCCAGTGTTACCGAGACGGCGAGAGTCACGTCATCCCCGCATTTGCAGAAATCATCCCTACCGCACAACCCTAACACGTCAAAATCATTAACCGTCGAGTTGCTCAGGAAAGCTTGGACGTTCCCTCCGGCTATACTCAACCTGAGGTCCAGAGCGAAGTGGCTGCTAACTCGTAATCTGGGCTCCAGCGGCTTGGCGCCAGAGTGGGTTTGTGGTGTGTTGATAGAATTCGGTACTGAAGAAACTCAGACCGCTTATCTCTGCCCCGTTGCCTTCGAAAACCAAAACACTGAACTAAGGCCTCTCGCCACGCGGTGGTCAGTTTGTTCGCAGCAAGCCCATTCTCTCCGAGGTCCCTATTGTAGCACCATTAAATTACTCGTCCCGAAAAAGAATTAATCGAACCTCTTTTGACAAAACTTTTTCCATTATTGGTGACCATGCTGTCAGTGGCCCGTTGCCTATCCGGACGCCCATGGCGAAAGTTGCACTTCGCCATGACACAAGGAGCCCATTTACCAGGTGCTCTTTATCATACCCAATAGAACAGTAAACGTGTCGGCCAGGAAACACGTGACTGACAAAATCGGGCATTTTTTTAGCATCGACTAAAGTTAACCTAGTTTCACGAGTACTCGCGACTGATGGAAGACTGGCCCAATCCCTAACCGATGCAACAGCCGTGACAGCTCCTTTGAAACCTTCCATGTAGCAGCGCAGCGCTAAAAAGGATGGAAAAGCACCCAGTGCAAACATCAAAAAACAACACAGAAAATGAGTGATCCAAACATTTGCTCCCCAACTCTGCTTGATTGCCTTGACACCTAGTGCGAACAAAATAATGCACCCCGCTAAACTGGCTAGCCGCGCTCCAAAGAAGGAAAGTTGTCCAAAGCGCCCTGCACTCCAAAAGCAGAATACGGCAGCGACAGGAAAAAAAGAAACGAGAGCTAATCTAATCAGAACTTTGGATGGGTTTTTCCAAATCATGCTTGGGGAGGCGTCCAGTAACATGTAAAGCTCTTGTGAGCGTTACCGGTTGCACATGTATTGCCTGCACACCCGTTAGCCGGGGGCAGGTTACGATATGAATTACCGGGATAACCAAACTCTGTAAAGTAAAAGACTCGGTTTAGCATAGAAGGGCTCGAGTCGTGATGCCACGCCCGATTCCACGAGTATGCCCAAAGCTGACTTGTAGACAGAGAAAAATCATTGACCCACCAACCATAGAGGTGAGCCGCATCTGCACAGAGTTTGTTTGCTTTCCCCCACAAGGCGTAGTTTGCAGCGGAGGGCATGTACCAAAACAAACGATGGTTAGAGTCGGACACGACTCGTAATCCGTCATTCTGGATGCAATTGCGGTTGATCAATTCAAGGGAAGCTTGGCGCGGTACAAATGGCGGTCGAACTTCGCCCAGGTGAATCCTCCGCCAATTTGAAGCTGATCAACCGATGGTGCACGCATGGTGGAATATTTTAGCAACTCGTTTTTGAGAGGGTCTATTTTGGCGATATAACCCGAGCCACCAACCCAGAGGTAATTGCCTTCCAGAGCTAATGCGCTGGCAGCCCCAGATGGAAGCACGTGAAAATCGTCAAGTTGTCGCCACTCCTTAGTAGCGAAGTTCAGAATACTCACACCCAGAGGACCTCCTGTGGGCGATTCCGTATTTCCAAAGTAACCAACGAAGAGGTGCTTAGAATCTGAAATCAAGGTGCTGCACTTAACGTCCGGAAAACCTTCCCTGACGTCATTCACTGCGCGATACCTTCGAAGAGGAGGGTACCAGACGGAGAACCAAACATCTGATTCTGCACCGGGCGCAATGTCTCTGATTGGTCGACGAGTGGGCATATTCAACGGCTCGTCTCTGCGGAGCTTTGTAAGCGCCATTCCCCTGAAGGGGCCGCATCCGGAACTGGCCGCGTCAAGGCCTGCGGATCTCAAACAACCCAATTTCATGCTCTGGCCGACGAGGCCTGCGAAAGCCACTCAGGGCGACTTGGCATCCGGATGGTCCGGCGCCGCACTCTGACTCCGCTTCTTTAGCTCCTCATATTGCTTTTTCAGTTCCGCAATGCGCTCCGGCGAATAGTCCTTGATGGAGGCATACACATGAGAATCTTTGACATCACCCAACTTTTGCGGAAGCTTCAATAGCTCGAGGCGCATGCTGTTGGATTCAAGTACAAGCCAAAGATGAACTCCCCTATGTTCCAGCCGATACTTAAAATAAATGGACTCAGAAGGTAGGGTGCTGTAACGAATGCCTCTTCTGCCTATCCTCACCAGCTCATTCTCCAAAACCCTCGGTGACATCGGGGCTAACACCTCTTTAAATGTGTCCGTACTGTAGATGTATCTAACCAGAAACTCCGCCGCTATAGGCCTGGTGGGGTACTCCGGAAGTTTAAGCGTCAGACGGTCGTCAGCATAAGGAAAGTAAACATTCAAGTAATCCAGCGAATCCTCGGCATCACTACTGAGCATGTCAGATTGGCCTTTACGAAGGTATTGCCTGGTTACGCATCGCCATCTTCCGACGAGCCCCTCCAAGTCGTCTTCTACGGCAGGGGCCGCGGCAACCGGGGACTGGCTCGCCGCCACGTTCTGCGTCCTCTGTGTGGTTGGTAATGGCGCTGATGTCTGGCCGCTGGCTGGTTTAGCTCCAGGCACAGCGGTGAGGGCCACCAGCCAAGCCGTTAGATAAAGGAGTCGTAATGCGTTCATTGTGCGTTACCAGTTGCTCGGTCTTGTCAAAAGATTAATAGCCCCCCCATCGACACCTTGATATCTTCCGCGCTGCAGACTGGGTTTTGTCAGCATAGGGGGTGATTTTATAGTCCCACTTGTAGTCTCCGTGATCAAACAAACAATCTACCTGGCCGCTCAAGCCCAAGGGCGCTGCAGACTACCCATTATACCATAAAACGCTTCGCCACTTAATTAGGACGCAGGTGGCAACAGAACGGGTTTAAGGAAGTTCACACATAAACGTCTTTTTGCCTGTAGAGGCCACATGTCTTAAAGATTCTTGCATTAGCTCACTCAGGGCGAGTTGGCAATTAACCGCGCTAGTTTTAGAATCACTTCCGCGACTTTCTCGGGTTCACTGTGACTTACGCCAGGGACCAGTGATCAGGGAAATGCCCGGCGACAATTTTCCGCCCTTCTCGTAGCCGTAGGAATACTGGTAAGATGATATTGAGCCGGCTTCCTTGTTGTCATTGATACCAAGTACGTCCACCACGACGGCGTCGCCAGGAGTTCTCACGTGAAACGAGTCGAACCATCCGTCCGAAGCGACATCATGGGCCAGAAGTTCCATTATGGGAGATACGACGTCCCGCATCGGCACACAGCGATAAAAATCGATGCATCTGATCCGGGGGTCGCCTGTAATTGCATACGTGGCGATGGCCAGAGTAGGACGGTTTGAAAAACTCAGGTATTCGAGCTTAAGGAGACTTATTTGCTGTCCGCCCTCGTGGCGCCAACTCCTAGAGGCGATCTCGTTTTTTTCAAACCAGAGTTGATTGCCAATTGGCCGTGGGCGAGAAGGTGCCTTGATGCAGCAACCGGTTGCGAGAATGCATATCCCGCAAAGGTAAACCATTGACCTCAGGAATTTCTCAGTCTGCATATACATTACTTTCCCCATTCAAATGTCCTGTAAACCTCGCTTTTAAGGCTCCGAGGGACCTTCGGATCTGCGGGAATAAAGGCATTCGCGCCAGTAATTAATTTAAACGACACGCGAGTCTCGGTGCGATCGCTGTTAATGCTCTTAAAAAAAGGTCCCGTTTATTTGCATTTCCGCATATCCGATCTGGGTAAGGCTACCCGTTTTATCTGGGTAACCTAGTTCATCCCAGTAGTAACGTTCCGTAGACGAAGGCTGAGTGGGATTGGCTGGATACGAATACTTTACCAAATCAATAATATTGTCATTTCCTGGTTGTTTAGTAATCGGAATTTCCAAAGGGCTTGAATCGTCATGACCTGAAGCACTCTGTGCTCCACTTTCATCCTGATGAAATTCACATTTCGTATCGTCCCCTTGAAATTCTAGGGACACCTTTATGTTGTTTCCAAGTTTGTATCTGCCTTGTCCAGTTAGAGGATCCCGTGTAAAGCCCCACTTGAACTCGTCCCCATTTCGCTTTGGATTAAACGTGATTTTTATTTCTGTGCACTTGCAGCCCTCGGGATCTCCCCCGCCTCCTCCTTCGCAGAGCCCTAATACATCAAAATTGTTGATCGGGTTGCACGAAGCCAAAGGGTACACCCCTGGACCTGCTGATTCTCCAAAAGGATCTCTAGTGAGCCACCTTCCCGCGCTCGCGTTGTAATAGCGATACCCGTAATACAGCAGGTCGGTTTCATCATCCTGGTATTTTGTCGAGAACCGGAAGGGATTCATCTTGGCAATCGGGCCAGTGGCACGGATGACTTCAGCGAAGGAGCCGTATTGGCAATACGCGACAACCTTCATGCTGGTTCAGTGTCGGAGCTGTTAGCCCCTGGAACCGATGAAGAAAAACGCGTTGGTTGAGACGCGAAGGCAGGTGCCACGTGGACAGTAGCTTTTCGCCCGCTCCTCGGGTCCCACGATCAGGCCCCATGAACGGGCTTTATACCCGAACGTTATCACGGCGAAGACGCCAGTATATTGGGGAGAGTCCCACACGTTAGCGACTCCGCCGCTATAGTCCGTGCCCAACCCGAGTTGCTGTAGGCTTTTCGGCGGCGGCCTGGTCATCGGCAGGGAGGTTTTTCCGCCCTGCGCAACCTGCCTCCCGAAGGCTTCCAGGTCCGACGTCATTTGCGGCCAGGCACCCGAGGGTATCGCTCTCGTTTTCCAGAAAACAAACTGATCGTCCGACCACCGCCACGAGACCACGACTACTGCAAGTGCCAAGACCACACACGGGCCGCGCCAAAGCGACCCCCTCGGCGCGACAGGCTGTTCCTGATTTCGGAGCAAGAGATATCCGCCGAATAGGACGCCAAAGAGTGCTAGCCAGTAGGAGGTAAACTCGGCCAACACGCTGATAACCAGATTGGCCGAAAGAGGCGCGGCAGCTATCGACCAGACAGCGGCCACTACCAACATGCAGCACCCAGAGAAGGTAACGATGCATTTTGTGTTCATCAGAGAGTTCACGCAAGCTGCTGACTCACCACTCAATCCCAATTCAAGCCCATCCAGTGCCATTCTCGGATATGAGAGAACTTCCAAGGCTAATTACTTTACGCATGAGTGACCTGCAGAGGCAGGTTCTTAAACAGTATCTGGGGATTTATGGTCCTACATTCTAATCCGCATAGGCATATATATTTGAAGTGATCATCAAGTTGACAGGGGCATGATCATGACCCTGCATGTCAGACGCCGTCGTGGTGACAAAACAGCCATACCGCAGATACGGGCCACCAACCCGGACGCGAAGATAACTAGGTTTACTATTGTCGAAATCAACGATGGCATGCCTTTCCGGAAAAAGTTGTTTAAGCCAAGGTGGAACGCGGGCTATTACGTTTATCTGCCCGTCGAGCGTGTTACCGGGATGTTCGGAAAGCAGGTCCTGCAAATACTGAGTCAGAAGGCGGTCAGAGCCATCCCTGGTAATCCGCCACGCCAACCCTTGACAAAGGTAGCCGTCTGCGGTTTTCCAGGATGGGCTCACCACAAAGGTGATCACCATCAAACAAGCCACTGCTTGATACTTTGCGGGCGTCTTGACGCCTAAAGCAGCCAGCAGATAGAGCGCAAAAGCAGCGCCAAGGACACAGGTGATGAGCACGAGCGGCATTCCACCTAAGAATGCCCATGTAAAACCAATAAGGCCTGCGCCAACGCCATAGTGAATTAAATAGGAACCCAACCGCACAAAGGCTGTCATGACAACACCAGCCAAGGCGAAACCGAAAAGGAGCCTTTTGGAAAGCTCAGTGGTGGTCATATATCTGCTTTCCCAGGCAGAGTTTTTGTCACACGGAGCGCTTGAAACTGGCCAATGTCTAAGGCTGGCCAGGACTTGGCTACCAGAGTTGGTATCAGGACTCTCACAATAGTTTCTGCCACGCATTGCTCCAAGGATTAACACCAACTACATGACTGAAAGCCGTAGCCCTGACTACACACGTCTTGCTGGGCATGTACCAAAACAGACGATGGTTAGAGTCGGACATGACTTGTAATCCGTCATTCTGGATGCAGTTGCGGTTCATCAATTTGAGGGCAGCTTGGCGCGGTACAGATGCCAGTTGAACTGCACCCAGACGAATCCGCCGCCGATTTCAAGCCGATCGACCGTCGTCGCTTGAGTGGAGGTGAATTTTAGTAACTCGTTTTTGAGAGGGTCGATTTTGGCAATATACCCTGCACCTGCTACCCAGAGGTAATCGCCTTCGAGAGCCAGCGCGCTGACTATTCCGGAGGGAAATATCCCAAAATTTTTAAGCTGGCTCCACTCATGCGTGGCGAAGTTTAGAATACTGACACCCAGGGGACCTGTTTTCAGCGAGTCCCTATTGCCATACCGACCAACAAAGAGGTGCTTTGAATTTGAAATCAAGGTGCTGCATTCAATGTCCGGAAAACCTTCCCAGACATTATGCGATTGTCGATACCTTCGCGCAGGAGAGCCCCGCGCAGCAAACCAAATATCCTTTTCTATACCGGGTGCTATGGCGCTAACCGTTCGGCGCGTCGGGATGTCCCAAGGTTCGCTTCCGTGCTGACGCTTAATCGCTTCCGTGCCACTGTCCAGTGAGGGGGTGAACGCGCGGAATCGATGTTTGGACAATTCGAGTAAGCCGAGTCCACCCTCGGCCCGTCTGGCCACGTCGTAGCCCCCAGGCCCATTCTTGAACCCATAACCGATCCACAAGGTGTCGCCGGCCAGGCATAAGGTGCAGACGATGTCGGTCATCAATCCTTCTTTTTCAGTATAACGAATCGTGCGGTGGCTAAGCTTGTCGAATTCAAACAGCCCCTCTCCATCGGTTCCGATCCAGATACTTGATCGCCCCACCAGCAAGCAGTTTATCCCGGTGGAAGAATCCTTGGGCAAGACTTCCATTAAGTTTGTGTGCAGGTCAATGTCCAGGTGCATCAATTGGTCGCCAATTCCCAGCCAAAGGCCCTCGCGGTCAGCAGCGAATGTAGAAGCGGTACGCATGGCAAAACAATTCGTGACCATGTCGAACTCGCGGGGGTCGCTACTGGTCAGAGTGCCCAGTTTCTCTTTGCAGTACGCCACTTCCTTGGCAGTTAAGACCGTACAAAAACCAGGTCCCCATGGTCCACTCCCACTGCTCATGACGATTGGAAGATTGGTGAAGCTTTCAAAAATCTCCAGGGCCTGCTGCCATTGCTTTGTTGCCTTATAGGCGTAGGCCAGAGCAATCTTGTCTTCTTTTTCGAAGGGAACTGAATTGGTGAACTGTGACGCCCGTTTGACTCCTTCCATGATATCGACCGCCAGGGCATACTGACCATAGTCCGTGCACCAGGAATAAGCGGCGTAGCGAGCAGCGCTCCAAAACTGCGACAAGGCGAATACTTTGCCGGGGTTCGCGGTGCACCATTCCAATTGGCGCCTAAACTCGGCCACCACCGGATTGTTCGTTTCGCGCTGAAATTCCAACGCACTTGCTGTCAGGTGCGGTGCCAGCGCCGGAAATTCGGAGGTCATGCGCGGTAGAAACGCCGCCAAGTTCTTTCCCGCCTGGACTTTATCTTCTCTGAACCAATACGAGTAGGTGTACATTCCATATGCTCCACCGCTGGTCCCGGATTTGCCTCGAAAAACTGCTTCACAGGAGCGGATGTCATCAAGCAACTGCTCTTCGGCCAAGGCCTGTTTCACAGCGCGATCAGAGCCACGCAGGAGCATACCTTTCTGAGCATGTTCTGCGTTGTCATGGTAGAAGGTGCGAATGTGCGAGTTGCTCGTTTGCTTTTCAGCATTTGAGAACCATTGAAATGTTTCCTCTGAGCTGGACCACCGGAAAGTCGTCTTCAAAATTCGGGCAGCTACCTGGTGCCAGTGGTCATAAACCGGTTCCTCCAATACTTCCTTGAACAATTGCCGGCCCTCATCAACCCGGCCGATAACGGGCTTGCAATAGCAGACGCTAAGATAAACCTTCGCTTCGCGATTTGTTGAGTCGAGCAGCAGGACCGTTTTGAGGGCTCGTATTGCCTCTTCCACATTTCGCCGCTGCCGGCCAGCTTCCTGCTCGGTCAGTTCGCTGTAAGGTTCGCCGAAAAAGTCATCAAAGGGTGCCAATTCCTTGGCGCGGGCCATTTGCGCGCGCGCTTCGGACATGCGGGTCGGAATAACAAATTTCTGCTTTTGGTTAATGATTGAATCCAGCGAGCTTTTGACGGTGCGAAACAAGGGTTGCCCCAGGGGCTCTCGAATTTTCGTGCTGCTGTGCATCCCGAAAATCCGCCTAACGCGCAATGCGAGTTCCATTTCGGTCCTCGAGGTATCAATGGACTGGTAGTCTCCCTCCAGTAACCAAAAGGCGGTTTGCATCACAGCGCCGTTATTCATTCCGTTATTCTCCGTGAGTCCTGCCAGATCCAGGCTCATTTCCTGCAGCAGCGTATCGACGTGGTCCCGCTCGAGTAGGGTGACGCTGGAACCCCGATAAGCGGCTGTCAAATGGGCGCGAAGTTCGGCCGGGAAATTTGCCAATCGATTATTCAAGCTAAGATCTTCGAACGCACCGAGCGCGAGATAGATGGGGGCTTTAGCGGAGGCTGCCTCTGCTCGGCATTTGCGAACGAAAGAGGCAAGCTCCTGTCCCAGCCTCGTGGAGCCATTGTCAACGGAACTCACAGTGGTGTCACGGAAAATGCCGGTCCGGGCATCCACGATTCGGACCACGACAGAATTTGAGCCCTCGGTGTGCATTGGAGTACCGAGCAGGAACCAGTCGGCGCGTAAAAGTTTGCCGATGCGGATGGCATCTTTGGCGCGCACCAGGCCCGAAAGACTCATTTGCTGTTCACGAAGCACCTTATCCAGCGATTGCCGATCCACTAATTCAAGACCCTTGGCCCGGCTTAGTTCCGCGGTGAGGATATCCACTATTTCTGCATTCCTAACGTCGTCTGGAAGGCCGATGCTGCCAATGGCAAGCCGGAGTGAGTGCGAAATGGGAATTGCGACTGGAGCAGACGCGGGCGGCGGGTTCACCATGCTCATCTTTTTGCTGGCTTCAAATAAGTCGCGTTGTGTGAAGTCAATCCTGGTAGTTGGTTCCGCATACCAGTGAACGAGGAATACTGCCAAACCGCCGAAACCCAAAAGCAAGCCGACTGAACGAAGAAATCGCTTATTCATACAACCCGCAATAATTGGTTCCCTGCTATCGCCTTTAAGAGCCGGACACTCGCTTTGAGCCCCCGGCAGCATAGGTGCTCCATTTCCTCACGCTGACTTTTCCGGGAAGGAAACGTAGTACTCAACCCCGTCCTGGCGCCTGATGGTGGATTGTGATTCATTCAATGGCTTTGAGATCGTCAACCAGGCTGGGCCAAGGTTTTGCGGCTTGGGCCACCTCTTGCGGGGTGAGTTTAGCCTTGAGAACGTCCCGGTCATGAATTGCGGATGTGTGTCCGAGAGCTGCGGCGCGGTTCAACCAGCGAAATGCTGACACGATATCTCGGGGACAATTGGGGCTGGCGAGGTAATACTTCGAAAGCTGGTACATTGCCTCAGGCTCGTTCTGCTCCGTGGCGCGGAGGTGAGTGCTCAGTGTTTGTGCAAAGTCAACTACGTCTTCGTTCAGCGGCGAGCGAATTTGGAAGCTGTCATCCACTAAACCAAGCATAGATCGAGCATGGCTCGTTGGACCGTAATCCAGGGAATAGTCCGCAATCAAAGCCCGCTGGTAGAGCTGTATGGCACGAACAAAATTTCGGTTCACACTCAGCCCGGTGCGGTAGCGATCCGCTAGATCAAAAAGGGCGAGGTTAAAATCCTGCGCCGCCGCCGCCTTAAGCAAGGCGTAGGGCGTCTCTCCGCTGGAACGGGGTTCACCATGACCCATGGAATACTGGCAAGCAAGCTCGTACCGGGCACGGACACAGGATTGTTCGGAAGCCATCTGAAGATAGCCAATGGCCCTGGGAATATCACGCGGAACGATTTGGCCTGCGAGGTAGAGTTTCGCCAGCTCATGCTGTGCTCCTTCCACACCATGATCCACGGCTCGCTGAAGCCATTGGAGGCCGGCGGAACTGTCTTCTGGCATAATGTTCCAGCCGTTGAACGGCAGGCAACGCATGCCAACTTGATATTCCGCCAATGGGAAAGACTGCTCCGCAGCCCGCTTAATCCATTCGAACGCGCGCCGAGCGCGCTCCGGCGCCGTGCTATTTTCCTGATCAGTTAAAAACCACTGCGCATCTCGCTGGCCTGCCTCCGAAGCCTTCCGCAGCTCAGGAGGGGGAACTCCTGCCCATTTGGCACGTGCCTGGTTTTGCTCCACCGTGGAAAGATTAGTTTTGTAAGTGAAAGCAAGAGACAGCTTTGCCGAAGCCGCGTTCTGCTGCATCCATGCTGCCTGGAATTCGGTGAAGCCGTAGTAAAATTGAGCTTCCACATTCGCGGATTGAGCGGCACGGATCAGGTCATTCGTGGAAACCTTGCCCCATTTGCTCTGCATTTCCTGGTAAATCTTTGTGACCGGATGAGCCGGGACCGGAGGCAGCCGATTTGTCGAGAGATTCCCCGCGTGAAGGGCCAACTGAGTGAGGGCGAATGCAGCCGCAAGGTATAGCGTTGAGCGCGGGGAACAACGGCTGCTCCTGTTATGCTTGCTCCGGAAGCGCAATGGAAGTGAAAGAGACATTCGATGTACTGGGGAGAATTTGGTCATAGCCGGGACCGCCCGAAGGGTTGCCGCGCAGGTTGAAACCTGGAAAGCTCCTCCTGTGGAATGAACCAAAATCCGGGGACCAGGTCGTGAGTTATCAGCAGTCCTTTCGGGGTCCAGAGTAGCAGGGAACGGGCCCCTGTGGTCGGAAGCCTGCTGGTCGCGGACTCTTTGGCCATCATTGAGGCATCGAATATTAATCGGAGTGGAAAGACCTTTGGTTCGGGCGCATTCCCCTGGAAATGCATGAGCAACGCGTGGCAACCGTTGGTCTCTGAGATTTGAGGAATTCCCGCGGGAGAGTTTTGGAACTGAAGACCTGAGAGAAGCCAAAGATTATCGCCGGCAACACAAGCGGGATCCTGGACTACGTGGATCCCGCCTGGCAATGGCCATCGCGGCGAAAAGGGACTGGACCGTCTACCCGGTGCGGCAATCTCAGTCTGAATTCCTCGCGAAGTATCCAGTTGACGAAACAGCAACTGGATTTTGCCCATTTGGCCGTAAAGCCCAAAGAGCTCGTTTTCCTGGCGCACAAGTATACCGTCGTCAAAGCTGGCAACAGTACGCAGGGCGCTGCCTGGCAGTGAATCGACACGAGTCCAATCGTTGCTGCCAGCGGCCAGGCGGTATACGTCCCCGCGCACACACGCAAACAGGTTGTTCGTCGCTGCCAGGAAGAGTATTGGCTGCTCAAGTTTATCCAACGAATCCAGACAGTTTTGTGCTGGCCGTCGGCGGGTGCTCGCCAGCACCTGAAAGCTTCCGTCCGCCAGCTTTTCAAGAATGCTGGAGTCGGTAGTGAAAAAAAGTCGATCCTTAAGACGAACAGGCCTCGACGCCCCGGCATCGGGCAAGTCAAGACGCTCCCAACGTTTGGATTTCATCCCATAAGTGCGAACTGAGTCCTGAAGACCCAGATAGAGGGCGCTTTCGTGGACTTCGAATAACCGCGTGGTCCGGCTGAGTGCCGCCATCACCAATAGACTTGGGCTGTCGTCCTGAAAGGCCACATGCTGGCTTTTGAAGGTGTCCGGGTCCACGCTGAAAAAGTCGGCTCCACTCACTACCCCGAATGCGCGCGAGCCTGCCTGCAACCAAAAAATTCCATCTCGAAAGCACATTTGCCGGATTCGCGAAGTATCAAGCCCTGGCCGAAGGTTTTGGCCGAAAGCAGGAGAGGACAATTTCCAGAAACGAGTTACTGGCAGGGCGTTCGAAAAAGAAAGCGAATTGAAATTGGCAGGAGACGGCGCTGATTCCGGCCCGGTCCGATTCTGGTCCATGACACCGGCAGAATTTCTGGTCAGCCTCCCAAGTCCATATGAGTAGGTCCCGGACCCTGGGCCCGGCAATGGACGAGGCGTCGAAGCCACACCAGAAAGATTGGAGACGGCGACCGGTTCTGGCACTGCCTTATGCGGCAAAGCGGCCGTCGTAGCAGCAGCAGAGATTACGTTTGTGAGCCTGGTTGCAAATCCATTAATAAAGAAGTTGCGGGAGGCAGCCGGTATGTAAGACCTGTTAGTGAGGGCATCCAAGCGAGTTTTGAAAGCCTCCACCAAGGGAAGCAGTTCGCGCGCCTGTGCTGCCGTGAATTCAGCCCTTGTGATTTTCGAGAACGAGAAGAGGTCAAAGGTTTGTTGAGTTTTGAAATAATTCCTTTGCGGTTCAAATACGGCCTCGATCGCGGACTTAGCGCTTAGGTCGGAAAACTGCTTTCGCAGGGTGGGCCATGCACCCTGTTTGATTCGGTCTTTAAGCGCGTCCGGCAACTCATCCTCACGACGCGTTAGGAGCGTCGTGAGATCCTGCAATAAAGCTTCGTCACGCTGGGCAGCGAAGATGGCATCCGTGTGTTGCAGCGTATAGTCCACCAGTTGCTGAAACTGGGTGGCGAAATCATCCGAAGACCAGCACCAGGAGCAACGGAGGTAGCGGCCTTCCAGCACGATCAACGGGTCCGAAGAGGCGCAGAGGTCATCTATGAATTTGTGCCAAACTACCAGCCAGCGTTTGCGATTTTCCCAGTTCCATCCTCCCAGGCATGGCCGGGAAAGATCGACATCCTCATACGCTGTTCCCCCCAGTGAGTGGCTGCCCCATAACTTAAACTCGTAGCTGAAATGGTTGATGAACCGAGTCCGAACGATCGGCCATTGTCCCGCTTTCACCATTTGCTGATAGTAGCCGGCACCCTGTTCAGGAGTGTCAAACCAGAACGCACCATGTTTTCCTTTAAGCCAGGTGAGGTTAGTTGTTGCAACCGCCACGTGGTTGGAATGTTGCTCCAGACCGGCAACCGCTTCCAACGTCAGGTGCCGAACTTCCGTCAAGGCGTCTCCTTGTTCGTGGCGCTGTTCGGGATTGAAGTAAAAGTAGCGCAACCACCAGGACGACCGGTCAATCAAGGCAGTGCCCAGCGCTACCCAATTTGTATCCAGAACGGGTGCGTGAGTCACAAAATGATGGTGCCCGTCTACATATAATTCACACGCTCGAACGATATCGCGGAATCTCTCAGGATGGGCGGTGAAGGTGAAGGGAGTCCTGGCACCAAAATTCCCAAAACGAGGGGGACTGGATTGAGCAAAGAAAACCCTAAATGAATCATAATTCACCAGGCAAACACCTGGCAGGGCGGCGGCTTCCAGGTAGGACTTAACCCGCAATTGGGCAACACGCGAATCCTGCAATCCCAGGGCCCAGGCCGATTCCGAAGCAGCTTTCGCCTCCGGAAACATGCGCCATTTAAGCATCCATTCCGCTTCATTAGCGTACCGATTCGCTTCCGCCAATGTATCCCAGTTAATTACCGCCGATTGCATTTGCAGAGTCGACAAGATTCTAGAAGTCAGAGTGTTGATGATTTGCGCCAGGTTAGTCCGAGGCCCGACCACCTCTAAAGTAACGGGCTGGACATTTCCAGGCGGTCTGAGCTGCGTGCTGAGGGTTACCAGATTGGGGCTGAATCCATCTTTGTTAATGATTCCCTCCAGCAAATAACTACCCGCCCAAAAGGGAGAGTTAGTCAGCGTAGTAAATTGTTTTTCCTGACCCAAAAGCTCAAGCCGCCGCCGTTCAAGAACAAACACATCTTTTTCCTTCATCAACCGGTCGTAGAGCAGGAGCGTCAATTCTCGCTCCAGGGATTCGGCTTGTGGCGATTTTAAGGCAGCATGAAGTCCCATAATGGAGATTGGAATTGCATCCCGGGCGAGGACTTCAAGTTTTGGAAGCACGGCCGAGAACTGGGCTACTATTACTTCGCTCCAAACGGCCTGGTCGGAGATAGGCCAGGGGTATTCCCGTTGCAGCAGGGCCACTCCAGGTTTAACGGCCAGCAATCGAAGCTGGAGCACAGCTGGCTCTCTTTCCTTAAAAAGCGATACCAGAAGCACTCCGTCTGCTCCAAGGGTCTGGCCGATTTTGACGAAGTCACTGTTAACTGTTGCGAGCGCTTGCTCCTGAAAAACCCGCTGGATCTGTTCGCGTTCCAGCAAGACGATGTCGCTGCGCCGGGAGAATTGCACGCTAAGAAGATCGGTGGCGGAAGCAGCCTCGGAATCTGCTGATATGATGGCCAGCCGAGGCGCCGCGTTGCCGCATGGGGCAGCCGCAAGGAGAAAGCTGGCGCAAAGTAATTGGAGCCAATTCTTAAGGGATTTGGCTGTGTTTCGAAGAGCTTGTGGCGGCCAACTCAGAATATAGAAGTCTGTATTAAGGCTGGGACGCTCAGAGAGTGAGGATGGCCGGCCAAGTCGATCTTTTAAGGATCTTGCCACCACGCTATTTAACGAGTTGAGGCAGCAACCGCTCCGCAATTTCCGCGGCGGCATTCTGCAAGGCTGTTTTGGCGGCGGTCTGTTCGGCGATATCGACGGCCACAGCGGTTTGGCGATCGACGGCCAGTACCTGAGCTTTCTGCTTGAGCGCTTTGATTTCCACGCGCGCTTTGCACGAAATGAGGTTTCCCTTGCGTGAACCATACGCGCTGAAGGCTTCGCCGGTGATTTCGATATCCGGCTTTTCCGTTCCTTGCGCGTCCAGGACTTTAAAGCCGCATTCCTTCAGGATCAGGTTCAACTCCGTTTGCGCAGCCGGATCGATGACTCGCTGACCGAAATGCTGCTCATCAATATGCACGAGCACCGACGGGAGTTTTTCCCCGGCCAGCGCCTTTTTTATTTTTGCAACGCGGTCGCTTCGCGTTTCGACCTTGGCCAGCAGCGTATCTCCCTTTTGAATCACGGTGGCAGTGATTTTTTTGGCGAGCTCGTTGGACAGTTCGGTAATGGAAGCCGCCGCTTGTCCTTTAACCAGTTCCCCATAGACCCGGCTTGTTTCCGTTCCGATAACTTTGGCGACGATAACAAGCTCTTTGTCCGCGCGGAAAATGCGACCGGTTATGAGGATCTGGGCACCCGTAAGATGGCCGACTTTCGCGGCGGTGTCGGCTGAGACGACCCCCGATAGTGCCAGTTCATGCTCGCCCAGGATCTTTTCAAGTTCAGCTCGTTCGACAGTGATGATTTGCGGCTCGGCTGAAAGACTAGCATTAATGAGAGTCGCGACTTTGGGTCCGAGGTCTCGGACGGCGTCTTCCTTCGATTCAAAATCAAAGATTGCGACCGTCAGGATGCTTTCGCTGGCGAACAACCGGGGCCCAGCAAGGATTGCCAACCACAGAAGACCGCGAATAATCAATTTCATAAAATTATTGGGCGCAGCCGATTTTACCGGAAGCCGGGCTGAAAACTGAAATTCAAAATTCGCCGCCGGCTCTGCTTATCGTTCGAGTTTAATCATTCATTACCGGATTGGCCAAGATGACAGGCGAGCTTTGCCATTTGCACGAGCGCCAGTTGGGCCGTCGGGCTGGAGCCAAGATTTGAAATCAGGGCCGATCGAGCTATGACCATTGTTCCTTTGCCCTCACGGGTCCAATAAAAGGAAGGTATGGAGAGTTCAGTGGCGGACCGGTGTGGCCGGATCCAGACCACTCCTACTCCACGCCGCGCCGCTGCCTTCATGGATTCGATTAATGTCCGTGAATCGCGCGGCTGATTGCTGCTGCTTTCTACGATTGCCAGTTTGCCCTGGAAAGTCGAGAGATCCTGTTGCGCCAGGTCGGCAAACTCTACGCCCGCCCGTTCCAGGGCCGGCCTTAGCTGGGTCAGGGGGTCCGCTAAGGCCAGCGATTCCGGACCAGCCAGGGCACCTAATTCTTTCAGCAAATCTTCGGGATAAACCAATACTCGGGTGGTGCCGAGGACCAGGTTGGTTTCTACTGACCATTGAATCAAAAACCAGGTTTCACCACGCACCTCTGGAAAGTCCAATCGAGCCATTTCGAGCACGGTCTGACCCGGCAGAATCTGCAGTTCTTTCCATGGTGACTGCTGGATGGGCGCGGCTGTCGCGGAGCTGGCGACGTAAATTCGCGTGTTAATCTTCAGGAGGACGGGAACGCGCCCTTCATTGTACCAGCGGGTTTCGATTGCTCTTTGGGGTCCGGAGAAGACGCGCTGCGGCTCAGCATCCGGCAAAAGCTGGATTTCCGAACGAGCGGTGAGGAAAACCGAAACAAGGCCAAGGATGGCGCATTTAAGGCAACCAATCCTCCTAACTGATTGCCTCTTCATGAGGCGCCCTCCAATGGCCTTGCTTCGATTCGGTACTCCCCATCCAGGCCCGCGGATTGACCGCTGGACCAAATTGTTTTCTGTCCCGCCAAAATAACCTTGCCCTGGTGATCGATGAGAACGTCATAAGATTCCGAGCCCAACTGAATTTGCTGACCGCTGAAACTCACAAAACGGTGACAGCCGTCCTTGCCGCAGATTTTGATGTAAAGGGGTTTGGCGGAGGGCAGGTTAGCCTGCTCCGCGAGCACGAGCTGCGCACCGGTCTTATCAAATACCAGCCCGCGCACTTGATTCGGGAACAGAGCCGCGATCTCATGATAATATTTTCGAGCCTGAACTATTTGCTCTTCCGCAGCCTCCGTGCGGGGTGCTTTCCAAATTTTGACGAGCAAAGGGAAAAGCATGCAGGCCACGGCCAAACCGGCGGCTAAAACCGGCCACGACCAACGGAGGCGAGGAGGGGAACTGGTGGCGGAGGCCGAGTTATGCCGGCGCCGGTGCAGGCGTGACGTAATGCGCGTTGGGAATTGCTCCCAATAGGCAGCAGGGCGTTCCGGCACGCGACCGCTTTGGAGAATTTTGTCTAGTTCGGCGTTGCTCACGGAGTGCTTTCGATGGGTCGCAAATGAGCTAAATACTTTTTAAGTTTTCGCCTGGCTGCGAATACACGCCAGGAAATCGTGGTTTCGGAGCAACCGAGAATACGTGCCGCTTCCGCGTGGTTAAGACCTTCGTAGGTGGTGAGCACAATCGCGGCGCGTTGTTTCGCATCGAGTTTTAACAGTGCTTCCTGAATCTGCTGGTCTCGGCTGGCATCGCTGTGCTCAATGTGGGCCGCCGCATCGCCCCATTCTTTATGTGTTCGCAAACGTCTTGCCCGGGCTTTCTGCCAATTCAAGCAGCGATTCATGGCAACCCGGTAAAGCCAGGAGGAAAACCGCGCCTCACCACGGAAAGAGGCTAGATGCTCGTAGGCATGGATAAAGGTTTCCTGGGCCAGGTCCTCGGCATCCACAAGCGAACCAGACATTCGGTAACAAAGGGCGTGAATCATACGCTGATGTTCGTTAATGAGTGTTTCAAAGGCTTCGTGGTCACCGTTCAGGCTGCGCTCTATCTGGCTTTGTTCATCATCGCTCGCGACCATGCGCGCTTATTTTTGATGATTGTGACAATGCTCAGCGAGAAATCCTTTGTACTATTTTTGTCGCACGCTGGTTGATCCGGCCATTTCCGACAGCCTGGGACTATTTGGGTTCCTTCTTTGAGAAGCACCCGCAGTGGCACGGGCCGGTTACGGGTCGGCTGTGATAGTTTGGAGTAATCCCGCAGTTAATGAATCCGAGCTTTCGCTTTACGAATCGTGGAGGCCCATGGACCAGGAGCGGTGGCCACGTTGCAACCGTTGCGGCCGGAGCGCTGGTGGTTTTTTTGACTTCTGCAGGTGAACTTTTGCCAGTGTGCACAAAATAAAACTGGCCGCCGTTCTGTGGCAGGTAATTCCTGGCTTGAGTCTACATCGCTAGACGTTGAAATACCGCCACTTTCGCTTCAATGCGTCAGAATTGTATGGGTCTGGCACGAACTTTGCCTGTCGGGCACATCCCAGATGCTTCGCGCTACCATGAATCCTAATACGAAACCACCGTGCTCCTCCCCGGTTCAGGACTATCTTGAACAACTTCACCTTGAATTCGGCCGGGTTGGTGACGGCCAGGTGGCCACTTACATTCCTGAATTGGCAAAGGCTAATCCCAATTGGTTTGGCATTTGCCTGGTTACTTCGGGTGGGGCGATTTACGAAGTTGGAGACTCGACGCAGCCGTTTACGATTCAGTCCATCTCCAAGCCGTTCGTTTATGGACTGGCGCTGGAGGATCATGGCCGTGCCGATGTGCTGGCGCGGGTGGGCTTGGAACCCACCGGTGATGCCTTTAACTCGATTAGTCTCGATCCCGGCTCAGGCCGTCCGCGCAATCCCATGATCAATGCCGGTGCGATCGCCACCGCGGGATTGATCTCGGGTAAGACGCCGAAAACCCGGCGCAAACGCCTGCTGGAAATGATGGGGAGCTACGCCGGGCGGGAGTTGGAGTTGGATGAAGCGGTGTACCGTTCCGAAAGTGAGACCGGCCATCGGAATCGCGCCATCGGTCACATGCTGCGCAATTTTGATATGATTACCGGTGACCCGACGCCGGTTGTGGAACTCTATTTCCAGCAATGCTCCGTCTCGGTGACCTGCCGCGATCTGGCGGTGATGGCCGCTACGCTGGCGAATCGAGGCGTTAATCCGGTTACCGGCAAACAGGCCATTCGCGGCGAGTACGTCGAGAGCGTGCTCAGTGTGATGGGTTCGTGCGGCATGTACGATTTTGCCGGCGAATGGATTTACAAAATCGGAATGCCGGCCAAAAGCGGAGTTGCGGGAGGCGTCATTGCCGTCCTGCCCGGGCAACTGGGGATCGGGGTTTTCTCGCCGCCGCTGGATTCGCGCGGAAATAGTGTGCGCGGTATTGGTGTGTGTAATGAGCTTTCGCGCAGCCTCGATTTGCATCTGTTCAATCGACCCAGCTCAGCCCGTTCGGTTATCCGGCTCAAGTACACCGGCGCGGAACTCAACTCCAGCCGCGTGCGCGCGCCGCAGGAGAGCCAGGCGCTCCACGAATTCGGCGCCGCTATCAAAGCTTATCAACTCCAGGGCCATCTTAATTTTACCACGTCCGAAGTGGTGGTTCATGACATCCTCCAGGGGCTGAATACCACTGAATACGTTGTATTGGACCTCAAACGCGTCCTGGACTTGAACGAAAGCGCTTGCCGGCTGTTCTACCATCTTTTGCTCAAGTTATCGGACCAGGGAAAATTCCTCATTTTTACTCATGCCGAGCGTTTTCCCGTGCTGCGGCGGTTCATGAAAGTAAAATTGGATAAAAGGTTTGAGGAATTATTTCGAGTGCTGGCCGACAATGACCCAGCCCTGGAGTGGTGCGAAAATCGACTGCTGGAAAAAACGGCGACGTCAACTTCGTTGAACGGTCGCGTAAAGCATGGCGATTATGATCTGTTCGCCGATTTTACGCAGGACGAGCTGGGCACGGTTGCCACACTGCTCAAACGGCGCAGCTATCAGGGCGGGGAGGCGATCATCCAAATTGGCGATGAAGCGCGCCACCTGTTCCTGCTGGCGCGCGGAAGTGTGAGCGTCCTGATCCCGCTGGCCTCGGGGGTTTCAAAACGACTGGCCACCTTTTCCGCAGGCATGGGTTTTGGCGAGATGGCCGTCCTCGACCGCGCCCCGCGCTCGGCGATGATCCAGGCGGACACTGAAGTTGAATGCGATTTGCTGGCGATTGAAGACCTCACCCAGTTGGGCGAAACTCATCCCACAATCAAGATCAAGCTGCTGCAAAATATCAGCCTTGGGCTTTGCCGCAAGCTCCGCAAAGCCAATCGTGAGATTAGCACTCTGGAGTAGTTGATTTTTTGCAACCGACTAAACCATTCAGGGGCTCGTGGTGTGTTTGAGGCGATAAAAACTGCTCGCCTTCGAAGGGAACACGCTGAGCTGGTATTGAAGGTTTGTGAGGTCGAATGTGGGAGTAGTTGGAACATCTTCCCAGTTTGTCGGATTTAGCCCGGCGTTTTGCTGGAGCCGAAATGGATTCGCCGGAACGATCCAGGAGATCGTTAGGTGCGTGGCCAAACGAGAGACGTCTAATAACGGCGCTGGAGCGGCTTGTGAAAGGTAAATGCCGCCACCCTTGGCCACTGCCGCCAATTTGCTGCCGTCCGCTGAGGAGGCGACAGCGACCATCACACCCACATTGTTCGAGGTCCAATTGACGCCAGAATTCGTCGAGGTATACACGCCGGCGATACTGGCAGCGATCAGTTTGGTTCCATCGGAGGAACCAGCAATAGACGTCCACCAGGTGACTGGTGAAGGGGTGGGTCTCCAGGTGTTTCCGCGGTCTGCCGAGGTATAGACCGGGCCGGGTCCAGTCGGCCAGCTCGTGTAGCCGATGGTAGCGGCCAGTTTCATGCCATCTGCGGATGAAGCCAGGGAAGTCCAACCAGTTGTGTAATCAAGCGGCGCACTGGTCAGAGTCCAGGTAAGCCCCGCATTAGTGGAAGTAAAAATCCCGCCCATAAGCTGGCCCGGGTAGGCAAAAAAGCCCGTCACCAGTTTTGTCCCGTCGGCGGAAGAGGCCACGCAACTTCCGGCGTAGAAAGACAACTGCCAGGTAGCTCCGGAATCAGTCGAAGTAAAAGGGGAACCATCGGCTCCAATCAGCCGGGTTCCGTCGGCCGACGCGGCGAGGGAGCCAAAATGGAGATTAGTGCGCAACGTCCAGGTGGTTCCGTAATCCGGTGAGTTATAGAGTCCTGCATTACCCGAGGCCACTAATTTCATGCCATCGGCTGAAGAGGCAACGGAACTCCAGGCTGCCCGGGGTGCGCTGGTGGGAAACCATGCGGCCCCACCGTTCGTCGAGGTATAAATGAGACCATCGCCATCGTAATTGTCCGCCACGGCGATCAGCCTGGTTCCGTCTGCTGATATGGCAACGGAATGCCAGGAATTGCTCGGGGCGGAAGTCTGAGTCCAGCTCTGGGCGCCGGCAGAGTCGCCGATGAGGAGCAGACCGGTGATGACCAGTGCCGGGGTGAATGGATTTCTGGTCATCATGGTTACCGCATGGTTTGGGGCTGTAAAACGGTTTTGGCCTGCCCTGGTGGAACGCGCACAGAGATAAGCCGAACCGCGCTGAGGTTCAAGTTTCAATTTGTGCCCAGGGGCGGAATGCGGCTTCCTGGCCAGAGAGAGAGGGTGCAGTAGATTGAAATCCTAAAACCCTGACCTGTTCAGGTGCACCTCGTTGCCATGAGCGCATCAGTTAGGTGGGAAATCACTGGACAGCGAGATGGGTTTGAGTTTTGAATGTCACCGCTTCACCGAACTCAATGGCTGGTAAGAAATTTATCGTGAGAATTGTTGCCTCCCCTTTTGCTCGGGGTCGACGTGGGTTCGGGATTATCGGCCTGGCGATGGTGTTGTGGCTGCAAGTGGGAACCGTTTGCGGAGCGACTTATGCCAGTTGGGGTGGCGGCGCCAATGGCTATTGGTCCACCGACGGAAATTGGGGCACATTCCAGGGAAACTATCCCAGCGGACTTTTTACGGTGGGGTTGATATTTGGCAGCGGCGCTTCGCGAATGGTCAACACCAATGATTTGGTGGGGAAAACATTCGACGGCCTCGTCCTCTTTACCAATGGTTACACGCTGCGGGGCAATACCTTCAACATTCTGAATACTTTGCATGCCGAGTATGCCTCCGGTTTTTCAGTTATTGAGGCGGGGGTTACGTTTGCTTTGGGCAACGGTGAAATCAGGGTGGTAAACCCGGGGAGCACATTGTGGCTGGCGGGTCCAGTAACGGTGAACAATCAGACGCTGCTGATCGCGAACAACGGAACGCTGTTTGCCAATGGCCCGTGGTCGGGTTCCGGGAATTACGCGGTGAACTTCACCGGTGCCGGGGCAGTGCACCTGGCAGCTGACAACAATCCGCTGAGCGGAACCCATGATGTCTCCGGGACGCTCGTGGTCTACGGTGGCTTATCTAATGTCCTGTTAAACGTCAGCGGCACACTCAATGGCGGCGGCTCGATCGGGCGGGTAGCGCTCAGTGGGGGCAAGCTTCAGCCGGGTTACTCCTTTGGCACCGCGCAATTGACGGTGTTATCTAATTTTACGGCGGATGCCGCTTCGATCCTCAGCTTCCGTTTGTTCGATCCGAATACAAGTTATGATCAGCTCCGTTTCGTGAGCACGAATGGCACGATGTCGCTGGGCGGTTGCCATCTTGAGTTGCTGCCCGGCGGCACACCGATTCCCGGTTCGACGTTTACGCTGATCGATAAGGTGGGCACAAACAAAGTCAGCAGCACATTCGTGGGTTGGCCCGAAGGCAGCCGGCAGTTCATCAGCAACGCCTTTTATCAAATCACCTACGCGGGCGGAGATGGCAATGACGTAGTGGTGACGGTAACGAATCCCGCGGCGATTTGGAGAGGTGCCGGGGTTACCGCGGCATGGAGCCTCAGCGCGAATTGGTCCAATAACGTAGTTCCGGGACAAAACTACGATGTCATCTTCCCGGTGGCGCCTGCCACGTTCACAGCTTTCAATGACCTTCCGGCTCTGCAACTGGGCCGTTTAGTCTTTTTAGGATCGAATTATCATGTGGGCGGTGCCAGCCTGCCGATCCGGGGAGGCATTTTGATGAGCAATGTCTCCGGAGCCAACTACCTTGACTCGGGGGTCACGCTGCTGGCGGACCAGTTGTTCACCAATGTATTCGGCAGCATTCTGGGGCCATTTCTTGTGATCACGAACCTTGTCCCGGGAACGAATGATCTGCGCATCGAGGGACCTTCCAATACGCAGATCGTATCGATCGGCCCGGGCAGCGGCAGCATTACCAAGGCGGGCGGGGGCGATCTGGTGATCATGGGAACAAATAATTCTACAGGAGCACTCAATGCGCTCGGGGGTCGCTTTGTCAGTTTCAACGGCGATTGCTCCAGCAGTTCCGGGATTGTGGTGAGCAATGGTGTACTGCTTGCGTACCCCAGCGTCCTGCCCTCCTTGACGGCGCTGACCACTAACTCCGCCTTCCAATTAGGGGGCATTTTGGGAATTCGCAATATGACTGGAAAGCTCGAGATGCGAGCCGGGATAATGCTATTTGTAATTGGCGGGCCGCCCTCCGGCACCACGTGGACCCGCTTACGGGTCACTGGCGGCGTGAAGCTCACGAGTGATACCCGCCTGCAAATCAACGGTGGCTACGGACCCGCCGTGGGAGAGGCTTTCCTGCTGGTGGACAACCTCGGTGCGGAGCCAGTGATGGGCGAGTTCCAAGGTTTGCCGGAGGGCGCGGTTTTCACACCGAATGGAAGCCCTTGCCGCATCAGTTATCGTGGCGGTGATGGCAATGATATAACCATCACCGGGGTGCGCGAAACGCACGTGTGGACCGGCACCGGGCCCGCGAAGTTGTGGAGTGTCGCGGCAAACTGGTTAAGCAACGCCCCGCCGAACACCGGAGACGGCATGCTCTTTCCGACGTTCGTAACTGCCCTCACACCTACGAATGACCTGCCCGCATTCACGCGCTTCGACGCCCTAACGGCATCCAACACGTACGTTTTCCACGGCAACGCGGTCGAACTGACGGGTGGATTCCTGCTCAACAACGACACGATATTTAATCCGGCCGTGCGATTGGGATTAAGCCAGGTGTGGAATACGAGGAGCAATTTCACAGTAAACGGCCCCGTCGATCTTGCTACCAACCAAATCAACTTTGCCGGGGGCGGAAGCGTAATTTTTTCAAACAATATCACTGGCAGTACGGGGGCGGTCATGTCGCTCGAGAGTCTCACGGCGTTGACGTTCAATGGGAGCAACAATTTTTCAGGTGTGACCCGAATGCGAGGCGGAGTGCTGGCCTTCAACGGACCGCACTTCAACAGCCCGGTGCGGGTGGAGTTGGCGGATTGGACGGTTGCCGGCACGGTGGTGATCAGTAACAGTTCCGTGGCATTCAGCGGCAGCACCTCAAATAGGGCAGCATTTGAAGGGCGCTTGCTCAATGGCTCACTAGCGATAACGGGCGGTCTCTTCCAGGTGGGGGCGGCTGCAGTGATCAGCAATAGTCCGACGATGCTCGCGGGCGGAACATTATCGGTGCTCGGTCAAATGCCAGCTTCACCCGTCACGCTGATAGGCGGCACGCTCGCGGGAACAGGGACGGTGGCGAATGTGACTGCCATTGGCGGTACCATTGCTCCGGGCGCCAGTCCGGGACGATTGCGCACTGGGAATTTGTCTCTGGGAACGGGCGCCACAGTGGAGCTGGAGATCGCCGGTCCGTTGGCTGGAATCCATCATGACCAACTGCAGGTTGCCGGGATCGTCAGTGTCACCAATGCCATACTGAAACTTCTGCTCACCGACCAGACCTTGAGTCTGGGGGACACCGTCGTGCTCATTGACAACGATGGTTCAGATGCGGTAAGCGGGACCTTTGCGGGATTGCCAGAAGGCGCGACCTTTCCGCTGGGGTTGCTCGACGTGCGACTGTCCTATGTGGGCGGCACTGGCAACGATGTGACGCTGACCGTGATAGGCCTCATCCCGCGCGCGACCTGGACGGGAGCCGGCGACACCAACACCTGGAGCACCGCAACTAATTGGGCGCGCAATACATTGCCTCTGAACGGCGACAGCCTTTATTTTCCGCCCGACGTCCCGCAGCTCACCAACGTGAACACACTGGGCGCTACGTCTTACGCGGCGATCGTTTTCTCCGGCAGTAACTATTGGATTCAAGCAAGCAACGTGGCGCTTTCGGCGGGAATCGTAGCGGCCAACCCGGTTGGCACCAACTGGGTGGATTCGGTGCTGCCCGGCCCGTCCTCCGTGATTTCAAACGCACCCGGAAATACACTCGTTCTCCTCGGTCTGTACCACGACACTTCGTTGAATTTTCTCACGTACGGCCACATGGAATTTCGCGGTGAAATGTCGGGGTCGTCCAATCTTGTAAAGTCAGGAAGTGGCACTCTCCATTTGTACAACACAAATTCGCCATACCAGGGTGACCTTTTTCTGGAAAGTGGGCTTACTGAGGCTCTCAGCGCGGCTTCCCTGGGCTCACCCTTCGCCCGCCACTCGGCGAGTGTTTCCAGCGGTGCCACGTTGGTGCTGAAGGGGGCGGGCGACTACGGTGAGCAATTTTTACTTGGCGGAACCCTCCGCATTTCAGCGCCTGGCGTCATGTTTAACGGAGACAACATCCTGACTCAATCCAACGGAGTCTATGTTATTGACCCTGGGGCCTCCCTCACGGTGGCTGGGCGCGTCAGTGGCGCGGTGGGGTTGCGCAAAGAGGGTCCGGGTGAGATGACGTTGACCCTGACGAACGAATATACCGGCGGAACGTTTGTGAACGGCGGGACGCTTTATGTGGCCGGCCTGGCGACCAATGCGCCGGCCCCATCGGTTTTCGTCAACCCCGGCTCTACCTTTCGGGGCGGCGGGCCCATGGGACCTGTCTTCGTCAACCAGGGGATTCTTGCGCCTGGCTACACCGCTTCGCACGCTGTGATGGCGCCGCATGACGGCATCAGCCTGAACAGCCTGAGCACTTACCGCGTTCGGCTGAGCAACGTGCCGCCGCCGTATTATGATCGCATCGAGGTCACTGGGCCGGTGGTGCTCGTAGCACCCCAGCTCCAGATGGTTCTGGATTTCCGTCCGCCGATTGCTTCCGCCTTTACCCTGATTGCCAATGATGGCGGAGATCCCGTAGTCGGGACCTTTAGCGGCCTGCCCCAGAATTCGTTTTATACCAATGGGCCTGTGGTCTTTCGGGTGCGCTACAATGGGGGCTCCGGCAACGATGTGGTGGTCGAGACCGACCGTTATCTGGGCACTGGCATTACGCGCACCTGGACGGGCGCCGGCACCAACGCCCTGTGGAGCACGCCGCAGAATTGGATCGGTGGCGTCGCCCCCAAATCCGGAGATGCATTGTATTTTCCGTCTGGGGCGCTGCAGGTCACCAACCAAAATGATTTCGCGAGCAATTCCTTTTTTCACGCGCTCATTTTTGGTGGAGCCAACTATCGTCTTACTGGAAACGGGGTGGCACTGCAGGGTGGCTGCTCCGCAACCAACCCCACCGGATTGAACACGTTAGCGCTCCCGCTTGCCATTGTGACCAATATGATGATCCGTTGCGAATATCCAGGCGCAACGCTGGCCTTTGAAGACACGGTGGACAGCAATTCACGCACAGTTTTGTTCGGGGGCAGCGGAACGGTGCTTGGGCTTGGCCCCGTCATGGGTTTCGGTGGTGTGGATGCGGCAGGGCCGGGGCTGGCTGAGTTGCGCGGAACCAACACCTACACGGGTGAGACCCGAGCCTCGGGCGGTCGCCTGCGTTTTCAGAATAGCGCGCTGGGCCTGACCGGGGGAGGGGTGGTCGTGACGAATGGGGCCGTGCTTGAACTGAGCGCCACGACCAATGTGGTAGAGGACTTTACGATCTGCGGGACGGTGCTTTTCACCAATGCCCCGGTCATCCACGTTGCCGGTCAGTTTCGGTTTCCCTCGAATTGCATAGGCACTTTTCACGTGGCCGCGGACACACTCGCCGACGTCACGGCCTCCTTCGCTTCCGACGGCGGTGGACCGGCCAAAGAAGGTCCGGGCGACCTGTATTTACTGGCTGCTGACTTGAAGGAGGATGCTTATAGCGGTGCGGCAGTGATTAATGCCGGTCGCCTGATTTTTGACAGCCAAACTAAAGGACTTACCCCGAAGTTTGGCGATTTAATCGTCAATTCTGGTGGAACTCTGGCGGTGACCGGCCAGGTAAATCACATTCTTGTGAATGCGGGTGGAACGCTGGCGCCGGGCTTATTCAAAGGCGTGGGTGCGCTTCGACCCCAGCAGGGCTTGACGTTTTCTCCCGGCAGCACCCTCGCTGTGGATTTGCAAGGTGTCGATCCATCACTCGACTTCGACTCCATTTTCGTGCCTGGCCCAGTGAGCCTGGGCAACGCCAACCTGCGCGTTGCTCTGGGTTACGACGCTGTGCTGATATCTGAATATCAGCTCATCAGCAAAGAAGGTCTTGATCCCGTTCTCGGTACTTTCGCCGGATTGCCCGAAGGTGCCACCTTCAGCACTACCAATGGCACCTTCCGCATTACTTATATCGGCGGAGACGGCAATGACGTCACCCTCACCCGCGTTGCCACACCGCCCGCCGTCCTGTCGTTCACCAGCCTGCCCAATGGCAGCAAACAAATCGTCGGCATAGGTGAGCCAGGCTGGTTCGCCCTCATTGAAGCGACGGATAGTCTCGTTCCACCTGTTTCCTGGGAACTCCTCGATGTGCAGATTCTCGATGACACGGGCACGATCAACTTTATTGATATCGACTCTCCAAATCATTCCCGCCGCTTCTATCGCATCCGCTCGCCCTAACGCGTCCCGACATTCACCCCGGCCGCGAATAGCGCAGCGATGATCCGTGCATAACTTATCCGGCGGAGCAGCGCCGTCCCGGTGGGAGTGCGTTGACGCCAGAATGGCTTTGGACTAGAGTTCGGCCACTCAAGCCCATGGTGCGGTTGCATGCGTGTGACCCATCCGGATGAGGTTAACCAAATACATGAAACACTTCGTTACGCTCCTGATTATTTCGGGCTGGTTGGTAGCAGGCAGCTTTTGTGCGTTCGCTGAGTACTCGAACGAATGGTCGCGAATGAAGTTGATTGTGCCCCAGGGATATGTGAGCCATCACACCAGTAGTCCGCTCACCATCGATGGCCGATTGGAGGAGCAGGATTGGCAGAAAGCCTCCTGGACCCATGACTTCCTGGACATCCAGGGCGATGTCAAACCCAAGCCCCGCTTCCGCACCCACGCCAAGATGCTGTGGGATGATGAATACTTCTATGTGGCCGCGGAGTTGGAAGAACCACACATCTGGGGCACGTTAACAAACCACGATGCGGTCATCTTTCAGGATAATGATTTCGAGGTATTCATCGACCCGAATGGCGATAGCCATGAATATTACGAAATCGAGCTGAACACCCTTAATACGGAATGGGATCTCCGGCTCACTAAACCTTACAAGGACGGTGGCGCGGCGTTAAATGCATGGGAAATCCCCGGACTCAAAACGGCTGTGCACATCGAGGGAACCCTGAACAACGCCGCGGACCAGGACAAACGCTGGTCGCTCGAAATCGCCTTTCCCTGGAAGGCTTTGGCCACGTACGCCCAACGGCCCACCCCTCCGAGTGAAGGCGACCAGTGGCGTGTGAATTTCTCGCGCGTGGAATGGCAGATCAATATCGTGAATGGGAAATACGAAAAGGTAAGGGGAAAATCGGAAGATAATTGGGTTTGGTCGCCGCAAGGTATCGTGGATATGCACCGTCCGGAAAAGTGGGGTTACGTACAATTCACGACTCGGGCCGGTGAAGTCGGCTTCGTTCCTGACCCAGCCATGGCGGCGCGCAATGCTCTGCAAGAGATTTATTACACACAGCGGAAGTACCGAGTTAGAAATCGCCGCTGGGCATCCTCGCTCGAGGAATTGAAACTTTCGGAGGATCTCAACCGTGGTCTGGCTAAGTCTGCGACAATAGAATTGACCAAGGACGGATATGAAGCCACCGCCGGGGCGAAGCTGCCAGACGGTTCCACCCAGACCTGGCATATTCGGCAGGATGCCTTGGTTTGGTCAAAGTAGGTCTGCTGAAGCTGGACTTCTCTCCTTCTTCAGCCGGAATCTTGCTCTTGGGACCCCAATAAGGGATCCCAGGTTATTCCATCCATAACCAAGAATGAAAGGATCTCCATTGAGGACTTCATCCAATGGAGAGTGGTGCATGAAGATTGTTCAGCCTCTGCGGACTATTTGCGCGAGTGAGACTGGATTCGATAGTTGCTAATTTACTTGCCGAATGCGGAAGTAGCGTGGCAATGGGTCCACATCAAACTCGTTAGTGATACTCTCACTGGTGGCCGTAAACGGCGGGGCGACCTCGTCCCATGTACTTAGGTTGATGGACGACTCCAACACATAGTTCAGACCCAGGACTACATGTAGAGTGACCTTCACCTTGCTGACTTTGATGCTCACCGTTGGTGGGAACCAAGGGGAAGCGATGACAATCTGCGGGACGTTGGTGTAGCAGCAACCCGCATTATTGATATTGATGCTGACAACCACCCCGTTGCTGACAACCGCCGTTGCGGTTGCATTGGATCCGCCTCCTCCCTGAATGAACACGATCGGCGCATTGGTGTAACCGCACCCACCATCAGTAAGTGCCGCACCGATAACGAATCCATTTGCCAGTGTGGCAGTGGCCATAGCCCGATGAGGTGAACAGATTGGCGGAGTAGCCTGCTCAACTACACCAAATATCGGGCCTACAAAGGCTAAAGCCGGGGGAACAATATTAGGAATGTCGTGCCATTTCCTGGCCGTTTGGCCCTGACCGACATTTCCCTTTATAATAAACCCATAGCGATCCGGACCTAGATCCGGCTGTCCGACGGCTGTGTCCCAATTGGAATAACTTAACGCGGATCCATCCACCCAGGTATAAGTGTCGTTTAGGTCACCATCATTGAAGCCGATCCATAGATTTCGTTGCCCGGCACTGAAGGTATTGAATACCCAATCGTTCTCCGCAGCATTATTGATGGTTACCAAATTGCCACCCAGAATGAGCGCTTCGGCTTGGGAAGCCGTCCAGCTGTTTGAGTTAAGCAAGGAGTAGTAGTGGCCATTTGCTGGATTTATTACCGGTCCGGTAAGGACAGCCCCTTGCAGTGATAGATTAACGAATAGAATAGTTGTTAGGAAGTTGATTTTCATGGCTGTCGCCTTGGCAAATAATGCTGATCGTAATCCTTTTTCTATGGGTGACAGAGCAAATCCTAAACATGCCTTCCAAAAGAGTCAATCCGTTATCGCATGAGTTTGGCGATCCTGGGGAAGCCCCGGGGTTAGGATTGCCTGTTAACCGGGGATAGAAGCTGTGGTTTGACCCGATTGTTGGGATTCCGGTTCGACTTAGAGTCGATGCCGAGAATGGATCGGGTTTGGAAGAGCGGAAAACAAAGCGCAAATACGTCTGGATGTGGGTTATTCACCACTGGCTTCGGCTTGGGGCAACTCATTTTGGTTCTGTTCTCGTCACTGCTTTTGGTTCCGGGGGATTCGGTGAGGGGACAGGGTGCGCCAGAGAACAACAATCCATGGCAAGCGGTTGGGCAAACTGCCAAGCGCGCGCTAGCCTCACAAATTGAAATCCAGCCCGACAATTTTCTAGCCCTCAGCCTGAGCCACGCGGCGGTGCAAACGATTCTACGAGCCGCCCCTAAGGAGAGCGGGCAGTCGAGTGCGTTTTCGCCGGCGGTGCTGACGTTGCCAATGCCGGACGGAACCTGGCAGCAATTCCGGTTTGTCGAGTCGCCAGTGATGGCTCCGGAGTTGGCTGCGCAGTATCCAGAGATCAAAACGTATTCCGGACAAAACATAAATGATCCTGCGACAACGGTACGATTTGATTTAACCCCGGCCGGTTTTCATGCCCAGATTCTCTCCACGGAAGGCGCCGTTTATATTGATCCTTATTTGCGCGGCAATACGAATGCTTATGCCTCCTACTTCAAAAGCGATTACCACCGGGCGGTGGACAATTTCCAATGTCTGACACCGGCACCAGACTCAAAATATCAGAAGTCTGCGTTGGCAAGTCCACTGGTGAACTCGGGCGGCGTCTTGCGCACCTACCGATTGGCCTGCGCAGCCACCGGCGAGTACACTCAATATCACGGCGGAACGGTGGCAGCAGGCTTGGCCGCCATGGCCACGGCAATGAATCGGGTCAGCGGCATTTATGAAGCCGAATTGGCGATTCGGCTGGTGTTGGTCGCCAATAATAGCCTTCTCATTTACACCAATGCTGCCACGGACCCGTATACCGCCAATAACTGCTCGTTGCTGCTCTCCGAGAATCAGGCAAATCTGGATAAGGTGATCGGAAATGACAATTACGACATTGGCCATGTGTTCAGCACGTCCGGGGGAGGTTTGGCGGGAGTGGGCGTGGTGTGCGTGCCGGGGAGCAAAGCCTTCGGTGAGACCGGAATCTATCCACCCACCGGAGACGCCTTCTGGGTGGATTATGTGGCCCATGAGATGGGTCATCAGTTTGGGGCCTCCCACACTTTCAATAGCACCAATTCCGGATGCGGCGGGGGCCGATCCGGATCGACAGCGTACGAGCCCGGGAGCGGATCGACGATTATGGCGTATGCGGGGGTTTGCGGAACGGACAATTTGCAGCCGCACAGTGATCCCTACTTTCATTCGAGCAGCGTTGAACAGATCACAGCCTACGTGATGACAGGTTCAGGCAGTACCTGCCCGCTCCTCAGCGCCACGGCGAATAACGCGCCGATGGTCAGTGCCGGCCCGAATTTCGTTATCCCGAAGAGCACGCCCTTTACGTTGACTGCCGCAGGCAGTGATTCCGAAGGAGATTTGGTGACCTATTCTTGGGAAGAGCGAGACCTGGGTCCCTGCCTTTCGTTAACGAGTTTGGATAACGGCAGCAGCCCTTTATTCCGGTCCTTTGCGCCCACCGTGGATCCCGCGCGCACTTTTCCACGTCTCTCGGACATCCTGGGCAACATCAAAGGGGCAGGGGAGACCTTGCCGACGACCGCCCGCACCATGAACTTTCGAGTTGTTGCGCGGGACAATCGCAACGGAGGGGGCGGAATGAGTGCAAGTGATATGCAAATCACCGTTGTAACGAATGCCGGGCCATTTCGAGTGACTTCACCCAACACGGCCGTCACCTGGTCTGGTTTCCGCACCGTAACCTGGAACGTTGCCGGGACGATCGGCGCGCCCATCTTTGCGACCCAGGTGAACATCCTGCTCTCGACTAATGGCGGACTTTCCTTTCCCTTTGTGCTGGCAACCAATGTGCCGAATAGCGGCTCTCAAACCGTGTTGCTGCCCAGCATCGCGACCTCAACCGCGCGCGTTAAAATCCAGGCGGCAAGCAATATTTTCTTTGATATCTCCGACATGAACTTTTCGATCGCTGTCAGCAGTGCGAACCTGGCCATGGGTGAGACCGTGTCACCCGGGATCGTCAGCGCGGGGGCGAATGTAGTTTATACCTTGAGAGTAACAAATTCGGGTCCCGGGGTGGCAAGTGATGTGGTGGTAACCGATGCCCTGCCTTCAGCTTTGGCGTTCAAATCTGCAAACCCCAGCCAGGGAACCTGCAGCTTGAGCAACGGAGTGGTCGTTTGCGTGCTGGGGGTGGTCAGCAACGGAGCCACCGCAACTATCACGATGACCGCTACCGCCATGACACCAGGAACCACCACCAACATTGCTTCTGTAAGGGGCAGCAGCAGCGATCCCGCAGGGAACAACAACATGGCTTCCGCCGTGCTAACCATTAACGCTGTACACAATGGTCCTGTGTTAACGGCACAACTGGATCGAGTTCTCGACGGACAAGGCCAACTCGTCGTGACCAATACGGCGAGCTCTTACGATATACCGGCGTTGCGGTTGACGTACCAACTAATCAACCCGCCGCCCGGAGCCAGCATCGATAATGACGGCATTATCCGTTGGAGCCCAACAGAATTGGCTTCGTCAGGCGTTTATACTTTTCAAACCATGGTTTCCGATGACGGCGTGCCACGGCGGAGTGCGACTAACAGTTTTCGGGTGACTATGGAGCCGGCTCTGGCTAAGCCTTCACCACTCGTCATTCAATCTTTGACCGTTTCGAACGGGGTCGCCAAAATTAGCTGGCCAGCACTGCCCGGCCTTGCCTATCGCCTGCAATATTGTGATTCCTTGATGGGGAGCGAATGGCATGACTTATCACCGAACATTGTCGCCGTCGACGGGCAGGCCACAGCTACGGATGCGGTGGGTAGTGTGATGCAAAGGTTCTATCGAGTGTGGCAATTGCCCTGACCGGAATCGGCAGAGCAGGGGAGTCTAAGTTCCGCCTCGGAAGCAGTTTTGCCGATCAATGGCTGGGTTCCATCAGTTGCCAGTTTCCCGCTTCAGTTTGATTCGGAGTGTACGTCGAGTCGTTGGAATGGCGGTAGTTTCCGTAACCGTCGGTCCAGTGATGTTGCTGATTATAAGAATGTTGAGAGGTTCCGTAATAAGGATCATCGACAGTTTCCACCCCGCGAATGTAATCGTCGAATTTCTCAGCCGAACTCCGGCCGCTGGAAGCACTTGTGCTGCTGCGTGAGGTTTGGAGTTGATGGTCAATGGATGCAATCATCGCGTCGTTGTTGGCGCTGATTTGGCGGCTCAAGCGTGCGGCGGCGGCGATTTGGTCGTAGCCGGCCTGGAGCTGGCGATTAAACTCTTCCTGCAGGTAGGCATTGATGGCCGCTAGCCGCTGCTGCCAGACAGGGTTTGGCCGGAAAGATTTGGCCATCGCGGCAAAGACGGGTCGTCGACGCTCTAGCGTGCCCTGCGGCGCGCGGAAGCTGTGAAGTGCATTAAGACCCCAGTTGTTTTGCCACGTGCGCCCTTGGGGTCCGTCGTATGGAATATCAATGGAATAGAAAACACCGTAGAATTCCTCCTCCACGGGCTTACCCTTGAGTTCGTAGGTAACTTTTACCCCCACTCCGCGCTGGTTCTGGGATGGCGGGAGCTGGAGCGCAGCCGGCAGTTCAGGCAGGTCCTTGCTGCCGAGAATCCGCAGTTTCGGAGCGCCAGCGCGGGCCTGTTGGATGACGGCAACCAATGCCTGTGCCGGGGGCATGGGTTGAGCGTGGATGAGCCCGCCCACATTTTGGCCCGGTCGGTAGAAATTGGATTGGGGCCGGAGGCAGAAGCACTGGGCGGCGGGAAAACAAAATAAGGCCTCTTCGTTGGTGGGATTCTCCACGCTGGCCGAAACGTTCACGGGATTGGAATTGTGTTCGTAATTCCAGGTGACCCGGCTCTGCTCGCGCCAATTTTCCGGCGCAATAAAGATGCATACCGGAATCCCACCCTGCTGAGTGTCTATAATTTTTCGAATCGTAAAGTGCTCGCCATCAATGACCGGTCCGCGTGCAGTCTTATCCCGGGCCGTCGGCGGTTGGGAAGCAGAGGGGCTGCCAGCGGCTGAATTCTCCACCGAATCACCTGAGGATTTTGAAGTGTCGGCACGATCTTTACAACTGGTGAGGCCAGGCGAGAAGAACAGCCACACACCCGCCAGAATAAAGCCGGCGCGAAGTCGAATTGAACCTCTGGACATAAGCAGATGCTACTCCTGCCCGCGCCGATTTCAAGCGCGCCAAATACAAGTTCCCTGGTCCCTGACTCAAACTTCATTTGCTCAGAATTCCAATCGCCCTCAATGATCAACGAAGACCGAGCGGGGTTACTTGGAAACAGTGGACACCGGTTGAGCGAAACAACCAAAGACAAAGATCGTATGAATGAACTTGTGATCCCACCTAAGAATACTCCCCAGCAGCCACGAACCGGGTGAGCCACGAACCGGGTGAGCCACGAACCGGGTGAGCCACGAACTGGGTGAGCCACGAATTGGGTGAGCCACGAATTGGATAAGCCACGAATTGGGTGAGCTACGAACTGGGTGAGCCACGAACTGGGTAAGCCACGAACTGGGTAAGCCACGAATTGGGTAAGCCACGAATTGGGTAAGCCACGAATTGGGTAAGCCACGAATTGGGTAA
>JADMIO011204657.1_pt1 | contig 35682 bp, 20 predicted proteins | sample 8958161 | NCBI WGS metagenome assembly JADMIO01 (sample SAMN16585339, study PRJNA669376) | soil metagenome | isolation source: Crop rotation soil | place: USA: Cullars Rotation, Alabama | collected 2011
GCGCCCGCCAACAGCCGATCTCACGCCGCGATCACGACCGGCTGGATCGAGGCGCCCGTCGACGGGAGTTACACGTTCCAGGCGTCGCGCGTGCCGAGCCGGCTGTACATCAACGGCGCCACCGTGCTCGACTGGTTCCAGACCTCTCCCGGGACGACCAGCGGTTCGATCACGCTGGCGGCCGGCCAGAAGTACGCCTTCCGCTGGGACCGCTTCCAGGCGGAACCGCCGGGGCCGCCCAACGACGGCGTGACCTGGCAGGTGCCGGGGACGGTTGGCCAGGCCGCGATCCCGTCGTCGCGCCTCTACGCGATCGCGCCCGGGGTGGGCACGGGTTTGACCGCCACGTACTACATGCTTCCCGGCTTCGGCGGCGCGACGCTGACCCGTCCCGACCCCGATGCGACGATCGACATCAACAAGGACGTCCAGCCGCCCGGTTCGACGCCGGTCAAGCTGCCCGCCGGTTACGGGCCGTCGTACTCCGCGCGCTGGGAGGGCGAGATCGTGCCACCGACGTCGGAGAAGTACACCTTCACGGTCGTCGGCAGCGGCACCGGGACGCTCTACATCAACGGCGCTCCGGTCTCGGCCGCGACGGTGTCGCCCTCGAGCGCGCCCGGCGGCTGCGCGCACAGCCTCTGCCAGGTCGGCGAAAAGCTGACGGCGGGCTGCAACAGCTGCGTGGACGCGATCTGCGCGAAGGATCCCTACTGCTGCGACGGCGGCTACCTCTCGTACTACTCGTTCGAGCCGGAGTGGGACGCGCGCTGCATCTCGGAGGTCGCGACCTACTGCGCGCCGAGCAAGTGCACGGATCCGATCCCGCCGCCGCCCGGCGTATCGCCGCAGACGAAGACCGTGGAGGTGCCCATGCAGGCGGGCGTGCACTACGCGATCCGGTTCGATTACGACAACCCGAGCTCGGATTTGACGGCGCGACTGCTGTGGGCCAGCCCGTCGGTCGCGAAGCAGGCGATCCCACAGACGTCTCTGTTTCCGAAGGCGTCCCCGCCGACCGGCGCCGGTTCGGGGTTGAACGTCGTCTACTTCGGTACGACCACGGTGAGTGACGAGCTGGCGCCCGATCTCACCGCGGCCGTCGCGGGCGGGATGGTCGCCGACCTCTCGCTCACGCCGACCATCGGACAGCTGGGCACGCCGCTCGTCGACGTGCTCGCGTCACCGATCGACGCCTCGTCGGGGAAGCCGTCGCCGCCGACGCTGGTCGGGCCCCGCTACGCCGAGGAGGTGTTCGTCACCGGCGCGATGACCACCCACGTCACCGGCATTGGCGGGATTTACCCCGGATGGGTTCACATCGCAGGCGGAGGCGGAGCCGACGTGACGGCCACCGTCGGCGCGAATGGAGATTTCGCGGTCGACCTTCCGGTGACGGTGGGCGCGCACACGCTGACGCTCTCGCAGCTGACGTACGATCCCAGCGTTCTTTGTACGCCGCCCAATCCCTGTGCCGTCAGCAAGACGATCACCTGGCCGATCACCGTCACGCTCGAGACCGCGTCGCCCAAGGCGCCGGTGATCCTGTCGCCGAAGGATCTGACCCACGACGCCAACGCGGTGCCGCTCGTTCTCAACGTCATCGGGCACGGCACGTCGGGCGCGTTGCACATCAACGATCAGGGCTTCTTCCCGTCGGTGAACCCCGACATCCTCGCGAACGCGCAAGGAAAGTTCTCGGGGCAGATCACGCTCGACAATGGAACCCCGGCCGAACCGCTCAGGGGCTGGCACAAGTTGCTGTTCGATCAGGGCGGGACGGCGAGCGCGCCGGTGTTCGTCAGCGTCGGTATCAACCCGCCGACCGTCGAGTTCCCGCGCAGCGGCGCCGAGCTCCATTGCGAGGAGCCCGATCACTCGCCGCCGCCGGCAACCGGAACGATCCCCTATCCCGAGGACAAGCTCGGGCCGTTGCGTGTCATGGAGGAGACGGGGCGCAAGCAGCTCCGTGACTTCGGCGCGAAGACCCGGATCATCCAGCCCGCGCAGGGAAGCGGTGATCCAATCCGGTTCGAGAGCAACTACTCCGGCGTTGGTCCCGGGCGTCACGTCCTGCTCTTTTTCCAGGCGCCCGAGCCGCCCGCGAACGTCGATCGCGACGAGTTCTTCCGCGCGTTCTCGGCGATCGCCGACACGCCGACGAGCCGCATCGTCGTCAACGTCGCGCCGCCGCGCATTCCGATCCCGCAGGGGATCGCCGGCGTCGTCACCGGCCTCCGGGGCCGCTTCGACACCATCGCGGCCTTCCCGGGCACCGGGCAGGGCGGGCCGTTCCCGATCAACGTCACGCAGTGCGGGCCGAACTTCAACCCGCAGAGCCCGCTCTGCGTGCTCCCGCTCGCCGACGTCAACGTCCGCGTCGGGCGCCGCCTGTACACGACCCGCGCGAACGCCGACGGCGCCTGGGGGCTTTTCATTCCGCTGGCCACCGGCTGGAACTACGTGACGTTCTCGCAGGTCGTCGACTCGCAGGTGGGCGGAGCGTGGCAAGAGAGCTGTCCGTCGAACGAGCTGGACATCGGCGTGCGCCAGTCAGGCGGTCCGATCATCACCGTTCCCGACGACATCACCCTCGACGCGGTCGGCCCGGACGGCAGGCGGGTCACGTTCGACGTCACCGCGGCGGACGCCACCGGAGCGCCGGTGGCGGTCCAGTGCACGCCCGCATCCGGTTCGGTCTTCCCGATCGGACGGACCGCCGTCCTCTGCACCGCGACCGATCCGACGAGCGGCGCCGTCGGGCTGGGCGAGCTCGCGGTCACCATCGTGGACGGCCCGCCGACCATCGTGGGGACCGACGTCCTCGCCGAGGCGGACCAACCGCACGGCCGGACGCTGGACAGCTACCCGATCCTCGCGCACGACGCGGTCGACAAGGATCTGCTCCTCGAGTGCATTCCGCCGACGCCCAACCTCTTCATCCTGGACGAGGTCACGCCGGTCTTCTGCTCGGTGACCGATCACACCGGTCAGAGCGCGAGCACGCAGTTCACGGTGAAGGTCGTCGACACGACGCCGCCCGTGCTCTGCCCGCTGTCCGACATCCTGGTCGGAACCAACGCGGGGGCGGGCGCGATCGTCAACTACGCCACCTGCGCCAACGACATCGTCGACGGCGACGTCAACGTGGTCTGCGATCACGGGTCGGGGTCGTTCTTCCCGTTCGGCGACACGAAGGTGACGTGCCGCGCCGAAGACGTGCACCACAACCACTCCGAAGCGTCGTTCTTCGTGCGCGTCGGTGACACGACGCCGCCGGTGCTGACGCTGCCGAGCGTCGTCACCGCGATCGCGACCAGCAAAAATGGCGCGCGCGTGAATTACACCGTCACCGCCGTCGACAACATCGATCCGAACCCGACGGTGAAGTGCAAGCCGCCGTCGGGATCGCAGTTCCCGATCGGGAAGACGCCGGTCACCTGCACGGCGACCGACGCTTCGGGCAACGCGAGCCAGGGCACGTTCATCGTGAAGGTGATCGTGAAGTGGAGCGGGCTCTTGCCGCCCATCCCCAGCGACGGAACCGGCGTCTTCAACAAGGGATCGACGATTCCCGTGATGTTCACGCTCGCCGGCGAGAGCGCCGCCGTCTGCGACCTGGTCGCGCGTCTCTACATCGCGCCGGTCGACGCAGCCGGCCACGTGAGCGCGGAGAAGCCCGCCAAGAGCCGGCCGCCCGGGACCGGGAACACCTTCGCGTTCACGGCCCCGAACTACCATCTCAACCTGGATACGACCGCGATGGCGGTCGGGAAGTGGCAGCTGCGCGTGGATCTCGGGGATGGGGAGCCACACCCGACGCTGATCACGCTACGCTGAGGTGAAATGAACGACAGCTCGTCACCGACCGCCACCGCGTCCGGCGCGCCGACGGTGCGCGAGGTGGACGAACGTCCCGTCGAGGACGGCGTTCTCCACCTCATCGTCATGGGGGCGAACATCTTCTCGATGCACCCGCTCCCCGAGTCGGGGGCGGTGTCCATCGGGCGCGACGAGAACGACGACGTGCGCATCGACGAGCCGAACGCCTCGCGGCACCATGCGCGGCTCCACGTCGGCGCGGTGCTGGAGATAGAGGACCTCGGCAGCCGGAACGGCACGCGGCTGCGCGGCAACCTGCTGCAGCCCGGGCAGCGGGCGCCGGTGCTGCCCGGCGAGGCGATCTCGATCGGGTGGGCGACGCTGATGATCCAGCGCCGCCGGCCCACCGTGCGCGTGCGCCGGATGCCGACGCATGCCTACTTCGAAGGGCGCCTGGAAGAGGAATGTGACAAGGCGTCGACGTCGGGCCGCGTGTTCGCGGTGCTGCGGCTCCACGTCGCGCCCGGGACGTCGACCGAGACGGTGGGCGAGATCGTCCAGCCGTGGGTGCGGCCCGGCGACGTGCTGGCCTGCTACGGGCCCGACGAGTACGAGATGATCCTGTTCGAGCACGACGCGAAGCGCGTGGAGGATTTCGGCGGCCGCATCATCGCGCTCTTGGGCGCGCGAAACGTCGGGGCGCGCACCGGCGTCGCCTTCTTCCCGGCCGACGCCCGCTCGGCCGACGGCCTGATCGCGCGCGCCTGCGAGCGCGTGCAGGGCCGCAACGTCTCCGGCACCCCGTCGTCCGACGACATCCGCTGCGGGCCGGAGATGCGCCACGTGCATCTGCTGGCCAAGCGCGCGGCGGTGTCGAACATCAACGTGCTGATCGTGGGCGAGACCGGCGTGGGCAAGGAGGTGCTGGCCGAGATCATCCACGGGCTGTCGCCGCGCGCCCAGAAGGCGTTCGTGCGCATCAACTGCGCGACGCTGTCGTCGACGTTGTTCGAATCCGAGCTGTTCGGCCACGAACGGGCCGCCTTCACCGACGCCCGCGAGGCCAAGCCGGGGATCCTCGAGACGGCCGAGGGGGGGACGGTGATGCTCGACGAGATCGGCGAGCTGCCGCTGCCGCTGCAGGCAAAGTTGCTGCGGGTCATCGAGACGCGCGAGGTGATGCGCGTCGGCGCCGTCAAGTCGCGGACGATCGACGTCCGCTTCCTGGCGGCGACCAACCGCATCCTCGAGGACGAGGTCGCGCGGGGCGCGTTCCGGCAGGACCTCTACTACCGGCTGAACGGCATCTCGCTGCTGATCCCGCCGCTGCGCGCGCGCGTGGACGAGATCGAACCGCTCGCGCGGTCGTTCGTGGAGAACGCGGCGAAGCTGGCCGAGCGGCCTGTGCCGAAGCTGTCGCCGGCGGCGGTGAAGCTGCTGGTCGCGTATGCGTGGCCGGGAAACATCCGCGAGCTTCGCAATACGATCGAGCGCGCGTACCTGCTTTCGGACGGCGAGACGATCAACCCCGAGGATCTGCCGCTGGAGAAGATGCGCGGCACCCCGGTCTCGATGGAGCGCGTCTCGGAGGCCGCGCCGCGGCCCGCGCAGTCATTCGCGGTCGCTGGGCTCGACGAGCAGAGCCGCCTCGACTACGAGCGGATCGTCGAGAGCCTGTCGCTGTGCAGCGGCAACCAGACGCGAGCGGCGAAGCTGCTCGGGATGTCGAGGCGGACGTTCTGCGCCCGGTTGAAGGCCTACAACATCCCGCGGCCGCGCATGAACGGTAATTCTTAACCCGAGGACGAGGACGGGTTAAGCCAGTTAGGCGGCCAGCTCGATCATTCGCAGCATTGCTTTGGCCGCCCCCGCCCGCACATCCGCGGGCACCGTGATTCTCTGCTCCTCCGGCTCGTCGCGCAGCGTGCGGTAGACGCTCTCCAGATCCGTCGCCTTCATGAACTGGCAGAGGCGGCACGGTTTGTAGAACTGCTTTTCCGGGTGCTCCAGCTCCATGCGGACCACCAGGCCGCACTCGGTGAGGATCGCGAAGCGCGACTGCTCGGGATGCGCCTCGACGTACTTCGCCATCTGTGACGTCGACAGCACGGCGTCGGCGGCGCGCTGCAATTCGGGGCGCACCTCCCCGTGCACGATCACCGCCGCCCCCGGATCTTCGCGGCGGATGCGCGCGATGTCGTCGACGGTCATCTGGTGGTGGACGTGACAGGCGCCCTCCCACGCGAACACGTTGCCGACCAGGCCCTGGCGCTCGCCCTCGCGGATCAGCGGCTCGACCATCTCCGCGTACTCGCGCGGGTGGAACTTGTGCGGCTCGGGCGGCGGCAGGTACATCCGCTTCGTGTTCAGCGCCACCTGGTAGGCGAGGTTCTGGTCAGGCACGAACAACAGATCGGGGACACCCAGCTTCGCCGCGATGCGCGCGGCGTTCGAGCTGGTGCAGCAGGTGTCCGACAGCGCTTTCACGTCGGCGTACGTGTTCACGTACGTCATCGTCGCGAAACGCCGCCCGGCGGCGCGCAGGAAGTCCTGCCGCTCGGCGACGTCGTCGGCGTCCACCTCGGCCAGCGAGCAGAGCGCCTGCAGGTTGGGCAGGTAGACCGGCCGGTCGGGCGCCAGCGTGTGGCAACCCTCCGCCATGAATCGCACGCCGCAGAACACGACCAGGTTGGCATCGATGTCGCGGGCGCGCACGGCCAGCTCGAAGCTGTCACCGACGGTGTCGGCGATCGCCTGGACCTCTGGCACCTGGTAGTTGTGCGCGGGGACGAAGGCGCGCTTCTCGCGCTTGAGCCGCCGGATCTCCGACCACAGCTCCTCCACGCGGGGCGCGTCGGCCTCCTCGACGTGGCCGCCCTTGACGAGCCGGTCGAGCGACACGAAGGACATGCCCATTTTCTACCATCGAGCGGTGTGGATGGTAGGTTGGCGCCCAGACATTCATGGAACGGGTCTTCGATGCGGAAATCTGGCGCGAGGTCACGGGCGGCGAGATCGCGGAACGCGTCCGCCGGCTCACCCGTGTCACGCCCCTCGTGCCGGCGCCCGCGCTGGGCCGGCGCACGGGCGCGGACGTCTGGCTGAAGCTCGAGAACCTGCAGCGGACGGGATCGTTCAAGCTCCGCGGCGCCGCCGCGCGCATCGCGGCGCTCGCCCGCGCGACGCCCAGGCCGAAGGTCGTCGCCGCCTCGGCCGGCAATCACGGCCTGGGCGTGGCGCTGGCGGCGCGCACCTTCGGCGTCGACGCGACCGTGCTGGTGTCGGCGCAGACACCCGAGGTCAAGCGCGCGGGCATCGCGGCGCTGGGCGCGCGCGTCGAGGTCGGCGGCGCGACGTACGACGAGGCGGAGGCGGTGGCGCGCCAACGGGCCGCCGCCGATCCGGGCCTGGTGTTCGTGTCGGCGTTCGACGACGACCACGTGATCGCCGGCAACGGCGGGGTGCTCGCGCGCGAGATCCTCGCGCAGCTCCCCGACGTGCAGGCGATCGTCGTGCCGGTCGGGGGTGGCGGCCTGGCGGGCGGCATCGGCGTCGAGGTGGTCCCGCGGGGCATCAAGATGCTTGGCGCGTCGCCCGAGTCCAACTGCGCCATGCGCCGTTCGCTCGACGAGGGCCGGGCCTACACCACCTACGCGGGCGGGCCGACGCTGGCGGAGGGGCTGGAGGGCGCGGTCAGCGAGCGCACCTTCGCGATGGCGCGCGACTACTTCCCGGACATCGCGCTGGTGAGCGAGCTCCAGATCCGCGAGGCGATCGTCTACGCGTACCGCACGCTCGGCATCGTGTGCGAGGCCTCGGCGGCGCCGGCGCTGGCCGCGCTGCTCGACGACGCGAGCAAGATCCGCGGGCGGCGCACCGTCGTGCTCATCAGCGGCGGCAACATCGAGCCGGATCTGTTCGACCAGCTGCTGACCGGCGCGGCGGTGAGCTGAATGATTTCTTCCCGAGGCCCGAGGGTAGAGGCCCGAGGCCCCATCAGTTTTTCTTCACCTGCTCCTTGCCCGCCTGCTTCGCCCGCGCGAGCGCGGCCGTGCGTAGCTCGTGCCCCGTCGGGCCGTCGCCCAGCTTCTTGCGCGCGGCGGGCGCGTGGCCCTTTCCGATGATGTCGCGCAGGTAGGCCTCGTACTGAAACGTGTCCGAGTGCTGCTCGGTGTGGCAGTTGGTGCAGACGTCGACCTTGACCTGCGTGTGCACCGACAGCGGTTCTTCCAGGCCCTCCTCGGCCACGTGCTTCGAGCCGGGCCCGTGGCAGACCTCGCACTGCACGTCGCGCAGGTGGTCGGTGTGGCCGAGGCTGGTGCCGCCCACCTCGCCGTAGCCGGTGACGTGGCAGCCGACGCACTTGAAGTCGTTCTGCTTGCCGCCGTCGACCAGCGTCTTCCAGGCCTGGGCGTGAACGGTGTCCTTCCAGAACGTGACCGCCGCCTTGTGGCAGGCGACGCACTTCCGGTCCCCGACGTAATGGGGCCGGCCCGGCTCGGGCGGCGGCGGCGGCGAGGCGGCCTTGAGGTTGATGGCGGCGACCTTCCTGTCGAGCTGGCGCATCTGGGCTTCCACCTTCTTGTCGCGCGGGAGCGTGCGCCGCAGCGGGACGAGCCGGTTGGTGAAGTAGCTGCCCTCGGGCGCCTTCCAGGGCGCATCCAGCTTGCCGCGCTCGGCGAGCAGCGACTCGCGTTCGCGGCGCTTGCGTTCGATGAACGCGGGGTCTCCGCTCTTCGCGGCGGCCCAGGCCGAAAGCTCCGCGTCGATGCGCGCCACTGTTTGATCGATCTCGACGCGGCGGAGGGCGGTCGCCTCCGGCCCGCCGCCGTCGACCATCGGTCCGCCGCCGCGCCAGACGACGTCAATGCGCCCGACCCGCTGCAGCTCGTCGGCGGACGCGACCAGGAACGCGTTGCCTACCTGCTCGGCCCGCGCCATCCCCTTGCCGACCTGGCGGCCGAGCACAACCAGCTCGACCGGGGCTTCGCGCGCCACGCGCCGGGCGACCTGCTTCTCGACGGGGGCGAGCACGATCACCAGCTCGGCGCCCTTGGCGCGCAGCGCGGCCGCTTCACGCTTCGCGGCCGCGACCGGATCCTCCGCCTTGCAGCCCAGGTTGGCCGCAAGCGCCGGATCGGCGACGCCGAGAATCCCGACCCGAACGCCACCGACCGTCTTGAGCGCGGACGCCACCACGCCCTTGCAACCGGAGAGATTCGCCGCCAGACGCTCGGGCGCGGCCACCGCGGAATGCGCCACGAGGTCGGTCTCAGACAGGCCCGCGACGAAGGGCGGGCCGATGCTGGTCAGCGCCTGGCCCATGAACTTGGCGCGCTCGACGTTCGCCTTCTTCTCGTTGGGCGCGCTGCTCTCCGGGAACGACAGCCCGCCCGCGTCGACCAGCAGCACCGGCGTCGCGCCGGCCGTCTCGCGGACCAGCGCGGCGTACCGGGAGATGTCCCCCAGCGGATCGCTCGTGCAGCCGCACGGCTCGGGCGTGCCGTGAGCCTCGGCCGTGTAAAAAATCGTCAGCTTTCGCTCGGGCGCGGGCGCCGCGCGGGTGCCGGCGACGAACCCGGCCACACCCGCCGCGGCGAGCAAGGAGAGGGCAACGACCCGGACGCGCATGGGGAGCACCATTACAATCCCGCGCCGCGGCTGGCAATTCCCCCACCCGGGCCGTCGGTGGTCCCGGGCGCGACGCTTGATCGCGTCGAGCGGAGGCGGGCTTTGCCCGCCGGAGCTCATCGCGGCGGGCGCCGGGACCCGTCGCGGGTCCCACTCTTGACAGAGGCAGGCCCCCCGATTAAGTTCGCGAACCCGCTTTCGAGGAATCATAAGCAAATGGCCGTCACCATCCGATTGACCCGCGCTGGCAGCAAGAAGGTTCCGTTCTACCGTGTCGTTGCGGCCGACCGCCGCAGCCCGCGCGACGGCCGCTTCATCGAGCAGCTGGGCGTTTACGACCCGCTGCGCGACCCGGTCGAGTTCCGCGTCGACCAGGAGCGCCTGCAGCACTGGATCAAGAACGGCGCGGTGCCGAGCCAGACCGTGGGCGAGCTGCTGAAGCGGCAGCGCCAGGGCGCGGCCGCGACCGCCAAAGCCTGATCGCTGGCGGCGTTTCACGGGCATGAGCGACGCCGCGGACAAGGGCACCTCGAAGGGCGGCGCTCCCGCGCAGCCCGGACAGCCCGCGCTGCGCGAGCTGGTCGACTACCTGGCGCGCGGCCTGGTCGATCACCCGGAAGAGGTGGAGGTCGAGGAGATCTCCGAACCCGACGCGCTGGTGTTCGAGCTCAAGGTCGCCGAGCAGGATCTCGGCAAGGTGATCGGCAAGCAGGGGCGCACCGCCAAGGCGCTGCGCACGATCCTGTCCGCAGCGTCCGCCAAGACGCGCCGCCGCGTGATCCTCGAGATCCTCGAGTAGCGGTCTACGCCGTGTCGGCGTACGACCCTGAAACGTTGTCGGTGGGCGTGATCGGACGGCCGCACGGCGTGCGCGGCGATGTCTACTTCCGGCCGTACAACCCGCAGAGCCGCGCCTTCGACCAGATCACGCAGCTCGCGATCGTCCGTGACGGTCAGAGCCGCCTCTACGACGTCGTCTCGATGCGGCCGGTCGCCGACGCGTATATCGCCCACTTCGTCGGCGTGGACGATCGCGAAGCGGCGGCGGCTCTGACGCTGGGGGAGGTGCGCGTCGCGCGCGCGCAGCTGCCGCCGCTCGCGCCCGGCGAGTATTACGTCGAGGACGTCGTCGGATGCGCCGTCGAGGCCGAGGACGGCGGCCCGCTCGGCGTCGTGCGCGGCGTCATGTGGAACGGCGCGCACGACGTCGCAACCGTCGAAGGCCCCGACGGCGGCGAGCAGCTCATCCCGCTGGTTCCCGACTTCGTGCTGAACGTCGACGCGCCGGCTCGTAAGATTCGAGTCCGATGGGAGCAATGGGATGACGACGAGCTCTGACGCGGACGCCGGATCGCCGCGCATCACGTTCGAGATCGTCACGCTGTTCCCGGAGATGTTCGACGGGTTGCTGGCGACGACGGTCGTCGGCAAGGCGATCGCGGCGGGCACGGTGGCCGTTCACCGCACGAACCCGCGCGACTTCGGGCTGGGCAACTACCGGCAGGTCGACGACACGCCCTATGGCGGGGGCCCTGGAATGATCATGCGCATCGAACCGATCGCGGCCGCGCTCGACGCGATCGCGGCGGCGCGCGGGCCGTCGCACCGCATCCTGCTCACGCCGCGCGGGCGGCGTTTCGACCAGCAGGGCGCGCGGGCGCTGGCGGCGCGGCCGCGCGTCACCCTGGTCTGCGGGCGTTACGAGGGGACCGATGAGCGCGTCGCCTCGCTGGTCGACGACCAGCTCTGCATCGGCGACTTCGTGCTGGCGGGCGGCGAGCTGGCGGCGGCGGTCGTGCTGGAGGCGACCGCGCGGCTGGTTCCGGGCGTTCTGGGCTGCGGGCTGTCGGCGGGCGACGAATCGTTCTCGGCCGGGCGCCTCGAGTACCCCCAGTGGACCCGGCCCGCGGACTTTCAGGGGCAGGGCGTCCCGCCGGTCCTGCTGTCGGGTGACCACAAGGCCATCGAGCGCTGGCGCCGGCGCGCGTCGGCGCGCCTGACCCGGGCGCTGCGGCCGGACCTCCTGGCGGCCCATCCGCTCACGGACGAGGAGCAAAAGCTGCTGGAATCCGAGGACGACGACGGCGCCGAGAGTCGATAGTCCAGGCCGGACTTGACTCCCGTCCTCTAGCCGTCTAGGTATACGGACCTTCCGATGAGCCAGCACCCGCTTTTGAACGAGATCGAGGGCAAGTATCGGCGCGCCGATCTGCCCGATCTCCGCTCCGGCGACAGCGTCCGCGTTCACACGCTGATCAAGGAAGGCGACAAGGAGCGCGTGCAGATCTTCGAGGGCGTCGTGATCGGCCAGCACCGCGGCGGTTCGCGCGCCTCGTTCACCGTGCGCAAGGTCTCCTACGGCGTCGGCGTCGAGCGCATCTTTCCGCTGCACACGTCGCGCATCGAGAAGATCGAGATCGTCGCCCGGGGCGAGGTCCGGCGCGCGCGCCTCAACTACCTGCGCGAGCTCGAGGGCAAGGCCGCTCGCATCAAGGGCGAGAAGGGCGAGAAGGGCGGCGAAGAAGCCGCCGAGCAGAGTGGTGGCGCGGGCGGCGGCAGCGCGAGCGACGCCGCGACCGAAGCCGCCTCGTAGCGCGGGCCCGTGCCTCGGCCGCCATCCGCGGTCTCCGGCCGGCACGCCGAGGCTCTCGCGGCAGTCTACCTGGAGGCGATGGGCCTACGGGTCGTGGCCCGCAACTGGCGCCGTCCCGAGGCGGAGCTCGACATCGTCGCCGACGACGGTGGAACCTGCGTGTTCGTCGAGGTCCGCTCGCGCACCGGCGAGGATCACGGCCATCCCCTCGAGGCGATCACGCCGCACAAGCGGGCGCGCGTCATCCGCGCCGCGCGCCTGTACCTGGACCAGGAGACGCCGGCCGCCGCCGGCTATCGCTTCGACGTCGTCGCCGTGACGTTCTGGAGCGACGGGCGCGAGCCCGACGTCGTTCACGTCCCGAACGCGTTCGAGGTCGGAACGTAGGTTGACGCTTGACGGTTGACGGTTGACGGCAGCGGTCTAGTGGCAGTCGGCGGGCTTCTGGAAGCCGCCCATGGGCTCGTAGACGAAGTCGCGGCACATGCAGAAGCGCTGACAGGGGAAGTTGCCGACGTTTCCCTGCCAGACGCACGCGAATCCCGTCTCGCAGTGGTGGTCGTTCGGATCGGCCGCCGGCCCGGTCTCGCCGTCCTCGCAGTCCGCGTTTTCCTCGCAGCTCGCCGTGCACAGCGGGCCCGTGTCGGTGCCCTTCATGTCGCCCGGCAGGATGCAGATGCGGCTCGGGCACTCGAGCGCCGGGGACGCGATGATCGTGATCTGGCCGGTGGTGCCACCGGTCGGCGTCGTCCCGAGCTCGCAGGGACGGCCGATGTGTTTGTCCTCGCACGCCCCCATCGCGAACATCGTCAGCGCCAGCGCGGCCAGCGCGAAGTTTCGCGCGTTACGCGAGATCGGGAGGGGTAGGGAGGGGAATCTCATGGGGACTCCTTGGCGTCCGGGGGGATCTCGCGGTGGGGCTTGGTGCCGACAAGCTGGGCGAACTCAAAAGCCCTTAAAGGCGGCGCCATGTTACCTACACGACCGTAGCTGTCAAGCGAACCGGGAGGGGACGCGTCGAGCGCAGCGCGGCTTCGCCGCGCGGAGCTCATCGCGGGAGGTTCGGAAGCCTTCGAGGGTTCCGAGAACGGTGACGCGAGCTGCAAACGACCACATCGCACACCTTGTTCGTGCCTCGGTCGCGCGCGGGTCGGTCACGAATTCGTGCGCGACTTGCTAACCAATTCTTCGTCGCGCGACACGCCTAATCTCATGATTTCCGGCGCGATTTCTCCTTGACACCAAAGATCGCCCTTGATTAGCATGAGCGGGTTTTGGGTAAGTAACTCCACGCGTGCGCACGCGCGTGTGGCGCATTGTGAGTTGTCGGGCGGTGTAAGACGTTCGTTCAGTGCGACTCGTGATCCTTTCTTTCCCAATCCGCAGTAAAAGAGTCCCCTCCTCTTGTCTCCGATCCGTGCTTCCACGCACAAACAGCGAGGTCCCCGCATGACCCGAATCCGCGTCGTCGGCCTGTTGTTGACGAGTTCGATGCTCCTCGCGAGTCCGTACGCTCTCGCCAAGAAAAAGAAGGGCGGCGGCGAGCCCGTGCCCGAGGAAGGGGCGTCGGGCGACGCGCCTTCGAAGGTGCTGGAGCGCGCCTTCAAGCTGTACGACGGCGAGGATTTCTACTCGGCGTCGATCGAGCTCAACAAAGTCATCGAGGGCGAGTCGGGCGACAGCGAGCCCAACAAGCAGAAGGCCGAGTTCTGGATGGGCAAGGCCCTCTACAACATGAAGTACTACTCGGCGTCGCTGTCGTACTTCGATCGCATCGTGACGAAGGGATCGGCGCACGCGTACTACAACGCGACGCTGAAGTGGCTGGCGTCGCTGTCGCGGCAGCTGCCGGATTCGACGGGCATCCTCGAGAAGATCGGTAAGTACAACAAGGCGGAGCTGGATCAGCCCGCGCTCGAGAAGGTGCGCGACGAGCTCTACTTCCTTCTCGGCAAGTTCAACTACCAGAAGGGCAACTTCAAGCAGGCCGTCGAGCTGTTCTCGACGGTGCCGACGACGAGCGAGTTCTACGTCCAGGCGAAGCTGTTCGAGGGCGCCACGCACGTCCGCGAATACCAGGCCAAGCCGGCCGTCGAGGCGTTCAAGGAGGTGCTCCGGTCGGCGGCGGACAGCCAGGACCCGCGCATCAAGCCCTTCGAGGACCTCGCGAACCTGTCGCTGGCGCGCACGTTCTATTCGACCGGGCAGTTCGAGCTGGCGACCAAGTACTTCGACCGCGTGTCGCAGGAGTCCTACGACTGGGCGAACAGCCTGTTCGAGTCGTCGTGGGCCAACTTCATGCTCAAGCAGAAGGGCTACTCGAAGGCGCTCGGCAACATCCACACGATCCAGGCGCCGTTCTTCGAGAACTACATCAAGCCCGAGTCGATCGGTGAAGGCCTGACCGTCAAGGCGACCATCTACTTCTATAACTGCCTCTACGATCGCGCCCAGGAGGCGATCGACGAGTTCAACGCCGTCTACCCGACGGTGTTCACGGAGCTCAAGAAGGTCATCGCCGGCACCAGCGAGAACAGCCAGCTGTTCGACCTGGCGGTGAAGATCCGCAAGGAGACCTCGGGCCTGCCCGAGCAGGTGGAGCGCGCGGCCCGCGGCGTTCTCGGCGACCTGTCGCTGCTCAAGCGCTTCCAGTACGTGGAAGAGCTGGACAAGGAGCTCAAGGCTTACGACAAGGCCGACGCCGCCTGGCGGTCGACCAGCATCGCGCAGACCGTGTTCGCCGACCTGACGCTGCAGCGTTCGCTGGCCGTCAACGAGGCCGGTGATCTGGCGCGGCGCCGTATCAAGCGTCTGACGGAAGAGCTTTCGCAGCTCATCAAGCGCGTCATCAAGATCGAGTTCGAAATCTTGGCGGGTCAGAAGGGCGAGGTCGAGCAGGATCTGCGCGACGAGCAGGAGCACGCCAAGGGTCCATCCACGAATAAGCCGATCGAGGACATCCGTGCGGACGACGAGCACGTAATATGGCCGTTCGTCGGCGAGTACTGGCGCGACGAGCTCGGCTATTACCGTGTCAAGATCCGGAACAAGTGTGTGCGGAACGCGCCCGAGGGCGCGCCGACGCAGGACGTGGGCGGCTCACCGTCCGCTCCCGCGGGTGGTGAAGGTGGCGGAGCTCCCGCCGAGGGTGGCGGCGCGCCGACGCCGTGACAGGGACTCGTGAAACCGTGAAGAAGCAAATTCGGCAAAGTCGGAAAGTAGACGGAGAAACCATGAGCATCCAGTTCCCGTTTTCGAGGGGGATCTTCGCAGCGTCGCTGTCGCTTCTGCTGCTCGCGCCCGCCGCGGCGTTCGCGCAGGGTAAGGAAGCGAAACCCGCCAACAGCGGGCAGGGGCGGTACACGAAGAAGGAGACGGAGGTCAAGGCGCAGCAGACGAACTTGACCAAGCCGGAGGCGCCGCCGCCCCCGAAGAAGGAGACGCGTCCGTCGCTGACCGTCGATGCCTTCCGGGAGACGAAGACGCAGGAGATCCAGAAGATCGTCGACGCGCAGATCAGCAAGATGCGCCGCCTGATCACGGTCACGGCGGACGACGATCCGCAGAAGCCGGACTTCATGTTCCGCCTCGGCGAGCTCTACGCCGAGAAGCAGCGCTACAACTTCAACCAGGCGCGCGCGCTGGATCAGAAGATCTTCGAGCTGCAGCCGAACCAGCGCGGCCAGCTGCAGGCGGCGCAGAAGAAGTACGAGGCCGACGAGCAGAAGTGGCTGCTCGAGGCGGTCAAGGCGTACATCGGCGCGACCAAGTTCCGGAAGTACGAGCGCATGGACGAGGTTCTGTTCCGCCTCGCCTACCTGCTCACCAGCGTGAAGAAGGAAGACCAGGCGCGTGAGTTCTTCCACCGCCTGATCAAGGACTACCCGAACTCGAAGTACATCCCGGACGCGTACCTGTCGTTCGCCGAGTACTACTTCGACAAGGGCGAGATGGAGAACGCCCTGAAGTTCTACGAGAAGGTCGAGCAGTTCCCGAAGTCCAGCGTCTACCCCTACGCGGTCTACAAGAAGGGGTGGTGCTACATCAACCTCGGCGACTACAAGACCGCGCTCGAGACCTTCGTCGGCGTCGTCCGCATGACCCAGGAGGGCAAGGTCAACGTCCCGAAGAAGCAGCTCGACGTGCTGGCCAAGGAAGCCAAGAAGGACATCGTCAAGGCGTACTCGCACGTCGGCGGTCCCGACAAGGCGTGGGAGTTCTTCCAGAAGACCGGCGGCGACTTCGCGCCGAAGATGATGGAGTCACTCGCCGAGCTTTACTGGGAGGAAGGTAAGTTCGTCGAGTCGACGCGCGTCTACAAGAAGGTGATCGCGCAGAACATGGACTCGCCGCGTATCTGCGAGTGGCAGGGCAAGATCGTCCGCAACACGCTGTCGGCGGGCAACAAGCGCGACCAGGTCCAGGAGATCGAGCGCCTCGGCGCCGTCTTCGACAAGGTCGGCGACATGAAGAACGCCAAGAAGGATCAGCGCGAGGAGTGCCGCAACGCTTTCCACGACACGTCGAAGGAGCTGGCGCTGATCTGGCACAAGGAAGCGCAGCGGACGAAGAACCAGGACACCTACGAGCTCGACAAGTTCGTCTACAAGGTGTTCCTCGACCACTTCCCGTCCGACAAGGACGCGTACGAGATGAACTTCTATTACGGCGAGCTCTTGTGGACGCTGTCCAACTGGAAGGACGCGGCCGAGCAGTACACGCACGTCGTCGAGATGAAGCCCGACGGCAAGTACGTGAAGGAGGCGGCGTACGCGGCGGTGCTCGCGTGGAAGAACGCGCTCAACGTCGACGATCACGAGCAGAAGGAGCTCGTCGAGAAGGACCGCGAGGAGCACGAGAAGAAGAAGGAGAAGAAGAAGCTCGAGCCGATCACCATCCCCGAATACCAGAAGAAGATGATCGGGGCCTTCGACACCTACATCAAGTACGTCCCCGACGCGCCCGAGCTGGTGACGATCAAGTACCGCAAGGCGCGCATCTACTACGAGTACAACCACTTCGACGAGGCCTCGAAGCTGTTCGAGGACATCGTGAACAAGCACCCGAAGCACGAGCTGGCGGTGTACTCCGCGAACTTGCTGCTCGACTCACTGAACGCGCAGGGGAAGACCAAGGAGGTCGTCCACTACGTCGACAAGTTCCTCGAGATGCCGGAGCTCATGAAGGATCCGGAGTTCGGCAAGCAGATGATCTCGCTGAAGTCGGACACCTACGACATCGAGGGCATGGTTTTCGAGAAGCAGCGTAACTTCAAGGAGTGCGGGCGTTCGAAGCTCGCCGCCGCCGAGGCGCTGCCCGATCACCCGAAGCACGCCGAGCGGCTGTGGGACGCCGCCCAGTGCTTCCAGAACGCGCACCTGGTCGGCCAGGCGCTCCGCGCGCGCCTGCAGCTGATCAAGGATCACCCGAAGGACAAGCTCGCGGAGAAGGCGCTGTTCCGCGTCGCGGCCGGTTACCACCAGCTGGCTTACTACTCGAAGGCGGCCGAGTACTACGAGAGCTTCGCCTCGAAGTTCCCCGGCGAGAAGCCGGCGACGGACGCGCTCGGTAACGCGACGACCTTCCGCATCGGCCTCGGCGAGAGCGACAAGGCGATCTCGGACATGGACTCGTTCGTGAAGTTCTACGGCACGCGCAAGCCGCAGGACGCGGCGGGCGTGTTCTTCCAGATGGGCGAGGTCTACGAGAAGGACAAGAAGATGGACGAGCTCGCGCGCCATCTCGACAACTACCTCAAGAAGTGGGGCGCCCAGGGCGGTCCCGATCGCCAGGTGCTGGCGCACTACCGTCTGGGCGAGATGGCCTGGAAGGCGTCGTGCCCGAAGGCCTCCGAAGACGGCGCCTGCCTGGAGGTCAAGCGTGTCGCGGCGACCGGCCGCCAGAAGGTCCTCTACGACCTCAACAAGAAGCGGAAGAAGGGCCAGAAGATCAAGGAGCCGAAGCGGACGCAGTGCGGCCCGCCCACCAGCTCGAAGATCACCGTCTTCGATCGCCAGAAGGCGCAGGCGGCGAAGGCCCAGGAGCACTTCCAGACCGTGCTCAAGATCTGGAACAAGGGCGCCGCGGCCTCGAAGATCACCGGCAAGGACGTCGAGGCGCGCGCGGGCCTGGCGGCCTACGCGGTCGCCGCGTCGGCCTTCCACCTGGCCGAGACGGAGTACGAGGCGTTCCTCCGCATCAAGTTCCCCGAGGGACTCGACTTCCAGCAGCCCAGCCAGTACGACACGAAGAAGAAGGCGGAAGTGAAGAAGAAGAAGGCCGAGGAGTCGGTGAAGAAGTTCACCGCGTACCTCGACTCGAAGTCGAAGGCGCTGGGCAAGGCCCGCGAGCAGTACCTCGAGGTCTTCAAGATGAAGCAGGCGCAGTGGGCGATCGCCGCCAGCGCGCGCATCGGCCAGCTGTACGCGGACTTCGTCGGCCAGCTGTACACCGCCGAGATCCCGAAGGACCTGAAGGTCCAGGACGAGTGGGGTAACCGCCCGCAGGAAATCTTCTGCGACGCGCTGGTCGACAAGGCCGAGCCGATCGAGCTCAAGGCGGTCGAGGGCTTCGACACCTGCCTGAAGGCCGCCACCGACTACTCCTGGTACAACGAGTGGTCGCGGCTCTGTGAAAAAGAGCTGAACCAGATGAAGCCGTCCGAGTACCCGCTGTCCTCGGAGGTCAAGCCCGAGGCCGGTTATGTCTCGACGACGATGGCGCCGTCGCCGGTCGTCACGGAGCTCTCCGAGTCGGTGACGACCGGGGCCCCCGCGGCCGCCTCGAAAGAGAGCGGTGACAAGTGAGGACCGGGATCATGACGAGGGAAATCAAAGGAATGATCACCATGAAGAAGTCGAAACTCGCCTTTGTCGCCGGGACCCTGGGAGGGTCCCGGACCCCCGGTGCGCTCTCGCGCGCGATCCGGGGCGCGATGCTCACGTTGGCGCTGGCGGGCTGCGCCAGCACGGGCGGCACCAAGACCGCCCGCGAGCCGCTGCCTGACGAGGAAGGCAAGAGCGGCGGCGGCGCGGCCGTCACCGAGCGCGAGACCATCACCAAGGCGGGCGCCGAGCAGATCATCCCCAAGGAGAAGAAGCGCAACATCAGCGCCGATGCGCGCGCCGACTTCGAGAAGGCGACGAAGCGCTACGAGGCCGCGCGGAAGGGCGACGGCATCTCGGGCGGGGAGTGCTCCAGCGTCGCCGGCGCGTTCAAGAGCGTCGCCGACGACAACCCGGGCCTGCCCGAGGCGCGGTACAACCAGGGCGCGGTGCTCTACGAATGCGGGCGCACCGACGAGGCCGCACGCGTGTGGGAGGGCCTGAAGTACGGGCCGGCGATCACCAACCTCGGCTACATCGCCTGGAAGAACAACGAGCCGGGACGCGCCGAGTCGCTGTTCCAGAGGGCGATCAACGACGATCCCCTTCACAGCGTCGAGGCCCGCAACAACATGGCCCAGATCCTCCGCGACAAGGCGCGCCGCGCCTCGAGCAGCGAGGAGAAGAAGAACTACGTCGGTCAGGCGGTCAGCAACCTGCGCACGGTGCTGGCGCTCGACAGCAACAACCTGCAGGCGTTCTCGACGCTGGCGTTCATCTACTACGACATGAACATGCTCGAGATGGCCAAGCTGGTCGGCAACCAGGCCATCAAGAAGGCCGAGGAAATCGCGACCGGCAAGTTCGAGGAAGAGAAGGTCGAGGAGGCCCAGGAGAAGGCGGCGGGCAAGGGCGGCAAGGGCAAGGGCAAGAAGGAGAAGGCCGAGAAGAAGGGCGACGACGCCGAAGAGGGCAAGCCCAAGGAGATCGGACGCGAGGCCGGCACGGGCGTCACCGCCGACATGAAGAAGCAGCTCGCGGTCGTCCACAACACGCTGGGCCTCGTCGAGCTGAAGAAGAAGAACATCAGCCCCGCCATCAAGCAGTTCAAGGAGGCGGTCAGCCTGAACCCGAACTTCGCCGAGGCGCGCATGAACCTCGCGGCGCTGTCGCTCAACAACCGCGACTACGTCACCGCCGAGGAGAACTTCCGGGGCGTCCTGAAGCTGCAGCCGAAGAACTTCGAGGCGTCGATCGGTCTCGGTGTCGCGCTGCGCGGCAACAAGAAGATCGACGAGGCGGAGACCCAGTACAACTCCGCGAAGGGCCTCGACCCGTCGCAGGGCGCCAGCTACTTCAACCTCGGTCTGCTCTATCAGGAGTACAAGGACGGCCAGAAGCCGTCGCTGCAGAAGGCGCAGGAGTACTACCGGCAGTTCCTGGGGCACGCGTCGAGCGGCACCTCCGACTCGCTCAAGCGCGAGGCCGAGAAGCGGATCAAGGACATCGACGAAATTTACGTCGCCCTCGCCGAGGCCGAGAAGATGCAGCGCGAGGCCGAAGAGATGCAGAAGAAGGCCGAGGCGCAGCAGAAGGAAATGGAAGAGAAGATGAAGCAGCAGGAGGCCGCCGAGAAGGCCGCCAACGAGAAGGCCGCAGCCGACAAGGCCGCCGCCGACAAGGCTGCTGCGGACAAGAAGGCTGGCGGCGGCGCCGGTGACAAGGCCAACCCCGCTTCGGGCGGCGACAAGGGCCCGGGCGCTGGCGGCGAGACCGAGGGCGGCGGTGATGACAAGGCCGCGGGCGACAAGCCGGCCGGCAAGAAGGGCGGCAAGAAGAAGAAGTAGGCGGTGGGCCGCTCAAATGTAAGCGGCCTTTCCGTTTTTGGTCTAAAATCGCCGACGTACGAAAGACCACAAAGTCGCGTTTTGTAGGGAACCAACGGGGGTTTTGGTTGTCTGACACCCAGCAGCCGGGCCTCCGTAGTTAGGAGAACCGAATCATGAAGAACCCACTCATCATCGGTCTCGCGCTCTTCGGAGTGACGGCCCTGGCCGCTGCGCCCACCACCGTCTTCGCGCAGGCTGCGGCACCCGCCGCCGCGGCGCCGGCGGGCGACGACAACGTTCAGTACAAAGCCAAGACCGTCTACGACTTCGAGGACGACACCGTCGAGGGCGACCTTCAGCGTCCCGACGGCGAGCTCGTCAGCTCGCAGAAGAAGGCGGAGCATTCCAGCCTGATCGAGATCCGAAAAGACTTCATTCCCGAAATGCTGAAGTCGCTCGAGGACGTTTGATCCATATGGGGGGACCCTGCGGACCCCCCATACCCCCAAACGGCCTGGAGCGACTCCCGAACCCGCAATAGGAGAGCAGCCATGGCCGACGCGAACGTCCCCATCAAATTCGAGATCTACAAAGGGGACCAACTCATTCGCGAGGAAGTCCTCGCGCAGAGCCCGATCAAGGTCGGGAAGCTGGCATCTTCGGATCTGCGTCTCGACGACGAGACCGTGTCGCGCATGCACGGTGTCATCGAGGCGACGGGTCCGGATGACGTTCACGTCGTCGACCTCGGTTCGACGCGCGGCACGACCGTCAACGGCGAGCGCGTCACCAAGGCGCGGCTGCAGTCCGGCGACGAGGTGATGTTCGGCGACTGCCGCGTCATCGTCACGTTCGGCGAGGCGATGTCGGCGCAGCTGACGCCCCCGCCGCAGGCGTGGGGTGGCGGCCGCCAGGCGCCGGCTCCGGCCGGCTTCGCGCCGCCGCCGGCCGCCTACGTGCCGCCGCCGCAGCAGCAGGCCTACGCGCCGCCGGCCCAGCAGTCGTATCAGCAGCAGTCCTACGCGCCGCCGTCGTTCCAGGGCGCGCCGGGCGCAGGCGCCGAGGTGGAGGTCCACGACGGGACGCGCGCGATGGAGGTCCAGACGATCTTCCGCGGCGTCGTCACCGGCACGCGGCACCTGTTCAACCCCGAGGGGAAGAGCACCCACAGCCAGGGCACGTCGCTGCTGTACGCGGGCATCGCGGCCGGCGTCCTCGCGATCGCGACCTTCGTCTACACGGCCATCGACGTCGGGGCGGAGAAGGCGCGCTACGAGCAGTGGCAGGCGATGGGCAAGGACTCCAAGACCTTCGTCTGGTCGAATCGCTCGGCCGGCAGCGGCGCGCTCGTGTTCGGCGGGTTGCTCGCCGCGGTCGTGCTCTCGTACATGGGCCTCAAGCGGCGTGGCAAGACCAGCGCGAACTTCGTCATCGGCTCCGACGGCGACGTCGACGCGCCGGTCTCGACCGAGTACGTGCCGTCGTCCTCGCACCCGCTCGTCTCCGCGACGGGCGCCGACTACGTCGTCAACGTCACCCCGCGCATGACCGGCGAGGTCTACGTCGACAACCAGAGCTACCAGCTGCAGCAGTTCATCCAGCAGCGTGGCTCCAGCTTCTCGCTGCCCCAGGGCGGCTCGGCCCGCCTCGATTGCGGCGAGACGACGTTCGTCGTCACCGCGACGCCGCGGCCGCGCACGCTGGACGTGCCGTTCCTGACCTGGCGCTGGGACGAGCAGGTCTACACGGTCGGCTCGGCGGTCGCGCTGGGTCTGTTCCTGCTGATGATCTTCTCGGTTCCGCCGGACCCGAAGTCGCTGTCGCTGGACCTCTTCAACTCCGACAACCGCTTCGTGAAGTTCCTGATCAAGCCGCCGGAGGAGAAGGAAGAAGACCTCCCCGAGTGGCTGAAGTCCAAGAAGGACGATCAGCAGGGCGGCAAGGGCAAGCGCCACAAGGGCGAAGAAGGCAAGATGGGCAAGAAGACCTCCAAGAACAAGGAGGGTCTGTACGGCCTCAAGGGTCCGAAGGACAACCCGGATCCGCACCTCGCCAAGAAGCTCGCCGAGGAGCAGGCCAAGAACGCCGGCATCCTCGGCGTCCTCAAGCAGACCGAGGGCTCGCACATCGCCTCGATCTTCGGCCGTGACACCGCGCTCGGCAACGACGCGGCGGACGTCCTGGGCGGCCTGATCGGCAACCAGATCGGCGAGGCCTACGGCGTCGGCGGTCTCGGCCTGGTCGGCACCGGTTCGGGCGGCGGTGGTACCGGCGAAGGCACCATCGGCCTCGGTAACCTCGGCACGATTGGCAAGGGCGGCGGCGGCGGCAACGGCTCGGGCTACGGCCGCGGCGCCGGCGGTCTCGGTGGCCGTCGCGCCAAGGCGCCCGACGTCATCCCCGGTCAGGCGAACGTTCGCGGTTCGCTCGACAAGGAAATCATCCGCCGCATCATCCGGCGCCATATCAACGAGGTGAAGTACTGCTACGAGCAAGAGCTGACGAAGAAGCCGGACCTCGGCGGCCGCATCATGGTGCAGTTCACCATCGCGGCGTCGGGCCAGGTCATCGCGTCGGTTCTGCAGAACTCGACGATGGGTAACGCCCGCGTCGAGAACTGCACCGTGCAGGCCGTTCGCCGCTGGGAGTTCCCGAAGCCGCTCGGTGGCGGTATCGTCATCGTGTCGTATCCGTTCGTTCTCACGCCCGCGGGCGGTGGAGAGTAATCATGATCAAGAACCGTTCCTTCCAGATCCTCCTCGGCATCGCGATCGTGATGCCGGCATGCGATGGCTTTGTTTGCAGTCAGGAGCGCATCAAGGCCATCGAGCTCGCCAACCGCGGCGCTGACGAGTTCAAGAACAACCTGTACGACTCGGCGGAGAAGGACCTCAAGCAGGCGATCCAGACCGATCCGACGTACGAGATCGCGTACTACAACCTGGGGAAGGTCTTCCAGAAGCAGCGCAAGTGGGACAAGGCCATCGAGTACTTCGAGCAGGCCGCGCAGCGGAAGCCTGACAACGGGAACTACGCGTACGACCTCGGTGAGGCGTACTTCGAAGTGAAGAAGCTCGACCAGGCCGAGAAGGCTTTGAAGGCGGCCACCGCGGCCGAGCCGAAGCTGTTCAAGGCGTGGTGGCGGATGGGCCTGATCCAGAAGCTTCTCGATCGCCCGAAGGACGCAGACGATTCGCTCCGCCACGCGATCGAGGCCAACCCGCGCTTCTCGAAGTCGTATGTCGTCCTCGGCTACCTCTACCTCGACTACGACTTCAACAAGGAAGCGGCTCAGGTGTTCCAGGGCTGCGTGACGGCGAAGGACGACGACGGCGAGTGCCACAACGGTTACGGCCTGGCCCTGAAGAACCTCAAGCAGTACGAGCAGGCCACTGCTGAGTTCAAGAAGGCGATCGACCTCGACCCGGACCTCTACGACGCGCTCTACAACGCCGGCATGGCCTACTCGGACTGGTTCGACGAGGCGCACGGCAACGACCAGAAGGAGTCGGCGCGTAAGTACTTGCAGAAGTTCGTCGTCGACGCGGGCAAGACCGCCGACGGCAACTACATCAAGGCCGCGAACGACAAGCTGTACGCGCTGTCTGGTCCGTAAGCCCGTCACCTACATAAGCGGCAAGTCGAAAGCGACCGAGGAGAGGGCGTAACCGCCCGTCTCCCGGTCGCTTTCCTGTTTTTCGCCGCGGCACACCGTGCTATAAAAATCCTCCTATTTTCTCGTCTGTTTCGCGGACTTAGCTAACGGCGTGAGCGAGCAGACAGGCGGTACGGATCCGACATCTGGAGGAGCGCAGTGGATCACGAGTCCAAGCAGGGCCAGGGCCAGGGCCACGGTAAGAAGAAGAAGGGCGAGGCCGCGGCAGCGAGTGGCAACGGCGTTCCGGACGATCTTCCCTCCGAGCTGACAGGCAAAGCGAAGGCGGCGAACGAAGCCGCCAAGCAGTCCGTCGACAAGGGCATCAACGAGTGGAAGAAGATCGTCGCCGAGGCGCCCAAGGCGTTTCGTCCGCGTCGCGAGCTCGCCGATCTGTACAAGAAGGCCGGGCGCTGGAACAACTTCATCGAGGTCCTCAAGGAGGCCGTCGAGAAGACCAGCTGGTCTTCGCCCGAGGACAAGATCCCGGTGCTCGAGGAGATGATCGAGGTCTATCGCGATCGTCTGAAGCTCGATGTGATGGTGGTGAACGCGTACAACCAGATCCTCACCATCCAGCCCGACAACCTGGGCGCCGCCGACGCGCTGGCCTCGCAGTACGAGGCGATGAAGCGCTGGCCGGATCTGATCGCGCTTTTGCGCAAGAAGGCCGCCGTCGTCGAATCGGCGGACGACAAGATCGAGCTGCACAAGCGGGTGGCGAACCTGCTGCTCGAAAAGTTCTCGAACCAGACGGACGCGATCAAGGCGTACGAGGCGATCCTGGAGCTCGATCCGGATCACAGCGAGGCGCTCGGGTTCGTCAAGCAGATGTACGAGAAGCGCCGCGACTGGGAAAAGCTGATCGCGGCGAACCAGCGCGAGATCGACAAGCTGAAGGATCCGGACGAACGCAAGGCGCGCCGCATCGAGGTGGCGAAGCTCGCGTCCGAGAAGATGAAGAAGGCGTCGGTCTCGATCGACCTCTGGCAGAAGGTGCTGGCGGACGACGCCCAGAACCTGGAAGCGCTGGGCGAGCTCGAGAAGCTGTACGAACGCGAGAAGGCGTGGAGCGAGCTGGGCGCGGTGCTCGAGCGGCAGGTCGAGGCGAGCGACGACGTCGCCCGCAAGTCGGCCATCTACGTGAAGCTGGGCATCCTGTTCACCGAGAAGGTTCACAACGCGGCGCAGGCCACGTCGGCCTGGCAGGCGTTGCTGGCGCTGGAGCCGGAGAACCGGCGCGCGCAGGACGCGCTCAAGAAGCTGTATCTGCAGTCCAAGGACTGGAACGCGCTGGAGTCGTTCTACGCCTCGCAGAACAAGTGGGACGAGCTGGTTCGCGTGCTGGAGCGCCAGGCCGAGACCGAGGACGAGGCCGGCCGCGTCGGCCTGTGGAACAAGATCGGCGAGCTTTATCGCGATCGCCTGGGCAAGGCTGACCGCGCGCAGAAGGCGTACGAGAAGGCGCTGTCCTACGACGGCCAGAACCTGCCCGCCGCGCTGGCGCTGATTCCGCTCTACGAGAAGGCGAAGGAGATAAAGCGACTCGGCGAGGTGCTGCTCGTCGAGCTGGGGCACGTCAAGGATCCGGCGGAGCGCCACCCGCGCATGCAGCGGCTGGCCGACCTGCTGGACATGGGCGCGGGCGACAAGCAGGGCGCGCTGCGCATCGCGCTGCAGGCCCTCGCCGAGGTGCCGACCGACGAGTGGGCGATCGCGACGTCGCGCCGCCTGGCCGGCGAGAGCGGCGGCTGGCCGGAGCTGGTCGAGGCCTACGAGGCGGCGGTGCCGCGGGCGCAGGACGCCGCGGACGAAAAGGCGGTGCTCGCGCTGCTCGGCACGCTGGCGGCGGCCTACGAGGGCGATCTGGCCAATCCCGAGCTGGCGATCGCGCGCAACAAGACGATCCTCCAGATCTCCGCGAAGGATCCGGACGCGGTGGCGGCGCTCGAGCGCCTCTACATCGCGACGGGCCGGTTCGCGGACCTGCTCGCCGTCTACGACACGAAGCTGGGTCTGGCCAAGACCAAGACCGAGGAGCTCGCGATCCGCTTCAAGCTCGCGAACCTCTACGAAGAGGAGATGAAGCAGCCGGACAAGGCGATCGAGCTCTATCTCGCGATCGTCAAGCAGGATCCCGAGCAGCTGCTGGCGCTGGCGGCGCTCGACCGCCTGTACCAGCAGCTCGGTCGCTGGAAGGACCTCGCCGAGACGATCGGCAAGGAGATCGATCTGTCGACCGACATGGCCGCCGTCGCCGAGCTGAAGTTCCGGCGCGGCGCCGTGCAGGAGCAGTACCTCGAGGACGGCGCCGGCGCGGTCGCATCCTATCGCGAGGCGCTGGAGATCGATCCGTCGCACGTGGGCGCGCGCACCGCGCTGCAGGCCTACCTGTCGAACAGCGACGCCGAGCTGCAGCGCGCGGCGGTCAAGGTCCTGGAGCCGATCTACGAGTCGAACAACGACATCGCCCGGCTGGTCGAGGTCCAGCGCATCAAGCTCGGTCACGAGAAGAAGACCGACAAGCGCGTCGACCTGCTGCTGCGGATCGGCAAGCTGGAAGGTCAGCTCGGGAATACCGATCAGGCCTGGGAGGCGTACACGCGCGCGGTGGCGGAGAGCCCCGCGTCGGCGCCGGCGCGCGAGGCGCTGGAGAACCTCGCCAACATTCTCGACAACTGGCAGCCGCTGGTCGCGCTGTACGAGAAGGCGCTGTCCGCCTCGAAGGGCAAGGAGAAGCTTCCTTCGGCGCTCGAGCGGGAGCTGCTGCTGGTCGTCGCCGTCGCGTACGACGAGAAGCTGGGGCAGTCGGATCGCGCCGTCGAATATTTCCGGCGCGCTCAGAGCATCCAGCCGGAGGACGCGTCGGCGCTGGTCGCGCTGGAACGGCTGTACACGCGCACCGAGCGCTGGAGCGACCTGGTCGACACGCTGCTGAAGAAGGCGCAGCTGGTCACCGATCCGGTCGAGCGCGAGGAGATCCGGATTCGCACCGCGCGGGTGTGGGAAGAGATGCTGGGCAACGCGGAGCAGGCGATCGTCGCCTGGAACGTGGTGCTCCAGGAGAGCCCGTCCAACGTCGGCGCCCTGCGCGCGCTCGAGCGCCTCTACCTGACGCGCGGCGAGTTCCGCGAGCTGGCCGACAACCTGCAGCGCCAGCTGAATCTGGTCGCCGACAACCCCGACGAGACGGTCGCCCTGCTGGGGCGGCTCGGCGCGTTGCGCGAGCAACGCCTGAACGAGCTCGGGGGCGCGGTCGACACCTACTCGAAGATCCTCCAGATCGAACCCGAGCACGCCGAGACGATCGCCGCGCTGGAGCGGATCCTTCCCAGCGCGGAGCACGAGGTCGACGTCGCCCAGCTCCTCGAGCCGATCTACAAGATTCGCGGCGACTGGCCGCGTCTGATCGGCGTCTACGAGGTGGAGGCGCGCCATTCGGTCGATCCGGAGCAGAAGATCGCGCTCTACAAGCAGATCGCCGAGGGCTACGAGATCGGGCTCGACGATCCGGTGCACGCGTACGAGGCGCTCGCGCGCGCGCTCGCCGAGGATCCGCAGAATCAGGAGGTCCAAGCCAGCGTGGAACGCCTGGCCCGCGCCTTGCGGAAGCTGGACGACCTGGTCGCGCGTTACGGCCGCCTCGTCGGCACCGTCGCCGATCCGGAGCGGAAGAACGCGCTCTATCACAAGATCGCCCACCTCGCGGAGGCGGACCTGGGCGACGACGCCCGGGCGGCCGACGCGTACACCGCGGCGCTGGACGTGTGGCCGCGCGACCTCGAGGCGGCCAACGCCCTCGAGCAGCTGTACCTGCGCCGGGCTGATTACCAGAACCTGGTCAAGCTGCTGCTCCGGAAGGCGGAGATCGTCGACGACACCGCCGAGAAGAAGACGCTCTACTTCCGCGCCGCGCAGCTGCACGAAGAGGTGATCGAGGATCTGGAGAGCGCGGTGGCGGTCTTCCAGCACGTGCTGTCCGTCGACGACGGCGACAAGGCCGCCCTCGATCAGCTGGAACGGCTCTACATCCGGCTGGCGCGCTGGAACGATCTCAAGAACGTCTACGCGAAGAAGGCGGAGCTGGCGACCACGCCCGGCGAGAAGAAGCAGATGCTGTTCGTGCTCGGCCAGGTCTACGACCGCGAGCTCGGCGATCCGGAACGCGCGGTCGAGACCTACAGCTCGATCATGGACCTCGATCCCGAGGACTACGACGCCGCGCAGGCGCTCGATCGCCTGTATCAACAACTGGGACGGTGGTACGACCTGCTCGCGGTGCTGGAGCGCCAGACGGAGCTCGCGCCGTCGCCCGCCGAGGTGGTGTCGCTGCGGTACCGCATCGGCGAGCTGTGGCGCGAGCACCTGAAGGACCTGGGGCGCGCCGTCGAGGCGTACCGGATGGTCCTGGCGACCGATCCGGTCCACGAGCCGACGATCCGGGCGCTGGAGGCGCTGATGGCCGGCAAGGACGAACCGGTGCTGGCCGCGGCGGTGCTGGAGCCGATCTACGAGAGCGCCGGCGAGTGGGATCGCGTGATCGCGGTCTACGAGGTGATGGCGGCGCACAGCGAGGACGCGCAGCAGACCGTCGATCGCCTGTCGCAGATCGCCGAGATTGAAGAGCGGCGCTTGTCGCACCAGAACGCGGCGTTCGACGTGTACGGCCGCGCGCTGCGCGTCGATCCGACGAATCAGGACGTGCTGGCGCACCTCGAACGGCTCGCCGCCGAGACCGGCCACTGGGCCAAGCTGTCGACGCTGCTCGCGTCGGAGGTCGAGAAGGTCGACGAACCGAAGCGCACGATTGACCTGTTGCTCCGCCTCGCACGGGTTTACGAGGAGGCGACCGGCCAGCTCGACGAGGCGATCGCCACCTACCGGCGCGCCATCACGGCCGATCCCGAGAACAAGCAGGCGCTGGTCGCCCTCGACCGCCTGTTCGGGCGGGCCCAGCAGTGGGACGACCTGGCTGACATCGTCCGGCGCGAGATCAAGATCGCGCCCTCCGACGAGGACCGCATCGCGCTGAACTTCCGGCTCGCGCAGATCTACGAGCTGGCGCTCGTCGACATGCCCAAGGCCGTCGACGCCTACCGCGACATCCTGACCGCCGACCCCACGCACGGCGACACGCGCTCCGCCCTCGAACGGATGTTCATGGGTGGGACGATGCAGCTCGAGATCGCCGACATCCTCGAGCCGCTGTACCGGTCGGGCGAGGAGTGGGAGAAGTTGCACCGCATTCACGAGGTGCAGCTCGGTCGCCTGACCGACGTCGAGGAGCGGCAGTCGCTGCTGCGCCGCCTCGCCGAGATCGCCGAGCACAAGCTGGTCGATCAGGTCGCCGCGTTCGGCTGGTGGGCCGAGGCCGTCAAGGAGGATCCGTCGCAGGAGCAGGGGCTCGACGAGCTGCTGCGCCTGGCGCGCGCCACGCACCAGTGGGACGCGTACGTCACGACGATGATGGGCGCGACGTCGCCCGATCACAAACCCAAGGTCCGGCGCGACGTGCTGCTGCGCCTGGCCGCGAGCTTCGAGAACGATCTGGGCAACCTGGAACGCGCGGAGAGCTCGCTCGTCCAGGTGCTGAGCGAGTTCGAGAAGGATCCTGTCGCGCTCGCGTCGCTGGATCGCATCTACGAGAGCCAGGGGATGTTCGAGAACCTGGCGGAGATTTTGCGCCAGAGGCTGTCGATCACCGACGACACCGACGAGCTGGTCAAGCTGAACCTGCGCCTCGGTCGCGTCTACGCGGAGGCGCTCGGCGAGCTCGATCCCGCGATCACCAGCTACCTCGCGGTGCTGGAGCACGAATCGCGCTCGCGGGACGCGCTCGACGCGCTGGAGATTCTTTACTTCCGCAGCGAGCGGTGGCGGGAGCTCTACGGCGTCTACGAGAAGCTCGTCGACGTGATGAAGGACGAGAACGGCATGGCCGACTGCTACGCGCGGATGGCCAAGCTGGCGGCCGACGCGCTGGATGACCGGCCGCGGGCCGTCGAGCTGTGGGGCCGCGTCGTCGACATCCGTGGCGAGGACGCGATCGCGCTGTCGGGCCTGGCCGACCTGCACGAGATGGCGGGCGAGTGGAAGGAGCTGACCGAGGTTCTCGAGAAGCAGGTCGTCGCCACGCCGGAGCCCGAGTCGCGCATCCCGATCTACAAGCGCCTCGGGCGCATCTGGGGCGAGAAGCTGTCGCGCGAGCGCAACTCGCTCGAGAGCTGGCAGAAGGTCCTGGAGATCGATCCGTCGGACGTCGACGCGCTTCGCGCGATCGCCGCCAACTACAAGAGCGCCGGCGCCTGGGAAGAGCTGTCGCAGTCGCTGCGCCGCCTGATTCAGGTCGGCCAGCTGGGCGGAAGCGGCATCGAGCGCGAAGAGCTGAAGGAGCTGTTCTCGCAGCTGGGCGAGCTGGAAGGCGACACGCTGATGCGCACGCAGGATGCGATCGATGCGTGGCGCGAGGTGCTGGAGCTGGATCCCGCGGACTTCCGGGCGCTCGCCGCCCTCGAGCGCCTGTTCATGCAGGAGGCGCGCTGGGAAGAGGCCGTCGACATCCTGGAGCGGCGCGCCGAGGCGCTCGCCAGCCCCAACGATCGCGTCGACGTCCTGATGCAGGCGGCTTCTCTGTGGGCCGACAAGATCGGCGACGGCGGATCCGCCGCGCAGGTCTACGAGCGCGTGCTGCAGATCGATCCGGGCCACCAGCTGGCGTCGGTCGAGCTCGAAGGGCTGTATCGCCAGCGCAAGAGCTGGGTGAAGCTGGTCGATCTGTTGCTGGCGCGGACCGAGTTCTCGCCCGACGCGGCGACGCGCATCTCGCTGCTCGTCCAGGTCTCCGAGACGTACGAGCAGCAGCTCGGCGATCGCGACAGCGCGTTCGTCACCCTCCAGGCGGCGTTCCGCGAGGACTACTCGAACGATCACGTCGCCAAGGAGCTGGAACGGCTGGCGACGGCGGCTGACAAGTGGAACGAGCTCATCGGCGAATACACGCAGGTCGTGCAGGGGATCAGCGATCCCAAACAGGCCGCGGACCTGTGGGTGAAGATCGCGCGCTGGTACGACTCGGCGCTTCGCCACGTCGACTACGCGATCGCGTCCGCGCAGCAGGCGTTGCAGCTGGACGGAACGCACATCGGCGCGCTGCAGGCGCTGGAGGACTTCTACCGCAAGCAGAAGAAGTGGACCGAGCTGGCCGGCGCCCTGGCCCGGCACGCCGAGTGCGAGCAGGAAGCGCACCTGCGCGTCGAGATCTTGCTGGCCCTCGCCGACACCTACGAGACGCAGCTGGGCGACGCGACCCAGGCGATGGCCTCGTACCAGCGCGCCCTCGACACCGACGAGCACTGCATCGACGCGATCAACGCGCTCGAGCGCCTGTATCGGCGCACGCAGGCGTGGGACCGCCTCGTCGACGTGCTGTCGAAGAAGGCGGGGGTCGTCACCGACACCGAGCAGGCGATCCGCCTCAAGCTGCAGGTCGGCGAGCTGTGGGAGGACCGGCTGGGCGACAACGACCGCGCCGTCGACGCGTACAAGGAAGTCCTGTCCGTCGACCCGCGCAACCTGCCCGCGCTGACCGCGCTGGACGCGCTCTACGAGAAGACGGGCCGGATGGAGGAGTACCTGGAGAACCTCGAGCACCGGCTCGAGGTGTCGCCGCCCGAGGAGGACCGCGTCGCCACCTATCAGAAGATGGCGACGATCTGGGAGGAGAACTTCTCCAAGCCCGATCGCGCCACCGAGGTGCTGGAGAAGATCCTCCTCATCGACGATCGCAACCTGAAGGCCTACCGCGACCTGGAACGGCTGTATCGCCAGGAGCGCAAGTGGGAGTCGCTGGTCGACACGTACCGCAAGCACCTGGCGATCGCCGCGGATACGACCGAGAAGATCGACCTCTACACGAAGATGGGTCAGGTCTACGAGCAGGAGCTGCGCGACCTGGATCGCGCGATCGACTGCTACACCGACGTCCTCACCGTCGAGGACGACCACGCCGACGCGCTGGCCGGCCTGGCGCGGCTGTACGAGGAGACGGAGCAGTGGGATCGCGCCGTCGAGATGATGCGGCGCCTGATTCGCGTCAGCACCGATCCGCGCCAGAAGGTCGACCTCAACTACCGGCTCGGAAAGATCTTCGACGAGCAGATGAAGGAGGCGGAGCCCGCCCAGGAGTACCTGGTCGAGGCGCTGTCGCAGGACCCGGCCCACGTCCCGTCGATGCTGTCGCTGCTCGGGATCTACAAGCGGCGCGGCGACTGGCTCAAGGCGGCGCAGCTCATGGTCCGCGCCGAGGCGGCGACGCCGAACCCGCTGGAGAAGACGCGCCTCCTGTTCGAGGGCGGAAAGATCTTCCAGGAGAAGCTGGGCGACGAGGCGCAGGCCACCGACCTCTACGCCCGGGTGCTGCAGCTCGATCCGGAGCACGTCGAGGCAGGCGAGCCGCTTTCGCAGCTCTACTTCAAGCGCGAGGAGTGGGCCCCCCTGGTCCCGATCCTCGAGATGCTCGCGCGCAAGGCCGATCGCAAGACCAACCGCGAGCTGACGCTGCTGTACCACCGCCTCGCGAAGGCGGCCGATCGCCTGGGCGACAGCGACAAGGGGCTCAAGTACTACAAGCAGTCATATGACCTCGACTCGACGTATCTGCCGACGCTGATCGACCGAGCCGCGCTGCTCTACAAGCTGGAGCACTGGGACGACGCGTTCCGCATCTACCAGACGATCCTCGTCCACCACCGCGACACCCAGAAGGACGATCAGATCGTCGACATCTTCTTCCGGCTGGGCCGCATCAAGCTGAAGCTGGGCGAGCGTACCAAGGCCGTCAACATGTTCGAGAAGGCGCTGGAGATTCAGCCCGGCCACCGCGCGACGTTGCAGGCGTTGATCGACCTCTACACCGACGCCGGCGACTTCGAGGCGGTCATCAAGCAGAAGCGGTCGCTGATCGCGGCGTCCGCGACGCCGGCCGACGAGAAGTTCCAGCTGTCCCGCGAAATCGCGGGCATCTACAAGGAGAAGCTCAACAACCCGCAGAAGGCGATCGCCGCGCAGCTGGAGGCGCTCAACGTCAAGCCGACCGATCGCGAGCTGCTCCACGACTTGCTGGAACTGTTCAGCGAGACGAAGCAGTGGAAGAAGGCGATGGAGATCCTGATGAAGCTGGCCGAGCTGGACAGCGGCGTCGGCAAGGCGCGCTTCCTGATCGCGGCGGGCAACATCGCGAACTACGAGCTGCACTCGACCGACGAGGCGGTGGAGCTCTACAACCAGGGTCTCGACGAGGACCCGGAGGACCTGAAGGCCTTCGAGCGGATCGACAAGATCATGACCGCGAAGAAGGACTGGAAGAACCAGGAGCGCAACTACCGCAAGATGATCAAGCGGCTCGGCGCGGATCCACCGCCCGACAAGAAGGCGACCGTCATCGCGCTGTGGCACGCGCTCGGCGAGATCTACCGGTCGCGGCTCAAGGACTACAAGGCGGCGATCGCGGCGTTCGAGGTCTGCGTCCAGATGGATCCCGAGGCGACCGCGCGTCACCAGATCCTCGCGGAGCTCTATCAGCTGTCGGGCCCCGAGACCTACGAGCAGGCGATCAAGGCCTACCGCCAACTGATCAAGACGACGCAGGACTTCGGGCAGATGGCGGCGCACCTGAAGACGCTGCGCCGGCTGCTGATGGAGCTGCGCCAGTACGACAAGGCCTGGTGCGTGGCGGCCGCGGCGTCCTTCCTGCGCAAGGGCGACGCCGAGGAGCAGCAGTTCTACGAGCAGTACAAGCCCAAGGTGTTCACGCGCGCCCGCGCGCGCATGACCGAGGAGCTGTGGAAGCTCGTGTACCACGCCGACGAGGACCGCTACATCTCGGCGGTGTTCGCGGCCGTCAGCCACTCCGTCGCGGCGGCGCGCGCCAAGGAGCACAAGGACTGGGGCCTCAAGCGCAAGGACAAGCGCGACGTCGCGAACGACCAGGTGCTGTTCAGCCGGGTGTTCAACTACGTCAATCAGGTGCTGGGCGTCCCGACGCCGGAGCTTTACCTGCGGCCCGAGTCGCCGGGCGAGATGGACCTCGCGAACGCCAAGGAGAAGGGGCAGCTGGTGCCGTCGCTGGTCGTGTTCTCGGGGCTCGTGCAGGGACGCCCGGAAAAAGAGCTGGCGTACGTCATCGGCAAGCGGCTGACGTTCATGCGGCCGGATCACTTCGTGCGCTGGCCGCACGTCGTGCCGACCGTCGCGGAGCTGAAGATCGTCTTCCTGGCGGCGCTCAAGCTGGTCCAGCCCAAGTTCGAGGTGAAGGCGGACGTCGCCCAGGGCGTCGCGCAGTACGTCCACCACCTTCAGCGAACGGTGGCGCCGCAGCAGATCGAGCAGCTGTCGGCCGTCGTGCAGCGCTTCGTCACCAGCAAGGGCGAGGCCGACATCCACAAGTGGGCGAACGCCGTCGACATGACCGCGACGCGCATGGGCTTCCTGATCTGCAACGATCTGGAGATCGCCGCGCGCATCGTGCAGACGGAGCCGGTGTCGATCGGCGTCGCCGACCCGAAGGAGAAGATCCGGGACCTGGTCCTCTGGTCCGTCTCCGACGAGTACTTCGCGCTGCGCGAGCACCTGGGATTGCAGATCGGGCAGGGTTGATCGCGGTCCGTCCGCCGGGAGAACGCGCCTCGTGATTACCCTGCCGCCGGTGTTCTTCTACGCGATCGGCACGTTGCTGGTCGTGTTCGGCGCCCTGCGCTTCGCGGTGCTCGGGCGCCGCAGCGCCGATCGGGAGCTGAGCGAGGACACGCCCGAGCGCGCCAAGGCCCGCAAGCGGCACCTGCTGATGGGCGTGATCTGGGTCGGGATGGGCGTGATGCTCATTCTCACCGGCGCCGGCATCCTCGGCCCGCACCACTGACGGCCACGCCTTCTCGCCGGTTACCGTCGACGATCCAGGGGGTGCGCGGCCAGCCAGGAGTTCACCGCGCGAAGCTTTGCGTCGCCGTTGGGCGCTTTTGCGTAGTCATCCCGCGCGGCCTCGGCGTCCGCGCGCGCCGCCGCTCGGTCGCCGCCCGCATCCCACTGCGCCCGCGCCAGCGCGAACAAGGTCTCCCCGCGATGTCCCGGGATCTGCTCGCGGCTGCGGCGGATGTCGAGGGCGCGCCGCAGCGGCGCCAGCGCCTCGCGCGGTCGGCCCATCCCCATCAGCGCGAGGCCGGTCGTCGTGAACGCGTGCCCCAACCAGTCATGATCGGGTTCGACCGTCGCCTGATAGATCTCCTTTCCAGCACAGTGGGATCCGAAGCTTGGAATTCACGTGACTTGAAGTCG